>Ga0172375_10007675_pt1 | contig 14714 bp, 18 predicted proteins | sample LakKiv1m_FD_114537 | JGI IMG/M metagenome (GOLD analysis project Ga0172375, IMG submission 114537) | Freshwater microbial communities from Kabuno Bay, South-Kivu, Congo - kab_092012_11.1m | ecosystem: Environmental > Aquatic > Freshwater > Lake | place: Democratic Republic of the Congo... | reverse complement strand
AAATGCATCATAATTTGAGAAATATAATTCATTAGAATAAAGTTCACAACCTATAATTGGATTGATATCATTTTCTTTACAAGCTTTATAAAACTTATAAAAAGAACAAAGATTACCATGTTCTGTAAGTGCTATACCTGGAACATTGATAGCTTTTGCTCTTTTTATAATATCTTCAATCTTTGTTACTCCATCACCAATACTATAAGTAGAATGTCCATGTAGTGGAACATAAGTATTAGTCATAACTCTCCTATATTAAATGTAACGATCCAATAGTTATATTCATCTCTGTTTTATATATAGGAACAATCTTGCTCAAATTAAACATCATCTTCTCTGTTAGAAGAAAAAAAGTATATATATCATATTCGAAATTCTTGATATTTTGACTTCTAACATATATGTTAAAATATAATATATTATTTCTAATAATGAAGTGCATTAAAGATATACATGAAGCAACTTCATCGTTATCAAAATAATTTAATCTTATAATAGCTCTTCTAGTATTTATATCATCGACAAATAATTTATAAATATTATCTAATTTTTCTATAAAGTGTATTCTTTCTATTGCATCGTTAATATGCTGTGGTTGAAACTTATAAGTCTCTAATTCTTTAAGAATATCTTCCTTAGTTAAAGAATATAATATATTCTTATTTATAATTTCTTTATTTTGTTTTTCTATAACTTCAATGGTAATTGAATTATATAATTCTTTAATAGAAATCATATATTAACCTCGATACTTTTTAATGTTTCAAACATACATGCTTCATCATCATATGCATTTTTGTAAATATTATAATCTATAATTGTTTTAAAGAAATTGTTAGAAAAAGCTATATGATTTGCTAAATAATCTTTCTCTGGATAAAGTGTTAAGAATTTATATATGTCGACATTTTTTTCAAAACGCTTAGAAAGTAAAGAACTAATAATATCGATATAATAACTAAACTTTTTTGGTGCTGATCTTGTTATAACGAATTGATTAAATTTTAATTCTTTATCATAGTCTAAAAACAATCTATAGATTAACTCATAAACCATATTTGTAAAATAGTCTATAAAGAAATAATCTTTCATCATATCTTTGTCTAAATAAACATCTAAAAGATTATTAGTATCTTCTAATATATTTTTATAACAATGTTTCATAATCTTGGTAATCATAGAAGAATTATCTTCTGGATATCTACCATAAACAAATACTGGCTTGATTATTATGTAATTATTTTTAGACATCGTTGCTTCTACATACATTTCGCCAATATACTTAGACAAACCATAAATTGTCTTTGGTTCAATCGGTGTAGTTTCATTAAATAGATATTCAGAATTCATATAAGAATTAGGGTCGTTTACAGCCGTTGTAGAAAAATATACTAACTTTGCTCCAACTAATTTACAAAAATTTGCAATCTTTATTGTGCCTAAAGCATTTGACTCAACTGCACCAAATGGATCGAACTCACACTTGTCTGTATTTACATATGCTCCACAATGGATAACTATTAACTTATTTTTAATTCCAATAAATTTATCATAATATTCTTTAAGACAACAAATATTAGAATCAACAAGATAATTAAACTCACTATAATCTAAATTAGAATATGATCCATTATGCTTCAAATTCTTATTATAATATAGTTCTATCTTATTAGAACAATTATTATTTAATTCTTCTATAGTTATTAACTTAGCAAACAATTTACCATTATCTATATTAGATTGGATCATTCTAGAAATAGAACTGCCAATAAGACCATTCTCACCAGTTATGAAAATAAATTTTCCATCAATCATAATCGTCTACTTTCAAGTTTTGTAAAACTATATTAGTACTGTCTTCTATACTTAAATAAGAAGTATCAATTTCTATAATTCCAACACCAATATTAATGAAATTATTTTTAACTTCATTAAATACTCTGATATGCTTCTCTATATCACTTATAAATAAATCTTTTTCGTTTGTAATTTGAAATCTTTTAATTAACTCTTCTTCATTACAAGTAAAAAGAAAAAATTTATCATTATTACAATTATAATCTTTGATTGCTCTATTGTAATAATAACTATAGTTAATATTTCTATTATAGATAATAGCATATACAATTTGAGAAATATAACTTCTTCTAAAAATTAGAACTCTACCATTTGTTGCTTTTATAATATTGTCAGCTATAGTATCTTTTCCAGATTTATCAATACCATCAAAATGAATACATTGTTCTTTAATCATATTATTCATTATAATAAAGTGAAGAAATATTTAACGCTATACTCACTTGCTTTATATCCACATCTCCTAAATCTTTATACTCATATGTTTTCAAAAATGAAATAAAATCAAGTATCAAATCAATTACAAAATTCATATCTACAAATAGAGAATTTTTTGCATTTGTAGATCTTAAATTAAAAGTACAGTATAGATCATGATTTCTAACATTCATTTGAACGAATGAAAAGCGCGAATCATTACAAGCAACAAGTCTTCTACTATCTATGCCTTCATCATATTTTGATATTTGAATATGAGAATTAAAAAATAAGTCTGATCTAATCTTATCTCTTTCAAATTGTTCCTTATCGTCTATCTTATAATAATCATCAAAAAATTTAAGATACATTTCTCTACGTGGATCATCTTTATCGTGACAAATAGAATAAACTGTTCTTTGATAATCAAGAAGTTCACTACTAAGTTCCTTAAAACTAAAACTCCATTGAAAATTATAATTTGTTAAATCATCATATTCTCTATGAAGATAAGCTGTTTGAGCCGCTAAAATAGCATCAGTAAAAATTATAGAATTAGAAATATTATTAATACTGTTAATCTTTTCTCTTAATTCATCTATAAAATTTTCATGATTATGCAAATGAAAAACATTTCCATACATAAAAAAATCAGTTTGATAAAGTTCATTGATATGAAGTATATCATTGAGATTATTTCTATCATCGCCAATTGCATTAAATCTATCTATTAATACATTTCTTGGAGTATCTAGAATAAAATAGATACACCGATTAGATCTCAATTCTCTTTCTAAAGAATAGAATAAAACATCAAAAGACTTTCTATTATGATGAAGGGCATAAATATAACTCGTCATGAGCCCACGATCTTGTATAAAATTATAGACATTAAAATTTTCATTATAAGTCTGTTTAAGAAGAGTAGTCTTTCCACAATTATCAGGACCCTCTAAGATCAAATTCTTTCCCTTTATCATTTTACTTACTCCGTGTATCGGGATAAAAACCCTTAAAATTAACCGAATTATCTCTGATAATATTAAGATGCATTAATGGATTATACTCGTTCATATTTTCATATATAGAATCAAAAGCAAAAGATATGCCCTCTTCTAAAGATATTTTTGGACTCCATCCTGTTTTTTCACAAATTGAGCTATTACTAACTATATGATTTCCTAAATAATCTGTCTCTGGATGCCAATCAATAAAAGAAGATGGAGATACTGAAGTAATTCCAATTTTCTTAGAAACTATTTCGTCTAATAGCTCAACTATACTAGAAGTTACCAAAGGTTCTCCTTGAGAGACATTAAAATCAATCCCTGTATAATACATTCTCTTATCTACAATTGAACAAACAGCATCACAGAAATTATTTACGTACATGTAATCTTTTGTTTTAGAAGGATCTAAAAAAATATCTACTTTATTGTTCTTTCTTTCATTTACATTCTTTATGAAGTTGTAGATAGTTTTGCTAATTAAGCTATTCATATCACCAACACCACCATAGCAGAATAATGGACGCATTATGGCATAATTTATAAAACCGCCATCTACCTTCTCACCGCTAGTAAATAGTAGATCTTCTCCAAAAGATTTAGTTTGAGCATATAAAGTTCTTGGAAACAATGCAGAATTTTCATCAATCTCTTTGTCTTGATAAAATTCAGAGTCATAAATATTGGTAGTACTAAAATAAATTACTGGGATTCTATATTTGGAACAAATATCAAATACGTTGTAAGTTCCATAGATATTAATATCAATAGCTTTTCTTGGATTAAGTGCACAAACATCTGTTCCTGCTACAGTAGCATTGTGGATAACTAATCCTGCTTTCAAGATTTCACGCTTAATAGCATCGTAATCACAAATATTTGTTTCAACGTCAGGAACAACCAAAGAATAACCTCTGTTTTCTAGAGCAGAAATAAGATTTCTAGCTATAAAGCCCTTATGACCAGTTATAAAAACATTAGACTTGTGCATCAGTAACCTCCTTGAAGAAGTTTTTGATCATAAGCTTTGATCCATCTTGATTCATCTCTACCGCTCTTATTAAATTAGCATACGAAATTAAAATTTCGGCAGGCATATTTCCCATAACTAAAGTTTTAAATAAGCAATTATATTCTCTATCATCTACAATAGAAGAAATTGCTTCATAATATTTCTTGCAAGATATCACAGAATTTGAATGACTATGAAAAAGCATACAAGAAGGAAAACAAATAATATTTTCATTTTTAAGAACTATATCAAAAACAAAACTATTACAATCATATGAAAAGTGAACAATATATTCTATATGATCATTAATCCATTTTCTAATATCAGGAAGTGCTACGGGATGTTGATACATACATAGAGTTAAATCATACGATTGATTAAAGATATTTTTCAACATATTCTAAAACTCCTTCTAGAGAATTTTCTTCGTATTCTTTTCCTCTAAGGCGTTTATTATCAACTAATATTGCACAATCTAATCCTATTTTGATATACTTATCTATATTTTCTTCTTCATCGTCAAGTGCTAAAACTATCTTACCCTTTTTAAGTTTATTGAGAACATATAATTCTTTATCTTTTTCCCAGATAATAGAATTATATTTTAACTTATTAGTTCTTAGCCAAGTAAGTGTATCGTGATATATTCTAGAATAAATCTTGTAAGGTCTGGCAGTTAAAAGAATTATCTTTATGTCTTTTTTCCAAAGAGCTTCTAAAATTTCTACAGCATATGTTCGAACTCTCAATTGAGATTTAATTCCAGAATCTCTATATTTTTTCTTGCTTTCTACATATCTCTTATAATCATTATTCTTAAAATCATCTAAATTATCATAGCCTCCGCCATAGATTTTAAGAAAGTCATCGGGATATGTAGATAAAACTCCATCAATATCTATTAGCGCTATTTTACTATAATCACTTAGAGATTCAAAAAAGCAATCTTGATAAAACTTATCTTTTACTACTTCTGATTTAGTAATAAACTTATTTTCTATATCTTCAACAGTAAATCCATTGATTATTAATATTTCTAACAAAAACTTAAACACATCTACTCCATTTTCTAACAATTCTTCTCGTCCAAATATTTCATTGTTCCCAATTAAACGAAAATTGAAGGAGTCTAATAAGTCTGTAGACTCCTTCATCATGCTTAATACTAGAGTTTTTGTCCAACTTTCTCTTTCTTCAGAAGTAAGATTAGAAGGATTGACTACTTTGTTTTTGAGAAATAGTTCAGTAAATTCTTTTTGGATATTATAAATTCCTTCAATCATTAGTCCTCATTATTTTAATGGCAACAATTCTCTCTAATTATTGCTAATGATTTATTTACTACTTCTCCTATTTTTATTTTATGATTCCATTGAGCATATCTACCAAGCATTTGAATTCCCTTATAACTTTCTATATTTAGAGAATTCTTTATTTGGATTGGAACATTATTCAACGAACATGAAATTTCACAGTTTATATCAATACTATCTTTCTTATTCTTTGGTTCAACTGTTTCGTAACATACATAATCATTATAGAAAGTTTTTCTAGTATATTCTCCATCTACACTATAAATGTAATGATATAAGATTCTTCCATAATCATTACTATCATCATGATTTTCAACAAATGCAAAATTTTTGGTTTTTAATTGATATTGTGTTTTGTCAATGCTTTGTTGTTGATGATTTACTAATTCTAGAAATTTATCATATCTTATAGTATTAACACAATTTCTAAAATTTAATTCAAGTTGAATATTTTTGTCCACATATGCTATTGATATAGTCTTTTTATCTATATCTAAATCTATTACATTAGCTTTAATTACTCTTCCCTCTTTTTCTAAAATATTGTAAATAGTTTCTATAAGAAAAACGTATGAATAACCGGTTCTATAATCATCAACTAAGAGATGTCTAATAGAATTTTTTTGTCCTGATAGAAATGAAGACTCTATATTGTTTGAAGCATCTTTTTCTCTTGCAATCTCCGTATATCTCTTTAGAAAATCATCATCAAAAGTATTTTTAATAATTCCATTTCTTTGATAACCTATAAATGATTCTATAGAACTATACTTAGATATAATTTTATTCTTTCGTAATGTCTCTAGTAAAAACATTGTTCCAGAGTTTTGTTCTATTAAACGTGGACCAAGTATTTTATTGTTATCAAAAAACTTTACTTGGCCCATCGGATTAGCATCTATAATATCATAACCAGAAAGATATGCAAAAATTATCCCTGCTGGTCCTCCACCAAAAACATAGTCTTTCTTCATTTCATTATCCTAATTATCTAAAAGTATTTCTCTAGTTGATTCGATATAAGCTAGTTTATTGTCTTTCATCCTATAAACTTTATCTTCTACTACATACCATCTAAGAAGTTGTCCACAAGTCATATGCTTAAAAATCTCATCTATTGTCTTATATTTCTCTGCCAAAAATCTTAAATTACCTTCAAATTCTAATCCCGGTTTCTTTATTTCTGGTCTGCCTTCCCGTATTGGTAAATTATGTGTTATATGTGACATTTTCTTATTTTTTCTCACAAATCTTTCATGATTTTTTTGATCTTCTGATTTATATTTTTCTTCTTCATTTCTCTCCAATATCCTATATGCTTTATTAAGATTTTCTGCATTGAATCCTTTGCTTTCAGCAGATATTCTTCTAATATGTTCTATATTCTGACTACTCTCAATTCCATGTAATATTGATCTCACTTGTGATTTCATATATAATCTTCCATATTTAAATCATCTAAGTTTTCTTTATCAAGCAAGTATCTTATTAAATATACAAAAGAAAATACTACTATCATGCCTACGATAAATGGAATCATATTAGAAAACCTCTCTTTTATCCACATTTTTGATATCCGCAAGATAAACAATGTTCGCAACCATTTTCAGAAATATAAGATAGAGCAAAACATTTAGGACAAGCTCTAGCATTTGTAGTTCTCTCTTCTTTAATAATCTCTTCTTCTTCTCTATTACTTTCTCTACCATTAACTTGATTCATGAATTTCTCTAGAGCAATTGAAACAGCTCTTGGAACAGAATTTATAGAATATCTTCTTCCTGCTTCTACGTCGTGCCAAAAAACTGGTGATTGTGATGATTCAATCTTTTTGAGATCTTCTATAATAAAATCAGGACCATTATTAATATTTTTCAGTAAAGCACTCAACAGAACTGTAATAGTTTGAAGTTGAGGATTATCAGATCCAAAGGTAGAAATAAATACTTCATAAGGTCTCTTAGGATCTTCAGGAGATGGATTAATTGTAATATACAATTTTTCTTCTGGTCCTGAAGGAATCTTATATGTTCTTCCTTGAACTGTAATTGGTCTCTTCTTATTCTTTAGTCTGTTATCTATAATTTTCTCTGGTTCAGGCTTAGCATCTTTAATTAAGATGCCTTCTCTTGAACCATCTCTATAAACTGTTATTCCCTTTAATCCCATTTTCCAAGCATTTGTATAAATTTGATCTATAACTTCTTCAGTAGTATCTGAAGGTAAGTTACAAGTACTTGAGATCGAGTTATCAGTATTGCTCTGTACTACTGACTGTAACTTAACTCTAAAAAATGGATCAATATCATGACTAGTAACTATATAGTCAGGCAGATCATTTGGATCTTTAAATAAATCTGTTATAATTTTTGGATAAACTGTAAATGTGTTAAAACCATCATCTTTCTTGTTTCTTACTCTTCTTTGATACGAAGTAGCAAATATAGGCTCCATACCAAAACCACTAAGTCTAGAAACTATACTTCCACTACCTACTGGTGCTACAGTGAGCAAATAACTATTTCTTATTCCGTTATTATAAAATTCTCTTTTTAGATCAACATTCTCTTCAAAGAGTCTTGAAACAAATTCTGATTTTACAAATTCATCTTTTACTAAAGCAGGAAATGATCCTCTTGTTTTAGCTATATTTATTGAAGCTGAATAAGAATGTATTTTTAATATATTAGTAATTTCTCTTACTATTTCTATAGCAGCTTCAGAATCATATTTTATCTTCATCTTTAATAAAGCATCTGCTAATCCTGTAAATCCTATTCCTATTCTTCTTTCCTGTAGAGCAATTTCATTTTGTTCTTTTAATGCATGATTTCCATCATTGTAGTCAATTACGTCGTCCATAAATCTTACAGCTATTTCTATATATTCTTGAAATTTAACAGTATTAAACACTCCATTTTCTGCAAAATATGAAAGATTTAAGTGACCAAGATTGCAATTACTGTAATTACCTAAACCTTGCTCACCGCAGTTATGAACCAAAACACCATTAGCAAAAAAGTTGTGATTATCTTCTACTACTATATCGTAAACATCTTCATTAGGAACTGCTCTCTTGTTAATAACTCTGCAATTAGAAAGATTTCCTGTAATAAGTTCATCTGTTTCTGAAATGCAAACAGCAGGTATATAACCTTTTCCTCTTACCCAAACTAAATGATCGGGAGTTAATTTAAACTTTTCTGTTTCAGGATAGCAATCACCATTAAATTCTAATGTTAGCTCTATAATTTCAGAATTCTTTTTTGTCTTAAAGGCATCTAATATAGGCTTAAGCTCAACAAAGCCATCATCTTTTCTATTTTCGTAGAAAGAAAAAGCTTTAATATTATAACCTTTCTTAATTAAATCCATTAAAGTTATAACATCAACTTCACCAATATTAGTACTAACTTTTGTGTCTCCAGCTACACATGGATTTGTTCCTTGAAATGAATTGAAGTAGTGCAAATTATCATTTTTCTTAAAATTATCTACAAACAATATTCCAGGCTCAGCAAACCCATGAGCATTCTTAATAATCTGATTCCACAACTTTTTAGCAGAAACTTTCTTTCTAATTACAGGATTTACTGAATCAACAGGCCATCTTAATTCGAACTTAGAATTACTTTCTACACAGTTCATAAATTCATCAGTAATCTTAACAGATAAATTAGCATGTTCTACTAATCCTGGTGTATTTTTAATTGTTATAAATGATTCTATGTCAGGATGTCTAACATCCATAGATACAAGTAAAGCACCTCTTCTATTTTTTTGATGAACTGTCTGAGTAGATTTAGACATAAGATCTAGAAATGTATGTGCTCCGGGAGAAACTCCTCCTGAATTCTTAACAGGAGTACCAGCCGGTCTTAGAATACTAATATCGACTCCGCAACCTCCTCCAGTTTTATATACAATTGCACTTTCCTTTAACCAGTCATATATTCCCTCAATTGAATCTTCTTTGATAGCCAAAAAATAACAATTGCTAGTAGTTACCTTCTTATCTCTACCAGCAGCATACATGATTCTTCCACCAGGAATGAAAGCCCAATCTTTTAAGAGCTTGTAATAATCATTGAAATTATCTTCTATATTTTCTCCTCTAAGTATTGCTCCTGTCCCAGCTATAGCATATGCTATTCTTTTCCACATGTCATCAGGTGCTAATTCTGTAGGCAACAAGTATTTGTCTAAAAGTACTTGAGCTGCCAAAGTGTCTCCATCATAAATAGTTAGTAATTGCTCTAATCTTGCATCTTCTTCAACTGACATAATTATCTCCGTTATTGTCTAGAAGACTTGTTGATTTCATCAATAATATTTTGCATAGTCTTCTTTGAAACTACTCCAAATTTATCATTCTGAATATTGATATTCTTAAATACAGTTCTTTCTCCATTTTCATTAGTTTCTATACAATCAAATTCTATTCTTCGTTGATTGTTTTCTACCTTGAATTCGTTTGCTAGTTTTGATGCAACAGATTCTACATCCCATCTATTCATCTTGGGAGCTACTCCAAAATATACTACAGCTACATCAGTAGTATTAGATGTAGCATCTTCTATAGTTCTTATTACCGAATAAGTAGTTGACATATTTTAACCCTCTTCTTTTCTTGCTTTTCGTTCGTAAAATAGCTCTTTAATAATCGATGATGTAGAATCAGAATCACTTACTTCATAATCATCATCTTCTATTTTATTTCCTATAGATATAAATGCTCTACTAAAATCTACAGAAACAGGAAGCCAGAAACCATCCTTACCCATCCTATTCTTAGCAATGAAAAACTTGCCTAAGCCTCTTCTCTTTTCAGAAGATGAAGAAGAATATGTTCCGATAAAATCAGCAATTTGAGCTTTTGCTATTGATTCACCCATTTTATCAACAGTAATAACTTCACCGTCGAACCCTCCTCTATTAGTCTGCGACGCCGTAGCTGTCGGAACTTTCAATTCCATACTTAAGCCTCTAATATCTTCATAGATAGACTCAAGCTCAAATCTCTTTTGCTCATATCCATGCCGTGATCTCATAAGATCTGCATAATCAATAATTATCAACCCAGGATTATATCCACAACTTCTTAAATGTTCAAAATGAAATTTTATAGTATTTACAGTAGCTTGCTTCGTAGGAAATTCCTTGATAATAAGTTTCCCACCTTTAAACTCATTAAGCTTATTTTCAACATCTTTTATATTATTTTTGATTTGCTTTGTTTCTACACCAGTGATACATGAATCATAACGCAACCCAATCTGATATTCTGATAGTTCAAAACTATAATGAACTACATCTACACCAGATCTTAACGCTCCTACTCCAAAGTTAACTAGAAAGAAACTCTTTCCTCCGCCTGTAGGAGCCATAATAACAGCAAGCTCTCCTCCGGCAAAACCACCTTCTAGAATATCGTCTCCATCAAGAACCTTAAATCCTGAACTAATAGGATTTCTCACATTCTTTTTAGCCCTTATTCCAAGAGATTCAAAATACTTATGACCTAAATCTATAGTAGTAGTATCTTTGAGAGCCTTTTCAATACGTGACTGTATTTCATCAAACTTGTTTTGTTTAAGTAAATCTACACTATCAATAATTGCAGCTTCCATAGCTTTGTTCGAACAAAACTTAAAAGCCTTATCTTTAGCTTGTTCTACTTCTTTAATTCCTACTTTATGATCAATCTCCCATAAAATTTTGTGAATGCTTTCTCTGAACATATCTTCAGCAGTAGCAAATTCCACTTTCAATGATTCTGTACTTGGGGGAGATTTGTACTTCTCATAAAAATATTTGATCTTAAGCCAAAGTTCCCTATGGACGTCTGACCCGAAATACTCTGGTTTTATAATTTCATATATACTTTGAAAAAACTTGTAATCACTTAATGCACCTTGAATAACTCTTGTTTGAAAAACTTTGCCAAATTGGTCAAAAGATTCTACTGGCTTTTCAGTCATAGTTCAATCTTTTCTTTACTTAATGAGTTAAAAGCGGCTATCCAATCGTCTATTCTCTTAGGAGATATACCCTCTTTAATAAGATGCATCCGAAACTTAAACGTATTGAATGAAGGATCAAAACATAAAGTTCCTTCAATATCTTTTATTGATTTTAGACTAATATCTGGATCTAATAATTGTATTAGCTTTTGATTACGTAATAATATTTCTCTATTTTCTTCTGTAAGATATTTCTTATAACGCTTATTTTCAGTAGAACATTGTTCAGCATATGTTAGTAAATCTTCAATTTGATAATTGCTTCCATCTTTCGAAGTATCTAGAAATGGGAAGTCTTTAAGTATTGTTTTTTCACCAACTCCTGAAATTCCTGAAATATTGTCAGCAGGTTCTCCAAAACATTTAATAAGTATGTGATTTTGTGGCCATATTTTAATAGATTCATACAATACATATTTATCATTTACATCTTTTCTAAAAACATCTATACAATATTTATTAGATTCATATTCTCTTCTTTTTACAAGTTCGCCATTTTTTCTATATTTCGAACCTTCTACTTTATAAGTATTGGGTCTAAAAATAATAGTAGTACTATCAAGAAGCTGAAAAAAGTCTCTATCGCAAGAGACTATAATTTTCATATGCTTGTCTTTTAACGTATATTTGCAAAGATATGCAATAACATCGTCAGCTTCTAAATATTCTATACTTCCTTGATATATAGGAATTTCAGAAAATATCTCCTTAAGAACATTTAGTTGTCTAGAAAAAGCTTCACTTTCATCTTCTTTCGAAGTTTCAAATGAACGATTAAAACCTGAAAATTTTCTACCTTCTTTATAAGCAGATAATATATCTCTTCTTCTCTTTGAAGAATGCTTACCTTCCCAAGCTGCATAGAAAAAATCTGGAGTATAATCTTCTATACATTTTACTATTGATTGAAGTGTTCCGAAGGAACCTCCTGAATGCTCTCCATTTGCGTTTGAGAGAGATATAGCAGAGAAGTTCCTTACGAAACAATTCATTGTATCTAAAAGAATTATTGTCTTCATACTGTATATAACTCAATAGCACTACTGCTAATATATCCACCAGCTTTGTATGCTAGCTCGTATGTAGAAATATTATAATCACTATTGCTACTGCAAAATAGAATTAGCTTATCAATCTTCATCTTCTCAATAAGTTGTAGTGTATTTACATTCCATAATCTTGGAGTATCATATGGTTTGTCTGAATTCATAACCGAATTCATATATGAATCAGGAACTTCTTTTTCTCCTACATACTTAGAGTATAGTTGAATATTAGTATACTCCAATCCCAGCAGCTTCTTGTCATTCAAATCTTCTAAAATATACTTGTATATTAGAGAAGTTACTCCTGGAAGATTCTCTAGATAAATTATATCCTCTGAATGACTATCAATTCTATCTTTAAGTGCTAAACTAAATGCACTCTTTACATTTGCATAAGATTCCGACTTAATTAAAACATGACCAGGAATTAAATATGTGCTCATTATTAACTCTCTTTGTTTATCATTTCGAATTGCGAATCTTCTATAACAGAATAATTAATTAATCTAATAGTCTTTTCATCTATTAATTTTACATAATCTAAATTCTTGTTCATTAAAGAAAAAGCTTCTCCAGGAATTTGAAGAACATATCCTTTTGTTTTGCAGAAATTTATGAATTTGTTAATTGTTTCTTCGCTGAATTGCATTTTTTGAATTGCTTGAATTTTCTTAGTTCTTCTTCTTTTCATGATAACAAATTATGGAGAGCCGAACTCTTACGAATCCAGCTCTCCATAACATTTGTTAAAACTCAGTAAGCATATTAGCCAACCTACGCTTCACATCATTATTATTGGTAAGGTAATACCTTGCACGGTCATGATAGAGAACCTTCTGATCAGGCCAATCAGCTTGAGTCTTGTTCTTAAAATTACTGTTTGCCTTCTTCTGATTAGAAGCAAGAAAATTTTCTACAGTGCGAATCGCATTCGAAACCTGCTCAGGAACATACGAATTAGGCATACTATGATCTCCTTGTGAGTTTATGTTGTAATAACTGTTACTATTAATAACTACTAAAAAATAATAAACCTATATAACAAATAATTTTACATTTCGTCACTAGCAGGCATTTCTTCTAATACTATTTCCTCCGTTCTTTTTGAAGGGTCTTGTTCTACATACAGTCTCTTCTTTATTTCATCTAAACAAAACTTTCTCAATTCTACATTATCTTTTATAAATTCAGCGAACTCCCTGTTCTTAAATTCTACAGCCTCACCCTTAAACTCTATTGCAGATTTTTGTGCTGATATTTGTTTAGCAATACCATAATCTTTTAGATAATCTAACCATGCTTCTTCTTGTATTAAACCTTTATCAAAATACATATTAAATACAGTTTCACGAAATGGAGGACCAAGTTTGTTTTTATAGACCTTTGCTTTAATACCCATACCAATAATATCATTACCTACTCTAATCTTGCCTGCACTTGACAACATTATTCGAACAGAAGAATGGAAAGGAATTGCTTTCTTATTCGTCATCTAATTTCTTAGATGTTTGGACTATATCTTCAAAGATTTTCTCTTTGTTCTGCGCTCAAGGTAATTTCTTCTCATTGAGAGTACTTTTACTAGTCTCTGAACCTTGTTCTTGTCACCAAGAACCTTGGCTGCTGATTACCCAATCAATTACTTTTTCAAACTATCGCATATGCAATTGCTTGCTGTGCTGTAGTAGTAATTGCTCTAAGGGCGTCCCAGCAATTCACAGAATAATTTCTCAGTTTATACTCATGAGTAGAAGGCAAAGCATTCCCACCTCCAGGAGTTGTAAACATTCCAGAGTAAATATTCCCACCAATCTTCATTCGTACTTGATTCAAAAATACTAGAGCGATTCTGTTTTCACCTATAAAGCGTATAATCTTTCTTAATCCCTGTCCTATTAACCTAGCTTGTAAACCTATAGTAGCATCTCCAACAGCTCCCTCCATTTCTTGTCTAGTTGAAGTAGCTGCTACAGAATCCCAAACTATGGTACATAACTTGTTCTTATTTTGCTTTCTAATTCTACTTACTGAAGTTT
>Ga0172375_10007673_pt1 | contig 14715 bp, 5 predicted proteins | sample LakKiv1m_FD_114537 | JGI IMG/M metagenome (GOLD analysis project Ga0172375, IMG submission 114537) | Freshwater microbial communities from Kabuno Bay, South-Kivu, Congo - kab_092012_11.1m | ecosystem: Environmental > Aquatic > Freshwater > Lake | place: Democratic Republic of the Congo... | reverse complement strand
AGAATTCCTTCGGCCGCTGAATTCAGGATCAGGCGGTTCTGCCGGTAAAGTTGTGCCATGGTTTCTTCAGCCTTTTTGCTTTCGGTGATGTCGATACCGAAAGAAATCAATCCGGTTTTCTTTTCATTTTCAAAAATGAGTCCATTCTGCCATGAAATATAACGTTCTTCTCCTGATTTGGTCAGGATTGAATTCTCGAAAGTCTTTGGTGCTTTACCATTTTGGGTGAGCGAGATAAATTCTTCCCATACCTGAGGATATTTATCTTTTGGTGCAAGCACTTCAAACCAGCTTTTTCCCTTCATATCCTTAAAAGTGTAGCCTGTAATTCTCTCGGCTGCTTCATTCATGATATTGATTTCACCCTCATTATTAAGTCCTACAACAATTACGTTTGCAGTATGGATAAGGCTTTCAGCAAAGTCTTTGGCATTCCGGTATGATTCTTCTGAGTGCTTTCGTTGAATGAGATAGCTAATCATAGGCCGGAAAACTAAAAAATACACCACCGGAGTCAGCAATAAAACCAAAAGTGTACTGTCGATGATTGCTTCAACTATGAGAGGCAATGTTGGCAAATACTTCAGTACCAGCATAAGCGCAAGGTCAACGAATAAAATTGCGGTTAATATTGTAAATGCAATTCGTAATGGTGATTTGAAAATCTCTTTGGTGTACTCCAAATGTTTTTTTAGTAATGCCATTTTAGTGAGCTATAAAAATAAAATCTACCGTTTCTATTTCATTAATATCCTATACCAAAATCAGAATTGTTGCCTTTTCTAAGTTCCTGTCTTCAATACTTATTTATCAACGCTAACAGTTCCAGTTTTCTGATTGGTTTGGCAATGTATTCATCGCAACCGGCATTAAGTGCTTTTTCTTTATCTCCGCTGAGGGCGTAAGCAGTTACGGCAATAACAGGCAGATCAGGCCTTTGTTCCTTGATGATTTTGGTTGCAATAAATCCATCCATTTCAGGCATCTTCAAATCCATGAGCACCATATCGATTTCCGGATTGTTATGGCAGGCTTCAATAGCTTCTTTTCCATTCAAAACATGAATAATGTGGTGCTCCTCGCGCAGAAGGATTACTTCGAGAAACTGGAAATTACTATACTCATCTTCAGCCACCAGCAAGGTCTTGGATTTCGAGGCTTTTGGTTTCGCCACCACTGCCGGCACATCAAGCATTTCCGGATTTACCGGTTTGAAAGGAATGGTAAAATAAAAAACAGAGCCTTTGTGTGGTACCGACTCCAGCCAGATTTTACCACCGAGTAGTTCGATGTATGCTTTGGAGATGGTCAATCCAAGTCCGTTTCCGCCAAATTCCCGTTTCCTGTCAGGATTCACCTTTCTAAACCGTTCAAAAATGATTTCATGGTTATCGGGATGAATTCCTAGCCCTGTGTCCGATACATAAAACTGTAACAGATTATTAACCAAGGTGCAACCAAATTCAATTTGGCCTGAATCGGTAAATTTTACTGCGTTACCTATCAGGTTATTAAGGATTTGCTTTAGTTTCCCTTCATCGGTATAAATAACGGCCTGGTTCTGTGTGAGTGTGGTCTTATAATTAAGCAACACAGCCTGCTGATCAGTGAGTGTATTATAATGATTGAAAAGATCACCGAAGAGGGTATTAATATTCAGCTGGCTTTCCCGGATCACTTCAAGTCCGGCTTCAATGGTTGCAATGCTTATGATGGCCTCGATGATTGATGTAAGTTGGTTGCCGTTTTGATGAATAATACGGGTATAATAGCGTCGTTCCTCATCACTAATACCGCCGTCGTCGAGCAGGCTGCTAAAACCCATAATCCCGTTGAGTGGGGTGCGGATTTCGTGTGACATGTTGTTGAGGAATGCTGTTTTAAGGTTATCGCTTTCCTCCGCTTTCTTCAATGCTTTTTTAATATCCTGTTCTGCTTTTTTACGCTGGATTGAAATACTGATCTGGTCGGAAACAAATTCAAGCATTTCGACATCTTTTTCATTATAAGCATAAGGATTGGTATAGCTTTGCACTGCAAAGGCCCCAATTACTTTGCCATCCATATGCAAAGGCACACCAAGCCAGACCTGAGATGATGTTCCGATGAGTTCGATCTCTCCGGCAAGTGTCATTTTATCTTTTATCTCTTTGGTAACAAGAAGTGATTTATTGTGTTTAATAACATAGCCTGTCAACGATTTTTCAGCTGGCCATGACATGATGTTATCTTTTTCATCTCTTGTCAGGGGTGAACTGAGCATGCCGGTTTTCTCGTCATAAAGGGCAACAAAAAAATTAGTTGTATCCAAAAGTTGTCCCAACTGATCACGAATAATCACAATCAACCCTTCGAGGTCGCTGGTAGTAACCACGGCATTGGAAATGATAAAGAGAACTTTCTGGATCTGTTCCGAACGTTTCCGTTCGGTAATATCGGAAAACACGGAAGCAAACTGCATTTTTTTGGGACTAAATGCCCATACTTCAAAATATTTCCCCGCTTCGCGCGATAGGTTCTCAAAATGTAATGGTTCTCCTGTTAAGGCTACCTTGCCATAGGTATCGATCCAGTACTGTTCAGTGTCTGGAAAAACTTCCATAACTGTTTTTCCAACGATGTTTTCCGATTTGATGTTCAATAAATTTTCGAATGCCGGATTTACAGAAATAAACCGATAATCGACTGCTTTCCCAGAATCATCGATGATAACCTCGTGTAGTGCAAAACCCTGGGATATGTTTTCGAATAGCTGTTGGTAATTTTGCTCGATTTCCCTTCGTGCTTCCTCGGCTAATTTACGGTTGGTGATGTCATGGCCAATACCCACCAACCCTGTAACAGTTCCATTATCACCGAACAATGGTATTTTGGATGTAAGCAACCAACGCAGTTTGCTATTTGAATCGAAGAAATTTTCTTCATGGTTTACTATCGGTTTACCGTTCAGGATAACTGCCTGATCATCTGCATAACCTCTTGCACCAATTTCATTATTAAATAATTCAAGATCGGTCTTGCCAAGAATTTCTTCTTCAGAACTAAAACCGATTACTTCAACATCGGCACGGTTGGCGAGAAGTTTACGTCCCTGGGCATCCTTTACATAAATTGTGTCAGGTAGATTGTCGATAAGGGTTCGCAAAAGAATTCGGTCCTTTCGAATGGCCACTTCGGCCTGTTTTTGTTCGGTAATATCCTGTACTAAAAGTAAATAACCACGAATACTCTTCTCGTCAAATGATTTCAAAGGAGTAATTGAATATTGCATTTCAGCTATTCCGTCCCTGGTTGTTTCGTATTGATGGAGTGCTTTGACTTTGTCAAAATCAAAAGAAAAATTATACTCAATCGGTTCCCCTGAACGCAGCTTATCCTTTAATTCCGCACTTAAACTCGTACCGTCGAAAAGGTTAAACCCTAGAATATAATCCTTCTCCGGAATACCAAACATTTCCAACGATGCTTTATTTGCATCTATCTGAACACCATCGGCACCGTAAATTTCAATGCCAATGGGAGATTTTTCAAAAAAGGTCCTGAACTTTTCTTCACTTTCTTTAAGTGCATCCAGGGTATTTTTCCTGGCAGTGATATCAACCAATCCCCCATATAAAAAATGCTGAATAATGTTACCATCTTTTTCGATACATTCTGCAGTTGCCTCAATCCATACGATGTTTCCGTTTTTGTGCCTGAGTCGCAGCTGACAGGAATCCGATTTTCCGGGTATGACATCCAGAATATGTTGCCGGAATAATGGAAAATCTTCATCAACTACCAACTTGCCCCAACATTTCATGTTTATCAGTTCATCGACACTGTAACCCAGAATCCGTTGCGTGGCACCTACCATCCAATCCAGATCATAACCCCTTTCGCTGAATTTACACGAATAAGATACATCGGATTTACTCGACGAGATATGCCTGAAACGTTCTTCACTTTCGGCCAATGCCTCACGCGCCAGTTTCTGTTCGGTGATATCACTCTTTACTGCAAGATAATGGGTAATCAATCCATTTTCGCCGGTAATCGGAGAGATGATGGCCGATTCGTAATAAATCTCACCGTTCTTTTTTTTATTTGCGAATTCTCCCTGCCATTCATGTCCGGAAGAAATTGTATCCCATAGTTTTTTATATTCTTCGGAAGATGTCTTGCCAGATTTTAATATCCTCGGATTTTTACCTTTTGCTTCTTCCAATGTATAGCCTGTAATTTGCGTAAATTTTGGATTGACGTATTCAATTTCACCACTGGGTTTGGTTATTACAATGCTTGCCGGGCTTTGTTCGGTTGCCTTGGATAGTTTCCGAAGGTTTTCTTCAGCCAGCTTGCGCTCGGTTAAATCATTTGAAACCGTTAGAATTCCCTGTCTTCCATCAGGAAGCGAAATCAATGTTTCTCTCAATTCCATTTCGCAGCGTGTTCCGTCCTTCCTGACATCCTGAACGACATGTTCGAAAATAATTCCGGACTGTATGGTTTTGATGTGATCTGTAACATCAGGGTGATGTTCTTTTGGTACAATCAGGCAAATATTCTGACCTAAGAGTTCATCTATCGAATATAAAAGAGATTTGCAAAATGACTCATTTACATCGATAATTTTTGCATCGAGATCGGTCAAAACAATCGCGTTCGGTGATAACTCAAAAAGGGTACGGTAACGCTGCTCTTTTTCAAAGAGTTCCTTTTCAGCAAGTTTACGATGGCTTATGTCTCTGACAATTGTTTGAACGGAAGGTTTTCCAAGGTAGGTAATCGGGATACCAATGACTTCGACGTCGATGGTTTCATGGTTAAGCTTAATGAATTTTTCTTCTCTGAGTTCAGCGGGTTCTCCCGTTTGGAAGATTTTTATTATTCTTTCAAATGCGGTCTTTTTGTAATCAGGATGTACAAAATCGATGGCAGGTTTGTTAAGTATCTGATCCATTGTGCTGGCACCCATGAGTCGCAATGCTGTAGGATTGGCGAATACAATCATCCCTCCTGAATGAATGATAACGCCATCCGGTGAAAGATCAACCATCTGCCTGTACTTTTCTTCATTTTCATTTAGTGCTGTTTCGATTTGTTTACGTTGCGTAACGTCGCGCATCGAACCTTCGAGTCCAGCAGGCCTGCCATCACCGTCAATAACAACGTGAACATTTAATGAAGCCCATTTTACATTGCCAGACTTTGATATTAACCGCACATCAAAGTCAGTCACTTCTCCATTATCGCTGAGCATTTTAAGCAAGACATTCCGGTCATTGCGATCATGATACAATTCCTCAACCTGCTTGCCAATCAATTCTTCACGTAAATAGCCCGAAAATCTGAAAATAGATGGACTGATTTCATTGATCCTGCCTTCGTTGTCAATCCGGTAAAATACATCCTGAATATTTTCAAAAATTTTCCTGTATTTATTTTCACTTTCCTGACGTAATTCCTCGGCAATTTTTCGTTCATGCCTTGCTTTTGCATCGGCAAGTTCGCGTCGGACAGCCGGTCCTAAGCGGGTGAGTTTGTCTTTCATCAGGTAATCATCGGCACCTGCCTTCATGAGTGCAACTGCAGTTTCTTCGCCTATCGTACCCGAAACTACAATAAACGGAATGTCCATACCGGAATCCTGTAACACTTTTAGAGCACCGGGAGCATCAAACCGGGGCAGGCTGTAATCTGCAATTACAAGGTCCCATCCCTTTTTATTAAGGGCGGTTTTCATTTCTATTGATGTTTCTACCCGCTCTGATACAATTTCGAAACCTGATTTTTCCAATTGCCTGAGGACAAGTTCAGCATCGATCTCAACGTCTTCGACAAACAGAACATGTAATACTGTATCCATAATTTTTTGGATTTGAGGATTTATTTTGATGGAGGTGGTTCGTTAATAACTAACCAATACAGGCCGAGATATTTTATTGCCTCTGCAAACTGATGAAAATCAACAGGCTTACGGATGTAACTGTTTGCACCAAGGTCGTAACTCGTGGCCAGGTCCTGTTCCTCCTTTGATGAGGTAAGAATGATCACCAACTGGCGGTGAGTCCGTTTATCGGCACGTATCCGCCTGAGTACTTCAAGCCCGTGAATGACCGGTAATTTTAAATCGAGCAGAACCAGTAAAGGCATATCACTGATATCACGGTAGCTATATTTTCCGGTACAAAAAATGTAATCCAGAGCTTCCTGGCCATCTTCAGCAACCACAACCTTGTTGTTGATGTGCTCGCGTGAAAATGCACGCAAAGTTAAATCGATATCGCTGGGATTGTCTTCGACCAGCAGGATGGTTTTTTCCCGATTTTTCATATGATTTGTTTTTATAATTGTTCCCGTATTCAGTGAGAAATTTCATAAACAAAGAAGATAAAGAAAATACTGCCCAAGAGCCTTATCCTCAGTTTTCTCCAAGTTTGGAGAGATATAATTTAGGCGACTAAAATAATAAAATGGGCACAATTATCTGGTTTTCATTTTCAAATTTTTATATTTCAATGCTTTCATTTGAGAGAGCTTTCTTTTTAAATGCTTAATCCCGAATGACTCGAATAAATTTCATTTCTTATTCCTGTTTTCCTATTGTAAAGTAAAAGGTTGCACCTTCGTCAATCTTTGCCTCAGCTTGTATTTTACCACCATGGCGATGAACAATGCGTTGCACGGTAGCGGGACCTATTCCGGTTCCCAGAAATTCGGTCTGTTTATGCATTCGTTGAAAGGCACCAAACAGGTTTTTAGCATAGGTCATATTAAAGCCGACTCCGTTGTCGCGAATATAATAATTTTGTTCAGATCCGGAATAAGACGAACCAAATCCGATACGTGCAACTGGTCGGCGTGCGGTAAACTTGACCGCATTATCAAGCAAATTAGTGAGGGCAATTTCGATCATTTGTGGATCGCCAACCACAGTCAGTCCGGGTTGAACGGTAAATTCGAATATCAGGTTTGGGTTAACCTCCTGCAAATGGGTGATTATGGTCCAGGCTATTTCCGAAAGATTTATATTTTCTTTGTTTATTTCGACCCTGGTTACCTTCGACAGTTTAAGCATATCGTCGATTAGGTGTCCCATACGTTGGGTTTCGCTGCGTACGCGGCTGAGATACTGCTGTGCATTTTTATCAAGCTGAGAGCCAAAATCTTCGAGTAATGCGAGGCTCCAGCCATCAATTCCCCGCAGCGGTGCCCGCAGGTCGTGAGAAACAGAATAAGCAAAAGATTCGAGTTCATGGTTAGTGCTTTTAAGTTGAGTGAGTGTTTGTCTGATAAATTCCATCGATTCCAGGCGATGGTTATCAGGAAAAAGTAAATCAATTTTTTTGCCTGTTACTTCTTTTGCTGTTTTGCCGGTAAGTTGCTCAAAGGCATGGTTAAAACGGGTTATCTTATAGTTTGTATCCCAGACAATAATGGGTACATTGGAATAACTAAACAAGTTTTCGAGATAATCATGGGTTTCACGCAATTGCTCTTCGGTCTTTTTTCGCTCGGTAATGTCGCGGATAATGGCCTGGTAAAATTTTATACCGTTTACATCTAATATCCGGCTACTGATTTCGGCAGGAAAAATCTCACCATTTTTACGAATCTGAAGGGTTTCAAAAATGATCCCGTCTTCCTTTTTATTCAGTAAATCCAGTAATTCCTGAATTGAATTTAGTGATTCCGATGCGCGCAGATCCCGAATGTTTAATCCGAGTAGTTCTTTGCGTTCATATCCATAAATACTGATTGCTTTGTCGTTGATTTCTTTTATATTTCCATGTGAGTCGGCCAGTATGATTACGTCGTTGGCGTATTTGACCAGGAAATCGAAATGCTGTTGCAAAACCATTTGTTCGATTTCTGCTTTCAATAAATGACTTCTCCATAAAAAATAGGTAATCAGGGCACCGATAAAAACAAGCATCATGGTAAACGAGAATATCCAAAGCGCCTGCTTACGAACAGGCTGAAAAATCTCAACTGTATCCACTTTAGTGATCATAAACCAGGGTGTATCGGGAATTTGCTGAATATTGGCTAATACCTTTATGCCCCGATAATCGGTTCCTTCAACAATACCTGTCGTTCCCAAAGCGGCCATGGTTGCCGGAAGGAGTGTATTGGTCAGCGGGAACACCAAATTAAGTGCAGTATTCTTTTTAAATCTTAATTCATTGAGGAACAGAACATTATTTCCTTCACGGCGAACAAGCAAGGTTTCTGAACTGCGGCTGATGGCCGGCCAGCTCTGGATTAATGGAAAGAGAAATTTATCCGGATCAATCCTGAGATAAACTACACCAACGAATCCAATCTGGTTTTCGGGGGAAGTATAAAGCGGAATGACAAGGTCGATATGTGGTCCTATCAGAGATGTTGCATGTAAATCGGACAGGATAATTCTTTTTTCGGTGATGGCCAGGGTGCAGATTTTCTTACCGTATTCCCCGAGCGGTTCTAAAGGATCAGAACTGAATAGAAGGCGGAGGTTTTTATCTAAGAAAAGAAAGGAACCATAATCGTAGAACTTTTGTAATGAAATCAGCCAGGCTTTTGTTTTACTGAAATCTTCATCGCTTCCGGTTCCGTTTATATATCTCTGGATGGCTTCAATGGTCAGGCGATTGTTGTAGATCGTATTGGCATCACCCAGGCGTTCATTCCGCCAGTTTACAATCTGATTAACTTTTAGTTTGCTAATGGCAGCGAGTTCATTATATTTTTCCAGAATCATTGTCATTTTCTGATCGCGATAAAAAACATACCCGCCTGTACAAAATATTAAGGTCAGCCCAATTAAAAAGGCGATAAGACTAATTCCCCTCGATTTATTGTTTTTTTTCATTTTTCACGAGATTAATATAAAGAAAACAAAACAATCAAGGCAAAAGGAAGAACTTCGATGGGAATGCTTATAATGGCAAAACGTAAGCTGTCGTTATTTGATTTCAAGTTAATAATTACTTTCATTTTCAGGTCTTTTAATGATGACCCATCTTATTGGTAATTTAAAGGAATTGTAATACAAAATATACTGCCTTTGCCAGGTTCGCTTTCTACCATGATTCTTCCACCAAGCTTATGGATAAACTCTTTACATAACAATAATCCCAAACCCGTTCCCTTTTCGTTTTCGGTGCCGCGGGTCGTAAAACTTGTTTCGATTTTGAAGAGTTTTTCGATGGTTTCCGCAGACATCCCAACACCGGTATCGGAAACTGAGATTTCGGCCTGATCTTCTTTCATCCGGGCAAACACTTTGATTTTACCATTCTTGGGTGTGAATTTGAGGGCGTTGCTGATCAGGTTTCTTACTACTGTACTCAACATGTTTTCGTCTGTAGTAAGTATGATATTCCCGTGGATGTCGGTGAGTAATCCAATGTTTTTTTGGTCGGCAATATTCTTCAAAACTTGTATTTCATGGATAATAAGTTCGTTTAATAAAATCATTTTAGGATCAAATGGGATCTTTCCTTGTTGCATCCCTGCCCATTTTAACAGATTTTCAAGTAACTGATAAGTGTGTTGCGCCGAAGAATTAATAATGCCGGCATAATGTGCAATGGATTCGATATCCAGATCTTTCGCATCGTCTCTCAACAATTCACTAAAACCCAAAATGCTGTTAAAAGGGCTTTTGAGGTCGTGGGCAATGATGGAGAAAAACTTGTCTTTGGTGGCGTTTAGTTCGCGTAACCTGAATTCGCTCTCCCTCAGGGCTTCCTCCTCACGTTTTCGATCAGTGATATCCTGTGCCGTACCGCAAAGACCTGTTACAAGCCCTCTTTTATCCAGCTTGATTTCACAGTGTGCCTTAATCCATCGTCTTGTCCCGTCAGGCCGGATTGTTTCCAGATCAAGTTCATAGGGTTCTTTGGTTTGTATACAATTTTTCACGGCAGCATCCAGTCGTGCAGCACTTTCGGGAGTGTAGGTTTTCAAATGATCCTTATATCCGGGAGGATACTGTTTAGCATCAAATCCATAGATGTTGTAGTAATTTTCTGACCATTTTATGGTATCTGTCCTTGCGTCCCAGTCCCAGCTTCCGATATGGCCGATACGCTGGGCTTCATTGAGTTCAAATTCACTGCGAAGCAAGGCCTCTTCCGCCTGCTTTTGCCGGGTAATATCCCTTGCAGCTGCAAATACACCTGCAATGTTACCACGTTCATCGCGGTATACCGATGCATTGTAGAGTACGGATATGGAAGAACCATCACGGTGCTGCAATTCAAGCGAATAATCCTGCACTTGTTTATCCCGAAAAACCTGTTCATATCCTGCCCGTGCTCTTTCAGGTTCAGTAAAGTATTTTGAGAAATCGGTTCCAATAAGTTCTTGTCGTGAATAGCCGGTAGCTTCTTCTGTTGCAATATTTGCATCAGTAATTTTGCCATCTGAACCGATCGTTACCAGGGGGTCTATACTTGCTTCAATAAGACTCCGGTTATAGGCATTTGCTGACAGTAATGCTTCCTGTGCGCGTTTTTGTTCGGTGATGTCTCTTACAACTGCCTGAAGAAGAACTATATTATTAAATTCGATTCGGTTTAGAGAGACTTCAGCATCAAAAGGAGTCCCGTTCATTGTTGAATGTTTCCAGTAAAAACGCTGGGGTTCGCCATTGAGTGCAGCATTAATCTTTTCGAGCGCTGATTCTCCTGATTCCCTTCCATCTGGCTGGATGGCGGGACTAAACTCCCAGGGGCGGTGGCCGACGATATTCTGTTTCGTCTCGCAACCGAACATTTTAATCGTCATCTGGTTACATTCGATGAACGAATCTTCCTTCATCGTAAAAATGGCATCATTTGCATTTTCAAAAAGTGCACGATAACGGTTCTCTTTTTCTCTCAGTTCTTTTTCAGCTTGATTACGTTCGGTGATATTGGCCAGAATGCTCAGCAAACAAGGACGACCTTCAACCGAAATTTCAGTCATCGAAACCAAATAGTTAAGAATCTCACCTGACTTATTTTTTAAATCGATTTCCTGCCCGTAAACGTAACCGTTTTTCCTTACCTGGTCAACAAGCAACGTCCGGTCCGCGTAATTTGCAAAGATATTAAGGTCGGCAACTGTCCGGCCAATGGCTTCTTCACGAGTGTAACCAAATTCCTGCGTTATGGTTTGATTAATATCAATAAACTTCGTATCATCACGGGAGGTAAGCGCAATACCGATCGGACTAAATTTGAAGATTTCGCTAAACATTTTTTCCGACTTTTTTAATCCTGATTCAGCCTCAAGTTCACGCATTCTTGCAATACCAGACTGTGCAATCAGATCGGTTAATTTTGAAAGAAAGGAGAGGGCAGAACTGAATTTTTTTTCCGTAAATACTGGTACTTCCCTGAAAGCTTTCAGGTATTCCTCCTCATCAAGACCAAACTTCTTAGCCTGCATGGCAAAAAATTTTTCGGTAGTACTGTCAGGAGGTGAAATAAATATCTGCCCCGAAAAAATGTTTGCAACATGCTCGCCATCAATAATAATTGGCGCAGATGCATCCACCAGTCCTTGCGGACATTTATAAATCGCGAATGGCTCGCCCAGGCTCATCCTGTTGTGAAGTGCAGTATCACTTTTTCTGCATTCCTTCTCGATTTCCCTATGTTTTCGATGAAAATCGGTGCAGATGCGCTGCCATCCAGAACCTGTAAGAACCTCACCTTCAAGCGTTAAAATCGATGAAGGAATATTTGTTGCCTTGTAAAGTTCGTCGGTCAACTCCTGGAGTTTGCTGATATCGACGAGTTCATTGAATCTGTATTTCATAATCAGCGTTTTAATACTTTTTCAAAAACTTGATTTACGAAGTAATTTTTTAAAGCCGAAACAACAAGGACCACGGTAAATTATTCCGGACCTTGAGATGTAAATGCATGATTTCACGCTAAGTTTATGCAAATCAGTTCCCTTATTCTTCATGTTTGTTTTTCAGGTAATTAGCAATCATTTTCACCAGTTTTTCGAAATCGATTGGTTTTGAAATAAAATTGTTGCAACCCGCAGCAATACTTTGCGCTTTATCCTCCATAAATCCATAAGCGGTGATTGCAATAATAGGCAGGTTTGTCCTGAATTTCCTGATCTCACGTGTAGCTTCATACCCATCCATTCCCGGCATCCGGATATCCATGAGGATAAGATCGATGTTTTGATTTATCTTACAAATTTCGACAGCTTTAGTACCATTGGCAGCATGGACTAGGACAGGATTGAACCTGCGTAAATTTACCCTGATCACATCAAAATTCTCAGGAATATCCTCAGCAATCAAAATGGTTTTACCAGTGAAATCAAAATTGACCTGTTTGTCTTCAGCATCCCTAACCTCAACATCTTTTTTAACCAAAACCGAAACCGGAAGTGTAAAGAAGAAAGTAGATCCACCGGCTTTGCCTGTACTCAGGTTTTCTTCTTCTGAAATGAACCATAATCTGCCACCCAACATCCCGATCAATTCTTTTGAAATCGATAATCCAAGGCCAACGCCGCCAAAACTGCGCGAGTTTGATTCTTCTACCTGCCTGAAACGTTCCCAGATGATGCTGAATTTTTCTTTGGCTATGCCTTTTCCGGTATCTTCGACAAAGAACAGGATATTTTCATTATCAATCCTGTAGCCAAAATTAATATGACCGGTGGAAGTAAATTTCAGGGCATTGCCAATCAGGTTGTTTAAAATCTGGGCTAACCTTATCTCATCCGATATAATATAACTGGAATTGTTGCTGAGCGCCTTTTCAACATGAATCAGAATTGAAGTTTTGTCGGTCTGGATTTTTTCATTTTCGAAAGATAAGCGCAGTGTTTCGAGAAGTTGATTCAGGTTAAATGTTGTTTTCTTTATGACTAACTGTTTACTGTCGATCATCGAAACGTCGATGATATCGTTAATGATCGTGATGAGCTCCTGACCTTTGCGTTTCATAATCGAAATCAGCTCCTGCCTTTCCAACGATTGCAGGCTTTCATCCTCGAGATGATTCAAAAAACCCAGGATAATGTTCATGGGTGTTCTGATTTCGTGTGACATGTTTGCCAGGAATGCGCTTTTCAGCCGGTCGCTTTCTTCGGCGTTTTCTTTAGCTTTGATGAGATCGGTCTCAATTTGTTTTCTTTCGGTGATGTCCCTGATGACGGATAAGATGTGCGGAATATTATTGATATTGATCGTACATGCCGCATACAATGCTGTAATGATCGCTCCGTTTTTGCAGCGGAACCTCGTTTCAAAGTTTTCGACAACGCCATGGTCCCGAAGGTTTTCCACTACGTAAACCCTGTCGTCAAGGTTAACCCAGAGATTAATTTCTATGGTTGAAAATCCGATCGCCTCTTGTCTTGAATATCCGGATAAGGTTACAAAACCTTCGTTAATTTCGATAAAAACACCCTCGAAGGTAGTAAGGGCAATAGCTTCGGGGATTGTCCTGAATGCCGCTTTATAACGTTCCTCGCTTTCCCGTAAAGCATTTTCAGCTTTTTTACGGTCGGTGATGTCCCTGAAAACACCAAAGGTTCCGTTGTGAATCCCTTTGTTGTCATACCTGGGAGTAGCAGTCACCAGTAAATTGCGATTTCCGCCGGTTTTGGTGATAATCTCAATCTCATAAGTTGACTTTTCGGACTTCGACCTTTTTTCGGTTTCCAGTTGGATAATCTGGAAATAACCGGGAACAATGAAGTCGATTAGATTATGTCCGACCAGTCCACCTGTTTGTAAACCGAACATTTGATCGGCTGCAGGATTCGCAAAGATGAAGGTTTCCATTAAATCAACGATACCAATTCCTTCACCCTGGTTTTCGATGACTAACCTGTTCAGGTTTTCACTTTCAATCAATGCTTCTTCGGCTTGCTTCAGTTCAGTTATGTCGATAAAAGTAACCACAACCTGAATTAGTTGCCGATGGATATTGAATTCGGGAAAAGCATTTACCAATACCCAAACCAAACCCTGAGCAGATGGTCGATCAATGCCAACAATATAATTCTGAAGAGGACGTCCCTGAGCAATTACCTGGTTTACAGGATATTCTTCCAATGGCATTATTGACCCGTCATCCCTCAAAAAATTCAATTCCGGGGCTATTGCATTCTTTCCCTGGGATTGTCCAGCCGTTACACCAAGCAGGAGGGAGGCTTGTGAGTTGATCAGTGAGATGCTTTTATCGGGTCCATGAACTACCACGCCGGCATGCAGGTGGTTGATAAGTGACCGAAGCTTTTCCCCGCTGACCTTTAATTCTTTTTCCGAATTGGCGATCAGATCATAAGCACGTCGCTGTATTTCATTAATAACATAAAAAATGACCAGCAACAGCATCAACAGGAGGATAATAAAAATAATCCTGATCCGGTCGGCGGCAATATTATGTCTGATTATTGCCATAGAGCGGTCGATACCAAGCACAGCAATGATTTTACCGTTTCCTGTGTCGTGCAAGGGTACAAAAGCGGATAGCCATTCTCCCCAAGTATCGGTATATCCAACAGTCAATTGTGGCCATTGTCCGCTGAAAATTTTATGCAAATCAGGTGGCGCATCTGCATAATAATCGCCTGGTGCTGAGTAGTCTGTAGAAGTTGATGGTTCTGAATCGGCAAAAAAACCTATACTATCTCCTTTTGCGTACATCAGGTAAATGAAGCGGAAACCAGGTAAGGATTTCCGCATTTCGATGAGACGGTTTTTCAATAGGACGT
>Ga0172375_10007672_pt1 | contig 14716 bp, 17 predicted proteins | sample LakKiv1m_FD_114537 | JGI IMG/M metagenome (GOLD analysis project Ga0172375, IMG submission 114537) | Freshwater microbial communities from Kabuno Bay, South-Kivu, Congo - kab_092012_11.1m | ecosystem: Environmental > Aquatic > Freshwater > Lake | place: Democratic Republic of the Congo... | reverse complement strand
TATTAGATAGGGTTGGATTATTGATTTCAATACGGATAGATGTTTGGTTTCCAGAACTATTTAAGCGATTATTTGGGATGACATATTCAGAGCCTCTTTCTCCAAAAGTATATCTTTTGCCAGATGCGCCTATGCCGTAGATTGGTTCGTTTATCCAACCGCCACTTGCAAATTCCTGAGTGCCAACGGTCATCGCGGTTTGAATTGCTGTTGCAATAGTCGATGTTGCTAAAGTAGCCCCGGCAGTTGTCGCAGCCGCCATACCTGCTACACCTGCGGCAGAAGCAGAACCTAAAGTCGCAATCGAAGCAAAGAGGGCCGCAGGAAACCAAGCGGTAGCAATAGCGGCGGCTTGTGCTATCGTAGAAGCCACTATCACTTTGCTTAAGGCCCAAGCAATCATCATTTGGGCCGCATACTCGACAACAAATTCAACTACTGCGGCAATCATTGATTTACCAAATTCTTTCCAAGCCTCGCTTGCTTTTTTGGTTCCAGTAACTATTGAACTTACGGCAGAACCCATACCAGTTGATATTTTCTGAATAGACATATTTGCAAAATCCATCATTGTTGAATACGCAGTATGATGATATTGCTGTAATGTCTTTAATAAACCCATCCTTGATTGTATATTCGTTGAATAATCCATTAACGATTGATTATTCATAAGGTTTTCTTGTTGCGCCATTTGTTGCATTAAGGTCATCTGCATTTGCATAGTTTGATAATTAGCGACATTATTCGACGAGATTATATTATAGTATTGCTGTGCCGACATCTGCCCAGTGAGATAAAGTATATTTATTTCTTCCAAACCACGCTTGAAGTCTTTTAACTCATTATTTGCATCCATAATCTTTGAAGCTAAAACAAATGAGGTAATATTATCCGATGATGCTATTATGTTCTTCATAGTTCCCAACAGACTTCCCGTTTTCAAAAATTCATAAACCACCCCCCCCAACGTAACTTTCAATAAAGACAAACCCTTTTCGAACTTTTGCACGCTCAAATTAGCTTCATAGTTATATTTCGCATATTCTTTAATACTCATATATAAAGCAGTTGCAACAATCGTAACGGCAAACATTTCCCTACGTAATTCTTTTATCGCCTTGCCTGCATCCTTGAACTTTTCACCGATAGTCTTGGCTGCTTTATCGGATTCTTTACCAATACCTTCTGTATCCTTTTTAACTCCCGCTATAATCTCTTTTAACTTACCTGAAGCCTCATCTACTAACTTAAGGACTATCTCTAATTCATTATCATTAGACATTAATTACCCCTTGACTTAACATATAAAAATATGTTATACTTTAAAAATGAAAGGAGCTTAAATATGTTAGAAACAACTCTATCTATACTAATACCCACAATAGTAATAATAGGAGGAATAGTTATAGCAACCTTCTTATTACGAGCTGTTTGGTTATGGTTTTTCCGTATCAACGAGGCGATAAATCTTCTTACTGAAATAAAAAATATCCTCAAGGATAAAAAATAATTTTTGCTCAAAAAACTATTTTTAACCCTCAAAAATAAACTATCCAAAAAACCAACCAGCCTTGAAGAATACATAAAATACCGCCTAAAAGAAGACATATCACCCAAAGACCTCAATGACTGTAAGTGTATATTACTACCAGAATAAATATTCATTTCTTCATCCTGTCCTGCATCTTCTTATCCAAAAACTTTATTTCAGTATCTAATATAGTCATCGCCTCAATAAACTTATTGCTTTGTCCTAACCATCCTCGGTTATATGGCAGTATTCCTTGTTGCATTAAATTATATGCCCGTATATATTGCTGTGTCTGCGGTGTTATGAGTTTTACCGGGCATCGCTGAAAAACCCAAGCTCTTACATTCCATCTTTCGGGAATTGGACTATCTTCCTCACAACCATTAAATCTTTTCTGGCCGTCTGAACACTTATCGCAATTAAGCTCAAGATATGGAATCCAAGCGGCCGTTACGAGTTTTTTGCTTCTTCCTCACTTAACCTGGATATTTTTAATATCTCCGCACCTAATTCAGTCTTAACCTGCGGAGGTATTATTTTCATAATGCTGTCGGATACAACCTTATAGTTATATAATCCATAAGTCCTCGAAACTGTATCAAACTTAACCGGTTTACCTTCTGCGTCGGTAAAGTTTTCAAAACCCCTAAGGCCAAATCTTACAGCATCAGACATAATACGTAATGGGTTTTTATCTTCACCGATTAAATCGTAAATCTCGGAATCTAAAGGACCGATTATCCACTTTGTTTTTGGATTTTCCTTGTCAAATTGGCTAATGATCTCTTTTGTTTCGGCTAAACTAATTGCCCTAATTCCCATATTTTACCTCCTTGTAAGAGTGGTTAATAAGTCTATCGTCAGGTTAAGACTATACTCAATTCATCGTTTCCAGAGCTTCTTGCTAATTGGAATGGAATCTCAAAAGTCCTTACACCACCCCTATCGCCAAGTTTAGGCGCTCTGCAATAGCCATAAGAAGCTATTATGGTAACGATATTGCCAGCTGTCGCACCCAGAACAAAAGAAAGAGATTTAACTGTACGACTATGGAAATAATCAAGAAAGTCGGCATTAGAGGTTGCCCTTAACACCGCTTCAATAGTCATTGAACCTTCCGGGTTGCGGCCTGTAACCAGATAACCCTTTATGCCTTCGGTTGTGTTGAAATCAGGTCTTTCCGTTATCTCATTGTTAAGTTTTAGGCTTAACTTTTCGATTATCGCCGAATAACTACCGAAGGTCATAACAGCACCCTTAACGATATTAGGCGTAACTGAATCATAGGTCGGAGTTACAATGGCTGAATCCGTAGGAAGATTGTATATACCCTTGAATGTCCAATTAATCTTTCCCATTTCGCCAGCAGATAAGTCAATTTCAAGATCACCTATGCAACCATTGAGCTTATAAAGCAAACCATCAATGTAAATCCAAATCGTACAACTTTTCATGCTTGCTGATAAAGGTGCATGGGTTACGCTTATCGAACTTACAATGGTTTCACTTAAGCCGCAGGCCTGGAATAATGGGCTTTGTCTTGAGGCTGTCCCTGCTGTTCCTGAACCATTTAATTCGGTAGAAAACTTTAGTTCAAAGTTAGTTTTGCCGCGTAATTCAGGAAATCGCGAAAGGTCGGCATGAGCTGGATAGCGTTCTTTTATGTCAGAACTTATAGTAATCTCTGGATCATAAGCGATAACCGAATTTGCGGCTTCTGTCGGCGTAGGGTCAGAACCATAAGAAGATTCTATCTTCGCCAGTAATACCGTTTTTTTAGTAAGTAAACTCATTTTTTACCTCCTTGTTAGTAGATATATATATCTACTACTTTTAAGTTGATCGTTAATAAAAAGTAATTTGGTTGTTCCGTAACTACCCAGTTCTTATATTTTAAAATCCTCACAAAACTTGACCAATTAGCGGGTTTGTCAATGTCTTTAAGGATAGCGTCTTTTTTTCTATTTAATTCGTCGAGATTAACGATGTCGTTTTGAGCAGATTTAGCAAAAGCAACCTGTACCTGCCACTCCTGAACATCATAAAATCTATCAATCAGGGTTTCTGATTCTGCCTCATCCATAACGCCGGATAATGATTTAATAATGAAAGTATTGTTATATTCGTTTGAAGGTGAATCTTTATAATCAACCGTCTGTGATTCAGCAAGGCCTAAACCCTTTAACCTTAAAGCAATCCCGTCTTTTACCGTTGTATAACTCATATTAACCCCTATATATTGGACTTATTTTAGTTGCCGCCTCTGGTATCAATACGCATTTGCAATTTTCTTTGCAAACAGTCTGCCCCGTTCTCGGTAGTCCCTCTGATTCCCATTGTTCCCAAGTAGCGATATTGCCATGTCGTTCAAGACAATCCGGGCAAGTATTTATAAGAACCGCTACCCAGCGATATTTAGTATCAATGCCTAATTCAGCTATTTGTACAGTATCCCTAAAGCGCATTAAAGAACCAACATAGGTAACTTTCATAGCATTACGAAATTCGCCAAAAATCCTTCCGCCTTCTTCAAGGTCTGTCAATAATTCATCCTTAATTACCGCTATTGCTACCCCTTGCGTTAATCGGATATTTATGTATTCCTCAAGACTTATCGCAGAGCGCGATACTTTAGCAGTCAGCGCTATATCTAAAGTTTCCATTTCCCTGTCAGAACCTACTTCTAAAATATCTCTATCTGGCATTTTGAATTGCCTCCGCTATGCGTCTTTTCATAAATGTTATCGTTATTGTTTCTGCGTCTTTGGATATACCAAAGAATTTATAAAACTTCTTACCGATTTTTGATTGGATACCCTCAATCTGTAAATGCCTTGCTATCTCTTTTCTTTCCGGCCCTATCGTTACTATAACCGTGCTTTTCCCCTTCCGTATTGATAAGAAAGAACCTAAAAGGCGACCTGTTTCTATTAAAGGCCTATTGTCCCCCTTGCGCATTATCGTTGCTGGCTCATTCTGGGGTAAATTACCGCCATTTATTGCTTCTCCGGCATGAATACCTTTCTGTATATCAGGTATAATGATGCGTTGGGCTATATTATCAAGATCGTCTTGTAATACAGCAAAACTTGGAAAGTTAATCTTGCTTCTTATCTTTGCTTTTATCATCTGCGTTTAGCTTAGGATTATCCGTATTTTCAACGACAATATCCTTATCGTTTTTTATCCTTTTCTGTATTTCTTGTGCTAAATCAAAACCAAGTTCAATGGCCTGTGGAGCGTATTCATTCAAAAACAATTCTTTTGTTTCTTCTTTCACTCTATCTAATTCAGCATTTGGGTTTTTTACCAGAGCATTTATATCTATATCGTCTATAATGGAATCTATTATTCTGTTGATTTCCCCCTCTAATTCCTCCAAACTATCTATATGCTTATTGATTAGCTTGTCCATTTCTCGTTAAAGCATTTAGCTCTTTCTTGTGAAGTATTAATATATTCCTCATGCCCCATCTGTCGGATAGACGAATTTATTTCATGGTAATACCTGCCAATAGGAGAATTTAACCCTGCCACCCATTGATTTATCCTTCTATCTCTCATTTGCAAAAATAAATCTGTATCTTCCCATCCATAGCCAGCCTTATTAAATGGGCTATCAGTAATAAGCTTTATACCTAAATCAAACATAGACTTCCTGAACATCCCGTAATAAAGGCATACTGAATCGTAAACTACCGGGCTATGAAGCATATAACAAAAATCCTCGTAGAATACCTGCTTACCATTATTTTTCTGATTCGAGAACTTATTACGATAAAAACCTATTGCGTATTCGTTTGGGTTCTGCTCAAGCCAATTTATAAAACACCTAATACTATTCCTGACATATAAAACATCACTATCAATCAAGAGTATGTATTCTCCCCTGCTTGCATCTATCCCTTGATTTTTAGCAATAGATATTCCGACATTTTTAGTATTCCGTATCGTAGCCAATTCTTGAGAGCCATCAGTAGAGCCGTTATCTACAATAATTACCTCATGTTCAATATCTTTTAAGTCATTAGCAAGGTTATGTATAGTTTGACGCAAGACATCAAAACAATTCCAGGATAAAATATTGACGGATAACTTCATTATGCCCTACCTATTCTCAACTCATTCGGTTTATGTACTTCTTCGCTTTCGTCTATTGCTCCGGATTCATCCTCATCATATTCAAGGGTCAAACTATTAAATGCGGCCTGAAACTTATCCCAATAAGACCTTGCAAGCATATCCCATTTGTCGTTTACCTCATCCATAAGGTCGAGGCAGATAAAATGAACAGTCAGATATAATAAAGGTATTTCTATTTGTGAACTTTCCAGAATAAGCGAATCGCGCTTGCCCTTATCATAGAGCATAGTTTCTAACTTCTTAAAACTCTGTTGTATTTTGTTAGAAAACGACTTAACTATATGGTAAACGCTTGTCGTATCCGGGTTAGTAGCCCAATTAGGAGTTATGGCAATTACGCCAGTTGATTGAGTAAATCCAGTAATATCTCTTTTTTGTCCTACACCCGTTCCTGCAATTATCTCTATTACACCGCCCTTCCAATAATCGTCATCCTCTTTACGCCTTGTGGTATCGGTTAAAGTCCCGGATGCACCTGCCGTAGCTGTGCCAGTAGCTTGCATATTTGCTTTACGCAGGCTTTCTAACTCATCGTAAATATCAATATCAGTAATCGGTATTGATAATATGCTTTTTACTACATCGAAAAGTTGGATTTCATAATAAGTAGTTCCGTTATAGACATATTCCCATACCACTTTATAATTCAAATCGTGATCTGCTGTGTGCGTAGCGGTAAGGGCATAAGTCATCTCTCCGGTATCTGTATCAATAGAAGCGGCGGTTCTTGCCTGCAACTCTGTTGTCCCATCTGGTTCATATAGAGTAATATAAGCAGATGTGGGGATTATTGGTCTGTTATTATCGTAAATTGTCAATCTTATAGTATCTATTTTCGCTTTTAAGAATTGTTGTTTCATACTTAAGCCTTTCTGCTATTCAAAGCTTCTTCTCTCTGCTATCGTCGGCAACCTATCATAACCGCAATCTTCACAACGAAGAACAGTTACAAAATACTCTAATTTCTTGGTAACAATCCACTTAACATTTTTCGAACCACACTTATCGCACTTCATTAGTACTTATATCCATTTATCCTGCCGAGAGATTGAATCATCTGTTCATGTTCTTTACGAACAAACTTACCTCTTTCTTCAGCTCTCTCATCATGCCGTTTTATACTATTAGTTAGTTCAGAAATAGTCTTTGTTTTTTCTTCTTCTTTTTCTAACCAAACCTTACGTTCGTCGATATGCCTTTGCGTTATTTCTTTTACAAATGCCATAATCCATATATCTCGTCGCCAAGCCATCCAAAAAAGTGTTCCAACTATTAATCCAATAAGGCCATATTTCTCAAAAATCTTGATTATAGTATCCATAACTAATTTTTCTCCAACTTATCTATCCTCGCCTCTAACTCATCTATCTTATTCTGTTGTTCTTTCACTACTGCCAGCAGGAAGTTTACCCCCTGCGCTGATGATATACCTGCAATACTTCCATCAGGATTACGAGCAATCAATTCTTCCGGAGTAGAAACATCATCAAGAATATATCCTAAATGATATGGAGCATCAGGATTTTTCTTTTGAGTTGGATATTCTTCACTTATAACCTCATAACGTTTCTTATTCTTAATGCGATATTTCTTATCGCCCTTAAATTCAGTATATTCTGCGGGATTAACTTTTAATTTTTGTTGCTTTTTTTTCTTTCCATTAACTTCTACCTCTACTTCTCCATACTCGTCGGACACCTGCTCAAAGGTAGCAGAAAGTACATCCTCTTTGCCGCCATAGACTTCTCGTTTCTTCTGGTAGGTATAAATCTTCAAGTTCTTTAACTTATCAATATAACCAGAAGTGTTTACTATGCTGGTATTTAATTTCTCAGCAAAAGTGCAAGGTGCGTCTGTCCATACGCCCGCAGCAGTAAGTTTTGCCCCGCTGTCAGTAATAATATCGTCGCCAGAACCGTCATTATCTATTTCAAGAGTAGGTTGTGAGGAAGAAGCGTGGTCTTGGAATATCCTCACCAAACCATTTGCCGAGGTTGATTGATTTGCATCAGTGTAAACTATCAGTGCGGATTTGGTGGCAGCTAATACTCCCCATTGCCATATTCCCATTCCGTGTCCTGTTCCGTCATTGTCAAAAGAAGCCATATCTTGAGTGGAGGAGATGTTGTCCTGATGGCATTTGAGGATTGGCGAGTTAACCTGTATGGCATTGGAATGAACAAAAAGCCCGTATTTAGAAGAGGCTAATACGCCGTCTTGGGCAATCTGTAACCCCATATCTGTTCCATCATTATCCACCAGGCAGGCAAGGGCGTTAGCAAGTTGCTCTATCTCGAATTTGGCAGCTGGCGTCGTCGTCCCGATACCGACATTATCAGCATTTGTACCTACCAATGTATATGGATAAGATGAACCACCTAATCCAAAATATCCACCAGCTTTATTCCACGTCAGGGAACAATAATGTGACGATGCTGTAGAATCCCCAACAATAATCCTTGTCTCTGCAGTATTCTGTACCCCCCATATTTCTCCAATGACATGCAATTTCGCTTCAGGTGCTGCTGTCCCGATGCCGACGTTACCGCCAAATGTAACAGGATTAGTTTCTGGATTTATTCCTGATATGATTGGCTTCGGACTGGACGCAAACGCACTTGAACCTTCTACGAGTATTGCTCCGTCAGCATAAAATACCTCACTCGCAGTATCATTCCTGATATAAACTTGTAAGAAAGAAGGAGAAGCTTGTATGGTTTTTGTTACTGTTAAAAATTCCCAATTATTACTTCCTAAATGAGCTACTGTGCTTGAACTTGTTCCATCATCTATGTAAATATAACTGTTGGCAGTAGCAGATTTTACCCATATTCCAAAGGTAACTTTTCTTCCTGCGTAATTAAGATAATTAGGAATACTCTGATAGGAATAAGCGTTTATAGTCCCCGAACTACCGACCGTCATCTTTACAGAATAACTATCCAATTTTTTAGTAGTTCCTTCTTGTGCTATTGCCCCATTAGTTCCTCCAGCAAAAGTCCACCCATCAGGAGCAACACTCGTTCCTGCACTCCAAAACTCAAAACCATCGTTGGAGAGTAGATTGGTGGGATTGACTGTGCCATCGCCTTTAGGAAGTGTGCTATCCGCAATCGCCTTACTTGTTACATATTTAGCATCATCCGTGCCTGTGTTGATGTCGCTTCCTGTGGCTTTAGTCATTGCGTTTTGTTTGGCATTTAGCTGTGCCTGTATCGCTGAAGTAACGCCTCTGACATAAGATAATTCAGTCAAGGATGGATAAGTCGCTACTGCTAAAGATACAAGTTTCTTGTTTGCATCTGTAGCTAAAAGTTCTGAGGCCGTAAGCCAATTTAGAATAGGCGAGGCGGTAACGGTCTGGGCAGAAGTCTGGTCAAGTTTCAAATAGGTGGCAGGTATAGTAGTGCCTAATGCTGTATCTATCTGGGCGTGGGTGTTTGTGCCAATATCGGTTAAAGCGGTATGCGACTTTGTGGTAATGTCCGCTATGCTCGAGGTTGTCTTATCTATGTTCGCCCAAGTCGGTCTTGCCTTTGAGAATGCCCCTGTAGTTGAATTATAAACGGTCAGGAAGCTATTTGCCGCACCTTCTTCATTTGAAGGTATCGTAGGCTTATTTATAAGGTCTGTGTAGTCCTTATCCCAGGCCGTAAAGAGAGGGTCGCTTTCTGAAGTAAGGTACCCGGCCGAAGCGTGATTTCCCCAGCCAAAGGCGGTATTCCAATTTGATGAATTATCTGTCGTTACTGTGTAAGTTGTTGAACCTGTGCGTTTTAATAAGCCGTTGCTTGAAAATACCCCATCAAGTTCTGATCCCGAAACGCTGTCATCTATTAAATCTGTACCTCCTAAATTGTGGAAATCATTAGTTACGGCCCCTTGTAAATCAGTAAGAGAATTATAATACTCTGATAAATCTACAGAAGTAGCATCACCAGACAGACTTAAGGTATCTTCTATCTTTGATAAATCTTGTATTTCGTTTGTAATAGAGCCATCAACTTCTGCTGTAAGATAGCCCGAATCATTTGTCCATTGAGATATATTTGCTGAAGTAAAATCGGAAACAGAAAGCCCGGAAATAGTTGATCCTGTGTGTGCGTGCGAATCGTCCTCTACGATCCAGATACCCGAAGAAACCCCAATATCTCCCAAGTCAGCATTGGCTACTTTAGTTGCATCTATCGCATCGCCAGAGTTCCATTGAGTTGTGCCTAAAGTTATGTTTTTACCTGTTATTATGGTAAATGAATTTGAAAGGGTGATTAAATCAGAACCGAAGGCTATAGTGTCATCTGTGCCGGATAGGTTAAATCCCCAAGAAAAAGATGCCTGTGTTCCATCCCCCCAAGTCAAAGCGTTTAATTCGGTAGGGTCAAAATTTAGTGTTACATCTGCGTCAGTTCCGGGTAATACATTATCTTCACCACCAGATAAACCGGCCCCTGCAACAATATCTTTAGAGGTTTCTAAAGCTATGTTTATATCTGCGTCAACCCCTGGCAAAACATCATTAGCACCGCCCGACATTCCTGTTCCCGATACGGTAATATCCTTTGCTACTGTTATGCCAACGGTATCATCGGTTAAGGTAATTGGGCTTGTTGCGGAAAGGTTTGTATCGTCTGAAACATCAATTCCTGAAATAGTCGCGCCGGTATGGTTATGGCTATTATCTTTTACCGTTGCTGATATTTTAGGGGTTGAATCATCATAACTGAATACTATATCGCCGGTAGTCCCATTATCTAAAATACTACCTATCGCATCCTGGCTTCTTTCGTCAGTATAGTAGAGATTAGTTGAACCTTCGTCTAAATCATCGGTAGTGTCTGTATCTTTATCTAAATAATTCTGTGCTGAATGGTCGCCCCAACCGAAAGCTGTATCCCAATTTGATATATCGGTAGAGGTTATACCAAAGAAATCTTTTGCGCCGATTTCCTGTAATACTGATTCAACTGTTTCACCCGTAAAATACGAACCAGTATCATCAACCCTAATCTTATTTGCCTTTGGCTCTGCGGCAAAAAGATATATGGGCAAAAGCAAAACTGCCAAAAAAGATACTATCTTTTTCATGATGTTTTTATATAGTTAATGATTAGCACCTCATCAGCATCAGGCGCATTTGTCATAGTAAAGGCTGTAGATGAGGTTTCTGTATAATCTACATCTTTAATTTGTAATAAGCCGTCTAAAAAAACCTCAAGCAAACCAGAAACATATTCTTCGCTATCCGGCAAGGTAAATACTTTTTGCGCGCCATTTGTCGTTGGCGTAGGTGTCTTATGCCATCTAAAACGCGAGGTATCCATATTCATTCCTTTAATCTTTGTGCTTACAACTTTTCTTGATATATTTGATTTGACTACTTTTGTCATCCATTAAGCCTTTTAATGGTCGTTTCCGTTATCTTTCCTTTACCTTCCATGCAACGCTTACGGCACATCCTACAAATGATACTTTTAGAATCGTATATGTTTTCAATAGCAAAAGAGGCACTTACCATAGGTTGCTTAACTATTCCCTTTGCTTTTAATTCATAAAGTTTCTTCCAATCAATTATGGGTCTGCCGAATATATCTTTCTTACGTCGGTATCTTTTTAATTTATATTCCTGGATTATCCCCCTGCTTACATTCCTTAATTCATTAACCGGCTCTCTCTTGTAAATATCAACATTGGGAGGAATAAGGTAGTGTGCGGGACACTTTATTTTTCGTTTATAATAAGGTGTCCCGCCTAAAATTTTTTCTTGACTTTCACCAATCAACACTACACTACTCATAACTTATCTTCCTGCCGATAACTGCTTTACCTCGTGGAATTTTAATACATGGTTGATAGCATCAACGGTAGAACCTGTTATCTTGGCTATTTCTTCGGCCAACTTCTGCATTTGCCCAGCTTTACGGGATTTATCCTTAATCCTTCTTGATTCCATAAATTTTGCATACACAATCTTATATTCATCGGTCTGCATATATGCTTCTATTTCTTCTGAGGTAGGCTGTTCCGATGAAAGCATAATCCCCAATTCAAAGAATCTCTTTAGCGTCGCTATGGCATTATCCCTATGTAAAGGCCCGATACGTTTTCCATCCTTAGTCCAAAGAGATATGTTTTTATGGTCTGTTATTTCAATAACCTTTATTTTGTCGCTTTCAACCCGCGCCTTCTTGGTTATCTTGTTAATTTCATCCATATAGCGCATCAGCGTAGTATCTTGGACTTGTTCGGTTGACCCCAATCTCTCTATGGTTTCCCGTAAATTTTTATTCTCAGCGATAATCTCATCTAAGCTTCTTTCTTTACTTTCTCCCACCACTTCACCAATTCCTACTATAACTGCTTTTTTTCTTGCCATTTCTATTTCTCCTTTTTTGCCTTGTAACCGGGGGAAGATGTTGTTCATCTTCCCCCGGCATAAGTATCTATCCTGTCATTAGACAGTATCAAATTGCATTTCGTTTCCGTGCTTGTTGCGTAAGATTGCTTCACCCCAAATCTCAGTTCCTACAATCTTTGTAGCAACTTCGCTAACATCAGGATCAATAGCAATCTGGAAACCTCTTTTAGAAACATATTTAATAGCTTCTTGAGAAATGCGGCCCCTGAACCATTATTAGAGGTTAGGGTTATATTTGCATCTACCCAGAGGTTGAAACCTAAAGCCATGCCAGCGAAACCGTAGCGAGCAAAATCTTCACCAACGGTTCCGGGGCCTTGTGTCTGAATAGCATCACTTGAATTATCAAACAAGCTAATCAAACCTACGGCACTCCATATCTGTAATGGATGCAATACCAAATGGTAAGGCAACGGAGCAAAATAGGCTCTTAAAGAACCATAGGCATCGTAAAGGTCAGCCGGGGCAATATCAGTTAAAGCACCACCCTGATTAGTCGTAAGCGAAGCAAACAAAGCGACTAAATCCTTATCGCGTCTTGTTACCACGCATTGACCTATCAGTTTTCCCGCAACAGCCGCCATGTCATCCACAGTTGCTAATGCGGCCAGTTCTTTCAACTGGACATAAGCACCATGAACGCCAACAGTCGCCTGACTTGGCGAGGTTTCGTCATTAGTTCCTGAATCTAAAGCCTGTGATGCTAAAGAATCATCGGCTTCAGAAGTTAACTTTTGAACGAAGGGTGTCTGATGCACAACACCAGCACCAGGGAAACCGACCTGTGTTACTAAAGGCCTTACAACATCCCCTTCCTCAAGTTCCAAGAGGGCGCTTGCTACTATCGTAGGAATAGTTTCAGCTAAAGTAGTAATGGTAGTATCAGCCATGAATGTATCCTCCTTTCCTTGTTATTTTTAAAAGTTTAGACATCAGATACTTCTGCTGATGTTCTTCGAGGTCAAGATTCCCTGTATCTTCACTTTCAATTCCCTCGCCCTCTTGTAGTCGCCTTTTGAAAAAGCAACTGCATATTCATCGTTGAGCTTCATGAGGTCATCTACTCCACTACCCGCGCCATTATCTCCACCGCTACCGCCTGCGGGCGGCGTTCCCGCACCTGGTCGAGCTTGCGCTTTGACTAAATGCGGTCTTTTCGCTAAGAACTGCTTAACTCCTTCTTCAATCGTCAAATTGACATCTATGTTATTTGCGTCTTTACTTTTAATATACAAACCACCATCTTGAGAAATAACAGAACTTTTAAGTAACGCAATCGCTTCTTCGATATAAGCATTCTGTTTCAATAACTCATTATTCAGAGTATGGCTTATGCGCATATCAAGTAACGCTTGATCTTTAGAAGTAATAACTACATCTCTTTCTTTTATTTTTGTTTCGTAACCCTCTTTTGCCTTTTCATATTCTTTCCTATCTTCTAATTCCTTTTGCGCTCGCGCATCAAGTTCCTTCTGATGATCTTCCTTAAACCTTACCAATGAATCATAGTCTTTGTATTTATCCCTTTCGCGCGCCAAGCGTTCTTGAACAATGGCATTGACAGCCTCTTGCTGTTCCGAAGTAAAAGTAGCTTTGCTTTTATCATCTGTACCTTCTTTACCAACCTCACCCCTGTTACCTAACTCAAGGATAGACAACATCAAAAAATGCAAGAATACACCCCACAAACCAAACTTAAGCATTTACTACCTCCTTTTTACCGCCAGAGTTGGCGTTATTGTTTTTCGCGGCTAATCTTTCCGCTAATGAAGGAATCCTGTCTATTAGGCGGCCGCCTTCACCTTTTCCTTCGTTATCTTCAATCTCCTTGAAAATCTTACTTAACTTATCATCCGGCAACCTCGGAAACTTCTTCTGTATGATTGCCTTTTTAACCTCTATATTAAAAGTCTTTCCCAAATTAACCCTTGCCGACTGTTCTACTTCATCAAGGTCGGATTTTAGACTTTGAATTGAAAATTCGTTTGGATAAGTTATTGAACCGTTAAAATCTTTTCCCTGCCAAGACGCAAACATTTTCCATAACTTTAGTTCACCGTCTTCAAGGTTGCTTGCTTTCTTTGCAAGAGCTGAATTTGTCTGGTTAAAATCCCATGCTTTAGATACCCCGGATTGTTCTACTGCGGATTGGTTTACTGGTTGGACTGAACCACCCTCTAATTTTGCAAGTTGAAATATCTTTGAAATCTGTCTATCAATATGGGAGAAATATACCTCTGCATTAGTCGAGGGTGGAGAAATATATTCGGGCTTATTTCTGTCTGCTGGATACAATAAGCCCTTTCCCGTTCCTACTGAAAGCTCATCATATTCAGAAGAATCACCCTGAATAGCAAGAAACGCAAAAGTCTGGTTGCGCAAAATCTGTTTTAATTCAGAACAAGAATTGTAAATATCCCTTGCTATAAAAGCTATATCTGCTAAAGTGCTGATGCCTAAAAGTTTCTTACTTTCTTACTTGGCTTATCAAATATACAAACGATAGGGACAAACCCAAGATTATGAACTTCTTTAGCTATTTCGTTATATTCAGAATCATACAGAATCCACTCATACCTTGTCCATAGACGATAACGCACTAATGACTGTTTCTCTCTATCAACATT
>Ga0172375_10007671_pt1 | contig 14716 bp, 6 predicted proteins | sample LakKiv1m_FD_114537 | JGI IMG/M metagenome (GOLD analysis project Ga0172375, IMG submission 114537) | Freshwater microbial communities from Kabuno Bay, South-Kivu, Congo - kab_092012_11.1m | ecosystem: Environmental > Aquatic > Freshwater > Lake | place: Democratic Republic of the Congo... | reverse complement strand
CAGCATCTTCGGCAGCGAAGTAAGCAGGCAACTTGTTTACCATAGCCAGCAAACCGTCGAAACGGATGTCACCGCATGGCCTGCCGGAATTTACCTTGCGGTTATTTTCAGCAACGGCGGCGCAGTGGGAAGGACGAAGTTTGTGGTGGAATAAAAAACTTCGATGTTCAACATTCAGTGTTCGATATTCAATATTTATGATTTTTTGAATATCGAACAATGAATATCGAACAATGAATTTTGAAATAAACAATGAGTGGAGGCAAAGCGGACGAAAATACTGCTGAAAAAGTTCGTTTCGGTTCATTACAAACCTAAACATTTGCCTCCCTTGTTTGTTTGTAAAGTGTATTTTTGCGCTTTCATTCAAATAAAACACACAATTGTAAAAATCCAGATGGAAAATTTAAGTGTAAAAACTGATTTACAGTACAAGGTAAAAGACCTTTCGTTGGCCGAATGGGGCCGCAAAGAGATAGAAATTGCCGAGAAAGAGATGCCCGGTCTGATGTCGATACGCCGGAAGTACGCTCCCGAAAAGCCATTGAAAGGTGTTCGCATCAGCGGCTCGCTACACATGACCGTGCAAACCGCCGTTTTAATCGAAACCCTCACCGCATTGGGCGCCAATGTACGTTGGGCCAGTTGCAACATTTTTTCAACCCAGGATCATGCCGCCGCTGCCATTGCCGAACGCGGTATCCCGGTTTTTGCCTGGAAGGGCGAAACCCTCGAAGAATACTGGTGGTGCACCAACCAGGCGCTTTCGTTTCCCGATGGCAAAGGCCCGCAGCTTATCGTTGACGATGGCGGCGATGCCACCCTGTTAATTCATAAGGGATTTGCAGCAGAGAATAACCCTGAATTGCTGAAAGTGGAAGGTTCGAATGCCGAAGAAAAAGCCATCATGAACCTGCTTCGCGATATGTATGTGGAAGACCCTACAAAATGGCACCGCACTGCCCGGGAGTGGAAAGGTGTTTCGGAAGAAACCACTACCGGCGTTCACCGTCTTTACCAGATGAAAGAAAAAGGCGAATTGCTGGTTCCGGCCATCAACGTGAACGACTCGGTTACCAAATCGAAATTCGATAACCTTTACGGCTGCCGCGAATCGCTGGCCGATGGCATAAAACGCGCTACCGATGTAATGATTGCAGGAAAGGTGGTTGTGGTACTGGGTTACGGCGATGTTGGAAAAGGCTCGGCCAAATCGATGAAAGCGTATGGAGCACGGGTAATTATCACCGAAATCGACCCGATTTGTGCTTTGCAGGCCGCTATGGAAGGTTTTGAAGTGACCACCATCGAAGAAGCGTTGAAAGAAGGTCAGATTTTCGTGACGACCACCGGAAACAAGGATGTGATCACCCTCGAACACATGACTCAAATGAAAGACGAAGCCATCGTTTGCAACATCGGGCATTTCGACAACGAGATCCAGGTCTCGAAACTCGAAGCCGACCCAACCATCATCAAAGAAAACATCAAACCCCAGGTTGACCGCTACCGGTTTGCCGACGGACACAGCATTTTCCTTCTGGCTGAAGGTCGTTTGGTAAACCTCGGTTGCGCCACCGGGCATCCCTCGTTTGTGATGAGCAATTCATTTTCGAACCAAACCCTTGCACAAATTGACTTGTGGAAAAACAAGGACAGTTACGTTATTGATGTTTACCGCTTACCGAAATACCTTGATGAGGAAGTTGCCCGTCTCCACCTGGAACATTTGGGCGTTAAACTCACCAAAATGACCAAAGAACAATCTGACTATCTTGGCATTCCGGTGAACGGCCCTTTTAAAGCAGATCATTACAGGTATTAAGAAACTGCAAACCTGACAGGTTTAAAAAAAAGGCGTCCAACAAGGACGCCTTTTTCATTTTTCATTGATACCTTTAATTATAGATATGCAAAACATCACCGTCGTAAACGGTATTGAACGAAAGCAGCGGATAGGTTGCAGGCCCTTTTAAAACAGAGCCATCCAACACCAACCATTCCGATCCGGAACATGTGTCAACGGCAATTAAACCCGATTCATCCATCACTATTTTTGAACAAACCACGGTGCTTCCTGTAGTGCAGCAACTGTCGGGCTGGTAGGTAGGTGTTCTTTCAAAAGCTTTAAACTCTTCCAGCGACAACCTGTACACCAAAATTCCGCGACTGGGCGGGTTAACGGTTAAATACACCCACCCTCCTATCGTGTTCAATTCGAGGTACTCGGTCGAATTGGGATAAATAAAAACATTGATGTAGCCGGTATCGATTATTGGCTGGTCATCCTTTCCACAACTTGACGAAAGAAGGAAAACCAACCCTGTCGAAATTGTAATAATGTATAGTATCCTTTTTATCACTGGAATTTTTATTTGTATCGAAGTTGAAACGAATGGAACAGATTAATATTTTTTGCGCATCATAACGATTTTGATTGTAGTTTTGGTTTCAAAATTAAGGAATTGATAAATTTTAACTTTCGTTTAGCCGTAATTTCACTCATCTGCTGCCTGATTTTTTCGTTGCAGGATAAAATCAAATCGCAGGTAAAACAGGAGTTTTTGTTTGATTACATCACCTCCGAAAACCAGATTTTGCAGAAGGGTTTATCCCAAAATACTGTTTTTACTATTCTGCAGGACAGGCAGGGGTACCTTTGGTTTGGAACCTGGGATGGTTTGAACAAATACGATGGTTACAACTTTACCATTTTTAACATGGATGTCGGGTTGAGCAACGAAACCATCAATACGATGATTGAAACTGACGATGGCAACCTGTGGATCGGGACAGAGTGTGGCCTCAATTGTTATCATTACAAAACAGGGAAATTCACCATTTACCTGCACCATACTGACGATAGCACAACCATTTCCGATAATTTTATCACTTACCTTTATCAGGATAAACCGGGTAGGATCATCGCTTGTACACCCAAAGGATTGAACGTTGTTGACCTTAAAACCGGGAAATCAAAACGGTATCAGAGCGGGGAAGCAAGCCATCGGAGCAGCAGGAGCAATAATATCAATTTCATTCTCAACGATAGTAACACTTATTGGACCGGATCGAATTTCGGACTTGTGAAATATGATTCAGAAACAATGGAAAATATCCGTTTTCTGAATCGTCCGGATGATCCGCAAAGTTTGAGCAACAACAATGTTCGTGTTATTTACATCGACACACAGCACAATGTGTGGATAGGTACTGATTTTGGGCTCAATCTTTTAAATCCTGAAAAAGGAATTTTTACAGTTTTTAAACATGATCCGACTGATCCATTCTCAGTATCATCCAACAGAATCAGCGCTGTGTTTGAGGATTCTTTCGGGCGGTTTTGGGTGGGTACCGATGGGGGTGGTTTAAACCTGTTCGACAAAAAAAGTCAGGTTTTCAGCCGTGTACAGCACTCACCTTCACCGGGGAAAAGTATGAGTAGCGACAGGATTTACTCGATTTACGAAGATCGTACAGGAAACTTATGGTTTGGTACTTTTAACGGCGTCAATATCATCGACCGATACGCTCCCAAATTTTCGCTTTACCAGTACAATCCTGACGAAGAAAACTCACTGTCGTCCAATTATGTAGGGTCATTCCTTGAAGTTTCACCCAACATTTTCTGGATTGGTACCGACAACGGCATCAGTATTTTCGACAAAAACCAGGAAAAGTTCAGCAAAATCACTTTCAACCCATTGTCAAAAAACAGCATTTCCAGCAAACGTGCCCGGACAATATTAAAAGATAAACAAGGCAATTTCTGGATTGGAACAAGAGATGCCGGGCTTGATAAACTGGAAACAAAAACCGGAAAATATTATCACTTCAGGCCATCCATTCAACAAAAAAATTCAATTTGCGATGATTACATTGTCAGTCTTTATGAGGCAAGCAGCGGTTTGATATGGGTTGGAACGCAAAGCGGGCTCAACACCATTCATCCGGTTACCCACAAAATAAATGTTTTTAAGAACATACCCGGCGATTCCACTTCGTTGGCTGATAACACTGTTTATTGCATTATCGAAGATAGTGAACATGTTTTATGGCTGGCAACAAAGAACGGTCTTTGCCGGTTTAATCCTGTCGCCAGGAATTTTACAACATTCAGAAAAACAGGAGATAGCAACGAAAACTCTTCAGCAAACAATCTCTTTTGCGTTTTTGAAGATAGTGAGAACGACTTCTGGTTGGGTAGCAGAGGGGGTGGTTTAACTAAATTCGACAGGAAAAACCTTGAATTCACTTCCTTTACAATTGAAAATGGTCTGCCCAATGATGTGATTTACGGGATTTTGGAAGATGATGAAGGAAACCTTTGGATGAGCACCAACTGGGGAATCTCGAAATTCTATAAAAAAACAAATTCATTTTTAAACTTCGATGTTACCGATGGCTTACAGAGTAATGAATACAATGCGCAAGCGTATTTGAAGAGCCAGGCAGGCGAATTGTTTTTCGGGGGGATGAAGGGTTTTAACTCATTTTTGCCGTCTGAAATACTCACTAACCCTGCCAAACCCAACATTGTGATTACAGCCTTTAAAAAATTTAACATCCGCCAGCCTCTTCAAATTTTTGATGGCGACACCATCCGTTTAAAATACGACGACAACTTCTTTTCCTTCGAGTTTTCAGCACTCGATTTTACCAATCCCGGTAAAAACAAATATGCCTACATGCTTGAAAAATACAACAAAGACTGGACTTTTGTGGATGGAGGCAGGCATTTTGCTGAATACACCAACGTTGGTCCGGGAACATACATTTTCAGAGTGAAAGGATCGAACAACGATGGAATCTGGAATAACGACGGACCAAAACTTACCATTATCATCAGACCGCCCTGGTACAAAACCTGGTATTTCAGGATTGGGCTTCTTGCAGGTATCATCTTTTTCATCTGGCTAATAATTGCTTTGCGCGTAAGGCAGATCAGGAAAAAACATGTGATGGAAAAACGAATGCTGAATGTTGAAAAGCAACTTTTTGAAATTCAGCAAAGAGCCTTGAGGCTTCAGATGAATCCCCATTTTATTTTCAACTCTTTAAATTCGATTCAAAGTTTTATCCTTTCAAAAGATATCGATCTGGCAGTTAACTATTTAAGCCGGTTTTCACAGTTAATGCGACTGATTTTGGCCAATTCCCGTGAATCCATCATCCCGCTTGCTGATGAATTACAAGCTATCCGGTATTACATCGAAATTGAACAACTCCGTTTTGATAACAAATTTGATTACACCATAATTATTGATCCCGAACTTGACGAGGAATTTACAGGAATTCCCCCGATGATTCTTCAGCCTTACATCGAAAATGCCATCATTCATGGTCTGGTACATAAAAATTCACCGGGAACCATTACGCTAAAAATCATAAAAATTGATTCCAGAATAAAGTGCATCATCACTGACAATGGAATCGGAAGAGCAAAAGCTACTGAAATTAAGAGGGATTCGGGACTTAATACTAAATCGCGAGGGATGATGATTACACGAGAGCGCCTCGAGCTTTTAAATAAAAGCACAACCGAGAAACATTCCGTCATGGTGAATGATCTTTTTGATAACAATGGCGAACCAGCCGGAACCCGGGTTGAGGTGATTATGACCATTCAGGAAATTTAATGGTTGGAGAATTCACTTGATAAAATCCAGATAATTTATTACATGTCAAAAATTTTTAATTTGTCTGCAAAACCACATTATCGACACAACAAGTTCAAAATCTGATTTTTACTATTTAAACTAACTAAAAATTAAGCCCAGCCACCTGAAAATTTCTTTCTGTCTTAACAATTTTTAGATATTTGACCATCAATTTTTTGGGAGGAAACCATGGTAAAAGCTGTCATTATTGAGGACGAAAAAAAGTCGCGCCTTGCCCTTGTTGCAATGCTGGAAAGGTATTGTCCGAACGTGTTAATACTGGGCGAAGCCGATGGAATGCGCAGTGGCATTGCCATGATCCGTTCTGCAAAACCCGATGTTATTTTCCTTGATATTCAAATGCCCGATGGAAGTGGATTCCGGTTGCTGGAAGATGTCAGGGATATCGACCTGGAAATAATCTTTACTACCGCTTTCGACCAGTACGCCATCAAAGCCATAAAATACAGCGCCCTCGATTACCTGCTTAAACCCATCATTCCTCAGGAGTTGGTTGATGCAGTGAAGAAAGTGGAAGAAAAAAAGATAGCAAAAAATGCCAACAATTCGCAGAATATCGATGTCCTGCTCGACAATATTAAATCCAAATCTGTTGAAAAACAAAGAATTATCCTTACTACTGCTGAAAAAATCCACGTAATTAATGTAAACGATATTTTGAGGTGCGAGTCCGATAATTATTACACCAATTTCTTTTTTACCGATGGAACCAAGTTGTTGATTTCAAAAACTTTAAAGGAGAATGAGAACCTCCTGAGGGAACATAGTTTCGTAAGACCTCACAAATCGCATCTTATCAACACGAAATACATTAAAGGATTTTTGAAAAATGAAGGAGGGTACATTGTAATGACTGACGGAAGTCAGATTCCGGTTTCACGGCGTCGCAAGGAAGAAATTATGGAAATTATTAATAGTTTGTAGAATGGAATAATTGAATTAACGATCTTATTTATAGATACTTACGAGTAAATTTGCAATCTGTTGTTGATTTTTTTTTTCGAGACCGATAACTGATTATCAAAAACCGTAAACTGATTTTTTAAAATTAAGCAAAAGTTGGGCATTTACTTTTACTTGTTCAACGAGGATCAGATTAACTAAATTATGGATGATTTTTTATACTTTTTATTGCTGATTGGCTGGTTGGGTTACAGTATTTACAAGCAAAGTGAAAAGAAGAAAAAGTTGCTTGCAAAAAAGCAGGCGCTTGAAGCTGAGCCTGTAAAACCGTCTGCATATTCACCAGAACCGTATGTAGATGTACAGGAAAAGCCCATATTCAAGGAACCCGACTTTGCAAAGACACTTGAAGAAATTCTCGTTGGAAAAAGTGAAATTGATAGTCTCGAAGAAATCCCCGAAACCGAGGTTCAATCACTCGAAACAATTCCCGAGCCTGCAAAAGGGTATGCTGAATTGAATAAAGAGGAATTCACCAGACAACCTTTTGTTTACAGTGGAGCAGAACCCGATGTTGAAAGAACCACCAAAGGGTTTTCAGAAGAAGCATCTGAACTTGTGCTGATTGAGGAAGATGCAAGCATGGAAGATGAAGATGTACACCGCTTCGACCTCAGGCGGGCTGTGGTTTATTCGGAAATTCTTAACAGAAAGTATTCGTAATTAATTGTTAATCTAAATAGTAAGGAAGAAGAAAAAGGTTTGGTCAGTAAAATTTTTTAATACTAATTTTACCGCCCTTTAGCACAATGTATAATCTAACATAAAATTATATGGTATGTTAAAACATTTACTTTTAACTATTGGTATCGTACTAACTACAAGCCTCGCATTGTACTCACAATCAGGCGCCCTGCAAGGGAAGGTTCTGGATAAAGACACCAAGGAACCCATTCCTTTTGCAAATGTGGCTGTGTTTTCAGGAGGTAGCCTTCTTACCGGAGCTACCTCGGATTTTGATGGAAAATTTGTAATTAAACCTCTTAATCCGGGTACTTACAATGTAAGGGCCTCTTTTGTCGGTTATCAGACAAAAGAAATTGCGGGAGTAATTGTTTCGGGCAACCAGATCACATTTCAGAACATGGAACTGACTGTGACCTCTGCCACCCTTGAAACAGTTGAAGTTGTTGACTACAAAGTTCCGTTGATCTCGAAAGATAAAACGACTTCCGGCGCTACTGTAACTTCTGAAGAAATTGAAAAAATGCCCAACAGGTCGGCAACTTCCATTGCTACCACCGTTGGAGGTGTTTACTCCAATTCCGATGGTGGTGATATCAGCATTCGTGGTCAACGTCAGGACGGAACGGCCTACTACATCGATGGTATCCGTGTGATGGGTTCGGGAGCGCTTCCTGAATCATCCATCGACCAGGTACAGGTAATTTTAGGTGGAGTACCGGCTGCTTACGGCGATGCTACTGGTGGTATCATTTCAGTTACCACTAAAGGGCCTTCAAGAGAATTTGGTGCTGGTCTTGAACTTCAAACATCAAAATTTCTGGACAATTTCGGCTACTACCGGGTTGGATTCAGCCTGCAAGGCCCTTTATTGACAAAGAATGATAATGGGAATAAAACTTCCTTGCTGGGGTATTTTATTGCCGGCGACATTTCGTATGACGAAGATGGTTTCCCTGCAGCTAAAGGTACATTGGACAAAGTTACAGACGAATACCTGGCTTACCTGAAAGAAAATCCACAAAGAAGGATTGGCAATTCAGGCCTTGAAAATACTTCCCTTTTCACCAGAACAACTGACACTGAATCTGTTAAACAATCGCAGAATACTGCGAGCGCCGATGTTAGCTTGTCAGGAAAATTGGATTTAAGAGTATCTCCATCAGTAAACCTTACCATGGGAGGTTCGTTCAATTACCAGGATTACAGAGCATTCGACTATGCCGGATCGCTGTTTAATTATGAAAACAACGCCCATGTTAATAACAATACCTGGCGTGTTTTTGGTAAATTCACGCAACGTTTCCCCGCTGATAAAGAAAGTTCATCCCTCGTTAAAAACGTTTTCTATTCAATCCAGGCTGACTATTCAAAGTTTAACCAGACAGTTGAAGACGACTCGCATTGCGACAATATCTTCAATTACGGATATCTTGGAAAATTTGAAACTTACAAAAGACGTACTTACGAATATGGGCAGGACACTGTTAGCGGACTTTATGCGTATTTACAAAACGACTGGCAGGATACAGCTTATGTTTTCAACGGCTGGAATGGAACAGAATTCACTTCTGCACCTTATGATGTAAATCCTGAAGTTGCCCGTTACACTGAACAGTATTATGAACTGAATCCCTGGAAAGGAGATATCAATACACCTGGTAGTTCAGGTTACTGGCGAAACTACGAGGATGTAAGAGGTGGTAATGGTTTGTTGAATGGTGAATCACCAGATGATGTTTACACATTGTGGACAAATGTTGGAAACCAATATAATGGATACAATGTAACCGATAATTCGCAAGTTGGAATTTCTGCCAACGCCTCTGCTGACATCGGAAATCATGCCATTGAATTTGGTTTGCAATATGAGCAAAGGTCGAACAGTGCGTACGGTTATGGACCAGTTGGGCTTTGGGGATTGATGCGGCAGATGACTAATTTTCACACCCAGAACCTTGATTTTAATAATCCAATTGCTATTTATGCCACCGATGAATACACCGGTGAGCAAATATTCCAGGACACAATTAATTACAACTACCTGTACAGCCGGACTGACCAGCGTGTTTTTGACATGAACCTTCGTCAGAAAATGGGATTACCACTTGATGGAACCGACTGGATTGATATTGATTCTTATGACATTAATACACAAACAGTTAATTACTACGATGCCAATGGAGTTTTGCACAAAGATGCTCAGGTCAACGGGGGGTTATCCATTGATATGTTTAGCCCGGATGAACTTTTAAATAGTGGAAACAGCTATGTTTATTACTACGGTTACGATCCTTACGGAAATAAACAGACCACAAAATCGGCATTCGATGATTTTTTTACATCCACCGAAACCGATGCTATTGGCAGGACATACAAAACCCGCGACATTGGAGCATTTGAGCCTATTTACATGGCTGGTTACATCCAGGATAAATTTGCTTTTGACGACCTTATTTTCAACATTGGCTTACGTGTTGACCGTTTTGATGCAAATCAGATGGTTTTAAAAGACCCATACCTGTTTTATGATGCTTACACAGCAGGAGAAGTTACTACAATTGGAGGCAGACAGGTAACTCACCCGGCAAATATTTCATCAAATGCCACCGTTTATGTTGATAATAAAGACAATCCTACAGAAATAAAGGGTTATCGTGAGGAGAACGTTTGGTACAACAGTCAGGGAACAGTAATTCAGGACCCCGATTTTATTGCTGGCTCCGAAGGTATTACTCCTTATTTGACCAATCCCAACCAGAAAGAAATGACCTCTGCTGTCTTCAAGGATTACAATCCTCAGATCAGTGTGATGCCCCGTATTTCATTCTCTTTCCCAATTTCTGATGAAGCTTTGTTTTTTGCTCATTATGATATTTTGACACAAAGGCCTACCTCGGCACTGAGAATGAACCCGATTCAATATTATTATATCCAGGCTATTGATGGTGCCTTAAACAATCCGAACCTGAAACCAGAAAAGACGATTGATTATGAGTTGGGATTCCAACAAAAACTCAACAATACATCCTCATTAAAGATATCAGCCTTCTATCGTGAAATCCGCGATCAGATTGCTTACTACCGTTTTAATGGAGCATACACCGGAGGGGGTATCGATTATTACGATTCGTACAACAACCTCGACTTTGCTACAGTAAAAGGGTTGACCGTGGAATATGATCTTCGCAGAACCAGCAACGTGAGAGCCAGGATAAGCTATACATTGCAGTTTGCCGAAGGTACCGGATCAAGCCCGGGAACATCAGCAGCATTGGTAAACGCCAACCTGCCTAACCTCAGGACTATTTTCCCGTTGGACTGGGACAGAAGACATTCATTTAACATTGTTCTTGATTACCGTTTTGGTGCTGGTGCTGATTACAATGGCCCATCTACAACCCGTACAATAAAAGGTACTGACCAGGTAAAGACCACACAATGGCTAAAGAATTTAGGTGCAAATCTTACCATAAGCGGTGGATCGGGAACACCCTACACCAAATCCGATAATGTGATTGGAGTTTATGCTGGTGGTGGTGGCTACCAATTGGATGGAACCATCAATGGATCAAGATTACCTTGGCAATTCAGGATGGATGCAAGGGTTGATAAGGATATTGAGTTATCAAAAAATCCAAAATCAAACACTTACCTCAATGTATATTTTCAGGTATTAAATATTCTTGATGCCCAAAACGTTATGGGAGTTTACCCGGCAACAGGTAGTCCCAATGATGACGGTTACCTCACTGCCCCGGAATGGCAAAGCAACATCAACTCGGCTTCCGATCCGGCTGCCTACCGCGATTTGTATGCTCTTCGCATGAATTCTCCTTATAATTACAGCACTCCAAGGAGGATCAGGTTAGGTGTTGTCTTTAATTTTTAATTTGTCAGGTAAATTAAGTTGCGAAAAAATAAAAATATGATAAACATGAAGAACATATTACAAACTCTGCTGGTTTTCGCCTTTGTTTTCTTCTTTATTCAGGGAAGCTTTGCAGAGGAACAACGCATTGAAAAATCAAAAATAAAAGCAAGTGCTGCCGGATGCTCTGCAGGTGCCTCATTTGCATTTCTGGAGGTAAATAATGTCCGTTGCCGTATTAATACGGGTGGCGACATGTGGTGGAACTTCGACCGTGCACAATACTTTGTCCCTGCAAACACTGAAAAAACCTCCATGTTCTCCGCTTCTCTCTGGATTGGGGGACTCGACGTGAACGGCCAGTTGAAACTTGCTGCACAACGTTACCGCCAGGTAGGTATTGACTATTGGCCAGGCCCTATTTCACGCGTTGATGCTTCTATTGACGAAGAAACCTGTGCAGAATACGATAAACTTTTCTTTTTGGCAAGAGCCGATGTTGATGAATTTCTTGCATACAGGAACAGTACTAACCCCGCTACAGAATTTCCAAATTACCAAATACCCCAGAGCCTTATGGATTGGCCTGCTCATGGTGATGAATCTAAAGGTCAAAGTTATTATCTGGCTCCATTCGACGATGTAAATGGCGATGGTGAATATGATCCAAATCAGGGAGATTATCCATATTACGACATCGATAATAGCCTTTGCCGAACCCTCACACCTACAAAAGATGCTGATTACTATTATTCCGATAATCCTGAAAACTGGAAATATGGAATTTTAGCCGACCAGGTCATTAAAGGTGATGAAACCTTGTGGTGGGTTTTCAACGACAAGGGTAACATTCATACTGAAACGAGTGGTGCTTCCATCGGTCTCGAAATCAGGGCACAAGCCTTTGCTTTTGCTACCAACGATGAAATCAACAACATGACCTTTTACAGTTATGAAATTATTAACAGATCAACCTTCCAGTTAACCAATACATATTTCAGTCAATGGGTTGATACCGACCTGGGATATGCATGGGACGATTACGTTGGTTGTGATGTTGACCGTGGTTTGGGTTATTGCTACAATGGTACCGATATAGATGGAACAGGTGAGGTGGAAGCTTATGGTGAACAACCACCTGCCATCGGAGTTGACTTCTTCCAGGGGCCTTACATGGATCCTGATGGAAGTGATAACCCATCGTTCAACGGGACAGGAACTTTTGGACCCTCATTTTTCAAAAGTTGCGACATCATTAGTTTCGATAGTTCAGAAATTGTGATGAATTATGGTGAAAATAATGAGTTCAGTGGTACATTTAAAGTAAGATCAGAAGCCATTAACGGAATCAACTTTGGCGATGGTATTATAGATAATGAGCGTTACGGGATGAGAAGATATGTTTACCACAACAACACCTCATCCAATCCGCAAACAACTGACCCAAGTACTGCACCACAATATTACAATTACCTCCGCGGTAGATGGAAAGACGGAACCAAGATGGTTTATGGTGGTACTGCACACATAAATGATGCGAACGCTGTTGGACCAACCTGTGATTTCATGTTCCCTGGTGAAACTGACGTTTGTAACTGGGGAACCAACGGAAATTTACCAAACGATGGTTACAACCAGAACGGAAAATACTGGACTGAGAGAATCACGAATAATCAGCCGGGTGACCGTCGTTTCATGCAGTCAGCAGGACCATTCACCCTGGAACCTGGTGCCGTAAACTATATTACAGTGGGTATTCCCTGGGCAAAAGCCTCTTCAGGGGGTGCCTGGGCATCAGTACAATTCCTGAGAGTGGTGGATGACAAATGCCAGGCTCTGTTCGACAACTGTTTTAAGGTGTTGGACGGACCAAGTGCACCCGATTTAAGTTTCCTCGAAATGGATCGCAAACTCATTGTTTTCATATCCAACAGAAAAGGCTCTAACAATTACAAAGAAGGTTATGCTGAAATTGACCCCAATATTCAATTGCTTGAAGACTCAATTCCAATACCTGACGATGTAAAGGATTCATTAAAGACTTACACCTTCGAAGGTTATCAGATTTTCCAGATGCGCACAACCGAAGTGAGTGTTGAAAGTATTCACGATCCGGATCTCTGCCGGCTGGTTGCTCAGTTTGATAAGAAAAACGGAGTTGGCAAACTGGTGAATTTCTACTTCGATCAATCGGTTGGTGCGGCAGTTCCTATAGTTGAAGTTGAAGGTGGTGATGAAGGGATAAACCACAGTTTCGAGTTGGTTTATGATGCTTTTGCTGATAAAGACCCGAAAATTGTAAATAACAAACAATATTACTATATGGCCATAGCTTATGCCTTTAATGAGTTTTCCCCTTATTCACAAGAACCTACTATCGAAAATGGGCTTTATGGTCAAAAAGAACCTTACCTTGCCGGACGTAAAAACATTAAAGTTTACACAGCAATTCCTCACAAAACCGTTGATGGGTTGGTTCTTCAGTCAGAATATGGCGATGGTTTTGAAATCACAAGGTTACAAGGTCATGGCAATGGTGGAACCGGTATTGAAATGAAACAAGAATACATTGATCAGGTAATTGCAAAGAATCCTGTTACATACAACGAGTTCCCATCAGGAAATTACGGTTTGTATGCAGTTGAGGAATTATTCGAACCTAATGTTGTAATTGGTGACGAAGATTATCCAATTGTTTACAATCCAACCTACGAAAGAGGTTATAGTCCATTGAAAGTTAAAGTTGTTGACCCGATCAACGTTAAGGATGGTAAATTCAAACTTGAGTTTACAGATGTTGTAAATCCTTTCACCATTACCACCACTGGTGACACGATTTTTGATACTCTTAACATTTACAACGCTAAATGGCGAATTACCGACGAGGCCGGTAATGTATGGAAATCAGACACTACCATTGATCTCAGAAACGAGCAGGTTATCCCTGAGTTAGGTGTTTCGCTGAATGTAGAAAAGATTGGTTTCCCGGGAGATTCAATTTCGGTAAATAATGGTTTAATTTCGGCCACCATGACATTCCAGGACAGCTTAAGCACTTGGCTCACTGGTGTTCCCGATGATGATGTTCCCGCAAGCCCGTTCAACTGGATCAGATCAGGAACCTATGCTGATGGCAACAGCCCTTATAATGACTGGGACATGTCAGGTGAAAATCCTCTTGATGCAAGTCAGAGCTACGAAAGAATTCTTGGCGGGACGTGGTCACCCTATGCTATGGTTGCAACCAATCTGAATATGGATGATAAACATGGCCCTGCACCAAATGGCGGATCATCGAAACCAAATAACTTGCGTGGCCTATCGAGCGTTAATGTTGTGTTTACAGCAGATAAAACAAAGTGGACGCGGTGTCCTGTTATTGAGATGTGTTCTGACCCGACATTTGCATATAAAAATGCTCCTCAGTACACACTCAGAAGGTCTCCTTCGGTTAATAAGGACGGTGTTGAAGCCGATCCGGATGCCGGCCCCAGCACCAATCCCGACGATCCAAATT
>Ga0172375_10007669_pt1 | contig 14723 bp, 9 predicted proteins | sample LakKiv1m_FD_114537 | JGI IMG/M metagenome (GOLD analysis project Ga0172375, IMG submission 114537) | Freshwater microbial communities from Kabuno Bay, South-Kivu, Congo - kab_092012_11.1m | ecosystem: Environmental > Aquatic > Freshwater > Lake | place: Democratic Republic of the Congo... | reverse complement strand
GAACGCTGCTTCGTGGGCTTCGACGCCTACAAGGAACTGCTGGCGGTCGGCGAGGTGAACTACGTCATCCAGGCCACCGCCCCGCATTTCCGACCGCTGCACCTGAAAGCCGCGATCGAAGCGGGCAAGCACGTGTTCATCGAGAAGCCGGGGGCCGTCGACGTGCCAGGCGTCAAGCTGGTGCTGGAAGCCGGCGAATTGGCCAAGCAGAAAAAGCTGGGGATCGCCGCAGGCACTCAGCGGCGGCACATGAAGGGCTATCAGGAGACCATCCAGCGGATCCACGACGGCGCGATCGGCGAAATCGTGTACGCCAAGTGCTACTGGAACGGCGGCCAGATCTGGGTGATCGAACGGCAACCCGGCTGGAGCGACCTGGAGTGGCAGCTGCGAAACTGGAACTATTTCACTTGGCTGTCCGGCGACCATATTCTCGAACAGCACGTCCACAATTTGGACGTCATGAATTGGGTCCTGGGCACGCATCCCATCAGAGCCGTCTCCGGGCTGGGCGGCCGCCAGGTCCGCGTCGGCGACCAGCACGGGCACATCTTCGACCACTTTGCGGTCGAATTCGAGTACCCCAACGGCGTGACCATGTTCAGTCAGTGCCGGCAGATCAACGGCTGTTTGAACATTGTCGGCGAATCCGTCATCGGCAGCGAAGGCACCAGCAACTGCAGCAACTCGATCCAGCCCAGCCAGGGCGAACCGTGGCGGTACCGCGGCCGCGATCAGAGTCCCTACCGGCAGGAGCACGAGGACTTGATCGCCAGCATCCGCGAGGGCAATCCGATCAACGAAGCCCAGGCGGTCGCGGAGAGCACGATGACCGGGATTCTGGGCCGGGAAGCCGTGTACAGTGGCCAAGCCGTCGAATGGGACGCGGCCATGAAATCGACCAAGCGGCTGGGGCCGGACAAGTACGAGTTCGGCCCGTATCCGATTCCGGAAGTCGCCATGCCCGGGATCTACCGGTTCAGCTGACGCGCTGTTTCAGGACGGCCCCACCCGGCCGCTCCCGCGTCTCGACCTCCCCGCGCAGCGGGGAGGTGCAGACGCGGTGCCGCTGGGTTCACCTTTCGACCTTTGGCGGCGTCTTCGTAACTTGGAACCCCAGGGCCTCGATCATCCGGTAATCCGCCTCCGGCGGTTGCCCCTTGGTGGTCAGATAGTCGCCGACGAAGATCGAGTTGGCGGCGTACAGTCCCAAGGGCTGCAGGCATCCCAAGTGCAGTTCGCGCCCACCGGCAATCCGGATCTCCCGGTCGGGGTTGGCAAAGCGGAACAGGCACAGGGCCTTCAGGCAAGCCTGGGGCGTCAGACGCTCGAGACCTTCCAAGGGCGTGCCGTCGATCGCGTTCAGGAAGTTGATCGGGATCGACTCGACGCCGATCTCGCGAAGTTCCAGTGCCATTCGGACCACGTCGGTGTCGGCTTCGCCCATCCCGATGATGCCGCCGGAGCAGATCTCCATGCCGGCTTGCCGCACCACGCGCAGGGTCGCCAGGCGATCCTGGTAGGAGTGTGTCGAGCAGATCTGGGCGTAGTATTCCGGGCTGGTATTCAGATTGTGATTCACCCGGTCCACCCCGCAGGCTTTCAGCCGTTCGGCTTGCTCCCGGGTGAGCAGCCCCAGCGACGCACAGATCTTCAGGTCATACTGCCGTTTGACCTCCGGGATCAGTTCCTCGACGGCCTGCATTTCCCGTTCGTTGGGGCCGCGGGCGGAAATGACAATGCAGTAGGTCTTGGCGTCGCGCTCGTGCGCGATCCGCGCGCCGTCCAGCAACCGCTCGCGATCCAGGATGTTGTACTTCGGAATCGCGGCGTGGGAGACCCGCGACTGGGAGCAGTACGAGCAATCCTCCGGGCAGAGCCCGCTCTTGGCGTTGATCAGGAAATACAGCTGGACCGTCTTGCCAAAGAACCGGCGGCGAATCCGAAACGCCGCGGCCAGCAGGTCCAGCAACTCGTCGTCGGGGCAGCGGACGATCGCCAGCCCCTCGTCGTCGGTCAGTTCATGGCCCGCCAGGACTCGATCGGCCAGCGCGTCCCAATCCGGCGAGCCGGCGGCGGCTGCGACCTCCGTTGCCTCTTGAGATACTTGAATCACCATGCCCTCCTAGCTACGGCGCCACGACGCCCTTTTTCAAGATCAGATTGGCGTACAGCGCCGTTTCGCTGGTCGCCACCACCGCGTAAGCCTGTTTGGCCTGCTCGTAGAACGCAAACCGTTCGACCTGCTTCAGTTCCACGCTCTTGCCCTCCGCGGCGTCGAGCAACTGCTTGAACTTCTTCCAGATCGGCGGTTTGGGCGGATCGCCGGGCACCGGCTGCATCACGAACGCGGCCGCCTCGACGTACGGATCCAGCGGAAAGAACTGCAGGATCGCTTCCAGCACCTCGGGGACGCTCAGCCCGTCGGCGCGAACGATCCGCTGGGCGATGGAATCGGCCGGAAAGTTGCCATCCGCCAAGACCAGTTCGTCGCCATGCCCCATCTTCATCAGCGTGTACATCAACTCCGGAGAAATCCGGGTGGGAATCCCTTTCAACATTGCGGTCTCGCCTCCATGGAACGGTGGGTACGGGTCAGGCAGTACAGTCTGCCGTCGCATCTTACCATCTTGCCGCCCGGGCGGGTATTGGCCAAGCCAAGCGCCGACGGCGAACCGCGGGCGTGCCGGAGCCGCAGGCTTTCCCCTTCTATGCTTCTCAACGGCTGCTCTACGGGTTAGAATCGTCGCTGGCGTAGGGGGAATTTCTCGTGATGACCGTTTCGCTGACGCTGCAGCAGTTCATCGAGCAGCTATCCGAATGCGGCTTGATGTCGGAGGGGGAGATATCCTCCTTTCAGCAGAGTTGGCCCGCTGCGCAGCGTGCCCAGGGTTCCAAGGAGCTTGCCCAAGCGCTCGTGGAACGTGGCAAGCTGACGAAATTCCAGGCCGCCAATGTGCTGCACGGCAAGGGCAAGAGTCTGATCATTGGCGAGTACTTGGTTCTGGACAAATTGGGCCAGGGCGGGATGGGCGTGGTGGTCAAGGCCCGGCATCGCCGCATGGATCGGCTCGTCGCGATCAAGGTGTTGTCGGCCGCGGCGATGAAATCGCCAAACCTGGTGCAGCGGTTCTATCGCGAGGTCAAGACGGCGGCCAAGCTGTTCCATCCGAACATCGTCATGGCCTACGACGCCGGCGAATGCGAGGGCCTGCACTTTCTGGTGATGGAATTGGTCGACGGCCCGAATTTGGCCAGCGTCGTCAGCCGCTGCGGTCCGCTGCCGGTCGCCTGGGCGCTGGACTGCATTCTGCAGGCGTCGCGAGGTCTGCAATACGCTCACGAACACGATATCATCCACCGCGACATCAAGCCCGGAAATCTGCTGGTCTCCGGCTTCAAATTGCCCGACTCCAGCCTCACCGCCCAGAACGCCTCCGATGCACCCACGGTCGACTTGACCTCGGCCGGCTCGGGCCTGGACGGAAACGTGTTCCATCAGCCGCTCGGGATCGTCAAGATCCTCGACATGGGGCTGGCGCGGATTGCGGGGGCGGCCTCGATGCTGGAGGAAGGCGGCGAGCGATTGACGGAATCCGGCCAGGTCATGGGAACGTGCGATTACATGGCGCCGGAACAGGCGGAGAGCGCGCACAGTGCCGACCACCGGGCGGACATCTACTCGCTTGGCTGCACGCTGTATCGCCTGCTGGTCGGCCATGCGCCGTTCAGCGGCGATTCACTGGTCCAATTGCTCGTCGCGCACCAGAAGGCCCCGATTCCTTCCCTGCGTGCCGCTCGGCCCGACGTTCCGGAAGAACTGGACCAGGTCTACCGGAAGATGCTGGCCAAGGACCGCGCTGACCGCCAGCAGTCCATGGCTGAAGTCATCAACGAGTTGGAGGCGTGCGCCCCCAGCGTGGGATCGGCCGGTTGCCGAATCGAGCGGCCCGCCGCCGAGGAGACGGTGGCCGCGAGTCCACCGGCATCGCCTGCCGCTCCGGGGACCGCCCCTGGTTCCTCGCCCCGTCCCACGCCGGGAGTCGGGCCGCCTCCGCTGGCCGCCCCGCGAACCTCGCCGACGGCGGTCGCCGAGCAGACGCCGCTGCCGACCATCGGCCCCGGCCTGCAGGAGACCTTTGCGATCCGGGTCGAACAGCCGCGCAAAGGACAGAAACAGCGTCCCCACAAGTCGGGCGTGCGTGCCAAACCCGTGCCGGACGACGCAGCGGCATCCCGAGGGCCGATTTTCGCCGCCGTCGGTGGCCTGCTGGTCCTGGCCATCGTGCTGGTCATCGCCCTGATCGTGGTCATGCGGCGCAGATCGCAGGACGAGTCGTCGCCCGCCAGCGCTGAGATGACTCAGGCTACGCTGCCCGCAGAGGAACCGGTACCACCGGACGGCGTTTCGCCGCCAACGGAACCGGCGCAGCCCGAGCCGGCTCCTGCGCCCGGCATTCCCACAGCGCCGCAGTCCGACCAACCAGCTCTCCAAGCGGCCAAGCCCAAGCCTGCTGTAGCGAACACGCCGACCCCGGAGCCGCCGAGCCTCCTGCCCAAGCCGGCGCTGACGCCGGCCGACGAGGCGTGACAGGCCGCCTGGGATGCCACGGACGCCCAGACGAAAAAACTGCTGGCCGAGGATCGGTACGGCGCCGCAGCGAGCGAATTGAGGACTCTGGCGGAACGATTCCCCGGCACCACGGTGACGGGACGAGTGGATCTGTGGCTGCAGGGGATTGAGGCCCAGGCTCAGACCGCGTACCAAACGGCCCAAGCCCAGGCGAAGCAATTGTTGGAGGCGGGCAAGTACGCGGAAGCCAAAGCCTCGCTGCAGCCCGTCCTCGAAGTGCACGACTGGCCGGCGACCGTCGAATCCGCCCGTGCCTTGCTGGCCGAAATTGATCAGGCTCAACAGGCAGGCGAGGTAAGTGATGCGCCCTCCGCCGAAACATCCCCCACCGAAATGGCCGCGACGGTGGAGCCCGAGCCGCTGCTGGGCGAGGCGGAGGTCCGCTATCGCGAGGCGCTGAAGCCGGCCGAGGCCTTGGTGGCCGAGTGGAAATTCCGGCAGGCGGCCGCGGCCCTGGCGGACGTGACCGTGGACGATCCGGCGCTGGCGAAACGCTTGGCCCAGCGACGCGACGAACTGCAGCGGTTGAGCGGACTCAAAGACAAGCTCATCGCTGCGGTCGCGGCCGCGTCGCCGCCCTTGGACAAAATGGACTTGATGCTGCGCGGGGCCAATGGCGATGTCACCGGGGCAGACGACAGCGGGATCAAGACGCAGCCCAAGGACGGCGCACCCGAATCGCATCCCTGGTCGGGGCTCAAGGACCAGGGCCGCAGGAAACTGCTGCAACTGGCGGTGGACCCGGAAAGCGGTGAGGATTGGCTGGCTGCAGGGCTGCTGATGCTGGCCTGCGGCGACTTGACGATGGCGGAAAAGTACTACGACAACGCCGTCGCGCGCGGGATCAAGGTCGAACCGTACCTCGCCCCCCTGGCCGACGCGGCGCTGACCCACGTCCACGGGCTGGTCGAAGGGGGCAAGTGGGCCGAAGCCCAAACGCGGCTGACGGCATTCGAGAACAAATACGGCCGCACCGACTGGATGGCGGAAAACCTCGGCCGGCTGGCGGCTTTGCGAAACGCGGTCCAGGGCCGCATCGCCGACGCCGAGGCGGAAAAGGTCTTTGCGGAAGCCGTGCAGAAGTACGAGGCTTGGGATTGGTTCGCGCTCCAGTCGCTGGTCGACAAACTGCGGACGCAGTACGCGGCCGCCGCTGTGCTCCGCGACACCGAACGCAAACCGTCCTTTGCGGAATTGGCCGAGTCCGTGGCCGATGTGGGCAAGAAGTTGGTCGTCAGCCCCGACGGGAAGGGCGACTACCGAACCATCCAGGAAGCGATCGATGCCGCGCCGCCGAAGAGCGTGATCGAGATCCGCAGTAATGGCCCGTTCTACGAAAAACTGGCGATCCCGGCCGACCATCCCCACTTGGTCCTCCGCGGCGGCGAGGGATTCTGGCCGCAGGTCAGCTCGGGCGGCCCCGCAGGGACCATCAGCGAACTGGTCACCTTGGCCGGCAAGAACGCGATCCTGGAACGGCTGGTCCTGACCCATCAGGATGCCGCGGGGGACGTATTGGTGGCGAACGTTCCCTGTCGCATCCGCCAGGCGATCATCACGGGCGTCAAATCGCGCCCCGAGTTCAATGCGGGAGTTGAGTTAGACGCGGTGTTTTGCGCCTCGGAATACAACTTGATCGTCCGAAATCGGCCGTCCAAGATCCACAATTCGCTCCTGCTCAGCGGCCTCGAGGCAAGCGGTGAGGCAAGCTTGGAGATTGGGAATACGCTGCTCGGCGGGGCCACGGCGGAGATCCGTTGCCCGGCGAACATGTCGCGATGCATCCTGCTGCCCCACGTCAACCTGTACCGGGCGGCGTCGACGATCTCGGACTCGGTGATCTGCGGCGACCTGAAGGCCCTGGAAAACGGCACGCGGATCGAGCACAGCAACGTGGCCAGCGGCAAATTCGTCGATTTCGCCAAACCCGGCCCGGGCTGCTTTAGCGCCGACCCGCTGTTTGTCGATCGCAAGAACCTGAATTTCGGCTTCCTGCCGGCCAGTCCCTGCCTGCGGCGTGCCTCGGACGGCCAGGATCTGGGCGTCCGCTCGAACCCGGAGATGCTGACAATCGTACGTCAGGCCATCGCGCTGCGCCAGCAGGGCCTGATCCGCTTCTAGCATCCGCGTGGGGCATGGGAGAGATCGGAGGTGCAATCGCACCTCTGTCAAGTTGCCAACCTCCCTGCGATTGATCCCGCATCGGGAATTCGGATATAATCAGCGTGGCTGGCAACGGTGGACAGCGGTTGCCGCGAGGCACAACGAACGTCTGGAAGGTGACGCACGATGAACACAGAGGAGATGCTGCAACTGCACGACCGTGCGACTTGCGGTGGCGACTTGTCCGCCGACGAGCGGGCCCGATTGCAGAAGTGGTACGCCGAGCAAGATCAGGCCGAGTCCCAAATGCTGGCGCGAGGGTTCGTGCCTCGGACGGCTCGCCTGCGTGCCGAAGTGGATGATGCCATCGCTCAACTGGTTGCCGTGTCGCAGCAGCTTCAGGCGCAGAGCACCGAAAACGAACGCCTCCGGTGCGAGATCGATGTGCTGGAACGTCGCTTGGCAGAACGCACGGCGGTGCCGTCCCGATGACGCTTTCAGCGGCCTTCACGGAGCAAGTGAGGCTTCGGGCCAGGTTTGCCTGCGAGTATTGCGGCGTAACGGAAACGGACACAGGTGGGCTGCTCACCGTCGATCATTTCCAGCCGCGAGTTCGTGGCGGGGCAGATCAGCTGGAAAACCTAGTGTACTGTTGCCATCGCTGCAACCTTTACAAGGGCGACTACTGGCCCGCCGATTCGACGTTGCCGTCGCTTTGGAATCCGCGGCGGGAAGCGATGGAGGCCCACCTGCGGTTGCTGTCCGACGGATTCTTGTCTCCTCTGACCGTGGTAGGGGCCGTAACCGTCGAACGCCTGCGTCTGAACCGTCCGTCCCTGGTGGCTCACCGTCTTCGACGCCAGAATCACGCCGCCGAACTCAGGTCGCTGCCCCAGTATCGGAAGCTGATCGCTCTGTTGACAGAGTTGAAGGGCGAACAATCGGCGTTGACAGATGAGCACAGAGAATTGCTTGCCTACAAGCGGAGGTTGTTGCGGATGCTGCTGCATGACGACGGATAATCAGATGTGCAAAGGCTTCCGTTCGACCTCAGCCGTGGTTGGTCGCGGAAATGGTCCATCCAATCTGAGCGTCACCCAGCACGCCGAACAAGGTCCTGCAAGAGAAGACGCCCGTCCTCCTTGTCGAGGAAGAAGTTCTGGTTGCCGCAGAGCCAATCCTGAATGCACCGTGGACATCCGTTCTCGCAGTGATTGGGGCAGTTTTCCACCCGCTCCAACGCCGCTCGAATGACATTGCCCAGATTGTCTCCTTCCATGAGCAGGTCAATCAGTCCGGTTCCTCCCGGCGTATTCTCATGGACAAAAATACCTGGTCCATCCGAAAATGCGGGGTGACTGTCAACCGATAGTCCGGCGATGTCGCCCTCCCAGATGCCTGGAACAACCCCCGTCATTCGGCAAATCAGGTGTTCCGCAGCGTGAAGTGCAGACATTGCCCGCTCGTCTGGGGTTGCCTCGCCTGGAATGCTCGCGCGAGGCGGACGCTGGGCGCGCTCCTTCACCGCCTCCCATACCGCGGTCGGGATCGGGAACCACAGTCCCGCCGACTCCATTTCGATGCTTCGGAAGTCGCACTCGCCGTCGGGGCCCACCGCGGTTGGCCACTTCCGGAGCGGCATTTTCTTTCTTTGTTTTGGAAGGCCCGCCGCTCCCGGCTCTGCTCGCCGCACCCGGAAGTAGTGGTCCGCGAGCGTCTGAGTGACCTTTACCGGTCCGCGGTGAACCTTCAAGGAACCGACGTTCCGGCCGATGACTTTCTTCTCATCCACCACAGCGACGTTTCGCTCCGTCAATGCGACCGTGTAGTACTTTGTCTGGCTGGTCGTCGCACGCCGGACCCACGCGACGCGTTCAACCTCGCTGTGACCGTGCCTCTGATCCAGCGGCCCCAGGTGCAACGACTCGACCACGTAGGTGTCCCAGATGCCGTCTTCGTAGATGGCGCCGGGAAAGAGCATCCAGAGGGCGGACCAGTTGTCTACTTGGCCGATGACCTGGCGATCTTCCATTCGCCGGATCTCGACCGTATGGGTACCCTTGGCGGCGAGCACGTTGATGCGGACGAAAGGGTCGTCGGCCGACGACCAGTAGAACAAGCCCTTCTTATGTTCCTGGATATCACCCGCTTCGTCCAAGATCCGCAGCCGTTCTTTGAGTCGTTCACCGAAGAACGTTTCGTCCGTGCGGCAGTTGATGTCCAATTCCTTGGCTGCAGCGGCAAGATGCAGCATCGCGACGTCATCGTTTTCGGGATCAGTAATGACAGGCTCGGGTTCTGCCGTCGCAAGGTGGGATGCGAACCGACGTTCGTCGGCATACCAGTTGTCCAGCGGATTGTCGCGCGGAACGTAGACGACGATCACCGGACTTCTCCGCCCGACGCGGCCCGCCATCTGCCGATAGCTCGGCCGGCTATGGGGCGTACCCAAGATGATTGCGGCGGACAGGTCTCCGATGTCGATGCCCAGTTCCAGAGCGCTCGTTGCAAAAACACCCAGGCACGAGCCGTCGCGTAAGTCGTCGAGTATTTCCCGGCGTTCGATGGCTGTGAAACTCGACATGAAGGGGCGAAGGGTCCCAGCTAAGTCGTCGCGTCCCTCATGGATGAACTGATCAGCCTGGTATCTGGCCGTTCGGTTGGCCTCACCTCGCGAGCGATGAAAGACGATGGTCTGGTGGGCGATGGTTGTGTTCGGTTCCCGTGCTTGCGGCCGCGCAAGCAACGCCCTCACCAGATCAAGCACGACCGTACCACGCCGGGACCCCACGCCGGGACCCCTCTTGAATGGCCGGCGGGACCCAACTAAGGTGAACGCGTTGCGCGTGCTCCGAAGTGTCCGTGTTGACTACCTTGACCTCCCGTCCGTCTCCGATGATCTGGCGAGCAAGCTTATCCGGATTGGCAATGGTCGCCGAGCAGCAGACGAATTGCGGCGGTGGACGGTCCGGGTTGGCGTGATGGGCGATTCTTCGCAGGCGGCGCATCAGCCAGGCAAAGTTCGCCCCCTGGATCCCGTTAGCTTGGTGGATTTCGTCCAGCACGACGAAACGGAGACCCTGGAACAACTCCGGCCAATCTCGCCAGCGGGCCAGCATCCAGTGCAGCATGGCTGGATTCGTCAGGATGACCTGGGCAGCGTTTCGCTGGTCCCAGACTGACTCCTTGACATCCGCGTCATACCGAATCACGGTGAGTTCGCTTCCCCGCATGCGCCCCGTAACTGCCGGCACGTCTACGCCGCGGAACTGATCGTCGCCGCTCAACAGCCTCCTCCACGCGGTCAACTGATCGTCACACAATGCCTTGGCCGGCGCCACGTACAGTGTGCGTGCCTTCGGGTCTTCCAGGGTCGCCTCCACCGTCGGAAGCATATAGCAGACGCTCTTCCCACTGGCCGTGCCTGTGGAAATCGCCACATGGTGGCCGTCGTGGAGATACTTGAGGGCCTCCACTTGGTGCTGATACGGCGGGTGGCGTAGCGTCAGTCCGAGTTTGGTTACCCAGTCCGGCCACCTGCCGTGCTCCGCCGGTCTTCCAGGCTGCACTACCCGGGATTGAACCTCACCCGGCACGACGTCCGTGAGGTAAGAAACGAGGTCATCCAGATCGTCGATCGGCTTAGGCGGCGGGGGCAGCAGCAACTGCCGCCAAGCGGCGGGGCAGGACAGGTCCGGGTTCTCCTGGAGAAAGCTCCAGTCTGACGTGTAGAGGCCGGGCTTGATGTCTGCGGCTCCGGGGCCGTGAGGTTCTTTCCATGCCTCGACCTCCAGATTCCCGCCGACCGAACGACACTTCCGGATCGTGCGAATCACATTCCCTCGACGCGGCCGGACCTGCCAGATGCCGGACGCGGGAAATGGTGTTGGCGGCTGCCAGCCGGTTCGACGCGGATCGACCTTTTTCTTCGCCATTGGATGGTTCTCCGGGTCAATGCCCAAAATGCTGTTCGAGGATCGCCCAACGTTGCTGCTCTTGCGGCTCGCGACAGAACTGCTCCATCTCATCAACGCGGCGTCGCAGCAGCTCGCGCCGCTGTTGCTGGTTCTGGTCCAGCCGGGTGCGGTCACGGTCCGTCAATGTCTCCCGCTTGACCAGGAACCGAGCGTAAGCCACTCCCTGGTGGTATGTATTTTCTGGCAGACGCTCGACGACGCCAAGTTTCTGGAGTACGAGCAAGTGACTCAGCCGGACGGTAAATTCGATCGGCCGAAAAGGCAAGAATAATACGTTATGTTGTCGATCGTAGAGTAGTTCGTGGGGGCCTCGTAGCCCGGCGTTGTTCTTTGCCCCTTCGAGCAACTTGCGGAAGTTCCCCTCGATCTTGTCCGCCGAGGCGACACTGGTGAAGGCCCGTTGATCGGCCAGTTTTCGATCTTCTTGATCAAACAGCACCAAGCAGTGGCCTGGACGCTCTGGATCATGAACCGGAGTGCGAATACGGCCGATTTCCTGGTAATAGTCCAGCAGGCTTGGGGGCATGTAGAAGTGGGCCACCCAGCGGATTCTTGGCAAGTCGATTCCGAGGCCAAAAGCGTTTGTGGCGACGATGATGCGAGCTTCCCCGCTGGCGAAAGACTGCTGCTGGGCGACCTTTTCCCGGGGGGGAAGTTGGCCGTGAAAGACCGCGACCGGCACCCCCAGTCGTTTGGAAATCACTTGCTTGATCTCCATGCAGTTCTCGACAGCGTCGTCCATTTGCCCGGCTGTAGCGAACTGCGTGAATACGATCCCTTGCGCCTGCGGATCTTGGAGACGATCCTTGATGAAACTGCATAGGCTCCGGTATTTCTGGGACGAACCCTGGACGTTGGCTACATCGAGTCTCAGTTCTTTGCGGGGGTAGAATTCCTGCACGACGTCGCCGTCGCCGATCAAATCCCCCAAGCCCAATTGCTCCACGATGTCATTCCGGATCTCCCGTGGTGCCGTTGCCGTCAACAGCAGCGCGGGTGGGCATCCAAGTCGGCGCAAGGCGTCGCGCAGCAACAAGTAATCGGGCCGAAAACTGTGCCCCCACACGGACACGCAGTGGGCCTCGTCGATCGCCACGCGAATCACGGGCTTTCGAGCCTTGATCAACGTGCGGAGGAACGCCTCGGAAGCAAGTCGCTCGGGAGTGATGTAGACCAGGTAGTACTTCCCTTCGCTGAGCGATTTGAGCCGTTTTTCGACGTCCTCTGGCTCAAGGGTGCTGTTAAGAAAGGTGACTCCCGGCACCTCCTTCTTGGTCTGGTCCGCCATCAGTGCGATGAGCGGCGAAACGCACAGTGTCAAGCCGTGCTGCTGCAGAATCGCGGACGTCAGATCGAAGCTCAATGACTTGCCGCTCCCCGTGGGGAGCACCCCAAACGTGTGTCGGCCTTCCAAAAATCGCACCGTGATTTCACGCTGCTGGTCCGACAACCAACCGTCCGCGAAAAGTCGACGACAACGATGGTCGGCCTCCTCTTCGGCGGGGCCTCGATCGCACGTCGTCCAATCGGGAGGCTGGCAAACCATCGGCCCCTGAGCCGATTGTCGAAGATCTCCACGCAGGCGAATATGCATCCAATCCCGAGGACCGGCTTGGTCCAGTGGGGGCGACATATCCAGGTCTGCCGAACGCAGCGCGGCCTCGATGGCCTGCCGGGCGTCCGGAGTATTTCGTCCAAAACCATGCAACAGCAAGACGTCGCGATACCGGACGCGCACGACGCCAGCGACCACCATTTGCAGTTCCCGACACAGACGTCGAGCGACCTCGTCAGGGCGAAAGAACGAATCGTCTTTTTCCAGGACAACGGTGTCATCAATGGCGGTGTTCTGCCAATCATCCGACAAGACGATTCCGCGTTCGGCGAGACAGGTCTCGATGACTCCCTGGTTCGAGAAGCCGGCCTTTTTGTAGCCGAATTGTGCCAACAATTCCCGGCGAGTCAGGACACAGCGCCCGTCACTGCCGTAGGTTTTGGCAAGCAAGGCGGCCAAGGCGCTGGAAGGCGTCAAGCCAGCATTGTGCTTCGGGTTGAAGAACGCCTCCGTGGACTCGAGCGAACGGCTCGAAGCCACGGATCGCGTTGCCGTCGGACTCACCGACGTGGTCGCTCGTTCAGGGTTGGCAGAATCGGAGGGCGTGGTCGAGGGCCGTTTCGCCTTTCGCCGTGCCCCACAGCTGACTACCTGCCACGTGACGACGACATCCCCCGTCACGCATTCAGCCGGAGCTTGGGCACAGTCGGCAAGAATGCCGTCTTCCACTTGCCGGTGTCGAATCGACGCAAAGCGATCAGATTGCCTTTTCATCTCACGCCCTCCGAGGACACACGTCTGAAGTTGGGCCTAACCGAATGTGGCATGAGACACTCCTTCCGGCTGCGGTCATTTGGCTCGTGTGACGAAATCATGATCCGCTGGGCAGAGTACCTCCAACGCTACGTCCACGGTGGTGCGATCGCGTTTTTCTAGCGTGACCCTGCCATCCACGAACTTGACGAATCTTGCCTGCACCGCGTACTTCCCGTCGGCCGTCGTCCACATTCGCCAGGTCGCTTCCTCGGCGATGTTAATCGAGTGGGCTTCCGCCTGTCCTTCCCTGCCTGCCGCGGTCGCATGTTCGCTCAACTGTGGCCGTCTAGACGCATCATCGTCCTCTCCTTCAAGGGGGCCGAACGATGCGTTTGGTGAGCGCACCGGATCTGCGTTCTCCGGCGATCGCACGCCAGATTCCGTGGGATTGATCGACAATGCCTCAGTACTTGCCGCGAGGGCGTCGTTGGGCGTCTCTGGCGCCAGAGGCTGCCCGGAGGATCCTGGGTTGTCCGACGTAGAGCGAACCGCGCTCGTTGCCGCGTCGCGCACAGCAAGGCTCGCGGATACAGCAAGAATCGCCACTGGAACGACAACAATCAGGGCGATGACGGCAGCAATCGCTCGCAGCACCCCACTTCCTCCGCTGGCCATCATCGGTTGTGGTTGATAACGCGCCGCATCCACGACGCAGAGCAGCCAGACAATCGGCCAAAGAATGAATCCGATTCCGATCAACATCGACAACGCCGCGAGCGTGTGTAGACACCACCACACAATTGCGGCAAGAAGGCGGCCCTGAATCAACTGTCCCAGCCCGGGGAAGCAGCAAGCGTTCACCAGTGCCGGCAGCAGTTGGCTTTGGCGGGCTTGAACAACGCTCGGGCCTTGAACCACAGTCACGCTAACCGTTTGATTGTTGCCCATCACATCCCTCACTGAAGAAGCCACCGAGTGCACTCGCAAGAAAACGGTGTAGATCCGTCCGCGGAGGAGACTCGCCGCCGAATGGCGGCTTCAGCGTTCCCTTGGTATTGCAGGCCGAGCGCAATAAAAAAGGAGCGCCGAATCCAAGGCCGCTCCCTGAGCCCCGACCAAGAGGCACTTCAGAACAGCACCTGGCCGACGCTCCCTTTCGGGAGCGCGGTCCAAGCACCGCTTCTGAAGTTGGAAGGACCTTTCGGCCCAGCTTGGTCGGTTTCAGGGAAGCAGTTCTTGACGCTCGCGCGTCGTTCCAATTGTCGGCTGGACCCGCTATACTGGGGCAACCGTTTAATCGTCTATCCTATTACTCCTCGTTCCAAAGTGGGAAGTTCAATCGTCCTGAATATACCTTCGCATCCGCCAGTCGGCAACTACTGCCGTGCGCAAATAATCCCTATGCCGGAGGGCACGGCCCGGATGGGCTCGCGGCGAGCCGGGGCGGACCGCCCTTCTCTCGAGCGATGTTTCAAGCCACGATGAACCGCAGGTGAAAAGAGGCATGCGCCGGGTAGTTAGTTCGACCCGTTTACGCAGAGCGAAGAACGGGTGTCGGATCGGCTTGCCGACATACAAGAACCTCGCTGAACCCGCACGCACGGCCGCAACCGCTGGGAAGATGAGAATGGTCATGGGACGTTGCCAAATCTGGCGGAAGAATTTGCCCACCCACGCCGCGCCGTTTTCGCGTGCGGCT
>Ga0172375_10007668_pt1 | contig 14727 bp, 16 predicted proteins | sample LakKiv1m_FD_114537 | JGI IMG/M metagenome (GOLD analysis project Ga0172375, IMG submission 114537) | Freshwater microbial communities from Kabuno Bay, South-Kivu, Congo - kab_092012_11.1m | ecosystem: Environmental > Aquatic > Freshwater > Lake | place: Democratic Republic of the Congo... | reverse complement strand
TAGCCATGTAGTCTATATATGGACTACAAAGTATTTAAAACCTTCGGTCGAAAATGATCTTGTTGATGGTGGTTTTTAGAAGAAGGATATTCTGTAGCCTTTCAAACCCATAATGTCAGGTTACATTTCCATCAAAACAAGCTCGAACTTGATGCCCATGCAGGATTGGCAGAATCCCAGGAATTCTTTTGCATTAACGGACATTTCATCATAGAGAGATTTCGAGATATAGAAAACAATATGAACTTTTCCTGAATTCCCCGGAATTCTCTTTCTTATTTCTCCATGAAGCTCCTCAAAAATAGACACAAGGGTCTTAAAATTAATCCTTTTCAGGATACGGATGCGTCCCACCCCGGTTTCATCCACCCACATCCGGTAGTTGGCAGATTTTCTGGCAAAAACATCCATATCATTAATTTTAACATCGTCTGCGATCATAACTTTTCGCAAACGATAAACTCATTCCCGAACCCGAACACATGCAGTGTTCTTGTCCCCTTTAATCCTTCTTCGAGTTTTTTCCTGATATCCCAGTATTTCCCTGGATCAATATCCAGCCGCAGGACTACATTTCTCGCTTCTTCGGATCTCAACAACCCTTTCAACTTGTCCATATCCAGATCTGTCATGCCAACAGCCCTGTATGAATCCTTAAAAAAATGCGATTCAATAAGCGTGGGCGATGTCAAAAGTGTTCTGCGCTCATCTCCCCTAAAAAAGAAAACTTCTTTTTGTTCCTTTCCTGATCTTGCTGCCAGTTCATCCAGAAGCCCTGCCTTTACAACTGAAGGTTCTGGTTCGTAAACATACTCACAAAGCGAACTCTCCCTTATTTTCGCCGCGCCGGATAAACACATCCTTTCCCCGCCAGGAAGCACGACTGCGCTCCTATCGCAGCATTTCAATGAACCCATGTATAATGTCAGCCTGTTCAACTGCCCGTTCAGGGAAAGGTACTCGCGTTCGCAATCAAGGACTATGCGTTGCGGTGGCATCTGGGGCGGAGCATGGAATGCAAGATCAGGTATTATATCTGAATATATTCTTATGATCTCTGTAATCGGCGGTTTGAGAGTCTCAAGGGTCCTTTCTTTTTCCGATAGGGGGCGCGCCGGGTCTGAAAAAATGATGTCAGCATCTGAGACTTTTTCCCTGACTTCGGGGGATAATGCATCGCCGAGTATGAATTCGACGTTATCAACGCCATAAAGCCTGCAATTCTCTTTTGCGAACTGGAGTTTTTCTGGATCATTATCGACAGCATAGACTTTCCTGCATTCCCTGGCAAAAAAAATGACCTGCCCGCCGATACCGCATCCAAGGTCTGCGATCATATCGGTCTTTAGCCTTTTTGCAATATATTTTGCAACGATCTCAGGTGTTGCAAGCTGTAAACCTTCTTTATTTGAAGCTATTGGTTTTGTGAATTTTATCGTGCGTTTATCCCTTGTCATGATCTGGCATGATATTCTCGGATTTGTATTTATGTTGTTTCCCGGGGATACTTTCGTATTAGAACGAACATTATTTATATTACTAAAACTATCTATAAGTTATGGAGATGTCCCGGAATACTGCAATTTTATCTAATGACCGCGGCATGGTGGCACTGGACAGTCCAGTCAAATTAAAAATACTTGAACTTCTCGAAAACGGTTATGTATCATTTGATGAACTTGTGGAAAAATCCATGAAAGCAAAATCTACGATATCTGTGCATTTGCATGACCTCCAGGAAATGAATCTAATACAGGAGAAGACTTTCCCCAACGATAAACGAAAAAAATATTTCGTCCTGAATGCGATTTATCTTGCTTATTCCGAACCTCCCTCACGCCAGCAATATGACACTCAGATGGACAATATCGCTTCATCGATATTTGACGGTGATTCTTTCAAGGAAAAACTTTTCTGCTCTTTTCGATATGTAATGGAAGCACATGGCATTGACCCGAAACCAATTTTGAAAAAGCTTGGGACGGATATTGGCATGAGGATAGGGCAGGAATTCGAGTCAAAGGAATGTGACGGCATTTTAGGCGAAATTTCTGACTTCTGGAAAGAGCACAAGCTTGGTGATATGACTATAAATAATGAGAGTACCACTGAAATTTCGGTCGTAAATTGTTATCATTGCGGGAAAATGCCAAATGTGGGGAAAACACTGTGTTCTATGGATGAAGGATTCATCGAAGGTGTCTTCTTAAGTAAATTGAATTATGCCTGCAGGGTAACTGAAATAGAATGTTATGGTACAGGCTATAAGAATTGCAAGTTCATTCTCGCAGGGAAAAAATAATTATAAATTGCCGAAGGGGTAGCTTTCCTCTCTTGGTTTACATCGTTTGACATGTCAAGTGAATTCCTGACAGTTTCAAAAGTTATTTCAACTCCATAATATCGAGGTATCAGTATATTCAGAACGGGAGTATCTTTTTTAAAGTTTGCCGGGTATATCTATTAGGCAATGTGATTTAACTCTAAAACTGTAGTATTTTTATCTTATAATTAACTAATATAGTTTATTAGACTCTTAAGAACTTAAATAGTTAATAATGAACGTTTAAATATGATTTTGAACTATTAAATCATCTTAAAATCGTAGGCATCTTTATAACCAATCGTAGTCATACGAACAATTGATTTTCTGGTATGATCGATAACCATTATTTTGAATGTGGATTTTGTAAGGTTTGATCTTCCGGAAGATTAAAAAACAGGAGATACAAAAAATGAAAAGAAAAAACGTGAGTCTGGGGCTGACAATATTAATAGCAGCTCTAATATTTGCACAAGGTGCAATGGCATATCCAACAAAGGAAGTTGCTTGCGAAGGATGTCACGCTCCCCCGCCAAATTCCATGAGCATTACGACAGACATAACTTCGATCACGGTTAATCAGGGACAGTCCTTTAATGTAGTCGCCACCTGGGGAGGAGGAACTCCAGCGGCAAACACTGCGGTAAAGTGGCCTTCCCAGGTCCAAGATAATGCATTGTTTACACCAACACCTAACCTTGTATATCCCGTTCCTTCAGCCAGTGGCAGCCAATCGTTCACACTGACAACGCCAGCAAATGCTGCGCCAGGGCTCCATACAGTGAGGGTCTATGTTTCAAACGGACCAAAGTTTGAAACAGCCTACCAGGATATTGCGGTGACTGTAACAGCAGTATCAAATCCCCCTGTATTAACAACAATAACCGTCTCACCGTCAACTGCAACTCTACTTGTAGGTGCAACCCAGGTATTTACCTCTGCGCCAAAAGACCAGAATGGGAATCCAATGAATGTCGCAATTACATGGACAAGCAGCAATACAACAGTAGGTAACGTCGATGCAAGGGGTACGTTCACAGCATCCGCAGAAGGGACAACAACCATAAAAGCGGAAAACGGAACAGTGAACGGTATTGCCACAGTAACAGTATCTACGTCCACATCACCACCGGTTTTAACTACAATTACAGTTAGTCCGTCATCTGCAAATGTGATGGTCGGAAAGAACCAATCATTTATAGCACAAACACTTGACCAATTCAACCAGATGATTAATGCTATTGTTCAATGGACAAGCAGTAATTCCACAGTTGGCACAATTGACAACAACGGCAAATTCACAGCATTGTCAAAAGGAACCACAACAATAACCGCATCCAATGGATCCGTCAATGGATATGCGACCGTAACCGTATCGACAAAAACAAAACCGGTCGATGACGGTGATGAAAATGAAGTTGATGATGGTAATGGACATCATGACAGGCATGAAGGCGACCATAATAATACGAAGCCACACAAAAACCATAATGACAAAGAAATAAAGAAAAAGCATAACTGAGATCAAATCATGGTAGAGATGATGGTTTAAAATCCATAGGCTGGATTTTTATCATCCTCGTTTTCTTTTTTAAAAATTGAAATCTATGTTGTGGGTTTAAGATAAAACCGATGCTACCGATAAGGATAAGTAGCAATGGTGCCAATATGTAAATATGTTATAAACGAAAATGATGAAACTTATGAATCTGCATAGGAATTTGAAATAGTAAGTTGAGTGATTATACAAAAATTTACTCAGAAGCCTGATGGATGAAAAGGTTAAAAATTTTCCAGATAACCACAATCATTAAATATCAAATATTATTAGTTATACTATTGGTCTAAAATTGAATATGAAATATTTCCTTTTCTGCCTATTTTTAATAATTGGAGTAGATGCAGCAGCGGCGGAATCAATAATAACCGTAAACGTTAATGATAGCTCAGATGCCGTGTGGGTAATGGAAAAGATAGTTCCCCTGACAAATTCAGATATTAATGAATGGGAAAATATAATTAAAACAGGTCAAAATATTTCCAGATATAGAAATATCCCGGAATATGAGGATCTATTTAAGAAATTTCAAAATTTCGCATTGAATTTTTCAAACCGTTCCACGGAAGTTGAAATGTTCAATATAACTTACGAAACAAAGAGAACACTTTCAGATGGACAGGGAATTATCAGATATACTTTTGTATGGAAAAATTTTACATACAAGGATTCAGATAAGATCATCATAGGGGATGCTTTCCCGGGGGGTGTATTTCTGCTGTCGCCTGATAACCAGCTCAGGATCATGATACCTGATGGATATGAGGTTGTAAATGCAAAACCTGGTTTTGATAAAAGAAATGGGAACCTTTTAGTATGGGATGGCACTTTATCTGGCAATTTCAGCGTTGGTCATCCGTTAATAGTTTTATCCCCGGCGAATTTATCGAGTCCGGCTGATATGACTGATTACACCAGCTGGAACTGGATTATCGAGGGAATAATATTATTAGTTATCATTATCGCTTTTGTAGCTTTATACAGGTTCTGGAAAAACAAGCGTTCGGAAAACGTAACCACAACAAAGATCGACTCTTCTGAAGATATTATACCGGAAGTTCCAAAAGAACAAGCTACAGAAGAATTAGAAAAAGCTGCAAGAGAACAAAGATTGATAAGCATGGGACTTGACCCCAGCATGCCACTTTCTGATCTGGCAAAAGAAGACCTGGATGATGAAGAAATGATAAGGCAGTTCCTTCTCAGGAATGGCGGACAGGCGTATCAATCCGATATCGTAGAACACAGCGGTCTTTCAAAATCCAAGATAAGCATGGTCCTGTCCAAAATGAAAGACGATGGTAAGATCATAAAGATCCGAAAGGGAAAAGAGAATCTGATCAGGCTTGCCAAACCTGCGGATAATGAAACGGTGCCATGAATCTCTTCTTTGCAGGTTCCATCAGGGGAGGGCGAAGCATGCTGCCAGTATATATCCGGATAGTGGAAATCCTCAAGAAACAGGGACATACGGTCGTGAGCGAACATGTCGCATCCGTTGACCTTGAAAAGACCGAAGCAAAGGTAACAGATGAAGAAATATTCAATAACGATATTGGATACGTTAATGAATGCGAATGTCTTGTTGCAGATGTAACAATTCCCTCGATCGGCACAGGTTACGAAATATGTTATGCCGTTTCAAAAGGAAAAAAGGTTCTTTGTATTTACAGGGAGAACGCAAATGTTTCCGCTATGGTGAGGGGGAACGATCGCATTGTTTCGGTGCCTTACAAGAATGTGGAAGAACTGGAAGAGACTTTCGCTATGTGTCTTCGGGAACATTGAGGACAATTAGAAATCAAAAAGAGAACTCTGGGATTTGTTCTCTTTTTTGATAGGAAAATCAGGTTTTTTTTGTTCGGTTTTACTTTTTTCGGACTTACTCTTTTCAGTTTTATTTTTTTCGGGTTCAGGAGTTATTGTCTTTAAATCCTTCCCGCTGAATCCCCCGAATACCTCAACATCGTGTTCGGTTTCTTTATCTTTTAAAGATTGGGCTTCATCATATATCTTTTGCACTTTTTTTGTCACGGACTTTGATTCAAGAAGAAAAGCTATCTCTTCGGGCTCAAATCCAAGTGTTGCAGTGACACCAGGAGCATATTTCTCATTTATCATCAGGAGCCTGAAAAATGGGAATAGCTGTGAGCGCGTAAAACTCATGGAAACATGACAATAGGTTCCGATCTTCCTTGCCGTGGAATCCCGGACCATCCTCATTCCTTTTGTCTGCCCAAGTTTTCTCCATAATGAAGGGGGCTGGTATTTTACGAATCCACTATAGCGGTGGGACCGCGCTACAATAACGCCTGCTGTCATAAGGACGCCGGCATATCTCCACATGTTGTAATTCTGCTTTATCTTCACTCTGCCTAAAAACACAGACGCTCTCCCAAGATAATAATATCCGTGAGACAGGTCATCCGGTGAAGTATATTCAAGAGGCAAATTCTCATCCATCCATTGTATCAGGTCTTCAGGGTTCTCATCAAGATGGAATGTGGCCTCATGGGCTTCACGAATATTTGTGCCTTTAAGGATTTTTACGAGTACCTTGAAGATATTCTCCTTACTGTCCCTATCCCCGGTAACGATATCCTCGATTTTGAGTACGGTTTTTCCCTGTGCTATCGCCTGCAGGTCGTTTATAGCGCTTCTAAGATCCCCATTCGCATTTTCGGCAATCTTTTCAATAACCCCCAAATCGCATTTTATGCCTTCAACTTCAACGATCCTTTTTAGTGCCGGGATCATGGAACGTGACATCACGGAATTGAATTGAACCGGTTTACAGGCAGTCCTCAGTCCCGCGGACATGTCATAAAGTTCATTCGCAATAAGAATGATCGGGTGGCTTGTCTTTTTTATAAGTTCTACGATCGCCCGCTCTCCTCCCCGGTCTGAAGTACCATGGATATTATCCGCTTCATCCATAATTATGAGCCTTTTTGTTTTGCTGCCGGCCAGGTTTCCCATCTGGGAAGCAGACCCCACGACCTTTTCAATTATATCCGCAGTGCGCTGGTCGCTTGCATTTAACTCGATGACCTCCCATCCCATTTCCCTGGCAAGAGCATGAGCCGTTGTGGTTTTTCCTATTCCTGCTTTTCCATGCAGGACAACTGCCCTGTTCTGGGGTATTCCATGCAGCCATGACACAGCCCAGGCTTTTAGCTCCTCTACCGCCTTATTATGCCCCACAACTTCTGACAATGTCTGCGGGCGATATTTTTCAGTCCAGTCAAGGCTCATGTTTCACCTGTAGTTCAACTTATATTGCTTAAATACATATCTCTTCATCAGAATGAGACTTAACGCCATACAGCTTCTTATTAATTCCTCAATAATGATGTCAAATCTCTTTATCCCTATTTTTGCCAGTGATCTGAACGCAAGCGGGACTCAGATCGGAATAATAGGGGCATGTTACGGAGCAGCGCTTTTTCTCTCAACCTATATTTTTAGCAGGGCTGCGGATAATTATCCGCCAAAGACAATACTATATGCGGGATTTTTAAGTTCATCAGTAACCTTCTTTATCCAGATGTATGCTTATGATCCGGTTAGCCTCGCAATGATCCGCGCCATGGCAGGTTTTAGCGCAGGGATATACCCTGCTGTCCTGATGCTGTATGTTTATAACCTGAAACGCAGCATCGGTAAATTCAGTTCATTCATGCCCCTTGGCTGGGCGCTTGGAAATCTGCTGGCAGGAATAATAGCTGTATATTGGGAGATCTTTGCTGTTGCATCTCTTTTTTTTGCAATGTCATTCCTCATCACATTAATGCTTCCTGATACTGAAGCCGCCTCCAGGAAAAAGACGGATTTTTTCTCGGTTGAACTTCTTAAAAAGAATTGGAATATTTATTTTGCATTTTTCCTGCGCCAGATAGGAGCAAATGGGGTCTGGTTGATATTTCCGTTATATCTTGCAAGTCTTAATGCCAATAAATTCTGGATCGGGATAATTTATATGTTGAATCCAACTCTTCAATTTTTTATCATGAGGCGGCTTGATAGATTTAGCAACCGTTTCCTCATCCATACCGGCGATATGCTTTCAGTAGTAGCTTTCCTGGTATTGATACCTTTGACAATATATTACCAGGCTGTTGTGGGTCTTGCCCTGATAGCTTTTTCATATGCATTTTTATTTGTCGGCTCAACGAACGAGTTAATTAAAAACAATGACGAAAAAGGAGCTGCTGCAGGACTGCTTAATTCTTCAATAGCTCTTGCTTCTATTTTAGGTTCACTCATAGGCGGCATTCTCTATGAAAATTATGGTTTCAGGTCAGTCCTGGCAAGCGGGGCTTTTTTTGCCCTTATTGGTTATGTCGTCATGTTGCTGGCTGATAAATCTCACAGACATGGAAAAAGTTCCTGAGAAGGTCATTTCCCTTTTCTGTGTGAGATACTTCAGGATGCCATTGAACACCGTATAATGGCTTTACTTTATGTTTCATGGCTTCAACTTCGCAGATATTCGAACGCGCAAGCCTTACAAAATCAGATGGTAATTTTGCTACTTCATCGGCATGGGATGCCCAGACTTTTGTCATGGGGCCCAGTCCCTTCAGGATATCATTCTCTTCAAGTATTTCGATATCAACTGCCGCATATCCACCTGTTGCGCCTGTTTTTACGGCGCCCCCGTAAGCTTGCGCCATCACCTGGTGGCCCAGGCAAATACCCAGGATGGGAAGGTCTATCTCCCTGACATATGCGCTGCAATTGCCTGCGCGCTCAAGTGTCGGACCGCCGCTGAGTATGAGCCCATCCGGTTCTTTTTCCAGTATTTCGGGAATAGATGACGTATTTTTCATCAGTTCGACTTCCTGGTCGAGGTCGCGAACGGCCCGGTGGATCAGGTGGCATGTCTGGCCAAAGTTGTTGATAACGATGATTTTTACCATTCGGAGTGACATTGTTTTTATGGTTATAAAAACCCTGCCAAAAAAAATCCCTTATCTTTTCCGTGCCCTTTTTTCCTGACCTCCTGTAATTTCGAAGTTTTCAGCAAAAGTGTTACATTTCCAGTCAGATATTATATCGATCAAATAGCTCTTTCCTTACCGGACATAAGCATACATACGAAAAACCAAAAGAAATCCTGTAAGGACAGAATTCATGGCTCATGCATTTAACGAAATGGATCTTATCGTCAACATTGAGTTCAACCTTACAAAGATTATCTATTTTTCCTGATAAGCAGGAATGATTTTTTCTGCATTTATCAGCCATTTTTAAAATATCATCTGTTATTTCTATTCCCTTTGATCCGTTCATTTTTAAAACCACTATGTTATATATTCAAATCCCGATATTTAAAATGATTGGATTTAGTACAGTAGGCATGCGGAGGATGGGATTCGAACCCATGAACTCCTGCGAGACAGGACCCTAAATCCTGCGCCTTTGACCTGGCTGGGCGACCTCCGCACAAGCGTCCAGATGACACTTATAACATAAAGCTTTGATGGCAGGATTCGTAGGTGCGGTATTGCCTGCTGATTCATTTGGAATTTTGTTGAAATTACAGACCCGTGGATACTGCCCTCAAGTTCAAAAAAAGGCGCACAGAGGAATTTATTATTGCATAAACCATGAGAAACCCGATTCGAGAAAAAGATGTTAAATATAGAAAACAAAATAAAAGAACAATAAAATTAACATCAGCACCGAACTAAAACGAACTCGTACGAACTCCGATGGCATAAGTTCGTCTCAGTTCGTACGAGTTAGTTGTTGATTTTATCATACCAGGGCGCAGAGTTCAGGATTCAACCATGAAAGGAATTTACATTCTAATCCTCAGGATGAAAGAAAGTAAGGATATCCGCGTAGGAAAACTTGGCAGGCTTCATTTCAGGAGAGGATACTATTCTTACGTAGGCTCAGCCCAGGGCAACGGAGGAGAAAAACGCATAATAAGACATTTCAACGTAGCTTATGGCAAAAACCACACCAGGAAATGGCATATAGATTATCTTCTGCCGCACTCTGAGTTGATATGCGCGGTTTTTTCACCCACAGATGAAGCCCTCGAATGCGTTGTTGCCAGGATCCTCAGTCAATATTGCGAAGCTTTACGGGGTTTCGGATGCAGTGACTGTCATTGCGCATCGCATCTTTTCTTTACAGGTGGAAATATGATGGGTGAGGCCTCAAACATCTGCAAAGGTGTTTCCGGGAACGAAAGTATCATTATTTACCCATAATTAACACTTCACTTTTTACAACTATATTTATATTCTATGAAGACGTGATTACATCCGAGATGATTCAAAATGATTAGTCAGGAATTAAAGAAGGATGCCTTTATAATAGACTTTTTTGATAAAACCGAGGCTGCACATAACACCCAGAAGCTGTACATCCAGGCGTTGCGGCACTATACCGGGGTTGCCTGCAAATCTCCGAGGGAACTCATTGAGGAGGCGGAAGCCGAGATAAAAGAAGGCAAGCTCATGAGGGAAAGAAGCTTGAATAGGTATCTTACCTCGTTTAAGAAGCTTATCGAGGAAAAAAACTTTGCACCGATCACAAGAAACGTTTTTATTACAGGCGTGACATCATTTTATAAGGCGTATGATATCCCATTGCCAAGCCATTTCAAGACCCGTAAGGCTCAGCCTCTTAAGGAAAATGCCATAAACGGATTCATTAAAAAAGATACTGTTATCAAAATGATACACAGCGCTGCAAGCCTGCGAGATAAAGCCATCATACTTACGATGGCTTCAAGTGGGATGGCGATGAACGAAGCCCGGAACCTCCGAGTGAAAGATATCAAAAACGTTGATGAGCACGGCATTGTGACACTATTCCTGAGCAGACAGAAGGTGGCGGGCGCGGTTGAACCTTACTATGCATTTCTGTCTCCAGAAGCGGGGGATGCAATTAAAGTATACCTGGAAGAAAGGGGTCGCAATGAGATAACACAAGTTCAAAGGGATACGGATTACCTGTTTGTTAATTATCAAAACGGCGCCATGTTGGGTGAGAGGATGTTCCAGTACATCTTTTGCCAGATTGGCGTGAAGTTGGGATACATTCTCGATGGCCGCCAACCTTATGTGGTCAATCCGCTGAGCTCGCATAAGCTTCGGAAGTTCTATTCAAATATTCTAAAAAACGAAGAAGTTGTGGATGACGGATTCATTGATTACACCATGGGCCACACGACACCCGCGGTACAGCGGGCATATCATCAGCCTGCCCCTGATAAGTTGAAAAATAAATATATTAGATGCCTGCCTTTCCTGACATTCTTGCGTCAAGTTACTCCGCTCGTAGTCGAGTCAGAGGGATACAAAAAGCTGCGCGAAGAGAACGAAGCCTTGCACTCACAAATGCGAGACCAAGATGCCCGGATAGGAGCAAAAGACAGCGAAACTGCGGACCTCCGTGGGCGCCTTGACAAATTAGAATATGCCTTACAGTCAGTAATTAGTAAAGCAGGCAAGAAATAAAGCATAGATGCCACGCATTTTAGCTGGAAAGATATGGCCACCTGGAGGATACATGGAGAAACAGAGTGAAAACTAGGACGCTACCTTCAGGCCATATCGGCAGCGGCTAAGAACAAAAAAACAAATTATCTATTAAAGCGCTGTAAGCACCATCGTTTTTTTTATTAAGTATTACAAATGTGTAATACCCTGATATTGGCAAAGTAATGCAATCGTAAGTTACACTTTAAATATAAGTTGGGATATATCATACATTTGGAAGACATACTACATGATAAAAGGACGAATTAACAAGCAACATGAGAGTTTTGTCTGCACCATCCCAAAGCTTCTGTGTAACATACTGGAGCTGGGTGCGGGTGATGAGATATCTTTCGAGTTGATGAGCAGAAATAGGAAAATAGTAATTGCGCCAGTCAGAGCCGCCAAGCAAAAAACTGAGCGCAACGAAGCTAATACACGGAAGTGTGATCAGCGATGATAGATTACATCCATGATACTATAAGCTTTTCTACTGCATACTTTGTGGGGTGTTAGTGCATGGGTCTTAAAGATCTTACCGATGCCGAGCTAGGGCATATTGTGAGAGATTCCCCCCTCTGGCAAATATTACTTGCACAAGAAGACAATAAAAGAAGCACAGCTCCGGCTGCCGGGCAAGACGCCGCGTGAAATCTATAAGATGTATTACGCACCAGAAATATATATATCTCACGTCGATGATACATATACACGCTATGTGATCGATTTTTGGATTTCGGACTATCGACTTACCTTGTATGGGCTCTCTGAGGTTCGGGGACTTCTTCGGGAGTATCTGTTCGTGATGAGGGGGCAGGAGTTCCTCGGCCTCGCGCCGTCGCACATTGAGTTTTCGATCCACAACAAATTTGCTGACGAACTTATTCGGAGACTTAACCTGCTCCTGCGCGATCCCCATGTTATCGAGCGTCTGCCTGTGTCTGAGGCAGAGGTTAGTGCATACTTCGAAATGTTGCTCAGCTGCGTGCAGAAACAAATGGGAGCTTCTACATGACTGATGTATCTGGTTTTTTTTACTGTAGGAGATGCACGATGTGCTATCAGTGGATTGGTAATAACAGGTTTAAATTTCGCTCAGTATTTTGGCCGTTTAGGCATTTTCGTGGGGATTCTATTATTCTATATCTGGAAGCAAAAGTATTGATAAATACATATCAATACTTTTCACAGATTAGTCTATGGGTAATAACCACACGAAAGGATTCTATTATTCTATATATGGAGGCAAAAGTATTGATAAATACATATCAATACTTTTCACAGATTAGTCTACGGGTTATAACCACACGAAAGGATTCAACTATCAATACTTTCCCCCTAAAAAACATCACTTTTAATTCCTTTCTAAAGAGCGTGGAAAATGAGCAATAAAAGGATTAGCAAAGAGTCAGACCCACTCATACCCCTTCAAATCAAGATATTTCAGTCACAAAAAGAATATCTCGACGGTTTGAAAGGGTCTACCTCACGGACCATACGCGAACTAATCGACTTCCACAGGCAGCGCCCTCTAGAAAAAATGCAAGTAGTACATGATATTGAGGATCTGAAAATAAAATTAAAAATGCATGAAGCCAAACTTGAACAAATTCAGGAAACTGAGCGGCAAGAAATCTTGTTAAAGACTAACTTCGAAAGTACAAAGACGGATGCTTTGAAAATCCTTGTCAAAGAATTCAGAGGCTATCGAGGAGACTTTAGTAAGTTCAGCAAACCTTTGGAGCACTGGGCAGGGGAACTAAAAATCACCACAACCGAACTCCAGACAATCGTATTCAACGCAGCAAAAAGCGAGGCGAACTAATGGCACACTCCACACGATCTATATGGGAAGAGTTTCTTAAACGATATTATTGGGTAGACCTACTAAAGCTTGCTGTAGAGTACCCAAATAGAATTAGCTTGACTATCGACTTTGCAGATGTCCAAAAATTCGACCTTGAGCTCGGAAACGCTCTTGAAAATGAACCTGTGACAGTTCTTGCAGATGCGAACGAGGCGCTGCGCGGGATAGATCTGCCTGCTGATGCAGAGCTTGAAAAGGCTGAAGTCAGAATACTTGGCTTTCCCAACATGAAATTGCGCAACATTAGGAGTGAACACGTTGGAAAACTGGTGGCTGTCACCGGCACAATAGTTAAAGAAACGAGCGTAAAAGGCCGGGCAATTGAAACGGCGTTCAGGTGCGCAAGATGCGGGGATCTTACCTATATCCATCAGACAGACTCAGGCACGTTTTTTGAACCCTTTGAATGCGGTAATGCCAGCTGCGGTCGCAAAGGGCCGTTCACTCTGAAGGAGAACGACAGTACTTTTATTGACGCGAAAAAGATTCGGCTGCAGGAGTCATACGATGACCTCGGCGGCGGTCAGCATCCGCAAACGATGGACATGGAGTTCTTGGGCGATTTATCCTCGCTTTGCCAGGCAGGGGATGATGTTACTATTACTGGAATAGTCCGCTTGATTCAGCGGACCACAGCGCAAGGCAAAACGCCCCTTTTCGATTATGGTCTCGAATTGAATTCTGTTGAGATGTGCGAGAATCTCAATGATATCGAGATCACTCCTGAGGATAAGGAAAAGATAGCTAAATTGGCCCGGGATCCGGAGATCATCGATCGCCTAATTGCCAGCTTCGCGAACAGTATCTACGGTCACGAACTTCCAAAAGAGGCCGCACTTGTGAGTTCTGTCTCTTCCAATAGCATTCTCTTGCCCGATGGGTCGGTCAAACGCGGAACATCAAACATTTTATTAGTTGGGGACCCGGGCACAGCGAAGACGCAGATCTTACGAGCAGCTGTGAACCTTATACCCAGGTCTCAATATTGTACAGGCGATGGCAGCTCCAAGGTGGGCCTGACTGCCGCGGTCGTTAAGGACGACTTCGATGGGCGGTGGAGTTTGGAAGCTGGTGTTCTTGTACTTGCTGATAAGGCGCTTGCAGCAATTGATGAACTCGATCGAATCAAAAAAGAGGATATTCCGCACCTGAACACCGCGCTTGAGAGTAATCAAATTTTCATCAACAAGGCCGGTATCAATCGGGTGCTCTGGGCACGCTGCCCGGTCATAGCTGCGCTCAACCCGAAATTTGGAAGGTTCGATCCATATACCTCATTGCCCGACCAGGTTAACATTCCGTCGCCCACATTATCGAGGTTCGACTTGATCTTCTTCCTAGAAGACCGCCCCGACCTCAAGAAAGCCCCTATCGGGGCAATTTAGAGCCTAACCGTTTTCAAAATACATATTTTATTTCGCCATTTTTAGGTTCGTATGCTTCACCCCGAATTTTAAGATGCTCAATACCATCAAGT
>Ga0172375_10007667_pt1 | contig 14727 bp, 21 predicted proteins | sample LakKiv1m_FD_114537 | JGI IMG/M metagenome (GOLD analysis project Ga0172375, IMG submission 114537) | Freshwater microbial communities from Kabuno Bay, South-Kivu, Congo - kab_092012_11.1m | ecosystem: Environmental > Aquatic > Freshwater > Lake | place: Democratic Republic of the Congo... | reverse complement strand
CAAAGCTATTCCTAACTATGCTGATATCGTAGAAGAGTTAAAGTTAAAAGGGTTGATGATTGGATGATTTTTTATGAATATGCCTACTCCAAGAAAAATGAACTACGGTGTAAAAATCTCTCATAAAGGTTTCAGTGTGACTGACCTTGATAAAGAACGATCAGCTAAGGTTGTTAGTAAAAAGGTCCTGCCACATTTATTATCTAGCCTAGCCCTCCCTTATCTTCTTGGGGCAAAAACTCAAGTAGAAAGATATGTATCTGCGGCCTCACAGCTCAAAACTCAACCATCAATAGCCACAATGGGATGTTTGCATGAAGCATCGACTTTATTCGAAGATTTAAATACGGTGGTTGTTTACATGAGGAAATGTGGCAAGGATCATAAACATCATCAGTTATGGACGGATATTCGTAATCACATTCGACACGCGGTCAGAGAGGAATTTGATAGAGAGGACGACTCGGTAAAAAATGATAGAGCTCAAAGACTAAGCTTGGACCCGAAACTTCAGATAAGCATTGGGTTTGATACAGATGCAATAAAAGTAGGAGGGGCTCTTGTTGAGCTGTCTGAGGTAAATAAGTATCTAGCTTGGGCTGAGGGCGTTATTGCCGATATTTTAGTTAAAGCAGGTGAAGACGGTTTTATTGAAGGTATCAGGGTAGTTAAGAAATTATAGTTGAGATTAAGAAATTTGTTGACACTAATAATTATGAATGACAATACGAAAAAACTAGTAGAAAAAGCTCAACTGAAAGATACTCTCCAGCAAGAATTTGAGTATGGTTTGCAACAGAGGATTGATAGGTACCTGGAGCTAAAACCCCACGGGATTATCCCCAATTCTCATTTTGCTGCTGTATCAGCTGAATGCCATTTGCTTTATAGAGATGGCCACTACTATGGAACTATATCCTTGACGCAAGCAGTGGCTGAGGCTTTGGTGAAATTTCTTTGCAAAGCCAATGGTTGGAAGCCGGGTAAGGATTTTGAAAACAACTTAGAGCAGTTGGAAAAGAGAGTGAAGATTACTGAAGATCTGAAAACTAAATTCCTGGAAATATGGCAACGAAGAAATGATTATCATCACTTAAATCCACAGGTAGAGCAGGATAGAAAAAAACTTGAGCAACTAGCCAAAGAAAAACTTTCTCGTTTGAAGCAGATAGAAGAGGTGCTTTTTGCCTATTCTGCTAACAATGGGAAACTAGTGCCGAGGTTCCCTAAATATTGGGACCAACAAGGTGACAAAGTGTCCGTTTATTTACGATTGGATTAATATGTGTGCAATACAAAATACTAACTCTTTACAGTCATTTATAAACGCAAACCAACTATGGATTGGTATCATTTTGGGTTGGTTGTTGACGCGTGTTATGGAGATGTTTCGTCGACCTAGAATTAGTTTTGATCCAGCAGATGATTCTGAGTTTTCAAGAGCTAACAGAAAATTCAAATTCATCAATGTGATTGTCAAAAACAAGAAACAAAATTGGTTGGAAAAATTCTTTTTAGGCAACGCGAGCCTTAACAATGCTAGGGTTTGGCTTTCATTTGAAGAATTTACTTCTCATAAGGAAGTTCTAAAAATAAGCGGTAGATGGGCTTCCACCAAAGAACCAGTTGATTATAGTTCAGGCCAACCTCTTATTCCGGAGATACTTATCCCATCTAGGGATTCAATACCTCAAGGAGAAGAAGCAACTGTTTCGATTGCAATAAAAGAAAGTGGCGAAGAATCTTTCTTTGCATTTAACAACGAAAGTTATCTTCACAATTGGAAGAACGTCGATTATGAACTCAAGGACAATAAATATTGGTTGAAAATACGTCTATTAGCGGATGGAGAGGAATATATCGGAAAGTTTTTATTGTCGAATCCTTCAAAAAGCCTGAAAAATTTCAAGGTGATCAAACAATAAAATGTCTAAACTCTTTAACGAAAACTTAGGGATTGCAACCAATAGTACTGAACTTGCTAAGTTAAAAAAGAAATTTAGCTCGTACGATCCTTTTTATGTGGCGGTGTCTACCATGACTACTCGTCCAGAGTTTCGAGAATGGTTAGGGACAGTTTGGCAACAATATGAACCTTATGCTGATACCAATTTTGTTAGTGAATTTAAAAGACAGTTTGCTCAGCGTGCCTGGGAATTGCATCTTGGTGCAACGTTGATTAATAGGGGGTATAAGCTTGGAAATCATCGTAATACTGGACCAGATTTTAAGATCCTTGATGAAAATAGGAATGTTTGGGTCGAAGCAATTGCGGTCAAAAAAGGTGATGGAAACGACAAGGTGCCAAATATCGAGCATGGCAAAGCGATGGATGTTCCAGAGAAAGAAATGCTTTTGAGGCTTACAGCCGGGTTGGTCGAGAAATATCAAAAATATTTATCTTATTTAAAAAGTGGTCAAGTAAATTCCAATGATCCTTTTGTCATTGCTGTAGATCGGTCTGACTTAGAACACCCAGATGCACAAATACCATTAATCCTTAAATGCCTTTTTGCAATTGGTCACCAAGTTCTTTTTCTAAAGACCAATAAACCCAAACCAAAAACAGAAGGAAGTACCTGGTCTGCCAGAGAGCATGTGGGTAAAAAGAGTGGGAGTGACATAGGAATGTTTATGTTTAGAGATTCGAGTTTTGAAGGAATTAGTGCAGTTATTTACTGTGCAAGGAATATTTTAAATAGTCCAAGAAATCATAAACAAATAGGAGATGGTTTTGTCGTGGTTCACAACCCATTTGCTAAAAATCCATTGGTAGATGGTTTTTTTAAATTTGCAGAGACTTGGAAACAAGAAGGTAAACGGTTAAGAAAGCTGGAAAGCCAAAGATAGAAAATATTAATAATTTAAAAACCTCCCCACCTCCTTCACCGTCCATTCCGGATATTCCAGCTCGCTGACCCAATCAATTTTTCCGAATTCATACCATCGTTCGAGCAGGTTTTCTTTTAAAGAAGCTGGCTGGATAGATGGGGTATGATATCGGCATGGAGAGAGAGTTAGTTGGGTTGTTGTGTTTGTATGCCATAGGAGCCTTGGGAGCTGTGGTGGAGAGTGTGAGAGAGGTGGTTAAAAAAGATAATCCGTTTGGAATAGTGAGGCGCTATTTTTTCTTGGGAGTGTTTGTGTGGGGTGACGCAGCAATACTGGGATTGTTTTGGTTGGGAGCAGTAATCTGGACGGTGATGGTAGGAGAGGGGGAGCTATTTTTGCTGGTGATTTCTGTGTTTTGGATAGTTCGGAGTATGGGGGAGGTGCAGTATTGGCTTAATCAGCAGTATTCCTCGAGGGAGCGAAATAGGCCACGGGATTTGTGGGGAAGTAAATGGTTTGGAGGAGACTCAATATGGTTTGTTTATCAGGTTTTTTGGCAATGTATGACAGTGATATCTTCGGTGTGGACGATATATCTGATTAGAGATCTGGTAACTTGTTAGATAAAGACTATAATTGGATGTATGGCAAAAACAAAAGTGGATGAGACGGAGAAAGAGGGAGTATCAAAGTTGACTAAAGTGCGATATAGCCATAAGGCTCGTTTGTGGGTGATTGGAGTACTGTTGGTAATTGTAGGTGTTTTGTTTGTTTTCTGGGGAAAGATGAGAGTAGTGTTGGCGATTGCATTTATTGCTTTATTAGGAGCTTTTGGTTTAGAGGTTTCTCAGAGCGATTGGGATCTGGGTCAGTTGTGGGAGACTAAGTCGTTTCAGGAGTCAAAGGTGGCAAGAGACATGGAAGGAAATATTTTGTTTGATAAGTTAGGGAATATTACGACGGATAGTTCGGTTGGTAAAAAGGCAGATGATTACAACTGTGATGACTTTGAGACTCAGCAGGAGTCTCAGGTATTTTTTGAGAAAGTTGGAGGTGTAGGGAATGATGTTAACAGGCTTGATGGGGATAAAGATGGTGAGGCGTGCGAGTCTTTACCCAAAGGGGTGAGATAGCTGATTTGACAGTCTGTGTTGTGTGATCGGACTTAACTATAATTGTTTGGGATTGTGGTTTGTGAAGTAACTATGGAAAACAAAAAAATAAACGTACGAGTTAGGCTGGTAATAATTCAGGAGGGGAAGATATTGATGAGTTATGTGAAAGATGAGGATTTTTATTTTTACATTGGCGGGAAGATGGAGTGGGGAGAGACGGTGGAAGAAGCTTGTAGCCGGGAGATGAGAGAGGAGTGTGATGCTAGGTTTACTTTTAGGAAAATTTTGTATGTTCGAGATTTTATAGCAAGAGAGATTAATGAGCATAGTGTGGAGTTGTTTATTTTAGGCGAGTTGGATAAAGGGGAAGAGGTTGAAGGGAAAATTGATGAAGAGTTTGGGCCGAACAAATGGCAGACTTGGGTTGAGCTGGATAATCTAAAGAATATTGATGTTAGACCAAGAGAATTGACAGATATATTATTGAAAGATTTTCAACAAGGGTTTATACGAAGTGGAGTTTATGTGGGAGGCATAGAGTGATGGATCCAAGGGTTGTGTTACGGTGGATTTTAGATGGTGACTTTGATAAGTATTCTCCGTGTAGGCAAGTATACGGAATCTGTTTTAATTACAATAATGAGATTTTAGTAATAAAAGGACCTGATACAAATAATTGGTTGATACCTGGAGGAACACCTGAGGAAGGAGAGGGATATGAGGAAACTTTGATACGAGAGTTGCTTGAGGAAGCTGATGTGAGGATAAAAAATTTAATTCCACTTGGAGTTCAGGAGGTTAACTTTCCTGATAATCCAAATAGGGTTGACGGAGATTTGTTTTACCAGATGAGAATGGTGTGTGAGGTTGATAAATTATTACCACAAACAGTTGATCCAGCACAGGGATTTGTGTTTGAAAGAAAATTTGTGCCGATGGAAGAGATAACAGATTGGGTTAGGTGGGGAAAGTTGGGAGGTGTAATGTTTGCGGATGCGATAAAAGTGTGGAAGCAGAATAAGTAATAATTATATCGATATTAATTGAGTAAAGAATAACGGGATTGGAAAAATGGTCAGATTGGCATTAAGGGACTATAATGATCTAAATAGGCTTATTGAAGAAGTGATAATCGAGATTGAGTAAGTGATTATCTTGTGGTCATCTGCTGAGCAATAGATATACGTTTGGGTTTGGACGGATTGAAGTTGTTGAGGAGAATGTTCACGGTGAATAGTTTGCTTTTGATTGTTTTGGATGTCTTTAGCAAGTGATTAGTATTTGTTTGGTTTATGTAGTTTTTTGGTAATTAATATGAAGAAGACCATTCTTAAAACAAACAGTGCCCAGTTAATTCTGGAGGCAATTTTGGCAAGGGGATTGGATGTAAAGGTGATCTCTAGCCGATTTAACTTACTTGAGCTTTCACATAAAGGAAGATCAGTATTTGTGATGGGAACTTCTTTTCCGGTTAACTCTCAACCTGCTTGTTTTGTGGCAAATAACAAGTTCTTGACTAGGAAGGTGTTGCTGGCTGATGGGATTCCGGTACCAAGAAGCTGGCTAGTGAGAACCAAGGTTGAGGCAAGAAAGCTGGTGAATGATAAAGACTTTTTCCCTTGTGTATTAAAGCCAGTTAGGGGGGCTCATGGTAGAAGGGTGGTGGTCAATATTGAGTCGTTGGATGAGTTTGAGGAGGCGTTGTCGATGGTTTTTACGAGTCCGGGGAAAAAGAATGTTTTAGTTGAGGAGTATATAAAGGGTAAGGATTATCGTTTTTTTGTGGTGGGTGATAGGGTGGTTGCGGTGATGGAGAGAATACCGGCTCATGTGGTAGGTGATGGTGTTAAAAATATTCGAGAGCTGATTAAGAGATATAACGAGAATCCAGATGTGGGTGAGAGATATGAGAAGCCTTTGTGCAGGATAAAAGTGAATGGAGAGATAATGAGGAATCTTAAAAAACTAAATATGAAATTGACATATGTTCCACAAAGAGAAGAGAAGGTGTTTTTGCGACAAAACGCTAATATCAGCACTGGGGGAATAGGGGTTGATGCAACTGATGAGGTAAGTAATGAAATAAAGGAAATAGCGGTGAGGGCGGCAAAAGCGGTGGGGATGGAGATAACGGGCGTGGATATGATTTATGACAAGACCTTGGATAATCCGACAGTGTTGGAGTTAAATGATTGTCCTGGGATTGATATTCATCATTATCCAATGGAGGGAGAGTCTCGGGATGTAGCAGGTGAGATAGTTGAGTATTTGTACAAGGAGGAGTTAAGGGAGGCTGGGGAGGATAAGATGTTAGTGGAGAAAGAGGAGTTGGTTAACTCTGTTGTTGTGAGCGTGGTTTGACTAGATTAGTCCTGAGAAGAGAAGCAGGAGAAACAATATGGTGGTTAGAGCAAAGACAGAGAGAGTCTGAAGAAAGAGATTGAGAGCAGCTTTTTGTTTTTTGGCGAAAAGCAGGAGAAGGGGTTGGTAGCAGAAAAGATAGCCCATGATGGCAGCTGAGAGGGTGAAAAGGGAAAGCATGGCAATGGGAGCAAGGAAAGAGTCGTTTTTGGGGGCGAACTGGGTGCCATAGTACATGACTAAGGAAACTAGGGTGATATATGCAGTGGCGGTGAGAGCGTTGAGGAGGGGGTTCTTGCTCATATGAGTATTATACTCTGTGTTGGGTAGTGAAGGGGTGGTTGTTGCGGAAATGTTTTATTTTTGTTGTCTAGACTGGTACAGTTTTAGTATGAGTAAAAAGACAGTAACGGGGCAGATTTATGAAAGGGTGTTTGAGTTATTGGTGGAGAGTCCTGAGGGAGTGCGATGGACGGATTTGTTGAAAAGAATTGGTGAGTCTAATCCGGAGTTTCATCCAAAGACAGTGAATGGCTGTGTATGGAGATTGGTGGAGAAGTATCCAGATAGGGTGTATAAGCCGAGTAGAGGAGTGTTTAGGTTAAAAAAATATGAAGCGGGGATAAATTGACATTATTGGTGGGTAGATCTATAAAGTAAGTAGGTTGGTATTAGTTTTTTAGTGAAAAAGAAAGGGAGGTAGAGATGAAGGGATTTATTGATTTTATTCGTGAGCAAGGTGTGGTGGGATTGGCGGTTGGTTTTATTTTAGGAGGAGCAGTATCAAAACTAGTCTCTGCTTTGGTAGAGGATATTATTGGTCCAGTGTTGGCGCTTGGATTAAGTAATGTTGAGAATCTACAGAGCGCATACATCCAGGTGGGGGCAGCTAAGATCATGTGGGGTAATTTCCTAAATGTACTTATTGATTTCGTGGTAATCGCTTTGGTGGTTTACTTTGGAGTCAAGATGTTAGGGCTTGATAAGCTGGATAAGAAGAAGGCATAAAGAAGGAGGGACTGGTGGGCAAGATTGTCTTGGCTTGACTATTGAGGGTGGTGTGTTAGGTTATATGTAATGAGGGTGGTTGGTGTTTTTTCCCGGTTGGTTATTAAGTATTAGTCCGCTATAGGCGGCTTTTTTTATTTAGTTTACATGGAAGGGAGGTGAGAAAGAGATGAAAAAGATGATATTTGGGGTGGTGAGTTTAGCTTTGGTTTTCGTTCTGTCGAGCGTGGTTAGTGCTGAGATTAATTCAGTGACACCAAGTACGAATGATATTAATCGAGATAATGGTTGGGCACATGTTAATCAGTTAAGCAAAGAGGTTGGGTCGACCGATCTGGAGTTTGTTAGTACCAGGGGTTTTTATAGCTGTTTTGAATACAGAACCGATGGTGATACCTCGCAAAAGATTGGCGATACTAATTACAACGCTAATGTGACTGATGGTTTATATCCGTATTTTTGTGTTAACAACAGTAGTCGAGTTGAAACGATTAGTGCTAATGAGTATGTAGAGGTGCGAATGGTTTTTGGTGCAGAAGCTGATGAGAGGTTTGACTGGACTCGTTTTGATGTCTTGTATCCAAGGACGGCTGAGATAACGTCACCAATGCCAGGGCAGGAGGTTTACGGATTGGTTAACTTTACTGCTTTCCTGGATGATGATGATATTGACTCAGTTTCTTGGGCGGTTAGACAAGGTACGTGTGCTGCAGCTACTAACACTGTATTTGGAAATGTAGATGGTTATCATGATGTGGCGACGATAGATTCGAGCGATTTGTCTAATCAGACTTTTGTTTTTGCTGGAGACATGTCGGCTATGCCACTGGGGATGTACTGTTTTGTATACAACCCTGTAGAGGATGGGGGTGAGTCTAATATCAGAGAGACGGTTGAGTTTAATCTGGTAGAAGAGCCTGTTGGTCCTCCGACTGATATGAATCAGTGCAAGAAAGGCGGTTGGATGACATTTAATAACCCAGTGTTTAGAAACCAGGGTGATTGTGTCAGTTACGTGCAGAGCAATGGTAGAGCGGTGGGTAATAGAATGAAATAGTGTCTATGCCTACTTGTGGGAAGCGGGCTTTGGCCCGCTTTCTACTTTTAGAGGGAGTGTTAGGGAGTGAGCTGTTTAAAGCTGGTGACGATGTGTCTCAAGGTTTCTGACAGTTGTGGGTCATCGTTGAAAGTAAGGGTGGCAATGATGACTTGTTGGTTATATCGATCATTAGGGTTGCCTTTGAAGGTGAAGTAGTAGTTTTCTACTGGTTCTCCGTTATACATTTCGCCAACAATATTACCCTTGAAGTGATAAATGTCGCCAATGGGGGCGGAGATTTTTTCTTGAGTAATGTTGGAGTAATTTGTTGAGTTAAACCTGCTGATGTGGTCGGCTAGAATTTCGTCTGGATTGGGTTGGCCGTTTATAACAGTGATTTCAAAGGTTGAAAGTGGGCCACCTCTGGGGGCGGTGTTGATTGGTTCAGGGTCGATGGCAATGACGATTCTGTTTTCTTGCCAAAGCTCAGCAACGTGCCATCCGGCTGGATACTCGTAGGAGAATAATCCGCCGAATTTGGCTGTTCTCCAGTCTGAGGAAGTGTTTAGGTTGTTGTCTATATCAGTTGGTGAGGGGGTGGGGTCGGCTGAGATTGTGGTTGGGGTAGAATCAGCGACTGGTTGGGTATCAATTTTCTTTGATTGACCAATCTGTATACCTAAAAGAGTTGACCCGGCGAGAACTGCAGTTCCTAGGATGACTAACAACAACTTTTTTGCTGGATGGTTTAATGGTGGGTTGTGGGGTTTAGTTTCTGGGGCTGGGCTTGAGGGGACGGTTTGAGGCTCCATGGTTTGATGGTATCACACGGTGATGTGGTTATGTACTGGTTGAGGATTTAAGCACGGAGGTTATGTGTCCGATAGTATTGAAAATAGGGATGTGATTTGGTATATTGAGACGGCAGTACATTTCAACCGCGATATATAGGAGGCACGTGATGAAATGCCAGATGTCAGGATGTGATGGAGAGCTGGGTGTTCAGACTTTTCCAATGCAAACCGGCTGTCATTCTTACACGCCGAGCTGTGCGTGTGTTAAGTGTGGCAGGGTTCATTCAGGAAGCGGACACCTGATGTTCAGCAGAGCCGGCGGTGCGCCGTATCTGGTGGACGGGAAGGTTGAGCTAATCCTAGAGCCAGTTGAGTTGGAGGTGGGTAAGACCTACCTGACTCAGGCCTGGATGTGGGTTGGGGTTGGCGATCAGGAAGATGGTTTGGAAGCAGGGGCTCGGCTGGTCTTTGACCGGGTTGAGGATGAGTCATTCTGTTTCCATGACGCGGATGAAGTCCAGTATCGGCTCCATCGAGGGGACGTCAACTTCATCGTGGTTGAGGAGTAGGAGTAAGAGCCGGTGTATTTATCACCACCAACACCGGCTCTTTTGCATTTAAGAATGGTGGAGGTGAAAATGAAGTATGCGACTGGAGATATTAGTTCATGTGAATTCAAGAAGACCAAGAGTGGAGAAGGACTTGTTGGGAGTGGTGCACGTGCATGTAAACAAGCCAGCATTAGAAGGTAGGGCAAACAAGGCGGTAGTAGAGATGTTGGCTGAGTATTTTGAAGTTGGGAAAAGTCAGGTGGATATTGTGGCAGGTCATAAGTCTAAACGGAAAGTGGTTGAGGTGATATATTAGGGCTATTAATGACGAAACCGTATATTTTGGACAAGATTAATGGTTTGCGAGTAATACTTTATCCAATTAAAGGATTACCGGCGGTGAAGGCGAATTTGGTGATTAGGGCTGGTAGTAGTTATGAGGAGGGGAAGGATTGGGGTGCGTTTCACTTTATTGAACACTTAACTTTTCACCAGACGAAGAGGTTTAAAAACAAGTTGGAGCTGGAGTTGTTTAAGGAAGAGTATGGATTGAATAACAATGCGGGGACCGGGAGGGAGGATATCTCGTATTACACATATGGTCCGAGCTCATCATTTAGGCAGGCATTGGAGTTGCTTTATGAGTTGGTGTTTGAGCCGGTGATACCAGAAGAGGTAATGGAGAGGGAGATTGAAGTAATTAGGCAGGAGTACAACGATAAGTGGGACTCACCCCACAATCGGTTTCAACGAGCTTTTGAGGAGCAGCATTTTGGCAAGAGTCATAGATATACAAGAGACGGAATGGGTCAACCAGAGTACATTGCAAGTTTAAGCAGAGAAGATTTAAGAGAGTTGCATGGTAAGTATTTTGTTAACGAAAACTGTGTGTTGTCGTTGACGGGAGATTTTGAGGTGGAGGAGGCAAAAAGGATGGTGAGAGATATCTTTGTGGGTAATCAGGGAGGGTTGTCGAGGCCAAGAAGGGGTGAGATTAAATCGGGGGAGCGAGAGTTTATATATAGGGATGATGTACAGCAGGATACGGCAGTGTTGTCGTGGTTGGTGCCGGGGTTTATGGAGTTGCCTTTGCGTGAGAGATTTGCGATGTGGATTGCCGGTTATATTGTGGGAGGATCAACTAGAAGTAAGTTGTTTAGAAGATTGAGGGAGGAGTTGGGTTTAGTTTATCGTTGCGGAGCAAGTAGGAAACTTAATCCCTATGCTGGCTATTTTGAGGTGTGGTCATCGAATTCTCCGCGGAGTACGAGTAGGGTTTTTGAGGAGATGCGGAAGGAAACCTATGGATTTGTGGAGAAACCGATTGAGGAGAAGATGTATAGGAGGAGCTTGAATTATTTAAAGTCTAATATCAGTTTGTCGTTTGATTCAATTGGGAGGATTTCTGAGTCGATAACATACAATTATTTCTGGGAAAAGAAGGTGTATTTGCCTGATGATGATATTAAGTTGTTGCTAACGATTTCTGAGAAAGAGGTGCGGGAGGTGTTGGGTAGGTATGTGAGGCCAGAAAATGAGTATGTGAGTCTGATGACAGCCAAGGAAAAGGCGGGCAGTTAAGGGGTGGTTGTGGTTAAATGTGAAGGTGGAGATAAGTAGCTTTGTTTATGGTTTGGCGTTTTTACCTTTTGGTGTGTTTTTTGGTTTGATGTTGGTGAAAAGATTAAGTTTGGTTAAGGTATCAGCGATGACGCTGTTGTTGGTGGTGGTAATGGCAGCTGTGTTTTGGCAAGTGAGATGGGAGGTTCTGGGGGTGGCGGGGTTTAGAGGTGTTTTGGTGGCATTAGATATTTTTTTGATTATTATTGGGGCGATTTTTTTCTTGGAGGTATTAAAGAAAAACAGGGTGATAGATGGATTGGTGTATCACTTAGGTTCGGTGTCAAAGGATTATCGAGTGCAGGTGATTATGTTGGCGTGGATGGTGGAGAATTTTTTTGAAGGGATTGCTGGATTTGGGGTTCCAGCGGCGTTGGTGACGCCGTTGTTGGTCGGTTTGGGTTTAAGTCCTCTAAAGGCGGTGGTATTGGGTCTGTTGGGGAATAGTACAGCTGGAGCGTTTGGAGCAAGCGGGACGCCGACTAGAGTAGGTTTTGGGGCTTTAAGCAATGAGGTGGTGATAGAGAGGGCGGCGATGTTTAACATGGTGGGAATGATTGTGCCGGTGTTTATGTTGTGGATATTGGTGAGTGAGAGTAAAGAAAGGGGGAGAGAGTTTAGGGAGGTATGGCCGTTTGCGTTATGGTCAGGAGTGATCTTTGTGGTGCCGGCATATTTATTCTCATTCTTGGGTCAGGAGTTTCCGTCTATCTTAGGATCGATGGTGGGGATGTTGATATTGTTTTTAAGTACTAAAACGGGGTTTTTGGTGCCTGATAAAGAAAGATGGATTAAGAAGGTAGAGTACAAACAGGTGGGTTTGAGTTTAGTAAAGGTGTTAGCACCGTATCTATTGGTGGTGACTTGGTTGGTGGGAGCTAAAATCTGGTTGGGAGGTGTAAAGATAGAGGTGCCAGGAAGTAATGGTTATGGTTTTAGTGTTTACAATCCGGGGTGGTTGTTTTTAGTGTCTGGAGTGATGGTGATGGGGTGGATGGGAGGAAGAACGAAGGGGTTTGGTTTTTTAAAGACTGCTTTTAAAGGAGCTTGGGGTCCGTTTGTGGTGATTTCACTAATGTCGGTGATGGTGCAGGTGATGACTAATTCGGGAGATAATGTTTCCGGTTGGCCATCAATGATTGAGATGATCGCAGGGACGTTTCAAACACAGTGGCTGCCTTTGTTGACACCATTTATTGGAGCATTGGGGAGTTTTATTACCGGAAGTGTGACTATTTCAAGTTTGTTGTTTGGTAATTTCTGGCAGATGGCCAGTGTTAATTTGGGGATAGAGGCAGAGATTGTTTTGGCATTGGGCTTGGTTGGGGCAGCGGCAGGAAATATGATTGCACTGGCTGATGTGCTGGCAGCTGAGGCGGTGGTGGGATTGAAGAATATGGAGAGAGAGGTAGTTAAGGGAGTGCTGATCCCTTGTCTGGTGTATCTGCTGTTGGTGGGTGTGTGGGGGATGGTATGGGTGGGAGGGTAGAATATATGATATGAGTGAGTACTATAACCCGCGAAGGACTAAAAATTTGTTTGATCCAAAAAGTAGACAACCGTTTAGCTTGAGTAGATCAAAGATTGATTTGTTTATGGAATGTCCCAGGTGCTTTTATTTAGACAGACGATTGGGAGTAGGAAGGCCACCAGGGTTTCCTTTTGCGCTAAATAGTGCGGTTGATAAGTTGCTAAAACAGGAGTTTGATGTTCATAGAGTTAAGGGAACACAACATCCTTTATTGGAAAAATACGGGGTTGATGCTAGGCCGGTACAGCATGAAAAACTGGATGAATGGAGACAGAATTTTATCGGGGTTCAGTATTTACACAAACCGAGTAATCTGATGGTTCTTGGAGCGATTGATGATTTGTGGGCTAACTCGAAGGATGAGTATGTGGTGGTGGATTACAAGTCAACGAGTAAGGCGGAGGAGATAACGGAGTTGAATAAGGAATGGCAGGATGGATACAAGCGACAGATGGAGGTGTATCAATGGTTGCTGAGGGGAAATGGATACAAGGTGTCCGATACGGGTTACTTCGTTTATTGTAATGGGATAACGGATCGTGAAGCTTTTGACGCTAGGCTAGAGTTTGAAGTGACGCTGATTTTGTATAAAGGGAGTGATGAGTGGATAGAGCGAGTACTTGCTGAGATTAAAGAGTGTTTGGTAAGTGACAGGATACCTGAATCCGGAAAGGATTGTGATTATTGTGCGTATAGGAGAGCTGTGATTGAAGTGGGGGAGTAGTTGATGTTGGCTTGGTGGAGTTTTTTTTGATAGATCGCAAAGATCTGCTTGCTATTGATTGAAATTAGGCATATACTTTTGCAGACGCTTTGATTAGATTAAGCGGAATAAAATGAGAAATTTTGATTTTGGTCGGAGATCAGGGAGGGATAATTCATTTAGACGAGGTAATCGAGGTGATGGTCGGATGTATGACGCTGTTTGTAGCGAGTGTGGCAAAGATTGTCAGGTTCCATTTCGCCCAAGTGGCGAGAAGCCAGTTTTCTGTAGTGAGTGTTTTGAAAAACAGAATGGTGGAAGGAAAAGAGAGAGTAGAGGTGGTGAGTTTAGAGGAAGGGACTCAAGGTCTGATGGTGGGAGAAGAGGTGGTGGTATTGAGGTAGATAAGCTGATGAGGGAGATGGAGAAGATAGACAGAAAGCTTGAGAGAGTATTAGGTTTGTTGGATAAGCGAGATGTTGGTACAGAAGGGCAAGTTGGTAAGAGCAAGAAGGGTAAAAAGTCTCTGGGTTTAGCGGAAGTGGTGGCTTCGTTGAAAACAAATGAAAAGACAGAGAAAGAAGTGGTCAATGATGGGTCCGTTGAGGTTGATGATAGAGAGTAGTAATCGGTAGTTTGATGGGTTGGTCTTAGGTAGAAGTGATAGTGTTGGTTTTTTGTAACTTAGTTTTTTTGTAAACGATTAAATGTAATTGATATTTGACATTTTGTTAATAATATATTACATTTTGAGTTATGGAAGCTAAGAAATATAGACAGATACGAGTGGTGGTGAGTATGTTTGTGGGGATGATTGTGGCTATGGGAGTAGCCCGGGAGAGTTATTTGTTGGCGTTGGCTGGAGTGTTAACGGGAATGGTGTTTATGGGACTGGCCAGGTCAAAAGCTAAGATAGTGGTGGATGAGCGGGAAAGACAAGTAAGAGAGAAGGCGGCTGAGATGGCCTTTGCAATTTTTACACCAACAATTGGACTGGGATCATTTCTGCTGTTGGTTCCATACAAGAAACTTTCGAGTGTGTTTGCAGGGGGTGAGTTTGTTTACCTTGAGTCATTGGGGATCTTAAACGCCAGCCCCAACGAGGGCAGGTACTTATTACTCTCTATCGCAATCACAGTCTGTCTAGTCACCCCAATTTTTTCTGCTAACTGT
>Ga0172375_10007664_pt1 | contig 14731 bp, 14 predicted proteins | sample LakKiv1m_FD_114537 | JGI IMG/M metagenome (GOLD analysis project Ga0172375, IMG submission 114537) | Freshwater microbial communities from Kabuno Bay, South-Kivu, Congo - kab_092012_11.1m | ecosystem: Environmental > Aquatic > Freshwater > Lake | place: Democratic Republic of the Congo... | reverse complement strand
TGTCTCCCGCGACCGCGCCCTTCGTGATCTTAAACGAACGAAAACCGTTCAGAACATTTGAAGCGGTATCCGTCCCTACGCCCAACTCCGTCCCAAATGTCCCGTTCAAAGGACTCCAGAACGCCGGACTCTGATCTTCCAAACTCCCATTGCCGATTATGTTTTCAGCAAACGCGAAGCCTGTAATAATCAGGCCAACTACCATGATTAACAAACAAGTCTTTTTCATTTAGCCTCCTTTGTTTGTGTTGTTTTCATTGGATTTTCTTTTTGGATTGTTAAATATGCGACTTCCTTGCGAGGCAAGATCAGCCGAAAAGTGTCTTCTTGTTCTTTTCTAATATTTATTGAAGAGATTATGGAGTGAGGTGCCCGGGTAAATTTGACGATACCAATTTGTTCCTGCCAGGAATGATTTATGATTACGATGCGATATTCGGTAGCTGTTTGCCAAATTCCGGATTCCAATCCATCGCCTGTGACCGTGATTTCCGGCTTTGGCCGGTTTAATCGGTCAATCGACCGATAAATCCGGGTAATATTTGATTTAATAAGGTCGTCACCGGTTTTCAATAAGAGCACCTCGATCGGATAAGGTGTAAAATAGACCCTTCCGCGACCAATCCGATTTTCGATGAGAAAAGGCATTCCGAATTGATCAGTCATTATGACTTTGGCGGTCGTACTTAAAATCGGACAATATCCATAACCCGGCTGACCGCCTAACAATGGTAAAGTGAGCTGTTCATCCTTTCGAAATTCGCCCCAATCGCAATTTACATTAATACTCAACATCGTGACATCCCGGAAATCCGGCACGCCAAATTTGCAATCCGTGACAACTCCGGCTATTTGATCCCAATCGGTTACCCAGCTGTCATTCGCGAAACTGAAGTATACGACCCCGCCTTCATTAATATATATCCCGAGCGCCGTTCTGGTCGGCTTGGTCATGAATTTCATGCGCGGCAGAAATAATACCGGTACCTGTTCCAGATCCAGGTCGTGAGAAAAACGGCCCTCATTTTCTATTTCCTGGGCCGGCTCGACTATCATGCGCACATCCAGATTGGCGCGCTTTAATAAGGAGAAACATTCCAGGTAAAAATCGTACAGATTCCCGACGTCGGTTTTAAACTCGTACGGATAAGCATAATAGAAATTGGAAGGGATGAAAAGACCGGCGTCTTGTTCAATTTTTTCAAACTTTTCATTGATTACTTCAAAACAAATCATTTTGAATTTTTCAAATTCGTATGCAGCCGGTTTTAATGATTGGCCGCTTCTGACAATTCCGAAACGCTCCTCGAAAAGGTGATGTGAATAGGGCCTTTTATTGATAAAATCGAAATCATTCAGGCACCAGCTGAGAGCCCCCCGGGCTCCGTTGATCAGCGCGCTGAAGAAAACCGTACGAAAATAATTCGCCTGGTTTTCTTCGGAACATAACGTTGTTGATGTACCAAATTCTTCGACGATTACCGGCCGGCCCCATACCTTCGCCAACTGAGTACGGAATGCCGTCGTAAAGGTGTGATGCCAGGGGCTCATTCCACGCGGATAAAAATGCAGACCAACAAAATCCTGAAACGGATTCAGTTTGCGCAGATGAAAGCCGGTTTGTTCGCCGGTCACTTCCGGTGACCAGGCGCCATCACCGACGCTGACCGGTCGTTCCGGATCGACAGATCGAATTGTGGTAATGATCTCCTTGACCCAGGCCGCGACTTCGGCCGGATTCTGGTTTCCTATAAAATTCGGCAACTCGTTCGATAGCAGCCACCCCATGATATATTTATAATCTTTCCCGACTTGAACAATATTAGTGATATAAGATTTCGTTAATTCGATAACATGACGGTCTTTGATCAGATCGGAACCTTTAAGCCAAGGCAGCCCCCAATCTTCGCCGGACATGTGTCCTACAATAAAAGTCGGAAAAGTATAGAGTTCATTCTCTTCGCAAATCTTTAAAAAAGCACGCAACCGTTCAAGCATAACCGGACTGACCGCGCCTTCTTTTTCCAGAAAGGCCGGCATAAATAAAAAAGGCCGGCAACAATTCATTCCCAGCCCCTTCATCCTGACGACATCTCCGACCAATTCTGCCGGATGCCATTCAGACCACATATCGATGGCCGATGAAGATGGCCAGTAATTCGTTCCAATCAAAAACAGGCGTTTTCCGTCGCGATCTTGAAATAACAGATTATCTGCCACTTGGTTGGTTCTTTCCTAATTAACTGATTCTTTGGTGCTACTACTTTCCCGTTCAATGAGCGTCGTCGTAATAATCCGGGTTTGCGGAGGATCCAACGGATGTTCGATTACTTCATTCAGGAGATTAAAAGCTTCTTTGCCCAGTACTAATTTGGGGACCTTTACGGTCGTCAAACGCGGAGAACAGTAAGCCGAATTGGGAATATCGTCAAAACCGATAACGGCAATATCATCCGGAATGCTCAGATGCCTTTTCTGAATTTCCTTAATAACTCCCATTGCGGTGGAATCATTACAGCAAAAAATGGCATCCGGCTTCGGATCGTTTTTTAATAAACTGTTAATTCCTTTTTCTCCGATTGCCGGAGAAGTCTCCGTATCTTCAACATAGGTATATTTAGATATTTCGTCCGATGTCATGACTTTAAATGATTCGAGACATTCTTTATAACCACGATAACGTTCTTTTATGGATGAATGGAAAAACGTTCCGCCAACAAAACCGATCCGCTTTCGCCCGGATTCAACCAGGTGCTGAACCGCCGAATAAGCCCCATTGTAATTATCGATCTGGACGCTGTTGTATTTTTTCCCCGGAAGACTATAGTCAATCAATACAAAAGGAATTCGCTCGACGTCCAAATATTCCACCAGATTGTGTGGCACCCGTCCGGCTAAGGCCACACCGTCTACGTCGTTATATTTCAAAAAGCGTGGCAGGTCGGTTTTCGGGTCGAATTTATCTTTAACAGTCGTCAACAGGATATAGCTGTCGCTTTTCCGGGCAGCGTATTCCATCCCCAGAAAAACCTGGCTATAGAACATTTCGACTTCATAGAAATGACTCTCCCAGATGATAAATCCGATATTGCCGTTCTTACGGGTCGCTAACTTACGCGCTGAGCGGGAGGGCTTATAATTGAGTTCCTCAATTGTATCGAGAATTTTCTGGCGGGTTTCCGGTTTGACGTACCCTTTGTTGTTTAAAACCAGAGAAATAGTCGAGATCGATACTTCGGCTTTTTTGGCGATATCTTTAATAGTGCTCATAATGTCTCACATTTTATATCGAAACGTTTTAATATAAAACCTTAGAATTTAAAAGTCAACTTAATTTTTAATTAATTGGCTTCCCTAAATTTTTATGCCAGAAGATGAGAGAATTGGTTTACATCGGATCGCAAAAACTTTTTCAGGGGAATAGAGGCCCGACCGACGACCGCAGCGAGCAATATCCGGAAGATTAGACCAAGCCGACTAGTTCCCGGATATTGGTTCGCAATCGCCATTATCGTGGGCATTGCCTGATGACAATCAGATTTCCATCTTTGGATGTCTTCCGGATTGGACTACCCCGACGGAAGCATTGAGAATTTCTTTCGATTACAAAAGGATTTGACGGTTCTACTTTTAAATTAATTATTAAGGGTATGTATTAATCCGGTTTATCTGACTAACAGGCACTTTTTCACGGCCTGCAATTCGCCCGCCTGAAGACGATAAAAGTAAACTCCGCTCGGCAAGCTGGCCGCATCAAAGCCGACTTCGTGGACACCGGCTTCAATTTCATTTTCGATCAGCGTTTGCACCTCCCGGCCAAGGAGATCGTATATGGCAAGATGCACCATAGTTTTTTTGGGTAAAACAAATTTCAATTGGGTGGTTGGATTAAATGGATTGGGAAAATTTTGGGCCAGGAAAAAACTTTGCGGATTTTCGCCTGCCACCCCATCAATTGCCGTATAGGCATCGCCTGGATATGTGGCGACTGTCCGGCCGTAGGTCACGGTATAATCCAAACCGGACGTTTTCAGAATAATATGCGTGTTGGCGATTGCGCCTTTTCCGGCCGGTATGGTTCCGCCGGTTCCCTCTTCCGTCAGGTAAATGAAACAATTTGCGGCTGCCAGGCGGTTCAAAACGGTCTGGGTCGGATGTCCGTAAGAATTGCCGGCCCCCACCGCAATGAACGCAACTTCCGGCTTTAGTGAATCTAAAAATGTCTGATTGGTACTGTAACGACTGCCATGGTGATTGACTTTCATGGCATCAACATCTCCGACCTGAGCAGCCAGCGGAGTTTCATTGTCCGCATAATAGGTGGTATCTCCGCCCAGATCCCCACCGGTATAATACTGGAATGATCCATAACTGAGCAGCCAGCCGATACTAAGATCATTCTCACTTTTAGTGGCATTATTCACGGCGCCATAGTTGAAAACCTCGCCGTCGGTAGCCAGACATTTCATCAGCACGCCGCCACCCAGGTTGATTATCTGACCCAATTCGATTGTTTTACGGCGGCCGGTGGCATTGGCGGCAGCTTCATACTCGTCAAAAGAGGTATTGTCAGGCAGCGGTGCACCCCGGCCCCGGTCAAAAACCGTATCAACATTAACAACTCCAAGACTATTGATGACTTCATCCAGTCCGCCCATATGGTCACCATGATAATGCGAGCAGACAATGTAATTTAACCTGGTTATTCCGAGACCGGTCAGATACGGACAGATGATATTGGTTCCATTGCCGGTATTGCCGCCGTCAATCAGCATCGTTGTGCCAGTCGGCGATACGATCAGAGTCGCATCTGCCTGACCGACATTGAGGTGATGAATTTCCAACTCCTGGGCAAAGCTAATTGATATACTGAACAGCACCCATCCTGCGAGCTGCCGGAGCCGAAGGCTGCTTTTTTCTTTATTTGCCCGGTTGGTTCTGAACCAGCCGGTTTTCACTTTTTGCCTGTTTTCCAATTGAATCCACTTAATTTATTTCAATACATCTTCAAATAAATTTTACACGGATTAATTGAGTAAAACAAGCCGTTACTTGTGCGGTTGGAAAAACGGTAATATGGCGGCTTCCGTTATCTTTAAAACCATTTCACCAGATCGATATTGACTTTTGTTTTAAAATGAATTAATATGCCGGCGTTCTTTATTTTGTTCAGTACTTTAAGACGGACGAATCAATTTAGAGATATGAAAATAAATGCCATTCTTTACCTGATACTATTTTGGTTGGCAGCCGAACTGCCGGCCCAGGACACTTTGATTATCCAGGAAAACGCTCCCGGTCAGTGCACTTACGACGGAACAGTAGTAACCTCGTCTGGTTCGATCAGCGGTTGGACCGGACCTGGATTTATTGACGCAGCCAGCGGAGTCGGCACAACTATCAGCTGGCAAATTTACGTACCGGTTGCCGGAGATTACGAATTGCGCTATGCTTTCGGCGGCACGGCCACCAATTACCGCGACGCCAAACTCGTGATTGACGGCAACCCAGTGATTGATTCGGTCTTTTTCCCCTATACGGGCAACTGGAGTATCTGGCAGATATTATCACCGGTGAGAGTTTCCCTGACGGCCGGTGATCATAAAATCCGTTTGGAGGCCATCCGGTCGGGCGGCCTGGCCAATATCGATTACTTGATGGTGACCGGAACGTTACCGGAGGCGGCGACCTGTACTCCGCAATATGTCATCAGCGTTACCGTCAATAATGATGCCTGGGGTTCGGTATGGTATACTCCGGTAAGAGACTACTATGATATCGGCACAATCGTCACGCTGCATGCGACCCCGGCCAGCGGTTACTTTTTCGAGAGTTGGACCGGCGAAGAACCCAGCAACGACTCAGTGTTTACTTTTAGCGTGCCGGGCAATGTCAATGCCGTGGCCCGTTTTCTGCCGGACGGAACTGTTCCGGAGCCGGAACTTTCCGGCTATGCGACCGTGCAGAGTGACAGCGGCGTCACTTACCTCGTAACCGGTGGGGCTTTAGGCGATACGGTCAACGCCACAACTCTGACTGAACTGCAAAATTACCTCGGTGATTCCCTGCCGCGGGTTGTTTTATTCACCGGCGATATTTCCGATAATGCCAAGGTAACTATTACTTCCGACAAAACTCTGCTGGGAGCCGGAACCGCTCATCTGCGCGGAGTGGCATTATCGGTCAATCAAGCCCGCAATGTCATCGTTCGGAACCTGACAATTTCCAAAGTGCGCGACACCCTGAACACCAATGATGCCTTTGAAATAAACGGCGGTTCACAAAACATCTGGATAGATCATTGCGAATTTTATTCCGATCGCGATCACGATAAGGACTATTATGACGGCTTGCTTGATATTAAGAACGGTTCGACGTTCATTACGGTTTCCTGGTCGGCTTTCCATGACCATTACAAGGCCTGTCTGGTCAGCTCCGGCGACGAGCAATACGTCGATACGGTTGCCCGTCTGACATTTCATCATAATTATTTTTACAATTGCGAATCGCGTCTGCCGATGGTGCGGTTCGGGCGCGCCCACATCTATAACAATTACTACAAAGACTGCCACAACGCGATCGATTCCCGAATGGGAGCCTGGCTAAGAATCGAAAACAATTACTTCGAGAATGTCTATCGGGCGGTCTTCGATCAGGGCTCGACGATAGATGGCCGGGCGGTACTGATTAACAATTCTTTCGGCAGCAGCATTGTTCAATCGCTGCCGGTGTGCGACTGGCCGATACCTTATGAGTTCACGCCTGAACCGACCGAAAATGTCCCGTTGATCGTTACTGCCGGGGTACCGGCCACTGCCTTAAAACCCGGCAATAGCATCATTCCATTCCATTATTCCTTAAGGCAAAATTATCCGAATCCTTTCAACCAGACAACAATGATCCGGTACGAGCTTGCCAAAGTTTCAAACGTGACCCTGAGAGTCTATAATACTTACGGACAATTGATAAAAACCCTCGTCGATCGGCAATTAACCCCCGGGCAATATACGACCGCCTGGAATGCTGCCGACCGCCCGTCAGGAATTTATTTTATTAAAATTCAGGCCGGAGATTTTCAACAAGTCAGAAAGTGCCTGCTGATAAAATAACGAACCGCGCCGCCTTCGTCAACCTTCAGGATGCGCTCGCCTTCCGTATTGTCACAATAAATGTTTTCAGTGATGTTTGTCGGTCTCTTAAGCGCCAAGAACATTAATCATACAGAATTTTTTTTGAATTGATCCGGACATTCTTGTCATGCCGGAAAAGCGCCGCTGCCTTGATCGTAAACCATTCCAATGAACATATAAAATCGATTTTCTCCCACAGCGGCACGATGAGCAACCAGATCAGACAGATCACGATAATAAACACAAATATCTGGGCAATATTCCAGATCAATACCGGAACCTGGTTCACCAGCGCCACGGCATTATTCCAAAATTGTTCGAACAACCAATAGACGACCTGCGCCAGGAAAAACTCCATAACGTAAATAGTCAGCGACACGATACTGAACCGCCGAATCCATAAAGTGCGTCTGATGCGTCGCAGACGACGCTCCGGCCGGCAATAATCGAAACGCCCCAGCATTAACACCGTCGCAAATGTCATAGCGCCGAGATTCAGAACCTGCATCATGATCGGAATGTCATCGGAGGCTACGTTGATAATCGGATTATTCGTCAGGAACAGCCAGGTCAAAAACATCCCCAGGGTGATCAAAAAGAATATTCCGGCATATCTCCGGATGTTTTTATAGCGGCTGCGGATATGAATCGCCGCTCCGATTACCGCTCCCACAAAGCCAAACCCCAGAATCGGGAAGAGCCGGAAGCGTCCCGCAGTCAGTTTACTCCAGACCAGCAAGATCATTTTAAAATTATGGCGCGCTGCAAAGCTGTTAATCGGCGTGGTCAGGGCGTGGACAACCGGCGTAAACATAAACCAAATCGCGGTTATGACAGTCATGCCGATATAGATTCGCCTGATATCGATCTTGTTGATCGCATCGCCGGTTTCATTTTTCTGTTTCATTGACCTGGATTTATCCAGCAAAAATAAAATGAATACCGGTACGATGATTCCGGTCAGGGCGATTGAATCCAGCGTATCGGCATAATAACGGATTTTATAGTTGAAAATATTGAAAAACCCGTTCGAGAACATTCCGCCTTCAAAAATAAAAACGGCCGTCCGGCTGACAAACAACAACATTCCCGCCGACAGGATTCGCCGGAGTATATAGGCTGAACTTTCCTCCGGGTTGCGGTTATAGACCCGCAGATAGCCATAAGCAATGTTGGCGCCCGTGATCAGAGTGAAAATCGGGCCCCACATGGATAGCACCATGGCCGGAATCAAAAGATAAATTACTTTCTGGGGAATTGCCGACATTATTGGCATAAAGAGCGCCGGATCGTTTTTTCCGATCTGGTAGATCAGGGCGTGCAGCGGGATAATCAGCAAAATGGCAATGCCCTTCACGATGTCAAATGTATAGATTCTCTCGCTGTTCATCGGTCACCCCGTTCCGCTCTTTTCAACCTGACATGCCTGCTAATACAATTCGCATATCCATGGTAACTAACCAAACGAATATACAAATCCGCCTGGCAGTGAATCAAGAATAATGAAAATAATTAACCGCTTGCGAGTGAATTTTACTCGAAAAGTTTCCCGGGATTCAAAATGTTATGCGGGTCGAAAGCCTTTTTAATGCGTTTCATCAAATCTATTGTGACCGGATCGAGCGCCTGGCTCATATACTTAATGCGTTTATGTCCGATGCCATGCTCGCCGCTGATAGTTCCGCCGTACGATAGCACCAGCCGGTAAAGTTCGAGCCGGACCTGTTCCTGAACTTCCTCCCAGCGTTCCAGCGGCATTTCATGCTTCTTGGCAAGCGTGGAGTGAATATTCCCATCCCCGGCATGTCCGAAACACGGAATCACAATGTCGTATTTAGCGGCAATTTCGGCAATCCTGGGCAACAAGACCGGCAAACTGGCGATTGGCACGACTAAGTCTTCGGAACTCTTGACCGGAAATGCCGCCTGAATTCCTTCCGGTACGTTGCGCCGGACCGCCCAGACTCTTTCCTGCGTTGTATAATTATCCGCGACAAAGACCTCTATCGCCCCGGCTTTGTGACACATCTCGCCGATAATTTCGTACTCATGCCCTAATTGCTCTTCGTCGCTGCCATCGAGTTCGATTAGCAGCATTGCGCCGACTTCCCGCGCGTACAAATGCTCGTTCAGGTACTGGCAGGCCAGATCGACCGCCGTTTTATCCATGAATTCAACCGCAGTCGGGATGATTTTACCGAAAGTCATAATTTTGGGAACGAGCGCTACGGCGTCCGAAATATTCTCGAATAAAACCAAAAGATTGACTTTCCTGGCCGGTAGCGGCAGCAATTTGATATAGATTTTCGTGAAAATGCCCAGCGTGCCTTCCGAACCGACCATCAGGTGAATCAGGTCGTAACCGACAACGTCCTTGACGCGTTTGCCGCCCAGATGAATAATAGCGCCCTCGGGAGTGACGACTTCCAGACCGATAATGTAACGCCCGGTGACGCCATATTTCACGGCGCGTCCGCCGCCGGCATTTTCGGCGACATTACCCCCGACGAAACAACTCTCCACGCTCATCGGGTAGCCGGCAAAAAAAAGCCCGGCCGAAATCAAGGCTGTATTGATGTTGTTAGTGATGACGCCCGGCTCGACCACCGCTACCATATTTTCGCGGTCGATTTCCAGGATTTGGTCCATGCGTTCGAGAGAAAGCAGAATGCCCCCGCAAACCGGCACAGCCCCGCCCGAAAGCCCGCTGCCGGCGCCCCGCGGAGTCACCGGAATATGGGCGCGATTAGCCAGACGCATGATCGCCGCAATTTCTTCGGTAGTACGTGGCTTGACGACGGCGTCCGGCATATGCGACCACTTTTTTCCAACGACTTCATCGTGCGAATACGGCTCCATCTTTTCGGCATCTTCAAAAAGCACGTATTTTGCCCCGACGATTTTTCTTAGTTCATCAACCATGCCTGGCGTCAATTGGCTATATGACCCGTCTTCCACTTTTACATTCCTCTGCTACCTAAATTCAAAAAGTGAACAATCCTATCAAATAAAACTTACTATCCGTTTGGCCGGTAAGTTATTAATCATTTGTGGTCAGAACAATAACCGGATATAAAAAAAAACAACCGGACTCTTTCTGAAAATAATTCAGGTTTTGTAAATTGCCGCGTAATTTAAAAATATGAACGTTTGAAAAATTGATCCGTTTCCACAAAATACTTCCGTTAACTGTCTTATTTATGTGCCTGATAAGCGCGGCAGATGCAAGCTTTCCGGCGGCCAATCCCGTTTATTTAAAGGTCATTAAAGAAGGAATCGTCCGGGAAGGTCCGGCACCTTACTATAAAGTCGCCGAGACTCTGCCGTCTCCGACCGTGTTAAAAGCCGTCGATAAAACCGGCGAATGGTTCCTGGTAAAAACTCCCGGCGGCCGGATCGGCTGGATTAATGCCGAAGCCGTTATCCCGATCGAAGAACCCGCCGGCAATCCGGAAAGTTCCGAACCAAAAACTCCCGAAAATAACGGCACCGTCAGGGTTCAGCTGCGTTTATCGGAGGAACTGGAAATCACCGCCAACGGATTTCTGATGGCCGGACCGGGAGCCTCGGAAAAAATCATCTCCAATCTCAACGCCGGACTGCGGGTGAAAAAATTGGAAACCGAGGGGGATTGGTATAAAATCGAACTCCCGATCGGGCTGGTCGGCTGGGCGCATTCCAATCTTTTCCCGGAAATTAAAGCGGAAACACTCATCGAACCGACCGTTTTACAAACCAAACTGATTAAAAACGGTAATCTGCGCCAGAATCCCACCCGCAATGCGCCCGTCCTGGCGACTCTGCCGGCCGGAACGATTGTTACCGTCATCGACAGCACAACCAATTGGTACAAAATCACTACCGCCGATGGTCAAACCGGCTGGATGAATTATCTGCTCTTCCCGGGGAATAATCCGGAAAAACCGACCACAAAAAGTGAAATTAAAAAATTCTTGTCCCGCAATGGCAATTTGCGCGAATCGCATAGCCTGAACGATCCCGTAATCAAAGTCGTCCCGGCGGGTACCAGCGTTACGATTCTGGATAGTATTCCAAATTGGTATAGGGTGCGCCTGCCCGACCTGACCGGAGCCGGACCTTCGACCGGGCAAACCACCGGCTGGATCAATACGAAAATATTTAGATAAACTGACTTTTTCCCGATCGAATCGAAGCCGCTGAAGACGAGGATAACACTGAGTAGATTTTGACAGTGAAATTACACGTATTTTTATTGACAAAATTAACAAGATTGTGTTGGTTAGTTTTTTTGTTTTATTTTTATTAAAATCATGCTGTATCTTTCTCATTCTTCAATCTCCAATTGGAAAACTCTGCACCCTCCGCGGTGAAAAGGAGTCTTATGACTAAACCAATCATCATTCGCAACATGACCCGCGCCGAACTCGATCTGGCGGTGGAATGGGCGGCGCAGGAAGGTTGGAATCCAGGCTGGCACGACGCCGGGTGTTTCTGGGCGGCCGATCCGCACGGTTTTTTCGTCGGATTACTGGGAGACGAGCCAGTCGCTACGATTTCAGCAGTAAAATATGATGACACTTTTGGCTTCATTGGATTTTTCATCGTTAAGGCCAACTATCGCAGTCAGGGTTTTGGTAATCTGCTCGGCCGAACGGCGTTGGAGTATCTCCGTCAGGCCAATGTCGGTCTGGATGGCGTCGTCGCCCAGCAGGATTATTACCAGCGGCACGGCTTCCGAATCGCCTATCGCAACATTCGCTACCGTTTTATTTCGATCGGTCAGGAGTTTTCCAAACCGCAGATTGTGGAACTGGGCCGGGTTCCGTTTGAAATGTTGACTGCTTATGACCGGCAGATGTTTCCGGCACCGCGGACGGAATTTTTAAAACTCTGGATCAGCCAACCGGGGACGGTGGCATTGGGATTTTCGGGCGATAAACTTCTGCAAGGTTATGGCGTACGGCGCACCTGCCGGGAAGGTTTTAAGATCGGGCCGCTCTTCGCCGATCATGCCGAGACAGCCGATTTGCTTTTCCAGGCGCTGACAGCCGGTCTCAAGTCCGGACAACCGGTTTTCATAGACGTTCCCGAAGTCAATCCGGCGGCGAGGGACCTTATCCTTAAATATAAAATGACGAAAGTCTTCGAGACGACGCGGATGTATTCCGCTAAACCGCCGGATATTAATCTCGGAAAAATTTTCGGTGTGACGAGTTTTGAACTGGGATAAACGTGGAGAAATTCAAAATGTCTGATTCAAAAACAAGATGCGTCCGGTGCGGAAAAACACTTCCGCCTAAAAAAAACCGCGTCGTTCAGGGCGTCTGCGAACAATGTTTCGAGGCAATGAGCCCGGTTGAAAAAAGCGAACTGCTGCCTGATTGGAATTTGCGCCATGGCGAATCCGAACAACATACGATTGACGGTCACAATCTTATTTGCCCGGTCTGCGGACACGACCGGTTCTGGACTCGTAAAACCATATTACTGACTCCGGCGGCGGCCTTTATGAATTTCAACTGGGGTAGTAAAGCCGCAATTAATTACATTTGCGACCAATGCGGCTACATCTATTGGTTTTTACGTGAACCCAATAAATAACCGTTAAAGGAGTTACCGTGAAAAGCCTCTCTCTGTTTACCTTCCCGCTGATTATTCTTACGGTCTGCACCGCAACCGGTTTTTCTGGTGAGATGAAGGTGGTCGAGAAAGTCGATCTGCAGCGTTATCTCGGTAAATGGTACGAGATCGCCACGATTCCGCAGCGCTTCCAGATTGGCTGTACCTGCGTTACGGCCGAATATTCGCTTAATCCGAATGGAACGATTAAAGTCGTTAATTCCTGTCGCAAAGAAGGCCAGTTTAAACAGGTCGTTGGCCGGGCTAAAGTCGTTCCAAATACTAATAACGCCAAACTCAGGGTCAGCTTTTTCCGCCCGTTCTGGGGCGATTATTGGATCGTCGCTCTCGACGCCAATTACCAATGGGCAGTCGTCAGTAATGCCAAAGGTTCGACCTGCTGGATACTCAGTCGCACTAAGCAGATGGACGAGAAATTATACACCGATCTGGTCGAACAATGCCAGGCCATGAGCATCGACGTCAGCCGTTTATTGAAAACCCCGCAGGACTGCCGGGAATAACAAATATTTGTGGCCGATTAACGCGGATTCTTACTGATTCACTTTATAAGAACAATTTATTTAATTGGAGAGGATGAATTTTCCCGGTTCATCAGCATTTCAACCGGCGTCAGGTATTTCTTCCTGTTATTACATTCCCTGCAGGCCGGGACAATATTGCCTTTGACGCTTCGGCCGCCGCGCACGATCGGAACAATATGTTCCATCGTCAATTCTTCAGGCTTGAATTTCTTTCCGCAGTAATGACAAATCCCCGCTGTGAGTTTCTGCTTCCACCAGTTGGACTTGCGCAATTCTTTGGCCTTGGCCTTTTCGCGAGCGATGTGTTTTTCGTCTTTTTTTATTTCGATCCAGTCACTCATGGTCTTTTCTGTTTCAGGAACCATGTATAGAGTTTGGGATTGGTATAAGTTTTTGTCCAGCAATCATGCCCGGCATCCGGGTAGATGGTAAACTTCACCTTTCCGCCGCAGGCTTTCAGGGCTGCGACCATTTCCTCGGATTTATGGAGAGGTACGACATCATCTTTGGCGCCGTGAGCAACCCAGACCGGGATGTCTTTAATCTTGTGTACTTCGAGTGGATTGCCGCCGCCGCAGACCGGCGCTAATGCCGCAAAACGTTCCGGCTGTTCGATCGCCCAGGCCCAGGTTGCGAAACCGCCCATGCTCAAGCCGGTCAGATAAATACGTTTCGGGTCGATCCGGTACAGCGCCGTGACTTCATCGAAAAGCGCATCGAGCCACTCCAGCGACCACCAGCGATTGGCCGGGCATTGCGGCGAAATTACAATGAACGGAAAATCGGGTTGCTCTTTAATTATTTTCGGCACACCCTGCCGCCGCACGAGTTCCGGATCGTGGCCGCGTTCACCGGAACCATGCAGGAAGAATATCGTAGGCCAGATTTGCTGTGTCTCGTCATGACCGGGCGGCAGGTGCAGCAGATAATGTCCCCGAAAACGGCGCTGGATTTCCTTATGAAATACGATGACGTCCTGGCTGGCAGATTGGGCTTTTGTGAATTTTTCTTGCCGGGCAGTATCCATTACGAACGGTAATTTAATTAATAAATGGCGGAGTTCGCAGAAGTCGCAGAATATTGTTTATGTTTTTTCAAATTCCCGCTCTCCGAATAATCTTGGCGGTTTTATTTAAGGAATAACATTTTCCGTACAGCCCGGAAATCTCCGGCTTCAATCCGGCAGAAATATATGCCGGTCGCAACCGGCTGACCGCTTTCACTGGTTCCGTCCCAGATGATTGAATAATAATTGGCGGCCTGGCGGGCGTTGACTATGGTCTTAATCTTCTGACCGTACAAATTATATATAACGAGACTGACAGCGGCTTCGTGCGGTAGTTGATAATTGATGGTGGTCAGTGGATTGAACGGATTAGGAAAATTTTGCGAGAGGGCGAAGCGATCCGGAATAAGCGTTTGTTGTGCTATCGCTACCAGTCCTTGCGGCGTGGC
>Ga0172375_10007663_pt1 | contig 14731 bp, 14 predicted proteins | sample LakKiv1m_FD_114537 | JGI IMG/M metagenome (GOLD analysis project Ga0172375, IMG submission 114537) | Freshwater microbial communities from Kabuno Bay, South-Kivu, Congo - kab_092012_11.1m | ecosystem: Environmental > Aquatic > Freshwater > Lake | place: Democratic Republic of the Congo... | reverse complement strand
CGATCGCGCACATGGCGATCAAGGATATCAGAGTTACCAACCGTTTCATGGAAAACCTCCTTTGGTTTCGTTTCAGAGTAACCAGACAAGTTTACCATAAAAATACCAAAAAGTCAAGGCTAAAACTGGATATATTAGGTATTAAAAAAACACGAGTCTAGCTCGTGCAAATTAACCGTTCTGATAGTTTATTTCGTTAACCTGAATCTCGCTCAATTTCCAGGCTTTCCCCTCTTTGACTAATTTTACTCTTGTGGTTATGGGCGTTTTTATTTTAACACCACTCGTATAGGCTTGAACCCACATCCACTCATTTACGCTCTTGCGTTGTGAATCTTTAATTTCTTCACCTGCAAAACCACGTGAATGCCAATAAGTCACAAAATACTCGTTTAGTTCGATCAGGAGCTGATCTTTGCTTGTCGGCGGTGTTTTCTCAGGGTTAGCTTCGCACTGCTCGGTGTATTTAATCTGAAAAAGAATTGCTTCCTGAATTTTCTGCAGGGCAAACACTTTCTCGGTTTTCCACTCTTTGATAAATACCTCGTTGTCCGGATGCTTAAGCAAGATGTGACGAACCGTGACCTTTAAGCCCTTTTGACTAATCAAGGTGCTAAGTTTTTCAAGATCGGGCTTCTTGTCAGGATCACCATAACTCCAGCCCATGACCAGTAAGGCGGAATCAATCTGCGCGAATGCAGCTTGAGCCGCCGCTTTTTCCTGTGGCGTCGCCTTTTGAGCAAACACCACTGTCGGCACCAAAAGTCCGACACAGAACAACAGAGTTACCAACCGTTTCATGGAAAACCTCCTTTGGTTTCGTTTCAGAGTAACCAGACAAGCTTACCATAAAAACGACCATTTGTCAATGAACCAAAAGCCATTTTAGAGATCCAATTAATTAGTTAACTATTCTTTTCGTAGTGGGCTTCTTTTTTTCTGGCCATCAAATAGATCGGAATTAAGGCTAAAGCCAAGACGGCAGAAAATATCCAAGAAATCTCGATCGAGGTGTGCTTGGCAATCCAGCCGAAAAAGACTAAACCGCCGGCAGCACCCAGGGAGCTCATCATTGACTCGAAAGACAAAATGGTCGCTCTTTTTTCCGGTTCGGCATATTGGTTCACGTAGGCTTGTTGAACCGGTTTTTCAACCCCTCGAGCTAATTCGTAAACAAGGAAAGCCGGAAAAGCGATAAAAAGCAGATGGGTGGCCGCCGAAAGCATAATCGGCAAGAAAACCCCTACAGAAACTAAAACCATCAAAAAGGTGTAATTTTTGCCTTTTTTAAGCGAAAACCGCACCAAATAAGCGCCAAACATCATAAATAAACTCATGATTGCCCACATCCAACCGGTTAGCCAAATTTGGTCACCCGCCATATTATTAAACCTCGGCCCCCAGAACATATTTAGCGGCTGCCATATAAATGAGCTCAACACCCCGCCGAATACCAGCCAAAAAATCACTTTGTGTTTGGCTGAATAATTAATGGAATCAACAGCAATATTTTTAATCTTAGAGATATTTTCTTGCCAGGTAAATTTTCTTTTTTCAGTCGGTTGACCTTCCATAAAGAAAAGTAAAAAGAAAAAAGCCATAACAGCAACCAGCCCGCCAGCGTAGAAAGGCAAACCAATTTCAAAATTTGCCAAATAAGCGCCGACCAAACCACCGAGAATCATGGCCGCTTTGGAAATAATATTGGCTTGTGAAAAAACAAAATCCACCTTTCCCTCAAAACCCTGTTTTTTGGCCGTATCCACCACCCAAGCGTCAAATGCCCCTGAAGAAAAGGCAGCGTAAAAAGAGACTAATATTTCTGCCAAAATAAAATTTTGATAAGTGCGAAAAGTCGGGTATAAAAAACAACCTAAGGCCAGAAAAACAAAGGCAATTAAAACCGATTTTTTGCGACCCAGAAAATCGGCAAAAGCGCCGGTCGGCACTTCGAGTAAAAAAACCGATATCATAAAGACAAAATTGATTAAGTTTGCCTGAAGAACATCTAAGCCGCTTCTTAAAAGGAATATCACGTAGATCGCGAAAGTCAGCGCCATAGCAAAATCCATCAGGAAAGTTCCGATATAATAAACCGCTACCGCTTCTTTATTTTGGGTTTTTTGAAAAATATTTACCATCTTAGAATTATTTTATCAAATCTATTAACCATTTTCGAATAACGCTTTGGGTTAAGTCATGACTCAAAGTTTCATTATGACCCGGCATAATAGAATTAAATTTTAATTTACTAATAGTATGTAAAGAATTATTAAAATCTGATAACGACGAATTTTTGCATTTGAAAAAAATTTTACCATTATACAAAGCATCACCGGAAAAAATTATGGCTTCTTTTTCCAGATAAAGAATAATCGAATCATCAGTATGTCCTGGCAGACTTAATACTTTTAATACATACTTGCCAAGACGAATTTCATCTTTGATTAATTTAAAATTACCATTAAAAAAGTTTGGGAAATTAACAGATCTAGCAAGAGTTTTTTTGTAATCATCTTGATGAAAAAAATCTTTCTGTTTCAGATATTTGAGTCCCAATAAAGCTGATTCTTGCAAATTTTTTTTAATCTGGCGGGTAAGCAAAATTTCATTCTTATTAAAATCTGTCAGGCCCAAGGAATGGTCAAAGTGCGAATGCGTCAAAATAACCTTTATATCGATAAAACCTAAATTATTTTTAATAAAGTCTTTTAGATTACCTAATCCCAACCCAGCATCAATAACAATACATTCTGAACAATTGCCTATTACAAAAATATTGGCATGCTCAGTGTAGCCTGCTTCTTCAATTTTCCAAATAAACGAATTGATTTTAGTTAAAATATATTTTTCCATAATCATAATTTACTCAAGAAGGAGCGGGATGAGAATAATTCTCATCCCGCTAAACTCTAACATTATATTAGAGCGATTGATCGTACTTTACCCAACAGCCAGCGTTCATGCTTTCAAAATCCTCCATGGCATAGGCCACTAGCTTTACGATTTTTGCACCCAAACGTTCGTGAAACCTCAAAACAGGATCATATAATTCGCCGTTTTCTCTACGAAACTGACAATAATCTGAAATACCCATATCTGGTTTTTTGTACTTAGCCGGCACTCGAGCGCAAGCAATAACACTATCAACACCATTTTCAAATAGCTTGCGTAATGTGAATATGATGAGTAGCTCAGAAATCTTCCGCTCTTCGATTCCAGGAAGGTTATGCTGGAATTTTATTCCTCTGAACTCCGGTATTACACCTACTCCGACCAAAAAACCTGTTTTTGCCCCGTTTAGGTGCACGATATCTGTCCAGCCAAAATTCGTCAGCTCATCCCAAGTAGTCAGCCTTTCAAGATCATAGTCCCAATTAAATGTGAAAGCGAATTGAGATCCTGCTGGCTTCCCCAAAACCGTGGCCAATGTTACCCCTAAAGGGAAAGCCCTCAGCCTGGCGGCAATTTTTTCGGGATTTGCAGTGATATTTTCGCCCGGACTAGCCCAGGCGAGGCTTTCAACCTCGCAAAGTGCTTGAACGTCCTCATCACGCAGGGTTGGCGTGAAGAGATAGGTTTGGAAGGTGCGTGCGTTATTCATTTGATCCTCCTTTATGAGATAACTCGATATAACGCAAAACAGCTCGTTTTCGAGCTGATTCTTACTGTTTAAAGCTAATTTAACTTATGAGTTCATTTAAACAACAAAAAACAACTCGATAGCGAGCTTGAGGTACGACGTGAGTTGTTGATTATGTTGTAAATCATATATTAATAATAGAAGAAAAATTCAAACCTGTCAAGAAAAAATTGGTGCTTAAAATTATGAGTATCAAAAAACCCCGTATATCGGGGTTAAAGAAAAAAATCTTTGAATTATTGGGGGAACTTATAGATAATCGCTTCTCTCAGATATTCATCCGTCTCTGGAACATGGCGAACAACCCAATTGCGAGTTTGTCTCGGATCTATATTTGTTTGATGAGTAATAATTTCAACTATGGCAATTTTGTCATTCCATTCCTCTTTGAGAGCCTTTATCTGCTCGTGAAGCGTTGGTGCGATTTTAAAACCGGTTTCTACTCCATGTGAATTCCAGCCTGTAGCCATACCATTTTCAAACTGGTGTATTAGATATTGCTCAGCTTTTAAGCCCTTGGCGACTAAAAAATAAGTTTGGCGTTCGCCGGTAAAATTACTTATGACACCGCGCTTACCTAAAACACCTTGTTTCCAGTCCTCCTCTCGAACTGAAAAAATACCTTGGTCATTAGGTCTTTTAGCTTCCGCCAAAATATCAGCAATACAAGGAAACAAATCCGGATTGAGTTGGGCGGGAATCAGTTTTAAACCATATTCATGGCGGGATCGTTCTAATTCGTAGACATAACCCCAAGGACAGGCTTTAGGTCCTTTGCGGCCGGTGGCAATTTCGTAGCAAACCATATCACCAGTTATCGGCTGATGAGGCAGCGTGCCCGAAAACATCGCACCAATTTCCGTAAAGACCATGCCATTTCCATCGTTCAGATGGAAAAAGATTTCCTTGCCATCAGCGGCAATAATGAAGCCGTAGCGTTTATCGTCACGACTGTCATAGAAGTTGATCTTCCCCGTGAACATACTCACTCCCTCACTCTCTTTTAAGGTACTCTCTAATCAGGCCTGAACCCGATTAGGTTATATGATAGATCAGAGATTGGAACTTGTCAAGGCCCAGAAGCGTTATTGACATTTTTCGGTTTTAAGCATAAGATGATATGTATGCTTAAGATCGGCATACTACAAGGGGGTGTTCAATGATTTACCGAATTGACCGGAAGCTTCACAATGTGCAACACGGACTTCACCAGACTCGCGATATTTGGGGCGATGCCTCAAATATTGTCGGTGACGCTTCAGGGATCGTGGGAAATGTCAGTGACATCTGCGGCGATGTTACCAATGTCGCCGGCGAAGTCTCCAACATTAAAGGTGATTTAACCAATATTGTCGGGGATGTGACGGCAATCCGCGGCTTTATTTCCAACATTTCCGGTAATCCCTCAAGATTACGTGGTGATGTTACGGAATTAATCGGTGATGTTTCCAAAATTTACGGCAGTGTTTCTCCCGAAATCAAAGGCGATGTCAGTGATATCGAGGGATGCATCACCTTTGTCGGCGGCGAAGCCACTGGTATTTTCGGCAAAATTGACGATTTGCTTGGCAAAGAAGTTTCGCTCAAGCACTAATGCTCAATCAATCGACTCTCAGCTACTTACTTGTAAGTAGCTTTTTTAGTTGACATTTTAAAAAAAATATGATAAATTTTATGTCAGTTCTTTAACAACTGGAGGTGGAAGATGCGATATGCATTTCTCGGTCCGAGTGGGACATTTTCCGAGGACGCAGCGATCAGATATTACCTTACGGAAAATGAAGGCTCTTACTACTTATCCAATAGCCTGGTAATTGAAGCGTTAAATAATGACAAAGTCGACGAAGCTTTTGTTGCCATCGAAAATTCTCTTGAGGGCTCTGTCAGCGAAACTATCGACTCCTTGATTGGCCATCCTGAATTAAAAATTAAAGGTGAATTTATACTCGTAATTAAACATCAATTAATAGCCAAGCAAAATATACCGCTAGATCAAATTAAAATCATTTTATCGCATCCTCAAGCTATCGCCCAATGTCGGCAATATATTAACGATCATTTGAGTCCCAATATTATAATCGAAACTGAAGCCAGTACAACCAAGGCTTTAGAAAGAATCTTGAATCACAGTGTCGATCCTCTTTCCAGCGCAGTCATTGGCTCATCGAGGGCGGCTGAATATTATAAAATGACCATATTAGACCAAAACATTCAGGATTCCGAGAATAACAATACTCGTTTTGTGGCAGTAGCTAAAAATGACGGCCTTTTACCAACCGGCAGCGACAAGACCTCGATTATATTTACTTGTGAACGGGACGAACCGGGTTCTCTTGTAAATGTTCTGCAAGTCTTTAAAAAATTTCGAATTAATATGTCTAAGATTGAATCTCGTCCCAGTAAAAAAATGCTGGGTGATTATATTTTTCTTGTTGACTTTAAGGGCCATCACCTTGAGGACAGTATTCATAAAGCGCTAGAGATGGTGCGAAACAAAACAACATCTCTAAGAATACTCGGATCTTATCCGAGAGCCAATTTCGCGGAAGGAGGATGATTACATGATAGTAATCATTGAACAGGGTATTGAGCAAGGTCGTCTAGACCACATTGCGCAGATAATTCGAGAAGCTGGGTTCCAGTACTACATGAACCCCGGTATTGATCAAACCATAATTGCCGTTCCCGGCAATCTTGACGAGGAAAAGGAACATTTGATTTTTCTCCTGGAAAACACTTCTGGAGTAGAAAAAATAGAGCTGATTTCTGAACCTTTCAAGCTAAGTTCGCGCAAGTATCATCCGGAAAATTTGGTTTTTAATGTTGGTCAGGTACCAATCGGATCAAGCAAAATCGTAGTGATTGCTGGACCGTGTAGCGTGGAGAATAGGTCGCAAACAATTGAAACGGCCGTAGCCATCAAAGAAGCCGGCGCAGATATTCTGCGCGGCGGCGTATTCAAACCCCGATCCTCTCCTCACAGTTTCCAAGGTTTGGGCCAAGCGGGCCTGGAAATTTTGGAAGAAGCGAGAAGCGTAACCGGCATGCCAATAATTACCGAAGTATTGGATATAAATGATGTCGAGATGCTAAGTCAAAGAGTTGATATTATCCAAATCGGAGCCAGAAACATGCAAAATTTTTCACTCTTAAATAAAGTCGGTGAAACAAAAATACCTGTTATGCTTAAACGCGGAGCTGGCGCCAGACTGGAAGAATTCCTGATGGCGGCAGAGTACATCATTGCCAGAGGCAATGATAAAGTAATTCTCTGCGAACGAGGTATTACCACCTTCGAAGTTATGTCACGATACACTACCGATATCAATGCCATTCCTCTTTTGAAACAAAAAAGCTATCTACCGGTTTTTCTGGATCCAAGCCATGCAACCGGCGACTGGCCATTAGTCGGTCCGATTGCCAAAGCTGGCCTGGTTGCCGGAGCCGACGGTTTAATTGTAGAAGTCCACAATAACCCGTCGGAAGCCATGTCTGACGGCAAACAGTCGCTTAAACCTTACCGATTCGCTCAACTTATGGCTGAAATTCAAAGATTAAAAAAATTTCTCGAACGAGACTAAATAAACCAACCCTAAGGGTTGGTTTTTAAAATGGTGCCGGGTGAGAGATTCGCACTCCCGTAGCCGTAAGGCGCCTGATTTACAGTCAGGTGCGATTGACTGCTCCGCCAACCCGGCACAAAATTATTTTAAACTATATTATTCATAAAATCAAGACTAAAAAAAGGCCCCCGAAGGGGCCATGTTCTGTTTAAATCTTAAATATTCTCGATTCATGTTTGACTATAGTAGCGAAATTTTGAAAAATCATTCGACTCATATCGGCACGGTAGAACCTTTGACCCAATTCTTCCTGCTCAACCGAACCTAAATTTTGTCCAGATTGCTCTTTGACTAAGGCGAAGATTTGAGCAGATTTTGCAAGATCCACTTCAATATGAGACTGAATCCCCCAAAACGGCTTGTCTCTTATTTTAAATATTTCAACTTCATTTTCCGGTGTGGAAGCGAGAAGACAAGCATTTTCTGGCAAATTGACCACTTTATCCTGGTGAAATTCAAAAAAATACATTTCTTTGAGGCAATTTTGCAATAAAACGTCTGATTCACCTGATTCGTTTAAAACTATAGGGAACCAGCCTCTCTGCCAGGTTTGGCGAAAAGCTAAACTCCCGCCAGTTAAATAGGCAAGCAATTGACAGCCTAGACAAATCCCCAGCGTGGGGACATTTTTTTGAAGACAATTCTCAATCAAATTGGTTTCTGTCGGAAAGAAAAAGTTTTTGTTTTCAACCAATTCTTGGGCACTCATAGGTCCGCCGGAAATGACAATTCCGTTGAAATCTCCTGTCGGCGGCGGATTTTCATACACTTTCCAAACTGTAGTTTCAATATCGGGTCCAGATAGCCAGCTATCAATATTATCAGCCCGCAAAGGAGCGTGTTCGACAATCAATATCCGCATAATTCACCTCCATCAAGATTCCAATCATATGGTCGCTTTATTCTCGTTTCGTAAGCAGACCGATATGACGCGTTATTACGCAGTTCAATTCGAATTGCCTGACCAGCTTGATCAGATCGAAGTTTGCGATATTCCGCCCGAGGATCAGGTATTTCGAATTTCAAAAGTTTTTCCCATAGGACCTCAACACCCAAGCCATCACCTTTAAAAGCCGCGTATTGGCCAGATTCAGGGTCGAATTGAAAGTTTTCGGCAATAAAATGTTTTTCTTCCTTAAACCAATTTGACGCAGGCTCCCAGCCATCCGAGGGTAAACTCGTCGTTTCAAGGATTGCGGCCGCCTGCTGGTCGTAAACTCGCCCTATGGCCGTAGGGAAAGTTCCTCCAACCATAGAAAAAGAATGTTTAATTAATTCTTCGTTTTCCAGCTCGATTTTTCTAGATGCATGAATACCACCAACTTTTTGGATCTTGAAGTTTAGCCAGATATTATTTTTTAGACAATTTTGGGCATCTCGTGAATTAACGAAAGATTCGTCGGCCATCACTGGGATATCACCAAGATTTTCTAAAGTATTCTTTGCAAGAACCAAATTTTGAATACCTTCTAAAGGATTTGTCGGCTGCTCTGCCCACCAAAGACCGTTTAGACTGCCAACTTGATCAAACAGCTTTTCAACTAACAAGATGAAATCCGTTAAAGAATAGCTGCCGTTAAAATCCAACACATACCTTGACCCATTTTGCACTGACCATTCTTCCAACATTTGAATCAATAAAAAATCTTCCTTGATTCCCATGCCGACTTTAAGCTTAGGCACTCCTTTATTTTTAACAACCGTGCTAGCCACCTCAACCACCTGTTCTGGTGGCAAATAAGGTATGCTTGTTAACGGCGTGCCATTTATTCGACAATTACCATAAATATCGAGTATCGATTGATGCGAAATATGCCCATAAAGATCGTCTATGGCCATATTAAAAGCTGCCATTGCCGCCGGAAAAGAAATCATTTCGTCAAATAAAGCAACTTTGTTCAAGATTGCTTCACGATCATCTAATGACTCACCCTCAAGCCTTAATCTGTTGAGCGCCCAGTAAATATCCCAGGCGTCATAATTTGAAAAAGGAAAGTCAATACTAGCTTCACCAAAACCTTCATGGATTTGGCCGTCTTCTTGAGCGGTAATTCGGATAAAAACCCTGGGAAGAGTTTTTAACGTGCCAAAACCCAACCCAAAAGGTTTTTCCAGATCAATCGCAATCATCACTGTTTCTACTGCAGTAATTGCGCTGTTCATGTGAGTCCCTCCCTTCGCGCCTAACAAAAACTGCAACGATAATTGAAATGAGTCCAAGCCCAAATCTTTCTCATTGCAGTACCAGTTTATTTACACGCGCGCTCAATAATGTGCGCAATTTTTTCATCAAGGGTAAGATTTTCTAATTTTTCGTAAAGATTTTCATAAAGTCGGACAATACCAATTAAATGCTTTTTTGCTCCACCCAGACTCTTATCTCCTAATTCGCGCTCAGCCGCCTCCATCTTCTCTTTAACAGGTTCGCCCGGTGTCAACATGATCCGGTGCTCGCCTGGAATAGAGATATAAGGGGAAGCCTTCGGACGACTTTTGTCGAAAGTTCGTCCAGCTTTGAGATAGAAGAAAGAAATAGGTTCATCGGAAATACGACGGAATTCCTGATCAAAGAGACGCTCATCATTACCGACGGGCGAGTCTCCTGATTGGGTTATCCACCCAATTTTCAAATGCATCTTTTTTTCATCATTAAACCAAAGTATATCGGCTAATTCTCGTTTAACATATTCATGTAAATCTGTTCTGCTGCTCGTCCATTCAAGAAATTCCTGATATTTTTCCGTGTGATCGTATTCAGAAGACATAATAACTTGAAGATGTTCGAGCTCGAAGTTACGAGCTAAACGTTCAAGTTGTCCCCTAGTGGCATTCGCCAACCGATCCACTTCCTCATTTGAACAGAAGTTATTGCTTTTAGCATGCGTATCGGCAATCATGTGATAGATTTTATCGAAATTTAGAATTCGACGAAATTTTTCTGCAACAAAAACCATACTCAATACATCGAATGGCAGTCCAACAGACAGGAATTTCGGGGTGCAGAGACCTGTCCCATAGTAAATACTTCCGTTGCGAACAGTCGTGATCGACTCCAGCAACTGATTTACCGAAGGCAGGGGCTCCAGCATCGGTTCATTCATGACTTGGTTTTTAACGAAACCAAAGTCAATCGGAGTTGTTTGCTTATCCATAGCCTTTCCTTTCTTAGAAGCAGCAGCTCTGATAGGTTTTTGCCAGAGCTTCTTCTTGATCATCTCCAGAATCCAGATAACCCTGGAAAGTCTCAGCGAAACAGTGACCCAAACTCGCTTGAGCATTTTTATAAGGTAAATACATATCAAAAAGATATTTAAATTCTTCTAATTTTACACCTAAGTATTGCAGGCCTTCGGTCGCTCGCGCGAATTCCAATGGCAAACAATCCTTAGGAATTGCTACTTTTAGATTACCATTTTGATCTCGGAAGTGCAATTTTGCATTTACGCCATAGTGCATGGCTTCGATTTTATCTTGTTGAACGATTTCCATTGGCATCAATTCTTCATTTTTCAGTTGTGACCAGATTAGTCTTCCAATATAGAAAAGGGTTAGGGCAACATCTTCATAAAGATTCGGTTGCATAGCCAAAGCTCTAAACTCAACCACTGCCACTTTTCTAATTCCTTCGTAAAATTTGATTCTGGCATCGCGCCAATTTAAACCGATAGCAACTTCCAGGGCATGGTCGCGAGCATTTTCATCAGCACCGATTATGAATGGGTGGTTTAAAAGCTGATTGAAATAGTCGTGAATGTCCAGATAGTAGCGATTCGGTAAACCAATACGCGTTGTCAGCCCCGCCAGTATCTCTTCTTCGGAACGAACATCGTGACTAATTTGCCAGGCAATAAAACGCAAATCTGCAATTCCCGTATTTTTTCCTTCTAAAAGTGTCGCATTTCCACCTAATACCGTGACCATTGGACTCAACATTAAGGAACGATTAAGTTTATCAACTGCATCGTTAATGCTTAAACAATCGATATTCGGATGGACTGCATTAAACAAACTGATGCAAGACGGGTCTGCAACATCAACTTGATTAATTTCGCCAATTTTAGTTTCTTGATTTTGACAACGATTTTGACGATGGAAAGCCATGCTTAATTTATATTTAAGCGGACCTTCGGTTGTTTTAACCTCAGAGAGCGGCACGAATGGATTACTCCCTGACCGTAAAATTTTGTGATTAAAACCTTTAACTAATTTTGTTAATTTATTTTCTTTTATTCGGTACTCCTCAATCAAATTACCGATGCCATGATCCAGAATGTCGTGCGGATCAGTCCACATTTCAATCTGAGCGGCACCAAGTTCTTTTGTCAAAAATTCCGAGCCAATTTGAAGGATTTGATCCCTGATAGCTTGATCGGCCTGTTTATAGCCGTCTGTCAACAAGGAATATTCTGATTCCAACCCCAGCATTAAGATGGAGTCATCAATCATAAATTCATCCATTCTCGAGCAGATATCTTCAGCCTGACGGATGAAAACATCTTGCATGTTCAACTCGTGAGGTTCATCAAACCTCGTTTGGATCATCTGCCTATCAAGCCGATAGTTCATGGCGCCCTCCCTCCGCTAGTCTAATTTGCGCGAACCGTCGTTTCCCTACCTGAAGGACGAATTCCTTTGCACTCGGTAAGGGAAAATGAATGTCCATGATCACTGTCACATCCGTGCCAATAATCAGTTTAACCGCACGCCCAGCAACTAGTCTTCGTGCTTCATTTTTCGAACTTACTAATCGTATTTTCACCAATAACTCGATAAAATCATTCAATTCTTTTCTATCTACGTCAAAAGTTGCAATGTCATCAGGAATTAAATGTTGTGAAAATGTTTTTTCAAAACTGGCTTCGGCCTTCAAAGCAATATCATTTGAACCATAAACTAGATTAACAATTATCCGTCCTAAAGTCTGTTTTACAATTTTAGGATTAATTTGACCCAAATTTATCATTTGATCAATTTGCGACCAATCTTCATCAGAAATGTCTGTCAGTAATTTGAAATATTCTTCCATCAAGCTATCGGGAATCGACATAATTTTTCCAAAAATTTCTTCGGGCTCATCGTTTAAGGCAACAAAATTGTTGGCACTTTTACTCATTTTTTGTCCATTACCAGCTGTCCCTTGAAGAATGAGGGTAGTGATACCAACCTGCGGTTCAAGGGAAAAGCTTTCCATAATTTTTTTCGTATCCATAAAATTAAGGAATTGATCGTTACCGCCAACTTCAATGTCAGCTTCGAGCTCGATGGAATCTATCGCCATTACTGACGAATAGAGAATTTCGGCTCTACTGACCGATTCTCTGTTACGAAAATCGTCTCGCTGCATAGCGCTACTGACAGTCTGGGTGTTCAGTAATCTCAAAAATTTGATTAAAGGATAGGTCTCTAGCCATTCGCTGTTACGACGAATTTCTGTTTTGGAGATATCAAGCAGATGACTTATCTGTCCCTCGTAAGTTGATTGATTTTCAAGAATTTCTTCTCTGGTCAAAATTGGTCGGGAGGTTACCCTGCCCGATGGATCGCCAATCATCGCGGTGAAGTCACCGATCAAGAAAACTACCTGGCAACCCATTTGCTGAAGTCTCCTTAAAATGATAATCGGCACAATGTGGCCCAAATGAATTTGGCGTCCCGTAGGATCTATGCCATATTTTACTCTCAATGGCTTGCCGGTTAACTGAGCCTCTTCCAGTTTTTGCCTTAATAAAGCCGGCTGAGTAATGTGCACTGCCCGAGTCTCTATTAGGCTAAATTGCTCTTCCGGCAGAAGGTTCGCCAAATCAAGAGACCGGGAGGTAATCCGAGATTCAATCTCTCTCAAGAGCTTGACCGCATTCATATTCAATCCTCCGTTCAGATAGATTGCCAGCACTAGGTCCTTGGTCTACATGGAAAACCATGTTAGATTATTAAGGAACATCCTTGCCCAATAGGTTAACACACATTTTTTCTCCTGTCAACAATTTTCATTAATATTTTTAGATATTTTCGCGTATTTTTTTGAATCATAAATATATTTTAAAAACCTGTTAATTATGTTAGTATATGATTAACATATAAGTCCTGCGAAAGGAAAATCAATGAATCCTATTATAACTGAAGAAAAAATTATTAATGAGATACTTACCCGCGGTGTTAAAGAAGTGATTGAATCTGATAAACTAAAGGACGATCTTCTTAGTGGAAGAGAACTTAGAGTAAAAGCGGGAATCGATCCAACTAGTCCTAACATTCATATTGGTCGCGCAGTTTCTATAATGAAGTTAAGAGATTTTCAACAGCTTGGCCATCAAGTCGTATTAATAGTTGGGGACTTTACTGGTGTTATTGGAGACACTTCCGATAAAGAAAGTGAAAGACCGATGTTGTCAAAAGAAACTGTTAAAGAAAATATGAAAAATTACCTTGAGCAAGCGGGTAAAATTTTGGACCTCCAAAGGGTGGAAGTTCGCTACAACTCCGAATGGCTTTCAGGGTTAGGCTATGAAGATATTGGCAACCAAGCGAATCAATTTTCATTAGCTGATTTTATCGCCAGAGATAATATTAAAAAAAGACTGGATTCTGGGAAGAGAGTATCGTTGCGCGAAGTTCTTTATCCTTTGATGCAAGGTTATGATAGCGTCGAGGTCCGCGCAGATGTTGAAATCGGCGGGAACGATCAACGGTTTAACCTCTTGGCTGGCCGAACTCTTCAGCAAGCATATAAACAAAAGCCGCAGAACTTTATTATGACTGAGTTAATCTTAGGAACCGATGGCCGCAAGATGAGCTCAAGTTGGGGCAATACCATTAATTTAAACGATGATGCGCGCACTATGTTCGGCAAAATTATGAGTATCCCTGACGAATTAATTATTAATTACTTTATCAACTGCACAAGAGTCAATATGAATGAAATCGAACAGATTGAGATAAAGTTAAAAGAAGAAAAGTTAAATCCTCGTGATGCTAAACTTGATTTAGCCTTCGCCATAACCGAGCTTTATTATAATAAGGAAGAAGCTAACACTGAAAAAGATTTTTTTATAAAAACTTTTAGTCAGCGCGAGATTCCAACCGACTTAAAGGAAATAAAGGTTGGCGAAGACAAACAGACCGTTTTAGAAATTCTGCGTAAAACTGACCCAGAAATAGCTAAAAGTAACAGTGAATTTCGTCGTCTTTTAGAACAAAAAGCGGTTAGTTTAAATGGTCAAATCGTCACTCAAGAAAAAGATATGGTAGATATCCCCACCGATGGTCTTGTCCTAAAGATCGGCAAGCTTATCTGGTTTAAGATAGTTAAATAATTGTACTTAAATCCAGCTGCCAAGTATTCATATGCAGAAGTTGAGATACATCGGTAACACTCCTAATATTATATTTAGAGGTGAACCCGATGAAAACATTCCCAGCTAGATTAGTCTGCTATTTTAAATCAAAGCCAGTTATCTTAATGGAT
>Ga0172375_10007661_pt1 | contig 14733 bp, 16 predicted proteins | sample LakKiv1m_FD_114537 | JGI IMG/M metagenome (GOLD analysis project Ga0172375, IMG submission 114537) | Freshwater microbial communities from Kabuno Bay, South-Kivu, Congo - kab_092012_11.1m | ecosystem: Environmental > Aquatic > Freshwater > Lake | place: Democratic Republic of the Congo... | reverse complement strand
TTGTCCTAGCGGGTTCCAGCAACACTATTTGCCAACTACTCATCCTGCACCTCCTTTGGTTAATTAAGATGTTATTGTCTTAACATTATCACGGGCATGAGCTTATGTCAAGAGAAATCATCGAGATTTACGACATCCGAACTCTAATATAAGCTTCTTTTTGACAGCATACATATTTCCCGGCAAATCAACTATGGAATTAACCGGGCGGTTAAAAACCATATCTTCGATTTCCTGGATATGCCTAAAATCGATCTTTCGAGTGTCTCCCTTTGCTTTGGAAATTACCAGCCGTAAAATCATTCTGCGCATCGATGGATGCAAGTTCAATAGTTGTTTTAATCGAATGCTACCCTTAAGATCTCTGGCTATCGCTTCTGCATGCCCCAATAAATAATCATAATCGTATCCGGCTGTCTGAGCAATGTTAGACAAAACTTGTTTTATATTGTTATTATAATCTTTTTTGAGCAGAGGTAAAAGTTTGTACCTGAGCTTATTCCTAAAAAAAACTTCGCTCTTGTTAGATTCATCCAAACAGGCTTTGATTTTTTTTGACTTTAAAAATTCTTCTATGTCTCTGCGCGGAGTCTCGATTAGAGGCCGGATAATATTTAAACCTTTAATATTTCTCTTAGGTAATATAGCTGTTAGGCCATAAAATCCCGAACCGCGCAGAAGGCGCATCAATACTGTCTCGGCCTGGTCATCGAAGTTATGCCCTAAAGCCAATGAATCCGCTTTTATTTTTTTGGCCATATTAAATAAAAATGCAAACCGGGCATTACGCGCAGCTTCTTCAAGGGATCCTTTTAATATGCACTGCCCCACATTAATCCTACCGATTGTAACCGATAAGCCCAATTTTAAGGAAAGCTTCTCAACAAAATTTGCTTCCTGGGCGGAATTACTTCTAAGCATATGGTCCAAATGAGCAACATGCAGCTTAAGTTTATACTCTTTTTTTAAACTATCCAGTAAATACAAAAGTGCGACAGAATCAGGCCCTCCCGAAACACCAATCAGGATGACCTGCCCCTTTTTTAACAAATTATATTTGTGGATTGATTTTATAGCCGAACTTTGCATTAATTAGGCAGATTTTCCGCGTTTTTTAAGTACTTCATTGATTTTTTCAATGATACTTTCTATGCTTGCGGGTTTAGTTATGTAATCATCGCAGTATAACCCTTCGGCTTTAATTTTTGCTGCCGGGTCGCTTACCGCGGAACACATAATTATAGGAGCATACATGGTCCTTTTGTCTTTACGTAATTTTTCCAGGACATCAAAACCGTTGATCCCGGGCATTAATATATCCAGGATAATCACATCAGGCTTGTGCCAACGGCAAGACGCCAGCCAAGCGCCTACGTTGCCACCTTTCGCCACAAGCACCTTGAATTTATCAGAACACTGCAACCCTTCCTTGAAAAGAAAACAGAAATCTGGATCATCATCAATTAAAAGAACTTTAATTTTGTTCTGATTTTCTTCTTGCATATTTCACCTCTTTTTAGGATTAATTATGCTTAGACATCCTGATCTTATTTTTCAATTCTTTCGCCTCTTCATTCGAAAATACGCCGAAAAAATGAAAAGACTTAACTTCGTTAATTGTCAAAGGTTGATCCATTAACCAATCTTTATATTCTTTTACTGATTCCTCGGGTAAGCCTAGTTTTTCATTGGCAATATTAAAACTCAATGCTTCAGCCTTGTAATCCACATACTGTTTTGAATATTTGGAATTTGCTTGCTGATAACCTAAACTACAGGCTATTGTGGCCATACAACCTGAATATAAAAAACTTGTTAAAAGGATAATTAAAGGAAGGACTCGGACGGATTGATATTTTTTATTCATATGAGTAATATACTTTTGCTGTAATAACATTTCTGCTATAGCAAGACGCCGTTAAAGGTCAAATAGCAATTAGTGGCGGAGAGTGCCCTGCTACGCAGGACTACTTCAATCGTCACTCAAGTAAAGCTTAAGTGGCGGAGAGTGGATTTTTGAGCACCCAATCCACAATCTAGCGAAATCCCGCTGCTTTTTAGCGGGAAAACCACGAAGTGGCTGCTCCCACTCTCTTGTAGTTTTTTAAGTGGCGGAGAGTGGATTTAAACCACCGACCAAGCGGGTATGAGCCGCGTGCTCTATCAGGCTGAGCTACTCCGCCATAAGGATTAAAATCTTATCACAATTTAACAAAAAAGCAATACAGATTACATCATCTACTTGAACATCCTATGCGCAAAAAGTATATACCCAACAGCAAAAGCATTTAAACAGGCAATGAGAGTAACTCCTGCAGCAATATCTTTTACCAGCATAATCAAAGTACGATATTTTCTGGTAAACATATCGATCATCATTTCTATTGCCGTGTTAAATATCTCGGCGATAAAAACCAATGTTATGGCAAAACATAAAGCTACAAGCTCTAGCCCCTTTAAGTCATATTTAATGCCTAAAAGAAACGCCGCCAAGCCCATAAGAAAAATTATACGCATATTTCGGTGGTAAACAAATAAATACCACATTCCTTTGATCGCATACTTAAAACCTTCAACGAAGCCATGAAACCTGAATATATGCCTCAAAACTTTTCTAGGTGTCATTATTTTTTCCTATAGGCATCTAAAAACGAATCGCAGTATATTTGCTTATTAAGAATCAGCTCTGATGTTATCGCTGCGTCAATTAAATCTCTGTCCTTCGGATCAAGTATAGCTGCATCCAAACCAAAAGCCAAAGCCATGGTCAAAAAAGTACGGTTTATCAGGTTTCTCGAACAAGCACCTTGAGAAACATTACTTAAACCTAATATGGTTTTCGGACTGGGCTGAGAAATTATTTTAAATTCTTTTATGGATTCCAATATATCCAAGATCTGCGTCTGAGCCACATTCACCGGCATGACAATAGGATCTAAATATAAATCCTGAATGGAAAAATCCTGTTCAATGCAGCTGGAAACTATGGCAGCCGCCAATTCCAGCCGCTGATCTTTATTCTGAGGAATACCTTTTTGACTAATCGCGATACCGATTAATTTTGAATTGAATTTTTTCGCTAAAGGAACCAAAATCTCCAATTTGTCCTGGTCCGCAGTGACAGAATTTATCATTGTTGGATTTTTAGCCACAGCCAACCCCGCTTCAATCACTTTTGGCCTTGAGGAATCTAAAACAAGCATTTTATCGGTAACTTCCTGGATGCTCTCAACCAGCCAAGGCATATCAACAATCGGGTCTTTTGATGCCGGACCTAAACAAATATCTAAAGCATCCGCACCGAACTGAATCTGTTCAATCGCATATTTCTGAACAATAGATTTATTTTTGTCAATTATTGCCCTTGCGATATCCTTAAACATTCCATTGATCAACTCTCCAACGATAAACATTCATACTCCCTGTCAGCCTAAAGCTTTTAACCTATAGATTATCAGCCAACCATTAATTCACTTATGTATTTCTTGATCTTTTCAGCAGCAATTGGATGGCGCATAACAATAATATCAGCTCCGGACTGAATCAAAGCAGTTGCCGTTAATACTTCCCATGCTATACCCCGATCCAATTCATTGCCCCAACCCGGCATTTCCTTTTGCGTGATCGTAGATTCCTTGGTTTTCCAAGTCTCCTGGCCAACAAAACAAATAAACGGGCTAGCTACAGACTTATCTCCGGCTAAACCGGCCAAGCGGGCGCGCTCCATAATTGAATAGGCATATTCCAACCCATACCCCAATGCTCCAATGGTCGGATTAATAACGATCCGCTCTAAAGGCAAACTCATATCCGAAATTAAAATATTCAATTGTTTAGCAATATTAATATCAATCGGGCTCTCAGCTATAATATTATGCCCATCAGCTAAAACACTGGCAACCAATGTTTTGTAATTATCCTGCACAGCACTTCCTAAAAGGCAGCGCTCACCTTTAGCCGCCAGGCTTACTGCCGGCATAATCAGGTTATCTTTAGGATCATCTCCGCAGCCGATAATAATCAATGGTACATCAACTATTTTTAATAGCTGACTTACAAATTTTGCCGCTTCTTCAGGAGTCTTGTTGCCTGACTCAGGATGCGCTGACTGTAAACGCAAGCAAAGTACTTGAGCCTTATATTCCTTAACGCATTTTTCCGCCCAGGCAAAAGGATTACTAAAAACTTTACCGTAAACATCGCTTAAAGCCTTCGGCCAATCTAAAGGAGCCGTATCCCAAACTTCATAAGCTATCTGAGGCTGATTTTTTATCTGGGCTTCCGGGAATAAAAAAGGTAAAGTTTTCTGCCCGCCGATCTTAATAACATTTGCCCGGCTGCCGCCTTCAGTTTTAGTCGCGCCGATCAAAACTTCATTAACTTCACCGGACCATTTTTCTATCATTTCTGCTGCCATATTTTCCCTCCCAAATCCTCTAAAGCCTTTAAACCCGCAAAATCTTTTCCTAACTTCAATAAAGAATCACCGTTAAGGCTGGCTTGCATGATTTCACTATCAAAAGGAATATTACCTATAAACTCCAAATCAATATTCTTTAATTTATCAATTCCCGGCTCTTTATGCCATCGGTTTACCAATAAAAATTTTTTATCCGCTTTTATTCCTAATTCTTTTACCAGCTTGGCGATTCTTTCCGCTGCTTTTAAGCCAACGCTGGTGGCATCTGAAACCACTAGAAGCACTTGAGCGCTTCTAGTCGTCCGGCGTGAAAGATGTTCCAATCCGGCTTCATTGTCAATAATAACGAAATCATAATCGTTGACAAGCTTAAGCATTACTGCTCTTAAAATATTATTTACATAACAGTAACATCCCGGGCCTTCCGGCCTGCCCATAGAAATAATATCAAAGCCCTCTTCTTCCTGCAGGGCTAGCTGGACCTGATATTCTACATATCTTTCTTTAGTCCAACCTTGAGGCACCTTATCAGGATCAGCGGCTATCCTATCCAAGATATCGCCTACAGTTTCCTTAACTTCGACACCCAGACATTCACCCAAATTACTATTCGGATCAGCATCAACTGCCAAACAGCTGCCTAATTTTTTATCTCTGATCAATCGTACCAATAAAGCCGCTGTTGTAGTTTTACCTGTGCCGCCTTTTCCCGCTACTGCAATAATATGGCTCATAGTTTATTAATAATATTTTAGTAACTATAACTCTAACTACGAGCTTACAAGTTACCAGATACGCTCGGAAACTTATTTAAATCAGTGTGCGGAAAAAATAAAGCCGCCATATATTCATCCATATAACCCGCATCGACCGATAATTCAAAATAAGTCATTTTATGTGCAATTTGATCGGCGGTTTTTCTCGCATCTTCGGACAAAATCATCTGCCTAGCACCTGCTAATGAACTATTTCCTACAAAAATAAATTTATTCCGGTCTAAATCCGGCAACAATCCAATTGAAATAGCACTATCCATATCCAGCGATGTACCAAAACCTCCCGCTATAAATATTTTATTTACCTGTGAGAAATCTAATCCCATATGCCTGATAAGGCTTGAGGTAGCTGAATAAATCGCCGCCTTAGCTCGCTTTAAGTTTTCTATATCCACATCATTTATTACTATGTCCGAAGAAGAATCCGTATCCTCCTTAAAAACAACTATAAATTCTCTGCCTAAATCTGTTTCGCGTATCCTTTTATGTTTGATCGGTTTGATTTTTCCGTCTTTATCCAAAGCCCCCATCATAAGCATTTGCGAAATAAGATCAATATAACCCGAACCGCAGATACCCTTGGCTTTAGCTTGAGCAATCGTTGAATAAACAATATTAAAATCCTTATCGAGAGTTACCTTCTGCACCGCGCCTCTAGTTGCCCGCATCCCGCAGCTGACACCACTGCCCTCAAACGCAGGCCCTGCAGAAGCCGCGCAGGCAATAAGAAACTCCTCATTTCCTAAAACAATTTCTCCATTAGTACCGATATCTATTAAGACACTTAAATCTTTTTCTTTATAAATTCCACAAGATAAAACACCTGCGGTAATATCTCCGCCGACATAACTAGCAACTCCGGAAACACAAAACAAAACTCCATGCGGATTGATCTTTATTCCCGCTTCATGAGCACGCATGATTGGTAGAAAGTTAACTGTCGGGACATACGGCTCTTTTCTGATATGGGTCGGATCAATACGCAGCAGCAAATGAATCATTGTAGTATTGCCTGCGCACAAAACAGCCGTCACATCATTAAGATTGACCTTATGTTCATGAATCAATTCCTGAATCATCTGATTCATGCTTTCAACTACCAATCGATGCAGCTTTTCCAAACCATCGGGTTCCCGGGCATAAATGATGCGAGTAATAACATCACTGCCAAAACTTGCCTGTTTATTATAAGTTACTTTTGTTCCCAGAACTTTTTTCGTATTAAGATTTATTAACTGCCCGGACAATGTAGTTGTGCCGATATCAAAGCTTAAACCAAAGTTATCTTTAGAAGTATCTCCTGGCTCAAGATTGATAATATCCGCTTTTTCAGCCTGCTTAACCAAAGTGACAGTTACTTTCCAATCGGCATCACGGACTAAACTGCTCAATGACCTGATAATTGTAAGGTTGGTGTTGGCCGGCAAGCGCGCCTGCCTTAACAGCCTCTCTAGATCACTTACCTTGTCATCTAAATCAGGAGGCGGAAGCTCCAAATAAATTTTTTCTGTTAAGCTGGAAATCGGTAAAGCTTGCTCTTTAGCGTTAATTTCGGGGGGTTCAATCTCTTCAACATCAGTATAAACTTTTTTTAACTCTAGACTATCAACTTTTTCAAAATCGATAGCAGATTCCTGCGGAATCTCTACCACTAAATCGCTTTGAACCAAAGACAAACAAGCTAAGCATAATCCTTTATTTTTTTCCTCATCGCTTAAAAGCCCGGTTGACTGCATAACTACATTACCTTTTTTTACAACCACCTTGCACCTGCCGCAAACTCCATCTCCGCCACAAGGAGAAGCTATGAAAATATCCGCAGAAATAGCCGCAGAAAGAATTGTAGAGTCTTTCAGGACTGAAACACTTTTATTGATGGGTAAAAATGTTACAATGAATTTTTCCATATTAATTGATCACTTTGTAAATTTAACTTAAATCACAATATATAAATTCTTCAAAAACGACGGCAAGCCCGCTGCCTCTTTAGGCCCGACAATAATTTCCAAGCCGCAAGCCTCCTGTAAATCACCGCTCATCATTGCCACATATCCGGGAATAATCAATTTTTTGTGTGAAACTGTATCTTTTAACCCAAATTTAACAATTGAGGCGGCAATTTTATCTGGAGTGAATTTTTCCGCAGCCCAAGCAGTCAAAACTGACATACCCTCAGTATCAACACTAACAATATATGAAGGAACTTTACTTGCCTCAACCTCACCTAAAACCGTAAAATATGATAAAGAAAAATTAGTTGTAACAAGTACGGGAGATTTATCAGTGACTGCGCCAACCGGATAAAGCTTAGGCTCAATTTGAAGCGGTTTTTGGGGATCAGTATAAATATTCTGCCTCAATGTAAGCAATGTAAGCACTAGCGCTGGTTCACAATTTTTAAGCAATACTATACCGGCATATTTGGAAATATAAGTAGCAGCTTCAATTACTTCTTCGAAAGGATCATTGGAATCCATAACCGCGATAACGGGATAACCTAAAGAACGGTTAGATTTCTTAAGAGCTTGCCTCCTAATCTGAGTTAGGTCCCAGATCTTTTCAGAAATCGGCTTATTGCCGGTATCCAAAACAATATCTGAAACTCCGCTAACATTTAACTCCTTCGTTAAAACCGCCAGGTTTTCCAAATCAGCATCTAAAACAACTAACGGCACTTTATATTTTACGGCTAGCTTGGATATTTCCGAAATATTACTCTTGGTCGCCTTATAGACTAATGGTTTCCTTAATGCCGCAATCTCAAGCCCAGCCGCAAGTATCTCCAAATCATCGCTGATCAAAATCAAGCCCAGATTTGTGGCACCAGAAACCAACTTCACTGCTTTAATAAAATTATCTTTGTTTGAACTCTGCTTTATAGCCACGAGATTAACATTAAGCTCTTGGCCAACTCTTTCAAATTTTAAAGAATTAATCTTGGCTAATTTTTCTTTTATCTGAGTTTCGCTTAAGCTATCTTCAATAATAAAACCTATAGCACTTGGATTATGAAATTTTTCTTCATGCCTAAAAAGCACAGTTTCGTTGCCGATACTAAGCTTACTCTCGCCCTCTCCTATTGTAACTAGCTTTATAGGAGGTTGAGAAGAACTCTCTAATATATTTTTAGATGATTGGCTTAAATAAGGGCATTTCTCAATACTAACAGCTTTCTTGGCCAATTGCATAGCAAAAGCCAAACAAGTTACAAATCCGCATTCACGGCAATTTGTTTTAGGTAATAATTTATATATGTCTAATCCGGAAAGTGCCATATTCGAATACTCCTTATTTAAAAAAAATACGACCTAGATCTATAGACTATAGACTATTTATTTATTAGGCTTGCGAAGTATCCAGCCCCAAAACCATTATCGATATTTACAACTGTGACTCCCGGAGAACAGCCGTTAAGCATAGAAAGAAGTGCGGCCAACCCGCCAAAACTCGCACCATACCCGCAGCTCGTTGGTACTGCAATTACCGGAGCACTTACCAATCCACTAACCAAACTTGCCAAAGCTCCCTCCATACCGGCTACAACAATAATAGCTTTTGATCCATTTAAAATTTCAATATTATGCATTAATCGATGCACGCCGGCTACCCCAACATCATAAAGCTTAAAGACAACATTACCCATTACCTCCAAAGTCACCACAGCTTCTTCCGCCACCGGTATATCTGAAGTCCCGGCACAAACGACCGTTACTTTACCTTTTGGCCTAATTTTAGAATTTTTTATAAAACCTAATTTTGCTGTTGGATTATATTTAAGGCGAGGAAAAGCTTTCTTTAAATAAATATATTTATCTTTTTCCAGTCTAGTAAGCAAAAGATCCTGTTTATGATTCAGGATTTGATGAGCTATACTTTTTATATCTTCCTTTGTTTTGCCCGCGCTGTAAACCACTTCGGGAAAACCTTTGCGGTTATGCCTGTCTAGGTCTACTTTGGCAAAACCAAGATCGCAAAACCCGCTTCCGGAAGACATCAATACCCTCGAAAAATAATTACAAGAATAATTAAGATAATTATTCCTGAAAGAATATAAAAATCATTAAAATAAAAAAAGTCACTCAATCGGTTTTTTACCGAATAATTATGCGGCTGCTTATCTTTAAAGAATAAATTTTTATTCTTTCTTTTAAATTCTTCAATCTGCTGGCGCTTAAATCTTAAATATACTCCCCCGATCCTATAAGCCGGGATAGCCTGACTTTCTGCCAACTCAATAACTTCTTTTTCGCTGATACCCAAAGCGAGCGAAACTTCTCTGATCGTTAAAAGTTTTTCTTCACCCATTTTTTATTTTCCTACTTTTCCAGAAGCTACCCAAGAATCTATCGCTTTTCTCTCGAATTTCCAGTTTTCACCTTCTTTAAAACCAGGGACTTTTCCGGAGTTTGCCCAATCTAAAACCGAATTCAAGTCTACTTCCAGATAACGCGCCAACTCATCCGTATTTAAAAAATCATGCAACATAAAACAAGAGCCTTCCAGGATCGCCCCTTCTGCAACATTTAATTTCACAGGATAAATGTCTCCTTCTACTATCGCACTGGGCAAAAGAGTAAGCCTTTCCTTGGCTATAATCTTTCCTTTAACCCGGCCGCCTACAATTATATTATCTCCGATAATCTCTGCAGTCACAATAGCGGTTGAACCAATTGTCAGGTTGCCTTTTGTATCGAGATTACCGTCGAATTTACCGTTAACCCGTAAATTTACCGGATCTTTAAAAGTTAGGGTTCCCTGCATTGCAGCATCAACATCAAGCACCTTCTCTTCGACCTTCTTTTTATTAAATGCCATCGCTCTACCCTCCTTTAACCGGTTTACCAAATATTTTACCTTCTGCGTGGCCTAAAAAGAATAACGTAACCAATGTTAATAAAGTAGTGGTACTTGCAGCAATATAAAAACCACAGCCAACAGCCAAGCCAATACCAGCAACCACCCAAAGGCTAGCGGCTGTTGTTAGACCCTTTACCCCGCCTCTTTCAAATATAATCGCGCCAGCACCCAAAAAACCAACTCCAGTGATAACCCCAGCAGCAATACGAGTGGGATCCAAAGCTACTATATGTTTATATATATCAAAAACATACAACGATGTCAACATGATAAGGCAGGAACCCATACAAACTAAAATATGAGTACGCAAGCCGGCTTCTTTACGATGCCATTGCCTTTCCAGGCCGATCACACCGCTTAAAACCACAGATAAAACCAATCTCAAAACAACCTGCAGATCCGTAATCATGCTTGCCTCCGATTTCCGTTTCTTCTACCTAAGGTGAGCCGTTTTTTCACACCACAGGTGAATAAAGGTGTAATTGTTTATCCCAACCCCGCACTTAAATTAAGTTCGGATTTAGCCCCTTTTTTATACAACTGATACCCAAAACCAGCTACCATGGCGGCATTATCCATGCAAAGATCTTTGGGTGGAAAATAAACTTCAATATTTCCTACTTTAGCTTGAGCCTCAAAAGTTTCTCTCAATTTATTATTAGCCGCCACTCCACCACCAACTAAAATTGTATTAACTTTCTTTATTTCACAAGCAAGGATCGTTTTCTTTATCAGCGTATCTATTGCTGCCTTTTGAAAAGAAGCTGCAATATCGGCTTTTTCCGAAAGCTTCAAGTTATGATACGCTTTAACTTTATAAAGAACCGCAGTCTTAATACCGCTGAAACTGAAATTCAAAGGCGCTTTGGTATCGGAACAATTAAATTTAAATTTGTCAGGATTACCTTTGAGTGCCAATTTTTCAATGATCGGCCCCCCCGGATACCCTAACCCTAATAATTTAGCAACTTTATCAAAAGCTTCTCCACAAGCATCATCCTGTGTCGATGCCAATAATTCAAAATTATCATAATCTTTTACAAAAAATAAGCTTGTATGCCCGCCTGAGACGATCAAAGCTACAAAAGGAAGTTTAACCTGCTTTTCATTACACCCAATCCTAACTGATGGATTGGTGTGTGCTTTCTGCCTACACCCAATCCTATCTGATGGATTGGTGTGTGCTTTCTGTCTACACCCAATCCTATCTGATGGATTGGTGTGTGCTTTCTGTCTACACCCAATCCTATCTGATGGATTGGTGTGTGCTTTCTGCACTAGATTCGCATAAATGTGCGCTAAAATATGATCGACACCCAATAAGGGTACTTTTAAACCTAAAGCCAGGCCTTTTGCAAAAGAAATTCCTACTAGTAGTGAACCTAAAAGCCCCGGACGGTTAGTTACGCTGATCAAATCAATATTTTTTAATTTTAAACCAGCTTGGCTAAAACAGGATTCAGTGACTTCAGATATAGTTTCCAAAGACATCCGGGAAGCTATTTCCGGAATCACCCCGCCATACCTAGAATGAAAACTCAAACTTGAGCTAACAACATTTGAAAGGACAGTTTTGCCGTCTTTAACAATAGCCGCCGATGTTTCATCACAAGAGGATTCAATTCCTAAAACATACATTATCTGACCAGCTCCGAAAGAAAAACAAATTCATAACCTTCTTTTTCGATTTCCGGCATAATTTCCTTTAATACCCGCAAAGTAGCTTTACGGTCATGGCCGATACCTATTGCATGTCCGGACGTTTTCGCCTTTGCCTTTAATTTATTGATCTGGTTTTTAATATAAACAGGATCATTGATATTATCTAGGAAAATATCTCTTTTAGCAAAACCTATACCCATTTTTTGACTAAGCTGCAAACAAGTAGAATTTGAAGAAACAAAACTATCTAAAAAGAATAATCTCTTTGATTTTAAATTATTAAAGATAATTGCCATTACCCTGGGGTCTTTAGTAACGGCGGAACCCATATGATTGGATACTCCAACAACATAAGCAATATCATTTAAATCTTTATCCAAGATGTTTTTAATATCCCGCTCGTTCATTGTTGTCAAAATTGTATCTCGCTCAAGCCTTAATTTTTCTGAAGGCTGCATGGGCAGATGCAGGATAATTTCACATCCAAAACCGTGCGCATCCTGGCTTATCTTCTTTGAGTAGGGCAAGTTGGGCAAAACCGCCAAAGTTAAGGGGTACCTTATTTCTTTTAAAACAGCGAGATTATTCGGATTATATCCCCAATCATCCAAAACTATTGCAATCTTTGCTTTCTTGGTCAACACAGGCCCTGATATTTTAACCGGCTTTTTTTTAGGCACCGGCTTTTTCCCGGCACGCAAAAGTAAAACCCCCTGGATAACCACGATTACCGATAAAACTATAATAATTATCTTATTTCTATTCATTATTTTTCAACGGGTAAAACCTGCTCTTTTTGTTTTGTACTAGCATTAAATTTACTTTCAGAAAAAATCCCATAAATTTTTACTACCTTTAAAGCATCAATAGCGCGCATAAGCTGAAAATCATTTTTATAATCGAACCCACCTTTTTTATCTTCGGCCTTTTTTTCTATTTCATCAAAAGCATTTTGCCCGCTTATGATTTTTTTATCTTTTTTATCCAAAGATTCATTTTTTGGTTCTTCTACAATAATATCCGGAATAACCCCTTTGCCATGTATCTGTTTGCCGGATGGTGTAAAATATCGGCTGGTGGTCAATCTCAAAGCCGACCCATCGCTTAAAGGAATCACTGTCTGCACAGAACCTTTGCCAAAAGATTTTACGCCCACAATAAGGGCTCTTTTGTAATCTTGCAAACAACCGGCAACGATTTCGCTGCCCGATGCCGAACCTTCATTTATTAATACAGCCATGGGTATGTTTGTGAGCGGATTTTTAGCATTTGAAACAAATTCTAAATTCTGGGCATTCTTACGGCCTTTGGTATAAACTATAACTTTGCCGGGTTCAATGAATTTTTCAGTTACCTTGGCCGCGACTTCTAAAATACCGCCAGGATCATTCCGTAGATCCAAAATAAAAGTAGTCATCCCTTGTTTTTTAAGATTTTCTAAAACATTATTCAGGTCTTGAGCGGTATTTTCGCGGAATTCAACCAATCGCACATAGCCTATACCATCCTCAAGAATCTTAGCATCTTTCAAATCCTTGATTTTAATGATATCCCTGACAATTTTAAATTCAATCAGCCTATTTTCTGATTCTCTTAAAATCGTAAGATTAACAACTTCCCCGGGATTACCTCTCATTCTTTTAACTGCTTCAGTCAAAGCTATATCGCGAGTAAGTTCTTTATTGATTTTCACAATACGGTCATTAGCTTTTATTCCCGCTTTCCAGGCTGGAGTATCATCTATAGGAGAAATAACTGTTAATAATCCGTCTTTAATTGTAATTTCAATTCCTAATCCGCCAAATTTACCTTCAGTATCCACTTTTAATTCATTATAAGTATCAGGGTCCATAAATTGACTGTGTGGATCCAAAGAAGAAAGCATCCCTTTTAAAGCACCATAAATTAAATTTTTCGGTGTTACTTCTTCCACGTAATCCATCTGAACAATGGTCAATACATCTGAAAATAATTCCACCTGGCGGAATAAATCATCTTTTTTCTTTTTATCGATACCCGAAATCGCAATTGAAGTAACTGTAAAAGTAATTAAGATGAATATTATCCCAAAGACTATTTTTTTACGCATTAAGAAAGCCTCCGCTTAAGTATATCCTGCACAATTTTAGGATTAGCTTTTCCCGAGCTTTTTTTCATAACCTGGCCCACCAAAAACATAAGCGCGTTAACTTTACCGGCGCGGAAATCTTCTACCGACTTTATATTTGCCTGAATTACTTCATCAACAACCTTATCTAAAGAAACACTGTCGGAAATCTGAACCAGATTCTTCGTCTTGACGATCTCTGCAGCTTTATTCTTAGTCTCGATCATTTCTTTTAAAACTGCCTTTGCATTCAAATTTGAGATCTCATCTCGGTCGATAAATCCTAATAAATCCAAAAGATCTTCAGAACTAACCCCTAAAGCGTGCATCGAGGTATTTCTGATATTTGCTTCAGAAAATAAGGGCCCAATCAAAAGATTAACTATAGGCTTTTTATCGGAATTCTTGTATTTTTTCATGCACTCTTCCGCGTAATCTGCGTCTGCTTTAGAGATAACTAAAATATTAGCGTCATGCTCGGTAAGCGCGTATTCACGGATAATACGCTGGCATCTTTGTTCCGGCAGCTCCGGAATAGTTTTTTTAATTTCTTCGATCTTTTCTTTCGTTATTAAAAATTGAGGTAAATCCGGCTCTGGGAAATAACGGTAATCCTTAGCTTCCTCTTTTGTGCGCATTACCACAGTTTTATTTTCTTTCACATCCCATAGCATTGTCTGCTGAATAATAGCTCCGCCCCCGGCTAAAACCTCTGCTTGCCTCTGGATCTCATAAGTAAGTGCATCTTTAACTCCTTTAAAAGAGTTCATATTTTTAAGCTCGGTCTTTGTACCTAAAACAATTTCGCCGGTTTTTCTTATTGATACATTAGCATCACAACGCAAAGAACCTTTTTCCATATCGCAATCAGAAACATCAAGATATTCAATTATACTTTTTAATGCGGTCAA
>Ga0172375_10007658_pt1 | contig 14736 bp, 15 predicted proteins | sample LakKiv1m_FD_114537 | JGI IMG/M metagenome (GOLD analysis project Ga0172375, IMG submission 114537) | Freshwater microbial communities from Kabuno Bay, South-Kivu, Congo - kab_092012_11.1m | ecosystem: Environmental > Aquatic > Freshwater > Lake | place: Democratic Republic of the Congo... | reverse complement strand
TTAAGGAGGTCATGAGATCTATGGTTTATCAAAAGAGAGAGATGGGAAGGCGGGGAGGATCGCGTGACGGCGGCGGCAGAGGGCCGGCCAAGCCGGGAGCGCGCAGGCGCGACAGACGCGACGACCTCGACGGGCGTATGCGCCGCAAGACGTGCCGTTTTTGCGAAGAGAAAATCAATGATCTGGATTATAAGGATTTGAAGCGCATGGAGCGGCTGGTGAGCGAACGCGGAAAGATCTTGTCGCGTCGCGTGACAGGAACGTGCGCCAAGCATCAGCGTTGTGTCGTCGAGGCCGTCAAGAGGGCCCGTTTCATCGCGCTCTTGCCGTATTTGAAGAAGTAGCGAAACATCAAGTTAAAAAGATATTATGAAAACACCAATAACCAAGATACAAATTCCAAATAAATCCCAACATTCAATCACCAATGATCAAACACGAGAAAAACAAATAACCTGTTTGGTGATTTGAATTTGGTTATTGTTTGGTTATTGTTTCTTGGTATTTGGTTATTCGTTACTTAAAGAGGTTACTATGTTGAAAGTTGTCTTGAGATCCGATGTTCCCGGGGTTGGCCGGGCTGGCGATGTCAAACAGGTCAAAGACGGTTTTGCGCGAAATTTTCTTCTGCCGCAGAACCTGGCTGTTGAGGCGACGGACCATGCCCTGAAACAGATGGACCTGGAGCAGAAAAAACGGCAGGCCAGGCTCGCCCAGGAGAAAAAGAAGGCCGAAGAGCTGGCGCAGAAACTTAACGGATTTTCTCTGACCATGACGGTCGAGGTCAACGAAGAAGAGAAGCTTTACGGTAGCCTGACGGTCCAGGATATTCAGAAATCCATGGCCGCCGAGGGGATCGACGTGGATAAGAAGTGCATCGTTCTGGAGGCCCCTCTGAAGGCGCTGGGTATTTATGATATCGATGTCAAGCTTCATCCCGACGTGACGGCAAAGGTCAAGGTTTGGGTGGTCAAGAAGTAGGTCGAAAAAGCGGCTTCTTCGAGTTTATAGAGTTCTTGGGACTTGGTTCAACAGACTCAATAAACTCAACGAACTTAATGAATTGTGATTGACGGTATTTCTTTTGGGACCTTCAAGTTTTTTCCTCTATGAAACGATCGCCGAAACGTCATTATAAAGAAGGGTCCGCCGGGGCCCTGGCGCCTGTCGAAAAGTTGCCTCCGCAGAATATTGAAGCGGAGATGGCCGTCCTGGGCTGTATGCTGATCGAAGAAGACGCCATCGGTGTCGCCGTCGAGAACCTTTCGTCGGAAGACTTCTATAAGGACGCGCACAAAAGGATTTTTTCTTCCATCGTCCAGCTTTATGACCAGCGCAAGGCCGTCGATCTGATCACGCTGATCGAGAAGCTCAGAAATGAAGGCGTTCTCGAGGAAGTCGGCGGGGCTAGTTATCTGACGGCCCTGACCAATGTCGTCCCCACCGCCGCCAATGTTTCCCATTATTCCCGCATCGTCAAGGAAAAGCACGTCCTGCGTCTTTTGATCCATCATGGGACCCAGATCGTGACTGAGGCTTACGACACCGAAGATGCGGTCGGCGACGTCCTGGACCGCGCCGAGAAGATGATCTTCGAGATCGCGGACAGGCGCGTGGGCCAGGCGGGGTTCATCCCCATCAAAGAGATCATCAAAGACTCCATCGAGACGATCGACCGTCTTTATCAGAACAAGGCGCACGTGACGGGCGTCCCGACGGGCTACACAGATTTCGATATCAAGACCGCCGGTCTTCAGCCTTCGGACCTGATTATTGTCGCCGGGCGTCCGTCCATGGGCAAGAGCGCGTTCGTCATCAACGTCCTTGAACATGCCAGCATCATCGAGAAGATCCCGACGGCCTTTTTCAGCCTGGAAATGTCCAAGGAACAGCTGGTGCAGAGGCTCTTGTGTTCGCACGCGCGCGTGGACGCCCACAAGGTCAGGACGGGCTACCTGTCGGCGTCCGACTGGCCGAGCCTGACGACCGCGGCGGGCAAGTTGTCCGAGGCGCCTATTTATATCGACGATACGCCCGGCATCTCCGTTCTGGAATTAAGGGCCAAGGCGAGACGCCTGAAGGCCCATCATGATATCGGCCTGATCGCCCTGGACTATCTCCAGCTCATGCGCGGTACGGCGGGGGTGGAGAGCCGCCAGCAGGAGATTTCCGAGATCTCGCGTTCGCTCAAGGCGCTGGCAAGAGAATTGAACGTTCCCGTGATCGGGATCAGCCAGTTGTCCCGCGCCGTGGAAAGTCGCACGGACCACCGGCCGCAGCTGTCGGACCTGAGGGAATCGGGCGCTATCGAACAGGACGCCGATGTGGTGGTTCTTTTGATCAGGGAGGAATATTATAACCCTTCGGAGCAGAATCGCGGCATCGCCGAAGCCATTATCGCCAAGCAGCGTAACGGGCCCGTAGGGACCGTGAAACTCGCCTTTATCAAGGAATACACACGTTTCGAGAACCTGGCGGGTGCAGGTACACAAAACTCTGATTGACTTTCGGTTGAGGCTTTCGTATAATTTGATACATTCGCAGTATATGCCTTATCCATATGCGAGAAGGCCAGGATATGCGAAAAAAGCTGCTCAGTATCAACCCTGAGCAAACACCGGACCCAAAGTCCGGTGTGCGTCGAACGGGTTGAGAAAACCAATCATATGGCTACAGTGAGACGCCTTCAGGCCTACCTTATAAGTATCATTTTTCTTTGCTGCGCTGTTTGCGCCTTCGCCCAAAAGGAGGAGACGCAAGAGGCGGCAACCCCATCCAAGATCATTAAATCCGTTGAAGTGACCGGCAATAAGGCCATCAGCACGGCCACGATCATGGCCAAGCTCAAAACCCGCGTGGGACAGGTGTATTTTCCCCAGGCGGCCCGCGATGATATCAAGCGGTTGTATGAGACCGGGTTCTTTTCGGATATCAGCCTGGACCTGGAGGACGTCGAAGGCGGCCTCAAGGTGACCTTCAAGGTGGAGGAACGGCCGATCATCGAGGCCATCACCATGGAAGGCAACAAGACGTTCCGTTCGAGTGTGCTTTTGCATAAGCTCAAATCCAAACAGGGGCAATACATGAACCTGGCCGTCCTCAAGGATGACCTGACGTTGATCAAGAAGGAATATGAGAAGAAGGGCCAGCCCGACGTAACGGTGGACCAGAGTGTGACCACCGATCCCAAGACGAACAAGACCAAGATCACGATCAAGGTGACCGAAGGAAAGCGCATCAAGATCAAGAAGATCTATGTGGATGGGAACCTGCATTTTCCGGACAGCAGGATCCTGGGTTTGATCAAGACCAAACGCGCCGGCTGGTTCAACCCCGGTTATTTCAAGGAAGACCAGTTCAACGACGACCTGGAACGCATCAAGGATTTTTACCAGAAAAACGGCTATTTGGATGTGAGCGTCGATTACCGCCTGGATTACGACGTCAAGGGGGATATCTACCTGAGGATCAACGTCGATGAAGGGAAGTCATACACCGTCGGCAGCATCACGTTCAAGGGCAATGCCGTGGCCACGGACAAGGAGCTTTCCGGTAGCGTCAAGGCCTGTCCCGTCGGCGGGGTCTTCACTTATGACGCCCTCAAGATGGATGTGGCCAATCTTCAGGGGTTCTATTTCGGCAAGGGGTATATTTACGCCCAGATCAACGAATCCGCGGCCCTGGAGCCCCAGGCGGGGAAGGTCGATATCTCTTATACGATCAAGGAAAATGAGGTCGTTTATGTCGACAGGATCCTTATCCGCGGCAACATCAAGACCAAAGACAAGGTCATCCGCCGCGAGCTGAGGATCAAACCCGGCGAGCGCTTCGACGGCGATAAGCTTAAGCGCACCAAAGAACGTCTCTACAATCTTGGTTTCTTCGATGAGATCAACTACGATACGGAGCAGGGCAGCGCGCCCGACAACCGCAATCTTGTCGTGGACGTCAAAGAGGCCAAGACCGGGTCTTTCAGTTTCGGCGGCGGCTACAGCTCGATCGACCAGTTCGTGGGGTTTGTCGAGATCGAACAGAAAAACTTCGACTGGCAGAACTGGAAGACGTTCACGGGCGCCGGCCAGGACCTGAAGCTGCGCGGAGAAATGGGTTCAGTGAGGGAGAATTTCGAATTGAGCTTCACGGAACCATGGATGTTTGACCACCCGATCTCTTTCGGTTTTGATCTCTACAGCCGCGTCCATGACAAGGATTCCGACGTCGGTTACGGCTACCGCGAAAAGCGCACGGGCGGCGACCTGCGCCTGAGCAAGGAACTCACGGAATATATCAAGGGCGGCCTCATTTACCGCCTGGAGCAGGTGGAGATCTCCGATGTGGATTCCACCGCGCTGGATGACCTGAAGGCCGAAGAGGGCAAGAACATCATCAGCAGCATGGAGCTCACCCTGACGCGCGATACGACGGATAACGTCTTTAATCCTTCCCGCGGCCTGGTGTTGAGCGGTTCCTATGAGATCGCCGGCGGGCCCATGGGCGGCGACAAGAAATTCAACAAGGTCTTCGGCTTGGCTTCGCAGTATTATCCGTCTTTCGGCAAGAACGTCCTGCAGTTGCAGGCCCGGGCCGGCATCGTGACGCCCTACGGCGACCAGAAAAAAGTGCCGATCTACGAACGGTTCTTCGCCGGCGGCGCCAATACGATCCGCGGTTACGAGGAACGCACCGTCGGTCCGGCGGACCCCAAGACCTCCGATCCATTGGGCGGCGAGGCGTTGATGATTTTCAACATCGAATACACGTTCCCGATCGTGGAATTCATCAAAGGCGCCTTGTTTATCGATACGGGCGGCGTCTGGGAGAAGGTGTCCGATTTTGACATGGGAGGTTTTAAGACGGGTATCGGTTTCGGCGTGCGCATCAAGACGCCGATCGGCCCCTTGAAGCTCGATTACGGCATCCCGTTGAACAAACAGCCGGGCAAAGAGACCAAAGAAGGCCGGTTCCATTTCAGCATGAGTCACGGATTTTAAACAAGGGTTTTTGATTAAAAACAAAAACGCCTGGCATGGTCCGCCCGCAACGGCGGGACCGAGGCAGGCAGGGAGGAAACAGATGAAGAGCAAGACGATGGTCAGGGGATTGGCGTTCGTATGCATGTTTTTGATGACCGCAGGCGTGGCCCTGGCGGCCGGAAAGATCGCCTATGTCGATCTTTCGTCGACGTTCGATAAATATGAGAAGACGAAAGTCTTTGATGACCAACTCAGCCAGATCCAGAAAGAAAAAGAGAAAGACCTGACGACCCTGGCCGATGACATCAAGGCCATCGAAGACAAGATGCCTTTGCTGAGCGAAAAAGAAAAGGCCTCCAAACAGAAAGATCTGGACGAAAAGAACGCCAAGCTGAAACAGATGAGCCAGCAGGTGGCCTTGGATTTAAGGAAAGAGCGCGATGACAGGCTAAAAGAGATCCTTCAGGACATCGAGAAGGTCATCCAGTCGTATGCGCAGAAGAACCAGTATGATTTTATCTTGAACGATCGCGTGCTCTTGTATGGGGCGGCCAGCGCGGACATCACACAGGACATCATCGATCTGTTGAACAATCAGTATAAACAGGATTCTAAAAAGCAGTCGTCAAAGAAGAAATAGCTCTTTAATCGAGCCGCAGAATGCGGCGAAGATACCCCGCGAGTATCGGAAAAATTTCGTGCCCGGCAGCCCTGGGCAAGAAATTTTTCCGATATCTTACGATGTGGGGTCATTCAGGAAAGAAACCCTGTGCCTGTCCTGCTTCGGGCAGGGTGAGCACAGGGAGATTCATCGCCGTGTCGACAGAAGGCCGCATGGGCAGAACGTTAAAAGAAATCGCCGCGCTTGTCGGCGGAGAAATCTCCGGCGACCCTGAGACGATAGTCACGGGAGTGGCGGGTCTCAAGGAGGCCGGGGAAGGGGATATCAGCTTTCTGGCCAACCGCCGTTATGCGCCTCTTCTGGAAACGACGCGCGCTTGTGCCGTCATTGTGCCGCTATCCGTGGAAGCCGGCAGAAAACCGGTGATCCGCGTTTCTGATCCATCCCTGGCTTTTGCCAGGGTTGCCGAAATGTTCCATCCGGTCGTCATCCGTCACCCGAAGGGTATTCACAAGACCGCCGTGGTCGCCAGAACGGCAAAGATCGGCAAGGGCGTCGCTTTGGGCCCGTATGTCGTGGTCGAAGACGGCGCGGTCATCGGGGACCGCACCGTCATTTACGCCGGTTCTTTTATCGGCCATGACACGCGGATCGGCGCAGACTGTATTTTTTATGCCAACGTCTCCGTGCGTGAACGCGTGAGGATCGGCAATAAGGTTTTTATCCAGAGCGGCAGCGTGATCGGCTCCGAAGGTTTCGGTTACACCAGGGTGGACGGCGCCTACAAGCTGATCCCCCAGACGGGGACGGTCGTGATAGAGGATGAGGTGGAGATCGGGGCGAACGTCACGATCGACAGGGCGAGGTTTGATAAGACCCTGATCGGCCGGGGGACCAAGATCGACAATCTCGTCCAGATCGCCCATAATGTGGTGATCGGCGAGAACAGCGTGATTGTGGCGCAGGTCGGTATCTCCGGAAGCACGCATATCGGCAATCATGTGACGATCGCCGGCCAGGTCGGCCTGGTCGGGCACATCGAGGTCGGCGACGGGGCGATCTTGGCGGCGCAGTCGGGGATCATGCGTGACGTGCCTGCCAATACCATGGTTTTCGGTTATCCCGCGCAGCCTCATCACCAGGCCATGAAGATGTATGCGGCCTTCGAGCGCCTGCCGGATATGGTCAAGACCGTCAACGAACTCAAGAGAAAGGTCGAACAGCTCGAAGCGCAGTTAAAACAGCGAGGATAAGGCATTGCAGAAGACGATCAAAGAAGAGATTTTATTGCGTGGCAAGGGTATCCATACGGGCGAAGATGTGGAGTTGAGGATGCGCCCCCTGGGGCCCGATATGGGCATTATTTTCCAGAGGGTGGACCTGCCTGAAAAACCCATGGTCCGCGCGGATATCCAGGCGGCCTTGGCGGCAAAAAAACAGTCGAGGCGCACGGCCATCGGTTGCGGCGCCATCGAGATCCAGACGATTGAGCATCTGATGGCGGTTTTTTCGTGTTTCGGGATCGACAATGTCCTCGTTGAGACGAACGGCCCGGAAGTCCCTGGCATGGACGGCAGCGCTTTGAAGTTCGTCGAGGCCGTCAAGAAGGCGGGCATCGTGGAGCAGGGAGCGCCCCGCAGGACGTTCAAGGTCACGGCGCCTCTGTTCGTGGAAGGGGAAACTTCCGCCATCGCGGTGTTCCCATCGTCCGATTTCAGGATTTCTTATACCTTAAGTTATGATCATCCCATGCTGGGGGACATGTTCCTGGACCTTAAGATCGACGCCCATGTTTTTGAAAAAGAAGTGGCTCCTGCCAGGACGTTCTGCCTTCAGGAAGAAGCCCAGGAATTGATGAAGAGCGGCATGGGCAAAGGGGCCAATTACGAGAATACACTGGTCGTTTCCAAGGACGGCATCATCAAAAATACCCTGCGGTTCAAGGATGAGTTTATCCGCCACAAGATGCTTGACCTGATCGGCGACTTGGCCCTGTTGGGCATGCCCATGAAAGGGCATGTGATCGCGCTCAAGAGCGGCCACACGATGAACCTGAGGCTGGCCCAAAAGATGAAAGACCAGATGGACAAGCAATATGTCGCGGCCATCAAGGCGGCCGAATGTTCGCCGAGGGAAGGCCAGGTGGATATCGGGACCATCATGAAGATCCTGCCGCACCGCTATCCGTTCTTGCTGGTGGACCGCGTTATTTCCATGGAAGAGGGCCGGCGGGCCGTCGGCATCAAGAACGTCACCATTAACGATTATTTTTTTGAAGGACATTTTCCGGGACGGCCGGTCATGCCGGGCGTGTTGATCGTCGAGGCGATGGCCCAGGTGGGCGGCGTCCTGATGCTGAGCCCCGCGGAGAACAGGGGGAAGCTCGCGTTTTTCATGGCGGCCAATAACGTTAAATTCCGCAAACCGGTTATCCCCGGCGATCAGCTCAGGATCGAGGTCGTCGTCGGGAAACTCCGTTCCAAGACCGGCCAGGTGACAACCCAGGCCTTTGTCGACGGAGAAATGGTTGCGGAAGCGGACCTCATGTTCGCCCTTGTGGAGAAGTAGCTCATGGCGCACATTCATCCGACAGCCATCATTGCCAAGGGGGCCAGGATCGATAAAGATGTCGAGATCGGTCCTTACAGCATGATCGGCGACAAGGTCAAGATCGGTGCAGGAACCAAAGTCGGCAGCTTCTGCGTGATTGAGAATGATACGACGATCGGCGCGGGATGCAAAATTTTTACAGGCGCCTGCATCGGCAGCATCCCCCAGGACCTTAAATATTCGGGGGCGCCCAGCCGCGTGGTTATCGGCGATAACAATGTCATCCGTGAATATGTGACCGTCAATCTCGCTACGACGCAAGGGGCGGCGACCGTTGTCGGCAGCAATAACCTGATCATGGCTTACAGCCATGTCGCCCACGATTGTCTCATCGGCGACCATTGCATCATTGCCAACGCCGTCACGCTCGCCGGCCATGTCACGATCGAAGACAGGGTGGTCGTGGGCGGTCTCGTGGCGGTCCATCAGTTTGTCCGCATCGGCACGCTCGCCATCATCGGCGGATGTTCCAAGGTCGTCACGGACATCCCCCCATATTCGACCTGCGACGGCCATCCCGCGAGGTTCTACGGTTTGAACCTTGTGGGGCTCAGGCGCGCCGGTGTCTCCGCAGAATCCATCCATGAATTGAAAGCTGCCTACAGGATCTTCTTCCAGTCGGGCCTGAATAAAAAACACGCCCTCGAAGAGATGAAAAAGACCCTTCAGATGTCCCAAGAGATAGACCGCCTGATTTCTTTTATTTCGTCTTCAAGCAGGGGCTTATGTCACTGAGCAAACTGAACGGCGCAAAAAAGATAGGCCTTATCGCCGGCAACGGCAAATTTCCTCTTTTGTTCGCCCGTGAGGCCTCTCTGCACGGGCTTGATGTCGTGGCGATCGCCATCAAGAAAGACACGTCGCTGTTGATCGGCCCTTTGGTCCGCAAGGTCTACTGGCTGACCCTTAAGGATTATGCCAGGATGTTTGATATCTTCAAAAAAGAAGAGATCAAAAAAGTCATCATGGCCGGCCAGGTGAATCCCCGCAATCTTTTCTACAAGGACATGGGGGATGAGTTGCTCCAGCGTCTTCTGAATGCGATCAAAGACAAGAGGCCGGACACGGTCTTCAGCGCCGTTGCCGATATGCTGGCCCAGCATGATATCGAACTGGTGGATTCCACGCTTCTTCTGGAGAGATTTCTGCCGGAGAAGGGGACGTTGACGAAGACGAAGCCTGATGAGAAGACATGGGCGGACATCCGTCTTGGATTCGACATGGCCAAGCGCGTGGCGGGGCTCGATATCGGCCAGACCCTGGTGGTCAAGAACGGTTCGATCGTCGCGGTCGAAGCCATTGAAGGGACGGATGCCGCGATCCGCCGCGGCGGACAGGTGGCCAATGGCGGCGTGGTCGTTATCAAGGTGAGCAAGCCGAACCAGGACATGCGTTTTGATATCCCCGTTATCGGGCCGCGGACGATCAGGAATCTGCGCCGCGTCAGGGCGCGCTGCCTGGCCATCGAGGCCCACAAGACCCTGGTGATCGATAGAGAGGTTTGCGTGAAGATGGCCGACCGGTGGCGTATCGCCATCGTCGCCGTCTAGAGTCTTTTTTGCGGAAATGGGCGGGGGCAAGGCCTTCTCGTTTTTCATGCTTGACAAAGCTCTGTGAAGTGCTTAAAATACGTTTGTTCTGATAAAAGGAGGCGTCTATGGCAGTCAAGAAGAGTCTGGTAGGCAAGAAGATCGAATTCAAGATTTCGGCACCGAAGGCAAATTGGGTCGGCGTGGCCGGCGACTTTAACGGCTGGAAGCCGGACAGCCTGACCGCCAGGAAAGATAAGAGCGGCATCTGGAGAGCGTCCGCATCCGTCCCGGCCGGAACATACGAATATAAATTCGTTGTCGATGGGTCCTGGATCGTTGATCCAGGCTGTTCGCGCCGCACCATCAATTCTTTCGGAAGCGAAAACAGCGTCCTGGTGGTTAAATAACCGACGCGACGCGCGCCGAAGAGAGCTTTTTTGACAAAGGATAGCCCTGAGGGGCTATCCTTTGTTCATTATTAGAGGAGGCATGGAAGTGAAATACGTCTATGGTCCCGTGAAATCGCGCAGGCTCGGGTTTTCGTTGGGGGTGAGCACCGTGCCTTATAAGGTGTGCAGCTTTGACTGCGTCTATTGCCAGCTGAGAGAGACGACCCGCAAGACGATGCAGAGAAAATCTTACGTCAGGGTTTCGGACATCACGGACGAGCTGGAAACTTTTTTTGCCCGTCAGCCGAAAGGCATGCCGCTGGATTATGTGACGTTTTCCGGGGCGGGTGAGCCGACCTTGCACCGCGGCATCGGCCGTTTGATCCGCGCCGTCCATCAGATGACAGATGTGCCCGTGGTGGTGATTACAAACTCATCGACGTTGATCCGGCCGGACGTACGGCGGGACATTTCGGCCGCCGACGTTGTCATTCCGTCGCTGGACGCCGTGACGCAGGATGTTTTCGAGAAGATCGACAGGCCTTTGGAAGGTTTGAGCATCAAAGACGTGATCGGCGCTTTAAAGCGTTTCCGCAGGACGTTCGGCGGCAGGTTATGGCTTGAGATCATGCTTGTCCGTGGCGTTAACGACAGCCCCGCGTATCTGAAGCTTATGGAAAAAACCGTGCGGCAGATCAATCCCGACCGCGTCCAGATCGTCGCACCTGTCAGGCCGCCGTCCCAGGCCTGGGTCAAGGTCCCGGCAAAAGCCGCGTTGAAAACAGCAAAAAAGATCTTCGGCACGCATTGCGATATCGTGTGTTAAGGAAATTCACGCGCCCATAGCTTCCGCCACAGAACGTCGGCGGACCAGCCCGCCATCAATCCTGAGCAAGCGAAGCGCGTCGAAGGATTGACAAGTTTTCAAGATAGTTTCTAGATCTTGCACCCGGCGCTTATGCGGAATTGCGCCGGTGCAAAACAACTGTTTTGCGCACCTTGCGCTTATGCGGAATTGCGCCGGTGCGCATTTGCTATGCGCCTGTAGCTCAACTGGATAGAGCGCTTGCCTTCGGAGCAAGATGTTGGTGGTTCGATTCCACTCAGGCGCACAAAAATTCTTATTCAACAGGTTTTGGTCTTCGCTTAGCCTTAATAGCAATTCAAGGAAGCGCTCGACACCGGCCAGCCTCACCGGCTCGGCTGGCGCGCTAAGCGGTCGGACTTATTCGTCCGACCAGCGCCCTGCCAGGCGCATGAAGATATGTGGTTACCGTAAGGCAATAAAAAGGCGCCTTGAAAAAGGCGCCTTTTTTTATTCCTGTGTCAATCGTATGTTATTTGCTTCCCGTCTTGTCCGGTTGTGTTTCATCAAACACGTAGTCCGGGTGGTAGAGAGGCTCATAATCCTTGGGGATAGCGGCAGGGAATGTCAATACGTCCCAGACGCCCGATCCTGTGCGGATAACGGCCTGGACCATGCCCTTGAAGAACCCCGCAAAGATGCCGACGGCAGCGTTGTTGCTTTCTTTCCATTCCTGTCCAATGGTTTGAGGCACTTCGAGGATGCCCGTTGCGATATTGGCGACGCCGCGTGCCAGTTTATCACCGGGGGTCTTGGCCATAGCAGGCGTGGCCAGGCTTAGAACAAGAGCGCAGACAGCAATAAATCTTACTGCATTTCTCATGCGTCCTCCTTTTCGACAGTGTTCTCCCGCCCCATGCGGAGGAATCTTTATCTCAAACTACCATATCGTGTTACGCCTTGTCAAGGGAGTCTTTTTCGAGGATTTTTGCGGCGCGCGGGTGTATAATATGAAAAACGACGGCACTCGTCTGTCATCCGTGTCCTTTATGCCACGATACCGGCTAGCGTAACCTATGAGTATCCGAAGAAAGTTCATCGTTTTTATCGGCCTTTCCATCGTCACCATCCTCTGCACAGCTTTCCTTATAGGATATTTCTATTTTTATCTCCCCCGCCTGGAAGCCATCGGCTCCAACCAGGCGAGGGCCGCGCAGCAACTCGCTTATGCGCTCAGCGCTATCATTGACGAAAGGGTCCGGGATTTTCCCGCGCTCCTAGCTTTCAGGGGATACGGAGACGCCCTTGCCGTTGCCAACAGCCGCTACCATGATATCAACCCGCCGGAGATCGTCTCTCAGATGCAGGAGATAGACAAGAAATGGCCCCGGCTCACGCAGGATGATTCCTACAGGCAATATCTTAACAGGGATGTGAGCGACGATCTGCATCGGCTGCAGAAGCAGGACAGCTATATGATCGGCGAGCTCTTGCTGACGGATGCCCAGGGCGGCCTGGTCGCGTCTTCAGGGAAGACCACAGACTATTATCAGGCGGATGAAGAATGGTGGCAGAGGGCGGTTACTCAAAAGGGAAACGTCTATGTGGGAGAGGCGGAATATGATGCCTCCAGCGGTGTTTTTGCGATTCCCCTGGCCTTTGCCCTGAGAGATACCAGGCACAATATCCTGGGGGTTTTCAAGGTCGTTGTGGATATCAATGCCTTTTTCCATATCCTGACCAATTATGAAAGGCAGGAGGGCGCCAATGTCACGCTGTTGAACAGCCGCGATGAGATCCTTTTTCATGCCGGCATCCGGCCTTTAAGCCGCAGCATGCCTGAATTCGAAGCCATGCAGAAGAGCGGCCGCAGGTGGATGATCGTCAACGATATCAGCTTTCACGAGAAGCCGTCAGGCGTTTTTCTGGCGTATGCCGATGTCGTGCATCCCTGGTTTGTGACCAACGGCCTGCGCTGGAAGATCATTGTTGCCCAGGACAGGTACATAATCCTGCGGCCGCTGTATCTTTTTCTGCTGCGCCTGACTTTGGCCGAAGGGTTCATGCTGGCGATCCTCCTTGTTCTTGCTTTTATCTTCGGGACCTTGACGGTCAAGCCCCTGGAGAAGCTCAGCCACGGCACGGAATTCGTCGCCTCCGGAGACCTGGATTACCAGGTGGATGTCCACACAGGAGACGAAATCGAGCGGCTGGCAAAATCTTTTAACAAGATGACGCAGTCTTTGCGCCAGACGAACCTCAAGAGGGAAAGGGCCGAAGAAGACCTGAAAAAAGCTCTCAAGATCAAAAGCGAGTTCACCTCGACGGTCTCCCATGAGCTCAAGACCCCTCTGGCGGCCATCAGGGAGGGCGTCCAGCTGGTCGTCGACGGAAGCCTTGGGCCGGTGAACGCCGAACAGAAAGATTGCCTGCAGATCGTTAAGGGGAATATCGAGCGGCTGGTGCGGCTCATCAATGACATCCTTGATTTTCAGAGGCTGGAATCGGGCCGGATGGCTTTCGATATCAAGCCGAACGATCTCCATGCCCTGTTGCGGGAGGTGGTCCAGACCATGTCTTTCTCGGCCAAGAAGAAGGGGCTGGGCCTTTCGATGCGCTTGGAGCCGGGGGCGCTTGTGTGTCTCTTTGACCGGGACAAGATCGCGCAGGTCTTGAGTAATATCCTGAGCAACGCCATCAAATTTACCGAAAAAGGAAGCATTACGGTCTCTGCGTCGAGCCGCGGCCCCCATGTGCTGGTGTCCGTTGAAGATACGGGTGTAGGCATCAAGAGGGAGGACATTCCCAGGCTTTTCCAGCGGTTCGCCCAGATCCAGGATAAGGGATACCGCAAGACCGGCGGCACGGGCCTGGGATTGGTCATTTCGCGCGAGATCATCAAGCATCATCAGGGCGACATCTGGATCGAGCCGGGGAAGCACCAGGGCACGGTCGTGTGTTTCACCCTGCCTTTACAACCTGAGTGATCTTTCCATGCCTAAGAAGATCCTGATCGTTGACGATGAGGCGGATATCCAAAAGCTGGTCGGCCTGCGTTTGCGCAAGGCGGGCTACGACGTGGAGGTCGTGGGCAGCGGCCTGACGGCCATCGAGGTGATCAGGGACCAGAAGCCGGACCTGGTCCTTTTGGACCTGCGCTTGCCCGGCGTCGACGGTTTCAAGGTCTGCCGGCAGATCAAGGAAGACCCGGCCCTGAAACATATCTCCGTCATCATTTTTACGGCCGTCCATCCCGAGACGGTCCCGCAGCAGATCAGGCAATGCCAGGCCGACGATTTCATCCTTAAGCCTTTTCAATCCGAGGATCTCTTGGAGAGGATACGCCAATGTTTGGGGGAGGCGCCGGGCGCGCCGGGAGAATGACATGAGACGTTTATGCGGGATAACGGCGGCAGGGTTATTGTTCTTTTTCGGCGTTTGTGCGCATCCGTCGGGCGCCTGTGCGTCCGACAGCCGCACGGTAACGACAAAAGTCGGAGAGGTTTTTATCATCGCCCTGGACGCCAACCGCACGACGGGATATCAGTGGGTCCTGGCGCGCCCCTTGAACAAGAAGAAAGCCGAATTCATCTGCAGTAAATACAAGAAACTGGACACCCGCGTCGGGGAGGCCGGCGAGGACCTCCTGCTCTTTAAGGCCCTGGGCCCCGGCAAGATCAAGATCCATCTTAAATACGTCCGCGTCTGGGAAAAGGACCAGAAGCCGGCCAAAAAGGCCGTCTACACGGTGATCATTAAGCCGTTGCCCGCGTCTTGAGGCGCAGCGTGCGGCTTGTAGCCTTCA
>Ga0172375_10007655_pt1 | contig 14738 bp, 12 predicted proteins | sample LakKiv1m_FD_114537 | JGI IMG/M metagenome (GOLD analysis project Ga0172375, IMG submission 114537) | Freshwater microbial communities from Kabuno Bay, South-Kivu, Congo - kab_092012_11.1m | ecosystem: Environmental > Aquatic > Freshwater > Lake | place: Democratic Republic of the Congo... | reverse complement strand
TCGCGCAGGCGCCAGTTCTGACGCGAGGCGACTTCGCAGCGTGAGGTTCCGTGCGCCGCCGCCACCCAGGACGACCATATCGAGAGCGCCTCTGGGTAGCAGCCAGCGCCGATACGCATCGGCGATGGACTGAACAGTCAGTTCGGTTGCGGTGGCCACGGTGTCCTCGTCACTGAGCCCCCGGCTGCGGCACAGTGGAAGCAGGCGGTCCATCGTGAAATGCCGTCCGAACATCTCGCGTCCCGTGCTCTTTGGCGGCGCAAGGGCGAAGAAGGGCTCTTCCGCCATCAGTGTCGCCACGATATCCTCGCTCGGGTGACCGCACGCGGCCATCTCGCCACTCACGTCGTAGGTTCGAGCCCCTCCGGTTAGGATGCCCACCACGCCGTCAATGACCATATTCCCAGGCCCGGTGTCGAACGCGATCACGTCTCCGGTCTCGGCCTCCGCGGGCAGGTAGGTGACGTTCGCGATGCCGCCGAGGTTCTGCACGGCGCGCCCGCCGGGCACTTCGGAGAAGAGCACGAAGTCGGCGAACGGCACGAGAGGGGCCCCCTGCCCGCCTGCGGCCAGGTCCGCTGAGCGGAAATCCGAGATGACCGGGACGCCGACCGCCTGCGCCAGGGCAGCGGGGGAACCGATCTGCATGGTGCCTCGCCATGCCCCGTCGGCGATCTGCAAGGCCGACGGCTGATGCCAGATGGTCTGCCCGTGGCAGGCAACAGCAGCGACGTCCCTGAGCGACGCGCCCGCCGCAGCTGCAACTTCGCTCGCGGCGCGTGCGTACTCATGTGCGAGGGCCGTGTTGAGGACGCAAATCCGATCGCTGCGCGCGGTCGCTGGATCGCACGCACGGAGGATTTCCTCGCGCAGGCTGGAGCTGAACACGGTGTGGCGATGAGCGATCAGGCGTACGCGAGTGCGCCGGCCCTGGCCGGACAGGGACACCAATGCGGCATCAACGCCGTCAGCCGATGTCCCGGACATGAGGCCCACGATGAGCACGTCAGTCCGTCCCCAGTCCGCCCAGGGCTCGCGAGGCGTCTGCTATAATGCGACCCGTGTATCTCACTGGTGTTGGAGGTAGTAAGGTGCCGACCTACGGGTATGAGTGTACGCGATGTGGGGCCGAGTTCGAAGTGCTCCAGCGTATCACCGACGAACCTCTCAGCGAGCACGCCGGCTGCGGGGGCTCGCTGAGGCGGCGCGTGTTCCCTGTGGGGATCGTCTTCAAGGGACCGGGGTTCCACGTGAACGACTACGCCCGGAAGGGCAACGGCAAGGGCACGTCTCCGGACAAGTCGTCCGAGACCAAAGCAGGTTCACCGGCGTCGTCCGCGACCTCGGAGACGTCTCCCGCGAAGAGCGAGACCAAGCCCGCCGAAACCGCCGCGAAGTAGTCCTCGATCTGCGCGTCGCTGGTTCAGGGTCTGGGCACGTCGTGGGGCGCGCCCGCTGCCCTTCTAGACCTCGAGGCGGTCGCGCAGATAACGCCGGCTGATGGCGGCCGACTCGAGGTGCGGGAGCGCAGTGCGATCTTGCTCCGCCACGATCCACTCCGCGCCGACATCTCGGGCGGCCCCCATTGCGCCCAGGAGATCTACTTCGCCGGCTCCCAGTTCGAGGAACTCGACCTGTCCGCCCGGCAGCCGTCGCCCATCCTTGAAGTGGAAGTAGCCGGCGCGTGTCGCATGCGCCTTGATGAACTCCACGGGGGAGGCGCCGCCGACGGTAACCCAGAAGACGTCTATGTTGAACTTGACGACCTCAGGATCCGTCTCCGACGACAGTATGGTCATGCCGTTGGTGCCGCCGATATCCTCGAACTCCCAGGCATGGTTATGGTAGTTGAAGGTGATGCCCTCATCCCTCAACCGAGCGCCGATCTCGTTGAACCTCCGGGCCGTCTCCACGTAGCCGCCGATGCTCTTCGTGTCCGAAACGCCTGAGCACATCATGTGCCGAACATCCATGGCCTTGCAGAACGCGATGTTGGCCGCCAGCCGCGCTTCGTCGGCGTAGTCGCCGTAGCCGAAGTGCGCGCCGCAGACGACCAGTCCGTTCTCCCGCAGCAAGCGCCGCGTCTCAGCTTCGCCATGCGCAGCGAACAGGTTGCCTGCCTCGATCGCATCGAAGCCCGATCTACTCACGTCGGCGATAACGCCGGGCCAATCTGTCCGGTTCCTCTCGCCAAACACGATCAGTTGTATGGCCGCTCTTGCGTCCAATGCTCACCAACCTCCGATTCTGGCCGGACGCCACAGGAAACCGCGCCCGGCGTTCAGGAGTCTGCCCGCTTGTCCACAGAGCCCTACGCGACAGCGACGGCAGGCCACCGGCTCGGCACGACGCTCAGTGCCGACCGAAGCCTGCCGCCGGTCCTCTGTGAGCTCCCCAGCGTCCCTGGCTCGAGACCGACGGGACGCCGCTGTCTGGCGTCAGCGAATGAAGTGGAAGGCGCCCTACTTTCCGATCTTGAACATCTTGGTGCCGCACGTGACGCAGGTGCCTGTCATCGCCGGCTTGCCATTCTTCATCGTGATCGCCGTCGGGTTCACCATCTGCTTCTTCGCCTTGCACTTGACACAGTAGGCTTCCATGGAACCACGCCCTCCTTCGTGAGGATGAGATGTACTGAGGTATACGACGCTCGAGGCTCGATTCCTTCACGCTTGAGCGCGCGTACGGTCTTTTTTCGACGATTTTCACGAGTAAATGAGGTAGCGCGCCCTTCGTCGGTGGTACGCACGCAGATCAGACGACCAGGCGCGCTCCAGTTCGGCCGGTTCTGCACCGCCCTTGAGGGCCGCCAGCGTGCGTCGATTCACCAGTAGCCTTGCGTAACGATCCACCATCCAGTCGCCAGGATGTACGCGAAGCAGCGCCGCCGCAATCTCAAGTCCCGTTCGCACGGGTCGGAACTGGGAGCGGTTCGTGATCGCCACGTTCAGTCCGGAGCAGAGGACGCCCTGATGCACACTGGACGCCGGCTTGAACCTGACAGGAACGAACACAACGCCCGGCAGCTTCCGCTCGTTCAGTTCGCGTGCGAGCGCCCTGCCGTTCATCCATGGAGCGCCGAAGTGCTCGAACGGAGTATCGGTGCCTCTGCCGACGCTGATGTTTGTCGTCTCAAGGAGACCGATCCCCGGGTAGAGGATGGCCTGGTTGAGGCAGCGCATGTTCGGCGAGGGATTGGTCCAGACCAACCCTGTCCTATCATAGTAGTCGCCACGGCGCCAGCCGCGGCACTCCACGACGATCAGGCCGGCGCCGATCTTGCGCTCCACATTGAACATCCTGGCGAGTTCGCCGACGGTCATGCCGTGACGAACCGGCAGGGGATGCCACGCGATGAACGATAAGCTGTCCGCATCGGCGACGGGCCCCTCGACGTGGTACCCCGTGATGGGATTCGGGCGGTCGAGGACCACGTAGTGGATGCCGGCGCGAGCGCACGCCTCGAGGCAGAGCCCCAGCGTGCTGATATACGTATAGTAGCGGCAGCCGATGTCCTGGATGTCGAACACCAGGGCATCCAGCGTCCTGAGAACCTCCAGATCGGGACTCAGGGACCTGCCGTAGAGGCTGTAGAGCGGCAGACCCGTCTGCGGGTCGGCGCCGTCCTGGACCTTCTCGTCGCGGTCGCCGCGAAGCCCGTGCTCCGGGCTGAACAAGGCCGCGAGCTTCACGTCGGGAGACGAGTGGAGCACGTCCAACGTGGACCTGAGGTCCGCCGTCAGGCCCGTGTGGTTCGTGACCAGTCCGACCCGCTGCCCCTTGATGGGCTTGAGACCCTCCTGAAGGAGTACATCAACGCCGCAGAGCACGTTCATTGCTTCTTCGCCTCCAATGGTAGACGGCCAGCATCACGAAAGGGGCCGGACGCAACCAGTCCAGCCATTCGGACGGCGGTTGACGCGCTGGAGCCCAGGAGATGCAGGTCCTCGAAGGCGCGCGGGCGGACGCGCGCGATCTGCACTCCCTCGCGAATGGCCACGGTCACAACGCCGACGACTGCGACCCGCGACAGCAACCCCGGTGTTGGGATCGCTGTCTCGGCGTCCTCGATGCCGCAGTCCTTCCTGCCTGTCAGAACAACCTCCACGCGCGCCCCGCTGTCTGTGGCAAGCAGGAAGCCCGTCGGAGTGTGCGCCGTCACTACTCCTGAAGCCCGCAGCACCCCCGGGGCCATCAGCCGGCCTGGGCTCTGGCCGCGACTTCCGGCAACGGTCCAGACCGCACCCTCCTTCTCCACGGGCGGGGTGAGCATGTCAATGAGGCGGACGGCCTCCGCCCGGATGACCTTCTCACCGTCGAGGGTGGCCATCGCCCCCGATACGGCGACTACGTCCCCGGCCAGTAACGGCAACATGGGCGCAGCCGGAAGCACCACCTCGACGGCGGACGGAGATTGCGGCGTCAGGAGGAATGCCCGACCCGGGAAGCGGTCGGAGCCGCCAACCACAACTGCGCTGGACAGCCTCGCCGGGGCGCCATCCCGCGCCTCCAGCAGCGCGCCTACGCCCGGGGCGAAGGGCGCCGCCGAGCTCCCGAGGAGGACGGTGACGGAGGCAGTCCTCCCTCTCTCGATAGCGACGGTGTGGATCCGTGGCGAGTACCCAGGTCCCGCCACCGTGACACGACCGGCCCCCTGCGGGACATCAATGAACGCGAAGAAGCCCGTTCCGTCCGAGCGTGCCGCCCTCCGTGCCGGACCCGATAGCGTGATGGCAGCTCCGTCTACCGGTAGCAGCGAGTTGGCGTCGAGCACGAAGCCCTTCACATGACCGGTCGTCGGCGTCGTCTTCCAGGGAAGGGCCGGTGGAACGGCAGGGCGCGCGAACGGGCCTCTGCCCGCCTGCGACAGCGCGCTGTAGAAGGCTTCGCTGTAGCGCTCGCCCCTGCCGTCCGGCGTCGCGTTGGTTCCGGCGTAGCAGTAGAGCAGAACGCCTCCCTTGGGCCTGTTCCCGCTCTTGCTGGCCGCGCGGATCGCGGAGATCTGCTTCATGCTGTCGGGAACCGTGTTGAGCCACACTCCGCTGCTGGGTACTGCGTGGCGCGCGTACTGGTGATCCTTGGCCCAGTCGAGCCAGAGGCGGAACCACTGGGGGTACCGGGCCTCCGAGTAATATGACATCATGCAGTTGAGGTCTAGAATCCCCTCCTCCATCCAGGCCCGCCAATCCTGGAAGACGCGCGTCATGGCCGCGCTCTTTGTGCGCCATTGGTCCATGTTGGTCGGGCCCTGCCCCCAGGTGATTGTCGCCGCCGACACGGCGACCCGCGGCTTGATTGCGGTTGCCATGGCGTAGACCTTGCGCACGAGCGCGGTGACCTGATCGCGGCGCCACTGCTGCCAAAGAGGGTCCGTCGGAGCCGGCTTGCCGCTCCGACCCGAGCGTGCGTTGAAGCGAGCCACGCTGACCGGGTTGTAGCCCCAGTTGGCCCCTCCGTACCGGACGAAGTCGAAGTGAATGCCGTCAACGTCGTAGTGCCGCAAGACGTCGAGGTATATGCGGAAGGTATGGTCCGCCGCATCCGGGTTGCCGGGATCCACCTTGGTGGCCTCGCCGTCGTACTCCTCGCCCTTGTCTGAGATGCTCAGCCATTCCGGGTGCGACACCGCGACGTGGAGCGGATTGCCGCGGCTGCGGCCTACGGCGCACGTGTTGATCCACGCGTGTACCTGTATACGGGGCCTACCGGCATGTGCCTGCTGTATGAGATACGCGAGACCGTCAAAGCGCTGCGGGTTGTCCGAGGCCCAGGGCTCGTAGTGCGAGACGTAGTAGGCGTCTCCGCCCTTACGGACCTGGACGAAAACCGCGTTGCAGTTCGCAGTTCTGAGGCGGCGCAGCATCGTGTCCACCTCATCGCGGCTCTTGATCGCCGGACTGAAAGCGTCGGCCCAGAACGCTCTGAGCTCCTGCGCCTGGGAATGCGCCGCCAGCAGGATCGCCGCAGCGGCAACCGCAAGCGCCTGTGCTCCCAGGTGCGACCTCGTTCTCATGGTAGGTCTCCCATTACGAGCGGACTTCTCCCCTTGCGCGTGCTGAGCCGCTCATGTATAATGCGCGAAGCTGGAGCTTCGGCTCGAAGCGCTTCACAATCCTGATCTGGCGGGCCACTTGACGCAGAGGTTCATATGGACACGCTGGCGCAGAAGGACGCATCACCGAAGGCCACTTCGCCCGGCACACAGCCAACGTGGTGTGCCGACCGCGACACCATCGCACGCGCGCAGCACGGCGAGCGGCACGCGATGGACCAGTTGCTTCGCAAGTACCGCCGGCTGGTGTACGCCAAGGCTCGGGGCCTCGCGCCACGCCGGGCTGACGTGGACGACCTGATGCAGATAGGCATGATCGGGCTCTGGCACGCGATCACTGAGTTCCGTCACGAGCGAGCGATCTCCTTCCGCGCTTTTGCCGGAGTCTGCATTCGCAGGCAGCTGATCTCGGCCGTCAAGGCGGCGTTCCGTGAGAGCCGATTGGCGCAGGCCGGTGATGGTGATCTTGAGGGACTCTGTGACGGCAGCAGCTCCGGCGCAAGAGGGAGTCCCTGGGCGTTGGAGGGTCCAACCGATCCCGAGCGCGTGCTGCTGGCACGGGAGACGATGGGCGAGATGTGCGCTGCGCTCGAACTGCTGCTCACGGAACGTGAGTGGTCTGTCCTCATCCAGCATCAGGCCGGGCGCTCCTATCGCGACATAGCGTGCGACCTCGGCTGCACTGAGAAGGCCGTGGACAACGCGCTGGGCAGGATCCGCCGTAAGGTGGGCTCGGTTGCGAATGCTCCGGCCGACCTGTGCGCGTGGGTCATCACCCGTGACACAGACGCCGCCCCGCGACGACGCGCCGCGGGAACATGCAAGAACGTGGGGACCGTCCGCCGGAGGCTGGGCGGCACTCCTAGAAAGAGGAACAATGGACTTCGCGCTGCTCAAGCGACTGTGTGAGACTCCCGGCATCCCCGGTCACGAGGACGCCATGCGGAAGCTGGTGATCGCCGAACTGAAGCCGCACGTGACCGGCATCAGCGTTGACGTGATGGGCAATGTGCTCGCGGCCAAGAAGGGGGCCGGCGGCCCGCGCGTCATGCTGGCCGCCCATATGGACGAGATCGGCTTCGTTGTGAAGCACATAGACGACAAGGGATTCCTGCGGCTTCAGCCGATCGGCGGCTGGGATGCGCGCACGCTCTTTTCACAGCGCGTGTATGTGCACTCTTGCTCGGGCGAGGTCCTGCTTGGCGCGCTGATGCCGGCCGCCAAGCCGATCCATATGCTCACCCCCGAGGAGGCCGGTAAGTCGCCCAAGATCGAGGAGTTCTTCGTGGACCTTGGCATGCAGGGCGACACCGTGAAGGCCAAGGTGGAGATCGGCGATCCTGTTACCATGGCACGCACGGCGGAGCGCGTCGGGGATAACGTTCTGAGCAAGACGCTGGATGCGCGCGTGGCGGTCTACGTGATGATCGAGGCCGTCCGACGCGTCGGCCGGCATCAGTGCGACATCCTTGCGGTCGCGACCACGCAGGAGGAAGTCGGGCTGCGCGGGGCTACCACAGCCGCCTTCGCGCAGGAGCCGGACATCGGCATCGCGATCGACTCGACGATCGCAAATGACTACCCCGGAGCGGAGGAACACAACCGGGTCTCCAGGCTTGGGGGTGGCCCCGCCATCAAGATCATGGACTCGTCGCTGCTGTGCCATCCGAAGCTCGTGCGGCATTTCCGGGACGTCGCCGACAAGCATGAAATCCCCTACCAGCTCGAGATACTGCCCCGAGGCGGTACCGACGCAGGGGCCATCCAGCGTTCGCGCGGCGGAGTTCCGAGCTTCACGCTCTCGGTTCCGAGCCGGTATGTGCACACAGTGAACGAGATGGCGTCCGTGGCGGACATAGACGCTGCGGCGACGCTGCTGGCCCGCTATCTGGAAGAGGCGCACACGCGTTCCTATGGCTACGACGAACCCGCCGCCTAGCCGCGCCTTGCGGGTTCGAGCGCCATGCAACGGGAGGCCCGGCGCCGCCGCCGAGTGTGTTCATTGAGCGCGTCGCGGAGCGTGGCGATCCTCGGGGCGGGCAGTTGGGGCACCGCCCTGACGACAGTACTCGTCGGCGCGGCGCGTGTGCGCCTCTGGGCCCGCTCTCCTGAGCTGGCGTCGGAACTCCGGCGCCGCCGCGTGAACTCGCGGTACCTCCCGGGCATCCCCCTGCCCGATCATGTCGAGCCGACCAGCGAACTCGCCTACGCTCTCAGGGACGCGGACACGGTTGTGTACGCGGTGGCGTCGTGCGGTATGGCGGACGTCGCGGCCATGGCCGCCCCACTGGTCCGTCCCCATGCACTGCTGGTGAACGCCGCGAAGGGCCTCGAAGAGGGCACGGGACGCCGCATGTCCGAGGTAATACAGGCCTCTCTCGCCGGACTCCCGGCGCGCGAAGCCGACGTGGTAGCGATCTCAGGACCCAACCTGGCCGCGGAAGTGGCGCGCGGCCTACCCACCGCAACGGTAGCGGCGTCCCTCTCGCCGGCCGCACAGGCCGCCTGCAGGGAGCTGTGGATGGGCCCGACACTGCGGGTCTACACGAGCCCCGACATCGTAGGGGTCGAGCTGGCCGGCGCCATGAAGAACGTCATCGCCATCGGGGCCGGGGTCTGTGAGGGCATGGGGTTCGGCGACAACAGCCGGGCCGCCCTCATGACCCGGGGGCTAGCCGAGATCACTCGGCTTGGCGTTGCCCTGGGCGCTGAGAGTCGGACGTTCCTCGGCCTTGCCGGCGTCGGCGATCTGATCGCGACCGGTGGGAGCCGCCTCTCGCGGAACTACCGGGTGGGGCTCGGGCTGGGTCAGGGCCGTCCGCTGGCGGAGATCGTGGCCGAGCTAGGGCAGGTCGCAGAGGGGGTGCCCACGACTCGTGCCATCTGCCGCCTTGCCGAGCGCGTCGGCATTGAGATGCCGGTGAGCCGCGCGATCCACTCGGTCCTGTTCAGCGGCGCTCCGGTCACGGATGCGATCGGGGAGCTCATGCGGCGCCCGCCGCAGGCCGAGGGCGTATAGCCTTGTCGGTCAGTCCGCAGGTGCGTCGCCGGGGTCGGCAGGAGTCGGGCGGTCGAGCGCAGACGAGTACATCCGTAGCCCTCGTGTGGCGATCAACGACCCCGATATGCTGCCGACCAGCAGCAACAGCACCCTCACAACGAGGTCGGCGAAGCCCGCGGCGAGCGTCAGAAACGTGGGCTCCGCACCCGGGCGCGCTGCCGCGGCACGTCCCAAGCCGGGATCCTGGAACAGCCGGTAGGTCAGGAACAGCACGACCACTATGACAGCCAGACCCAGTACGAACGCGAACGCCCCAAGCGTCCTACCCAATGCGTCGTTCCTGCCCATCCGTGCCATGTCGTCCGCCGTCGCTCCGTTCCGTACGCCGGCACTATTCTAGCATAGCGCCGGCGCGCCCACTGGGGCGCACACGTTATGTTGCATGCACGTGCGATCTCTGAGCCCAGCGCGAGTGCTCGTGGACCAGATTCACGCGAAGCAGCAGGTCGCCGTCGGCCAGGATATCGCCGGACGGGCCGTCGGCCGCAACCCGGTGGCCTTCGTCAAGCACAATGGCTCGCGCGGCGAGGAGCGGCACGATGTCCAGGTCATGGGTGGCGGTGACAACGGTCTTGCCCGCCGCGCTGAGCTCACCGATCAGGTGGACAAGCCAGTGCTGGCTGCGCGGATCGAGTCCGGTGGTCGGTTCATCAAGCAGCAGGACCTCCGGGTTGATCGCGAGGACGGCGCCGATCGCGACCCGCTTCTTCTCACCGCCGGAGAGGCGGAACGGCGGCCGATCCAGTAGCGGCCCGAGCCCCAGCATGCCTGCCAGGTCCGCAACTCGCCGGCGGACCTCGCCGAGGGGCAGATCCAACTGCAGGGGACCGAAGGCAAGCTCATCCGCCACTGTGGGGCAGAAAAGCTGCGCATCGGAGTTCTGAAACACGATCCCGACGCGCCGACGGAACACCGCCGCTGAGACGGGGTCTGCCAGACGCGCCTCCGTCAGGGGCTCGCCGAACGCACGAACCGAACCCGACGAGGGATGGATCAGCCCCGCAAGCAGACGTAGAACCGTGGACTTGCCGCTCCCGTTAGCGCCGAGAAGCGCAACACGGTCGCCGCCCGCGATGTAGAATGCAACCCCGCCGGCGGCGGGCGTGCCGTCCGGGTAGGCGAATGAAGCCTCCTGTACTTCGAACACCGGGGGCGGGCCTGGCGGCTCTCCGCCCGCGGACGCTGGACCCGTCATCCGAGGGCGCGGTCCACACCGATGATCACGATGACGCCGCACATGCACAGTACCCCGGACACAAGGTCGTACCAGGAGAGCGGCCGAAGGCTGATCGTCCGGGGCCGACCGGTCCAGCCCCGCGCCAGCATCGCGTCGTGGACCTCACCGGCAAGCAGCATGGCCCGACCGAAGAGCGCTCCGATCGCGCTTCCGACGAGTCCGCGGGCTGCGCCCGCCGTCATGCGCCCGACCGTCCGGCTGCGCCGTGCGGCGAACGCCTCATCGGCAACCCGAACGAGGACGGCTATGTACCGGTACGTCATCGCAAGGACCGCCATGGCGATCGGCGGGGCAGCATAGGCCCTGAGCGCCGCGAGCAACTCGTGCCACGGCGTGCTCAGCGTGAGCAGTTGCGCGATCATCACGGCGGCAAGCACTCGCGTGAAGAGAGAGAGGCCGGCGTGAACGCCGGTCGTCGTCACCTCAAGCCATGGGCTCGGCCCAAGCGACGCCAGGACGGGGCCGTCAGTGACGGCACGGAGCAAGAGCGGGGCCGAGACAGGAAGCGCGAAGACCGCACACAGTCCGACGCTCCGACACACGAGGGACACGGTCCGCAACCGGGAGAGGGCCGCGATGGGAACGAGCGCCGCGCACAGCAACGCCGAGGAGCCGGCATGGTGCAGCAGGGCAGCGACCACGAGCATGAGAAACGCGAGTCCCAGCTTCACACGCGCGTCAATGGACTGAAGCGCCCCGGGGAGGCGAGCAGACTGCTCTGCGAGCATCTGGTTCGCCAGCGACTGCAGCAGTTCCCGCGCTGTCCGGCTGAGGTACGTTGTGCGCGGCGGGTTTGAGATGCGTTCCTGCGGAGGGCCCGAGGTCTTGAGCCACTCGGGCAGCTGCCCCTCCCCCACAGTCGGCTTCGGTGTGCCCCCGCCATCCGACGCTCCCGGCCCCTCCTCGGAACGTGCCGTCAGCCTGCCGAGCAGCCACATCAGCGCCACCACCAGCGCGACGCCGGTGACGCCCGACAGCACATAGAAGGCGGGACCCCGATCGCTCAGGTAGTCCGGCAGCAGATGGAAGCCGATCGCGCCGTGGCGCTCCGCCTCGGTGAAACCCGCCGGGGCGTAACCGGCTCGGGCCGCCAGTTCCTCCGCGCCCCACTCGCCCCACGCCTCGCCCCGCGCGAGAAGGCCCAGGGGCGCAAGAGCCACCATTGCCGCAAGAGCCAGCCAGAGCCACTCCAGACGCGACTGCCGGCCCTCGGCGCTGGTTCGTCCGACCGGAACCCCTGCGAGCGCCGCAAAGCGCACGGCCGCCACCGTCACCGCGGCCTCCACGAAGCCCGCGACCGTGATATGGGGCAACACCATGGCCGGTACGGTGACGCGCAAGTCGAACGGGAAATACAGCGCTCGGCCCGATGCGTCGTGGTGGAGCATGGGCTGGACGCCAAGGACCACCGCGGTCACCAGTGCGGCCACGTTCACCCCGACATAGGCCCCGACCGCCACGGCTAACGTGTGCCTGGGCGATCCTGCTGCGGCACGGCCCGCCACCGCGCGGTATGCAACGTAGCCGCAGACAGGCATAGCAAGCGCCATGGAAAGGCAGTTAGCCCCGAGGGCGAGCACGCCGCCGTCTCCGAAGAACAGAGCCTGGATCGCGAGAGCGACGGACACCCCGAGCATGGCGGCCCAGGGCCCAAGCATGATGGCCAGGGCGACGGCCCCCACAGCATGGGCGGTGGTCCCGCCCAACAGCGGCACGTTGAACATCATGATAGTGAAGCTGAACGCGGCCCCGAGCGCCAGGAGGGGCACCTGGCGCGTGGCCAGACTGGACGATAGGCGTCGAACCGCGCCGTACCACAACGGCGCCATCGCGCTGGCGGCGACAGCGGAAGTGGCCGGGCTGATCATGGAATCAGGTATGTGCATGGCTGACCTCGCCGGCGAGGATCCGAGTTGCAGGGCGCTCATTGTAACACCAGGTCTTCCAGGCGTCAACGCGCAGGGAACGCACTATCACGGGGCGAAGGCCGGGACACTGGACCATCCTGGGAGGACAGCCATGGACTACGCCATTCCGGTACGCGCAGGGCACGCTCCACGCCTCGATGCCATCGCGCCGGACCAACACGCAGAGCTGGATAGGTACGAGGCCGCCGAGATCCGAGCCAGGCTGGGCGAAGAGCTCGGCGAGCTCGCCGACCTGCTGTTCTACGCCGGCGCTCACTCCCTGCTCGTCGTTCTGCAGGGGCGAGACACCGCCGGCAAGGACGGGGCGATCCGGCGCATCCTTGACTGCGTCAACGCCCAGAGCTGTCGCGTCGTCCCATTCAAGACGCCGACCGAAGACGAGCTCAGTCACGACTTCCTCCGGCGCGTGCACGCCCAGACGCCCGGGCGGGGTAGCATCGCGCTCTTCAACCGCTCGCACTATGAGGACGTGCTGATCGTGCGGGTCCGCAACCTTGCGCCCAAGCACGTCTGGCAGCGGCGGTACGAGCATATCAATGCGTTCGAGGAGCTTCTGCTCGACAGCGGGACCATTCTGGTGAAGATCCTCCTCCATATCAGCAAAGATGAGCAGGAGGAGCGCCTGCTCGAACGGGAGAAGGAACCCGAGAAGTCCTGGAAGCTGAACGTCGGCGATTGGCAGGAGCGCCGGTACTGGGAGGCATACACCGAAGCTTACGACGAGGTTCTCAAGCGCTGCAGCACCGAGCGCGCGCCGTGGTATGTGATCCCCGCCAACCACAAGTGGTTCCGTGATGTAGCGGTGCTTGAGTGTATCGTCCATGCGCTGCGACCGCACCGCGACGAATGGGAGGAGCATCTCAAGGCCCTTGGAAAGGAGCGTCGGCGCGAGCTCGAGACATTCCGCGCCACGCAACCCTGATCTGCGCGAGGGATTGGCCCCGGCCCAAGGGCGCGTGGGGTCGGCCCCGCCCCTGGCGAACGGAGGGCCATGCCGTTACCCCCGCCCCCGGCGAACGGAGGGCCATGCCGTTACCCCCGCCCTTGGCGAACGGAGGGCCATGCCGTTACCCCCGCCCTTGGCGAACGGAGGGCCATGCCGTTACCCCCGCCCCTGGCGAACGGAGGGCTGTGCCGTTACCCCCGCCCCTGGCGAACGGAGGGCTGTGCCGTTACCCCCGCCCCTCGCGGGCGGGGGTTAGGGATGGCCGCACAGACGAGCCGCTCGAGGGATTGCCCCCGCCCCTGGCGGGCGGGGGTTAGGGGGAGGGGGAAGCTTTACGGCGTCACGGTCAGGATCCCTCCTCCCGAAGCCGGGTCGTAGGTCGCGTTGCCGGGGAAGTCGCACGTGAACGGGTGATCGCCCGGAGCCATCTCCGCCGGCACCGTGTAGAGCACGCTCGCCCGGCCGTCGGCGTTCGTTATGTCCGTGCCGACCTGCGTACCCTCCACCGAGAAGACGATGGGGAGCCCGGGCTTCCAGTTCAGGCCAGGCCACGACCGAACGTAGGCCCGCAGGTAGACGGCGCCGCCCACGCTCGCCATCCGCGGCTGGAGTACCCAGATATAGAGCGAGCCTTTCGTCACCGTCAGCGTGGACGACGTGGACGACGAGTAGTAGTCCGCATCGCCGGCCCACGAGACGCCGATGGGCCGCGGGCCCGGCGCCAGACCCTCGGGAACCATGTAAGAGAGGACGGCCCGCCCTTCGGCGTCCGTGACGGCGGTCCCGACCTGCGATCCGTCCACCGAGAACGCCAGCGACCGCCCGCCGATCCATCCGCGATCGGTGCTCCGGTAGAGGTAGCCCTTGAGGAAGCACACGTCGCCGCTCGACGCCGACCGTTCCAGCATGAAGAGCTTCGTGTCGGTCCGCTTGACGCTCAGAGCGCCCGCCGCGTCGGATGCCGCGAACGATCCGTCGCCCGCAAAGGACGCTTCCACCAGCCGGTTGCCGACGCCGCCGTCCTCGGGCACGACATAGGGCAGGAGCGCCCAGCCCGAGGCGTCGGTGACCGCCTGTCCGGCATCGGCGCCGTGCACGCGGAACGTGATCGTCTTCCCGGCAACGCCTGCTCCCAGGGCCGTCAGTCGTGCGGCAAGCTGAACCGTCTGGCCGATTCCCCCTGCAGCGTCGGGTACCGAAAGGACTGTCTGGTGCGGCGGGCGGTACGGATTCCGAGCGAGCACTAGGCTGACGTCGCCGCCACCGTCGCTGCGCAGATACGCAACGGCGGCACCGTCGGGTGAGACGGCTACGGACGTCACCTTACGGCCGACGTCCGCGGGATCTTGCCACATCTGCAGCATCTCGCCCGAAGCGACGTTCCAGAACGCCACGGAGCTGCCCTGCGCATTGTAACCCGAACACGAGACCAAGACCGAACCATCCGGTATGAACGCCAGACCCTCGATGCTCTGGGAATGGCCCAGGAAGTCGTGAACGAGCGACCCGTCATC
>Ga0172375_10007653_pt1 | contig 14740 bp, 14 predicted proteins | sample LakKiv1m_FD_114537 | JGI IMG/M metagenome (GOLD analysis project Ga0172375, IMG submission 114537) | Freshwater microbial communities from Kabuno Bay, South-Kivu, Congo - kab_092012_11.1m | ecosystem: Environmental > Aquatic > Freshwater > Lake | place: Democratic Republic of the Congo... | reverse complement strand
GGTGAGCAGGGAGTCGATGCGGCCATCATGATTGGCCTTGACGTTGCCTTTTTGTTCAAGGGCTGGGATAGCCTTTGCTGCGACCGCATCTGGAAAGGCGTGGGTGTGGAAATCAATGATTAGCTCGTCGTGAGGCATTGGCGGTTCTTCTGTGCGTCGTGTTGGTGTTAGCTTAGGGAGAAAAGTCGCTATAGGATTTATCCGGCGGTTATAGCTTGCTTGCCATCTTGCTGTCCATCCTCAGCATCGCGCAAACTCGTCGTTGCCTTGTGAAGCCGGCGGCGTGGTTTTGCGTTTGGCCGGAGGGGGATCTCCTGACCGGGGCGAGACAGGTCTACTTTAAGGGAATCTTTAGCGGCTGGCAAGGTTGATCAAAAAAAGACCCGCAAACGGCTCAAAAATGAGCCACCGTCTAGCCTGATCTGGCCAAACAGGCTACGCCGGTCATCGCTTAATTTCTAGGCGCAGAAGATTACTCAAGGATTTTATTGTTTCAATCATAATCGGTAATTTTTATGGCTTGAGGGTAGTATGACTTGGAATAATTCTAACTAGATACGCTATCGTCGTCAACGATGATTCCCGATAATCTAAGACTTTTTTTCAGAAGTTGACTTTGTGCCGCTAGGAGTAGATGGCAAGAATTTCTGCATCCAGAAGGCCACCCTGAGGGAAAAAGGTTGGTAGACCATAGTGATTGCCAGCATCGACAACTACGAAATTCCCCTCGGAGGTTCAGCTTTATGTATCTGCTTCATAGGCTCGCACACAAAATTAGATAAAAAGGGGACAGGTTTATTTTTTAAGCGCTTGCAGATGGTCTCGGTCTGGTGGTTTGGGGTAATTTTGCCTTGCTGCATGGCAATACGCTACCAAGAGATCGACACATTCACGCCATGGTGGCCTGAGGCGGATAGCTACGATTTTTGTTTCTTGACAAGTCCTAGCGATCCGTTTATAAGCACCTGTTCTTGAAAACGGGCCTATTGTTAGCTTGCGGTCACGAGATAACTCATCATATTCAACGCTTATCATGTTTGAAACATTATCTGATCGACTTGAGGTCGTTTTTAAAAAGTTACGGGGGCAATCGATACTGACCGAAAGGAATGTTGAGGAGGCTCTTCGCGAAGTTCGTATGGCCTTGTTGGAGGCCGATGTCAACTTTACGGTAGTAAAAGATTTTATCGCTTCTATTACTGAGCGGGCTATTGGGCAGGAGGTGTTGCAGAGCCTTTCGCCTGGACAGCAGGTTGTCAAGCTTGTTCACGGGGCATTGATTGAGTTGTTGGGAGGGGAATCGGCAGGGATAGCTCTGTCTGGTACCCTTCCTGTTGTGATTGTCCTTGTTGGCTTGCAAGGGGCAGGTAAGACAACATCCGCTGCGAAGCTCGCTAAACTGCTTAAGAAAAAGGGACGGCGTCCCTATTTGGTACCCGCTGATGTCTATCGTCCGGCGGCCATTGAACAGTTGATGGTCCTTGGCCGAGGCCTTGACATTCCAGTGCATCCCTCGCAAGGGGGGAGTGACCCGGTTGATATTTGTCGAGAGGCGTGTTTTGCTGCCAAGCAAAACTTTTACGATACCGTTCTCATTGATACCGCTGGTCGTTTGCACGTAGATCAAGACCTGATGGCCGAACTGAGCAGGATTAAGCAAGCCGTTTGTCCTGCTGAAATCTTGCTTGTTGCTGACGCGATGACAGGTCAAGATGCTGTGTCTGTTGCTGAAAAATTTCATCGTGATCTGGTTCTCACAGGTATCATTCTTTCCAAAATGGAGGGTGATGCTCGGGGGGGGGCTGCCTTATCGATCAAAAAAGTGACCGGTTGCCCCATCAAGTTTGTTGGTACGGGGGAAGATCTTGATGGATTAGAGGTTTTTCACCCCGATCGACTGGCTTCTCGAATTTTGGGAATGGGCGATGTCCTGTCCTTAATCGAAAGGGCCGAGGAAGTTGTTGATAAGAAGAAGGCTGAGTCTCTTGCTAAGAAACTCAAACATAACACCTTCACCTTGGAAGATTTTCGTGATCAGATTCAGCAGATTAAAAAAATGGGGAGTCTTGAGCAGATCTTAGGAATGATTCCAGGCTTAAATAAACTTCCTCAGGTCAAGAACATCACGAAACCCAATGAAAAAGATTTGGGGCGGGTTGAGGCCATTATCAACTCTATGACTGGGGATGAAAGACGAAGGCATGAAATTATTAATGCGAGCCGTCGGCAGAGGATTGCCGCTGGCAGTGGCACCACGGTGCAAGATGTCAACCGTGTTCTGAAGAATTACACGGATATGCTCAAAATGATGGGCAAGATGCGTGGCCCAATGATGGGAAAAGGTACCCCGCCAGTCACTCTAGGGAAGAATAAGCGAAAAAAAATTAAGGGCCTTAGCCGCTAGTTTTTTCCTTTTTTTGCAAACAACTCCAAATGTTACAATAAGAAAGATGTACAACTGCTGTGCATTTTCCCCCCCACCCCCTTAGTTAATTTTGAGATGAGGATAGCGAAAAATGGCTGTAAGAATTCGATTGAGTAGGTTTGGCCGGAAAAAACAACCCTTCTACCGGATTGTTGTGCAAAATTCCGAGGCGCGTCGTGATGGTAAGTTTATCGAGGTCATAGGCACATATAATCCAATGCTCGATCCTGCCGAGGTGCGTGTTCAGCAGGACAAGTTGCAAAGTTGGCTTGACAAGGGTGCTCAGCCGACGACAACGGTAAAAAGTTTGTTGGCCAAAAACGCACCGATGGCTGTGATTGAGTGATTGTCTCTCTGTCATGAAAGAGTTGGTTACCTTTATCGCTAAGTCCTTAGTTGATAAGCCAGAGTGTGTGCAGGTCGACGAAGTGGAAAGAGATAATGTCTTTATCGAGATGCTGCGGGTTGATCAGGAGGATCTGGGCAAAGTGATTGGCAAGCAAGGTAGCACGGCTAAGGCAATTCGAACATTGCTGGCGGTCACGGCGGCCAAGCAGGGCAAAAAGTCCAAGCTCGAAATTGTCGAGTAGTTCTCCTTGTCTCCCCTATGAGGGTTTTGTTTCATGACATTGCGTAAGGACAAGGCGGGATGCTGAAACAACAGAATGTTGATTCGTCCTCTGTGGTAATCGGTAAGGTGAGTAAAGCTCAAGGGTTATCGGGGGAGGTGAAGATAATTCCCTTCGCTGGGCAAGCTAATGAGCTCTTTTCTTACCGGTCGCTGCTGGTTGAGACAAGAAAAGGTATCTCACAGGAGTATTTCGTCGAGCATTGGCGTTCTCAAGGAAACTTTGCCATCGCCAAGTTCCATGAGATTACGGATCGGGATGGGGCCGAAAGCCTTGTCGGTGCCGAGTTGTCGGTACTTAGGAGTCAGATGCCTCCCCTTGCCCCTGATGAATTTTATTGGCACGAAGTTGTTGGGATGCGTGTCGTTACCGATCAGGGACAAGAGCTTGGTGTCGTGACCTCCCTGATTGCCACCGGGGCCAAGGATGTGATGGTGATAACAGGTCGTGGTCATGAGTACTTAATCCCGTTTGTCAAGGAACTGATTGTCAGTCAAGATAACCAAGCCAAGACCTTGGTGATTGCCCCTATGGATGGCCTCTTGGATTTGAATTCGCCGGATGCGGTTTGATGTCCTGACTATCTTTCCCAAGTTGCTTTCCTCCCCGTTGGAGGAAGGGATTATTCGACGTGCCTTGGCCAGTGGTGCTGTCGAGATATACAGTCACAACATTCGTGACTATGCCTTAGGAAAACATTCGGTGACCGACGACCGCCCGTTTGGTGGTGGGGAAGGGATGGTCATGAAGCCAGAGCCGATTGTTGCTGCCCTTCGCCAGATATCTGAGTGGCGGCCTGGCGGTCACGTGGTCTTGTTGACACCCCAGGGGAGGCCGTACTCCCAGGAGGTGGCGGAGGGCCTGGCTCGGCGAGAGCATGTGGTTTTGCTCTGTGGGCGATATGAAGGGATAGACGCCCGTCTTGAAAATTATATCGATAGTGAAATATCCATTGGAGATTATGTGCTGACCGGTGGTGAGTTGGCGGCCCTCGTTGTTATCGATTCCGTGACTCGTTTGTTACCGGGGGTGTTGGGGTGTGCTGCCTCTGCGGAAGATGACACCTTCAGTCATGGTCTTTTGAAGTACCCCCAGTTCACTCGCCCACGTACTTTTGAGGGGATGCCCGTCCCTGAGGTGCTGTTATCTGGGGATCATCGCTCGATCGATCATTGGCGTTTTGTCGAATCTGTTAAGCGGACGAAGACTCGTCGGCCGGATCTTTTTCAGCAGGTTCGTTTCTCAGCGCAAGAAAAATTGATCTTACACGAAAATGGTGTTGAAGTTGATGCCCCTGTTGGCCAGAGAGGAGCAGTGCCCCATTGACCGTTGATCTTGCCCTCATTCATTATCCGGTTTTGAATAAGCGGCAGGAGGTAATTGGCTCCTCAGTCACCAATCTCGATATTCACGACATCGCCCGTGCCGGAAAAACCTATGGCGTCAATGCCTTTTATCTGGTTACCCCTTTTGTGGATCAGCAAAACCTGATTGCTGAAATTGTTGATCACTGGCTGCATGGTTATGGGGCTCGATATAATGCGGATCGGAGGGAGGCCTTTGCTCTGATCAAGGTCTGCGGCTGCTTGAAAGACCTCTATGGAGAGTACGCCAAGCAGGGCGTCTCTCGTCCCTTCACCTTAGCGACTAGCGCAAAAGGGTTGGGAAGGGAGAAGATCTCATATCCTGACTTACGTCAGCGTTTGGCGCAAGGTGAGCACTGCTTGCTCCTCTTTGGAACAGGTTGGGGATTAGCCCCGGAAGTGATGAGCGAAATTGATGCTTTTTTGCCTCCCGTTGCTGGGGGAATGGCTTACAATCATCTTTCTGTGCGCTCAGCCTGTGCGATTGTTTTGGATCGTTTGCTAGGGGAAGAGTCGTCCCCTGTGGTAAAGTGCGACTGTTAGGTAGTGGAAGAGATGTGCTCTACGGTGCCGTATGAGCCGGAGCGGCTTTCACTCCGCGATTTGCAGGTCAGATCAATCGCGGAGTGAAAGCTTGGAGCCCCTGAAAGGAGTAACCAAGGAACCGTAAGCGTTTCGTAGTGACACTTGACAACAAAGATGCGGTGAAATTTTTACATAAAATCTTAACAAGTGAAGGTGATAGAGATGGGAATGAATCTTATTCAGGAAATTGAAAAGGAAAGTATGCGTTATGATATCCCTGACTTTCGTCCGGGGGATACCGTTGATGTGCATATCCGTATCGTCGAGGGAAGCAAGGAGAGGATCCAGATCTTCAAGGGTGTGGTGATGAGCATGAAGCGTGGGATGATGAATGCCAGCTTTACCGTGCGAAAGGTATCGCATGGTGTTGGTGTTGAGAAGACCTTTGCGCTTCATACCCCAAGCATAGAAAAGATTGATGTCGTTTCTTTGGGGAAAGTTCGTCGTTCGCGATTGTATTATTTGCGTGATTTGCGTGGTAAAGCTGCCCGGATTAAAGAGAGAGGCCTTCGCTAGTCAAGTAATCAAGATGCGGATGTCGGTGCTCTCAGCGGAGCGCCTTTCAACTCAAGGCGCGATTCGAAGCAGATCCATGGTTCGGTTTTGCTTAGGATAAACTCCAACGACTGGTTTATCAACTGTCGTGTTTTGGCAGGCGTTTCTCCCCCGAGAAGGCGGGGAAATCTCCGTTCGGGAAAAAACCTGTCTAAGCAGGGGGGGGTGCAAACACGAACAATCCCCGCAGCACTCTGTCTGCTTCGCAGTCGTAAGCCCCTTGCTCGTGTGCGAAAAGGACGCTTTGTAGGCCGCTTTCTAGCGTATGTGTGATTGTTGAGCACTTACGGCTTCGAGCTGGATACTCAAAAAGGCGCAAAAGTTGTCACTCTCCATGGTGATTCGCTTTGCGCCTTTTTGCGTTTGTTTCGTATGATCAGGAGACCGTTATGGTCATGACCTTATTCCCTCAGACCCTCGCCGAGGGGAGTTCTCAGTGGGGAGCGCACGATACCTTTCTTTTCGAGCGTGAGGCCCATTGTCTCGGCTATCAAGCGGTTGCGGGCACTGATGAGGTTGGTCGCGGCCCCCTGGCTGGACCAGTGGTGGCGGCGTCAGTTATCTTGCCAACGGATTGTGACTATCGTCAGTTTCAGGACTCTAAGACGCTATCTCCTCAACAACGCCGACGATTGGTTGGGGTCTTAGAGCAGATTGGAGCCATTGTTGGCCTTGGATTCGTCTCTGAGCAGGAGATTGATCGTTTGAATATCCTGCAGGCCTCGCTACTGGCCATGAAAAAATCGATCATGAGTCTTACCACTCAGCCCGATTTTCTCTTGGTTGATGGCAAGTTTCAAGTTCCGGTGGACTTGACGCAGCGTGTTTTGATTAAGGGCGATTCTCGCAGTGCCTCTATTGCTGCCGCCTCCATTGCCGCTAAAGTGGCGCGAGATGAGCTGATGCAGCAGTATCACGATCAGTATCCCCAGTATGCCTTCTGCCAAAATATGGGCTATCCCACCTTGGCCCATCGTCAAGCCTTGGCGAAATATGGCCCTTGTCCTTTGCATCGTCGATCCTTCCGTGGTGTCAAGGAGTTCTTTGTGGCATCTGATGACTAAGGCCAGCAAGGAAAAGGGGAGGCGGGGAGAAGAACTGGCAGCCCAGTATTTGACTCGACAGGGCTATCGTATCCTCAGTCAAAACTTTCGAGTGGCCTGTGGTGAGGTTGATATTATCGCTCAGGATGGAGATTCGTTGGTCTTCGTTGAGGTTAAAACAAGAACAGGCCAATGCTTTGGCTCACCCGCCGAAGCGATTACGTATCGCAAGCGGCAACAGATTAGCAAAACCGCTTTGGTCTATTTGAGTCAACAAGGCCTCTTCAATCAACCGGCTCGCTTTGATGTGGTGGCAATTCTGCTTCGTAACGATGCGGAACCGCATATTGAACTGATCCGCAATGCCTTTGATATGACGTAGGTAAGGGGATCGCCATGATTGATCATCTGTCCCCCATTGGTATCACCATGGGTTGTCCGGTAGGGATAGGGCCTGAGATTATATTGAAATTCCTCTCTGTTGCCAGGAATACATATCCTTTCTACCCCGTGGTGATTGGTGATCTTGGCGTTATGCAACAGGCGGCGCGAATGTTGGGGATTGAGGTTGACTTCCAACGTTGGCACCCTGGAGATCTCCCGCATCCGGGGACGGTCTTGTACCATCAGCCTGCGTATCGGCCGGGGGTATCACTTGTGGCCAGTGAACTTCTTTGGGGCCAGCCTTCACGGCAGACGGGTTTGGTGATGGGGGCTTGTATTGAGGAGGCGGTTCGTTTGCTGCGACAGGGGGAGCTGGCAGCGATGGTGACTTGCCCGATTACTAAGTTGGCCCTGCAAGGGGCTGGCTATGCCTATCCTGGTCATACCGAGATGTTGGCGGATCTCTGTCAGAGCACCGATTACGCGATGATGATGGCCGGGACTTCGTTACGAGTCACCTTGGTGACCATTCATCAGGCCTTGGCGAAGGTGGCCGCTGATTTGACTTCGGAAAAAATTGTGCGCTTGATTGAAGTTACGGGAAAGTCGTTACAGCAGGACTTTGGGGTGGCGATGCCGAGGATGGCCGTGGCTGGTTTGAATCCTCACGCTGGTGAGGGAGGGATCTTTGGCGATGAGGAGGGGCGGTTTATTGTGCCGGCTATCGAACAGGCTCGGGCCAGAGGCTGGCAGGTAGCCGGCCCCTTCCCTCCAGATACTGTTTTTCATAAGGCGGTGCATGGTGATTTTGATGCGGTGATTTGCATGTATCATGACCAGGGACTGATTCCCTTTAAGTTGCTTCATTTTGAGGACGGCGTCAATGTTACCGTTGGCCTGCCGATTATTCGAACGTCTGTTGATCATGGCACGGCCTATGATATAGCGGGGACAGGGAGGGCGAACCCGGCTAGTTTGCAGGCAGCCTTTGCCATGGCCGCTTTGATTGCCGAGAATCGCCAGCGAAAGAGGGGCCAAGGTTGATGAGGGAAAACACGCCATGTGGCAGTCTGATCGCTTTCGAGGGGATTGATGGTACGGGGAAGTCGACCCAGATTGCCTTGCTGAGGGATGTCTTACAGGCCAAGGGCTTGGATGTTGTGTTGACGCGCGAGCCAACCGATGGGGCCTATGGTCAGCAGATTCGCCAGCTCTATCAGGCCCGTGCTTCCGTCAGTCACCAAGAAGAGCTTGCCCTGTTCCTGGCCGATCGCCGTGAGCATGTCGGCCAGATTATTGCTCCGGCCTTGGCGCAGGGCAAGGTCGTGTTGACCGATCGCTACTATTTTTCAACCGCTGCCTATCAGGGGCTGTTTGGCGTTGACCCCGAGGATATTATTCGCCAGAACGAGGCCTTTGCCCCTGTCCCTGACCTGGTCATTCTCTTTGAACTCTCTCCTGAACAAGCGGTAAGGCGGATTCAAACCTACCGGCAAGAGGTGTTGAACCACTTTGAGCAAGAGGAAAGTTTACGCCTGGTGGCGCAGGTGTTTGCCCGTGTGCAACGTCACTATTTGAAACGGGTTGACGCCTCATTGCCAATCGGTGTTGTTCATGCTCAGATTGTAGCTCTGGTTGCCAGCATGCTACCCTTCTCGGATCCTTTGTCTTTTCTCGATCAATGACCAAATCCTTGTTGATAGCCATGTTGGTGCTGATGGTGTCGTGTGTGCCTACGTCGCCGCCACCAGGGCCGCCACCGCCGCTTCGGGCGACGATAACCGAGGTGCCAAAGCCCGCCAGACGTCAAGAGGGGGCTGATACGCAGTGCTCGTATTTCTATTATCTATGGGGAAAGACCTCGGAGGATAAGGGACGTTTCGAGGAGGCGTTGGATGCCTATGAGAAGGCGATTGTCTGTGATGCCGAGGCAGACTATGTCCTTCGCCATTTAACCGTCTTGTTGCTACGGATGGATCGTAAGCAACAGGCCCTGGAATGGCTTGACAAGCTACTGGCTGCCAACCCTGATGATCAAAAGGTCAAGGCCTTCCAAGCCGACATCTATGGTTCGATTGGGGATGATGCCAGGGCCATAGTCTTGTACGAGGCACTTCTCTCCCAGCAACCGGATGACCCGGAGTTGCTGTTGAAGTCTGGTCGGCAGTATCTCAAGGCCAAGGAGTATTTGAAGGCCAGAGATTGTTTGGAACATTTGGTATCCCTTGATTCCGATTCCTTCATGGGGCAGTATTATCTGGCTCAACTCTATCGTGAGTTGAAGTATACGCAAAAGGCGATGGAGGCTTACCAACGAGTCCTTGCCCTGAATTGGACGCCGCCCTTGGCTGTTGAGGCGGCCGAGTATTATGAATCGCAAAAAAAGATGGAGGAGGCGATAGCCCTCTATCAAGAACTCTTGAACGAAGAGGGGATGAGCGAGGAAGTTGTCAATCGTTTAGTGCGAATCTATCTCATTCAGAAACAGCCAACCAAGGCCTTATCGCTGCTTGGTGATTTGCGACAAAACGGCGGGGATAGCCAGAAAATTGACTTGACCGTCGGACGAATTTTGCTGGATCAGCATCGCTATCATGAGGCGATCAAGGTCTTCACGACAATGTTGGCCGAAGATCCACAGTTGGACTTGGCTCGTTCACTCTTGGCGATGGCCTGGTATGGGGCTGGAGATCACGCTCAGGCCAAGACACTGTTGCTGAAGGTGAAAAAGGAAACGCCTGGATATGAGGATGCCCTCTCCTTGCTCGTGAAAATGTATGTCGAGGAAAAAGAGTTCCACACGGCAATCACCTTGATTAAACAGGCGATTGTTGACTCAACCGGAGATGAGCCAAAGTATCATTTTATCTTATCGTCTCTCTACGAGGAACAGGGGAAGGAGTCGGAGGCCGAAAAAGTCTTACTCGATACGATTCAACGCCATCCAACCTCAGAGATGGTCTACTTCAACTATGGGATGTTTTTAGAGCGACGAGGGCGTTTGGAGGAGGCTATGTCGCAAATGGAGAAGGTCTTGGAACTCAAACCTGATGATCCCTTAGCGCTCAATTACATCGGCTACTCGTGGGCAGATCGCGGCGAGAACCTCCCCCAGGCCTTGGTCTATATCCAAAAGGCGGTTGCGCAGCGACCCGAGGATGGCTTCGTCATGGATAGCTTGGGATGGGTCTATTTTCGTATGGGGCAATTCCCGCAAGCGGTTGAAGTTTTGGAGCAGGCTATTGCCTTGGAGCCACAGGACCCGACCATCCATGAGCATCTTGGTGATGTCTATGTGGCCTTGGCCCAGAGGCAGTTGGCATTGGATAATTATCAGCAGGCCTTGGCCTTGGCAGAGAAGGCTGAAGATAAAACGCGGCTCATGACCAAGATCGGATTGATTCAGCCATGACGATGAGGGAGAAAGATATGTCGCGGAGGTTTTTTCTGCTTGCAGCCTTGCTGCTGTGCTCGGCCTGTGCGACTTTGCCGAAGACGGTTTCGATTGGCGAGGGAGAGGCCAGGCACGTTCGGCAGCAATTTATGACGATGTTAGAGGAACAGCGTCAGTGCCCGGCGGCGATTGATGCCGATGTCTCGCTTTCGATAGACAATGCCTTGTGGCGTGGCACCCTATCTGGATCTTTGCGGGCACAGGCCCCAGCCTCGCTCCGTTTTGAAGGAGTGAATCCCTTGGGTCTGACGGAGGCGTTGCTGGCTGTTGATGGGGAGAGCTTTACCTATCTCTCCGTTCGTCAGCAAGAGGCCTATCTCGGGTCTTTTCAGGGTGAGAAGATCACCCGTTTTGTTCCGGATGGCGTGGCCCTCTCTATGAATTATTACTGGTTGCTGGGCCGAGTACCCCCAGGAGAGCTTGGTCTGGGGGACATTGGCCAGCAGCCGGAGGGGCAGGGGTACTGGGTGGATATCCATTATCTCTCGACCGACGAAAGGGCCATGATTCTGTTTGATCCTCGGCAGCATCAGGTCAATCGCCATTTGCTCCTGACGGGCCATGGTGACATTGCCGTCGACTTCACCTATACCTATCCGTCGCTCTCCATGCCTACTGAAGGGTGTCAATTGCCCTCGCAGTTGACGATCAGCAAAAGAGGTAACGGCCTGATCACCTTGAGTTACACCAATCGCTATCCAAAGCCACCTCTCGATGCCGCCCCTTTCCGCCTAACTCCCCCGCCTGATTATAAGAGGATTGTATTGCCGTGACGATTGATTCCTTGTTGTCCTTAGTGGCAAGGCCTAGCCGTTATTGCGGCAATGAATACAATGCCATCAGGAAGGAGTGGTCATCGGCACGATTACGGGTTGCCCTTGCCTTCCCGGATCTCTATGAGATTGGCATGAGCCACCATGGCCTGCAGATCCTCTATCATATCTTGAATCGTCATTCCTCTTTCCTGGCCGACCGAGTCTATGCCCCAGATCGTGATTTGGAGCGTTTGCTGCGGGAGAGGGGTGAGCCACTGTTCGCGCTGGAATCGGGACGTCCTTTGGCTGATTTTGACCTGTTGGGCATCACCTTGCCTTATGAGCTCTGCTATAGCAATATCTTGACCATTCTGGATCTGGCCGGGCTCCCTTTTCGTAGTGCGGATCGTCATGAAGGCCAGCCGTTGGTGATAGGGGGTGGACCTTGCGCCTTCCATCCGGAACCGGTGGCGGATTTTTTTGATGCCATCTTGCTCGGTGATGGTGAGGAGGCAGTGCTGGCTATCGCTGAGCGGATGCTGGCGGCCAAGGAGCAAGGGCTTTCTCGGCATGATCTGCTCCTCAGTTTGTGCCAGATTCCTGGCCTCTATGTCCCCGCCTTTTTTGCCCCACAGTATGGGGAAGATGGCCGCTTGACGGCGATTGTACCGCTTGTGCCAGGCTATTTGTCCGTACGACGGGCGATGATTGCCGATCTCAACGCCACCCCGATTGTTGAGCATCCCCTGGTTCCCTTAAATCGGATCGTCCATGATCGTCTTGGCTTGGAACTGGCGCGGGGGTGTACCCGAGGATGTCGTTTTTGTCAGGCGGGGATGATTTATCGCCCAGTGCGTGAACTTCACCCCGAGCGGGTTATGGAGATCGCGCGGATTGGCATTGCCAATAGTGGCTTTGATGAGTTGGCCCTATTGTCGCTCAGTACCGGCGATTATTCGTGTCTGGCCCCGCTCCTGGTGCGATTGATGGATCACTTTGTCGCGCAGAGGGTCTCCGTCTCGATGCCATCCATGCGGGTTGGCACCTTGACCCCTGAGGTCATGGAGCAGGTCAAGCGGGTACGCAAGACTGGCTTTACCATCGCGCCAGAGGCTGGTAGTGACCGCTTACGGAGAGTGATCAATAAAGGCATAACCGAAGAAGACCTCTTGCAGACGGTGCAATCTGCTTTCGGTCTTGGTTGGAAATTGATTAAGTTTTACTTCATGTACGGGCTGCCCTTTGAAACGGAGGAAGATGTGGCCGCTATCCCCACCCTGGTGGCCAAGGCCATGCGAATTGCCGGGGGGGGAGGGCGGACAATCAATGTCAGTGCCGGCCTCTTCGTGCCGAAGCCGCACACCCCGTTTCAGTGGGCGCGTCAGGCGAATCTGGCGGAGGCCTTTGAGCGGGTGGACTATCTCAGAAAACACTTGCCGCGCAATGCAAAACTGAAATGGAACGACCCGAGTTTGAGCCTTCTTGAAGGTGTGTTTGCTCGAGGAGATCGTCGTTTGTCGCGTTTGATTGAGGAGGCTTGGCGCTTAGGTGCCCGGCTTGATGCCTGGTCGGAGCATTTTCAGTTGCCCCGTTGGCGTCAGGCTGCTGAGGCCTGTGGGCTCGATCTGGAGTGGTATCTGCGTCAGCGGGACATGGTGGAGGTGTTGCCTTGGCAGCACCTAGAAGCGGGGATTGATCCCGATTTTCTTGTGCAGGAGCTTGCTAAGGCCGAGGCTGAGGCCTATACCCCCGATTGTCGCAATCACGGCTGTCAAAAATGTGGTCTCTGTGATTTCAAATCGTTACGTCCTGTAGTTCATTCCCCTAAGGATATGCCTTTGCCCTCTGCTTCGCAGGGGCCAGTTGAGGTGACCTCTGGGCTGCGCACGCTCTATCACTATTGGATTGACTATCAACGTCTTAATCAAGCGAGATTCCTTGGTCATCTTGAGCTGTTACAGGTGATGTTTAGGGTGCTGAAACGGGCCGGGTTCCCCCTGATCTTTTCTCAGGGATTCAACCCCTCGCCTAAGGTCTCTTTCAGCCCGGCACTGTCGGTGGGAGTTGAGAGCTTGGCGGAATTTTTGATTGTAGAAACCGAAGTACCTCTGCGGGATATTGAGAGCTGGCCTGAGCGCTTGACGGCGCAGATGCCGCAGGGATTGGCGGTAACATCTGTCCGCTTGGGGGCAAAGGCGCAGTCGGCCCGGATGGAGGTTGATTATCGGCTCTCTTTGTCTCGCCCCCTTGATCCTTGTGTGATTGCTCGGTTCTTGGAGGCCAAGGAGTATCCGATGTCGGTTGAACGGAAAAAGCAGCGGCGAACGATTGAGGCGCGTACCCTGGTGAAAGATGCGCGTTTGCTTGATTCTCAAACACTCTTCCTCAGTATGTTTGTGGAGGCAGCGCAACTTGGGGTGAAGCCCATGGAACTTATTGCCAATCTCTTTGCTTTGTCTGACGATGAAATCCTGTCCTCGCGCCTGTTGAAGATGGCCTGGAGGGCTGTGTGAGGGGTAGGAGGCAGGAGGGGAGTGGGTCGTCTCTGTCGACCTTTGCTTCTGTTAACCCAAAAGGTTGGTGTCACGCATGGCCACAGATCTGATTATCAACGCTACCTCCTATGAGGTGCGAATCGCCCTGGTAGAGCATGGCGAGTTGGTGGAGTTTTATCTGGAACGGCCGTCGCTCAAGGGTCTGGTGGGTAATATGTATTATGGCCGCGTGGTACGGGTTTTGCCGGGGATGCAGGCCGCCTTTGTCGATATCGGTCTTGATCGTACGGGATTTTTGTATGTCGATGATGTTCATGTTGGCACCCAAAAAATCGATAATCTCCCTGCGCCCCTCAACGGGGATGATGATCAGTTACCTCCTGACTGTTTGGTGCATCGTGAGCCAGGCTCCAATATCGATGATCTTTTGGTGGAGGGGCAGGAGCTCTTGGTGCAAATTGCCAAGGAACCGATCGGCACCAAGGGGGCGAGATTGACTTGTCATATCACATTGCCATGCCGTAATTTGGTATTTATGCCGATGACCGATCATATCGGGGTCTCGCGCAAGATCGAAGACGAAAAACTCAGGCAAGAACTGAAGGAGATGATTGAATCCCTGCGGCCGGTCGATACCGGATTTATCGTCAGGACGGTGGCGGAGGGGGCGACGCGAGAGGATATGGAAGCGGATATGGAATTTCTCCTCAACCTCTGGAGCGAAATTCAGACCAATGCCGCCAAGCGAAAGGTGCCGAGTTTAGTCTATGAGGACCTCGATATTATCCTACGAGTGGTGCGTGATGTCTTTTCGCCGACGGTGGATCGTGTCGTGGTCGATGAACAGGCGACCTATGCCCGGGTGGTTAATTTTGTCGAGCATTTTGCTCCTCGACTGGTGCATAAGGTGCATTATTTTTCTGAAAGCACGCCTGTCTTTGAGGCTTATGGCATTGAAATGGACATTAACCGGGCCTTGAACAAAAAGGTTTGGTTGCGTTGCGGCGGCTATATCATTATCGAGGCAACTGAGGCCTTGACTGTGATCGAT
>Ga0172375_10007652_pt1 | contig 14740 bp, 18 predicted proteins | sample LakKiv1m_FD_114537 | JGI IMG/M metagenome (GOLD analysis project Ga0172375, IMG submission 114537) | Freshwater microbial communities from Kabuno Bay, South-Kivu, Congo - kab_092012_11.1m | ecosystem: Environmental > Aquatic > Freshwater > Lake | place: Democratic Republic of the Congo... | reverse complement strand
TAAAATAGTAGTGCGAATGGAAAACAATTTTTCAGGTTTTATTTATGGGGGATTTTTGTTGGTATAATAACGAAGTTTGAGGCTGCTTAGCTCAGTTGGTAGAGCATCCCGTTTACATCGGGGGGGTCAGGGGTTCAAATCCCTTAGCGGCCACATAATTGATATAATACAGAGCTCTTTTGACAACTGGCCGCCATGGTGAAATTCCTGCCTGCCGGCAGGCAGGGGTATACACTTTGTGCGATAATATTTAGTCTGCCGCCATGGTGAAATTGGTATACACGTACGCTTGAGGTGCGTATGCCGAAAGGTGTGGAGGTTCAAGTCCTCTTGGCGGCACCTTGATTATCGAACTACTATACTATAGTATAGTAAGTATATTTATTGTTCGATATGAAAGTGCACTTTAAAAATAAAGCTATTCAATTACGTCGAGAAGGTTTAACATATTCTGAAATTTTGAAAAATGTTCCGGTTGCAAAATCTACCTTATCTGAGTGGTTAAGGTCGATTAAGTTGACCAAAAAACAATTTCACATATTAACTAAAAAAAAGATGTTATCAGCTTTACGAGGTTCAGCTGAGAAGAAAAGGTTAAGAATTGAAAAAGAAGAAAATATTATAAAAAAGTCGTTATTGGAGATTGAGAAATTGTCAGATAGAGAAAATTTTTTATGTGGAGTTATGTTGTATTGGGCTGAGGGAAGTAAGCAAAAAAAAACTAATGTATCAGTGGGAGTTGAGTTTAGTAACTCTGATTCAAATATGCTTCGTTTTTTTATTTATTGGTTACATAAATATCTCAATATAAATTTTGAAGATATTACTTTTGATATTTATTTACATATAAATTTTGAGAACGAAAAAGATGTTTTTGTAAAATATTGGTCAAATGAATTAAATTTTCCAATCGAAAAGTTTTATAGAGTATATTTTAAGAAAAATATTATTAAAACAAAAAGAATTAATGTTGAAAAGAATTATCATGGACAAATAAAAGTGAAGGTAAAAAGAAGTACTGATTTAAATAGAAAAATAACTGGTTGGATTGAAGGCTTTATTAATAATGCGGGATCGTCTAATGGTAGGACATCTCCCTTTGGAGGAGAATATTCTAGGTTCGAATCCTAGTCCCGCAACAGGAAATCTTGATACAATTTATCCAATGATTGAAGAATTACATTTCTGCGATAAATCAGATATTTTTCCTGTTGAAAAATTTTTGCAGTTTGGAAAAGGAAAAGGTAAAAATTTACTCGTTGTTGGTGAATCTCCCGCATTGAATGGTTGGATAAAATCTGGAAGAGCTTTTTTCACAATTGAAGGAAGATTGTTACCGAGTGGAAGAAACTTAAATAAATTATTTGCACCCTTTGAGTTAACAATTGAGCAATGTAGTTTTACAGAATTAGTAAAATGCTGCATTGGAAATAATCGGAAGATGTTGGTTAAGTGCGCTCCAAAGTGGAAGGGAATATTTATAAAACAAATTGAATTATGTCATCCTAAGTTAATAATTATTTTGGGAGTTGAAACTTTAAGGATATTTAATTTGGTGTTTAACACTAGTTTTGTAACAGGTGAATTTGGAAAATTTAATTTGGATATTGGTTTTGTAAGTGTTTTGCCGATTTATCACCCGACTCCAATTGCACCAAAAAATCATAGTAAAAACTTGGAAATTATTGAAATACAAAAAAATCTATCCAAGAACTGATTGTTTGAATAGAACGGGGTCAAAGGTGGCAACCAAGTCCTTGATACAATAAATTATCTTGTTGAACTTTGTTTCCGTTAGGAATGAGTCAACTTGGGGCAACAAAGCAGGAAAATACTTCAATTAAACCTAGAGGGTTATGAGTTTTTTCGTTTACTCCAAACTAAAGCAATATAGAGAAGGGTAACTCCACCAATAAAAGTGATAAAAAATGTCACTCCCCACAACACACTAGCTTGTTGTCGCATAAAGTTTATAAAAGAAAGCATCGAAGTCGCTAACATTATGATTGAGAAGAACACCTGCCCAATTATCTTAGATTTCTTATCCATAACGAAATTGTACTACCTTCGTGATTATAATGTCAATAATTTCTGATTATTATCAATATACTGGAGTAATTAAGCATGGGCTCGGAGAGTCCGTGACTAGTACAGAAACTTGAAAAACTAATAAAACATTGTAATATTTACATATGTCGGCTGAAACTCAGGAAGTTCAAACAATTCAACCTGTTAGAGGTAAAGATGGGAAAATAGTTCCCGGTCTTTTTTGTTTTGATAGCTTACCTCGCAACAGAGCTAAAGAAGCTGATATCGCACGATTTACTCATGATATTCGACATCAAAGAGAACTTCAGAAAATTGATGAATCCATAGAACGTTGATTAATGTGAAATAAAGTTTATGGGATTGAATGGGCTTAGACCGAGGTGTTCAACAAAAATGTTTTATGTTTATATTCTTAAAACCGACAAAGATACTTTGTATACTGGGCAAACAAATAACTTGGAAGCTAGATTGCGAATACATCGTAACGGAAAAGGGTCAAAATATATAAGAACTTTTAAATATTTTGAGTTAGTATATGCTGAAAAGGCTCTTACTTTGTCTTTGGCTTTAAAGAGGGAGAGGGAGATAAAAGCGTGGCCGAGGGTGAAGAAATTGGAGTTGGTAAAACGAGCTGTTGAGACTCTAGCCGATTCAGAACTGTCCAATCAATGCTTTTGTAGGAAATATATCCAGCATAAGTCAAAAGAAGCAAAAATATCGAAATGAGTAGGTATCCAAAAAAGTCGATTTTTTTAGGTGTCATATTTTATTTTACTCGAGAGATTAAATAAGTGGTAGGGAATTCCAAAAATACTGCCGGTGATTCTTCAAGTAAATATTTTTGAAAGTCATAATAAATGTTTTTTCTTTCGAGTTGATCTTGGGCCAATCTACCCTCTTCTAGCAATTTATCAATCCTCGAATTATTAAAATGAGTAATATTGGTGTTTCCTTGAGTTGAATGCCAAAAGGAATATTGATCGGGGTCGCTCGGAATATTTATAAAAGACAATAACGCGTCGTAATTTGAATTACCAGATTGGTCGTTGTTAACACTAATATTCACTTTAACTTTCAAGATTTCTTCCCAACTTTGTTTAATATTTTCGGCTTTGGAAAGGAGGTTTCTGTCATTCACGACTAGGTTTAATGTTTCGACTGTTTTATTGGTGAATAATTCTTTGGCACGAGTTGGATTGAAATTGTATGGTTTTATCTGAGGATTGTAGGCCCACGAACTTGGGGGGATAGGACCAAGACATCTGGTGTTTTTATCATCAGATTTTGGTGTGGCGTAGGCTATAGCTTGTCTAGTTTGTTTGTCGTTCAAATTGTTAGTATTAAAAAAAATTGCCAAATAAGAGTTGGTTGCAATTGAAGGTGTTTTTTTAATTTTTTGCCAACCGTCTAGCTGGTCGTTCAATGAACTAGTATTAATAGTGTCAACTTCACCAAGTTTGAAGGCAGTGTAAAGGTCGGAAGCATTCGGATAAAAATGATAAATAGTTTTTTGATTTTTATCTTTTTGTAAACTTAAGCTTAACAATTTTATGTGTCCGTCTTGATAAGAAATGCTATCAACTCGATAGTTACCCAATCCGATTAGTGAATCCTTAATAAATAAAGGTTTACTTAAAACTGATAGAAGTGGAGAATATAAACTGGGTACTGATATTTTGAGACTGTTGTTCGACTCTACCGTAACAGTGGTTTGTGGAATAGTGATATTTAAATCAGACGCTTTGAATTTTCTGCCGTTTTGCCAATAAAGATTTGTATTGAATGTAAAAATATAATCAAGATTGTTATTTTGGATCTCTAATTTTTCGATAAGTGGGGACAAAACTGCTTTGTCATTTTCGGATATACTGGTGAATCCATAACTAATTTGGTTAGCAACCGAGAGTGGTAAGTTTTCAATTGTATACATGCCTTCCATCCCAATATTAGTTTGACTGACGGTTAAAGTTCGATATATTTGCAATAAGATGCTTCTTTTAAGATAGATAAACGAGCCGAAAATTATGCCCAATAGAATGACAAACGCATATTTTTTGAAATAATATACAAAATATGCAATAAAAAATCGAAATGATTTTGACAAGGTGTGTTTTAAATAATTGTTTGGATAATAGAAGATATTAAAAACAAGACCAAAACTGCAATTGTTATATAAAATATTATTTTTTCCCACCCTCTCTTTTGAAATGTGACCGATGACATTATGTTTGATCTTCCGTCGCTATCGTCACTTGATTGGAGAAATATGAGAATGCTAAGAGCGATTGATAAAATTATTTGAAATACAATTAAAAATATTTTCATTTAGATTCCTTTAAGGGTTTAATAATAAATTTAAAGATATTTAAAATAAAGTTGTTGCTGGTGGAATTGACAACATAAGCCCAAAAACCCGAAAAACATAGTGCAGGAACAGTTATTCCTTGCCAAATAAATTCTGAAGTATTGATGGTATTTACTCTAAAATCTGAAAATACAAATACTGCCAGATAAAAACCAAACGTGTTGATGACAATTCTGAAAAGCCCTAAAGTTAGAATATTAATCGGTATTAAAAGTATTTTGATGATTGGTTTTAAAAGTAATTCAAATATTGTTAAGATAAAAGCAACCTTAATTAAGGTAAACAATGAATTTGAAAAATCAAGATTATTCCAAAAATAGTTTTGAAATACTAGAGAAAAAGATATTAATAATGTGATTTTAAGAATTTTTTTCATGTTTTTTACTTCCAGCAGTTAGTATTATACCGCTTGCGCAAAGAATAAATACAATTATTCCGATAGTTATTGACAAGAATAAATAGTGTTGACGATTAATTATTTTTAAGTTTATCGGTGTTTGATTATCTACTGTTTCGATTGTCAGCTGATAATAGCTGAATTTTGGCAATACCATTTTCCAGAAAGGCACTGGTGGTAAATTTATGTTGGTGAATGATAGTGGAGCTAATGAGTTTATCTTGATTTCCCAATTAAGATTAGGAATCTTAATAGTTAAAGGTTTAATAGCAAATAAATTCTGATTTTTGATGGACAATGTTGAGCCGTTGATGTTTATGCTGGGCGCTAAATAGGCAGGTTGGTAGTTTTCAGTGGCAAAATCGATAAATATGCTCTTGGTAAATTTATCTTTTTTGTATGAACCAGGAGGCGGAGGATAAACACTGTCTGTTCCATGAATAACAAAAGCTAAATGATTTAAATCGAGATCGGTGAAATAATCGATACCGTTGGTGGTATTTTCCCAAGTAGGATCTATTTGAGTCCAGGTTTTAGTGGAAAAATTATAATATTCTGGCCAGGCGTGTAAAATATCTGAGTTTGGATTAATTGGTTTAATTTTGGGGTTATTGCTGTATGCGTAGCCTTCTATTTCTCGAGCGGGAATGTTGATGGATCTGGCTAGGGTGACAAATAAATCAGTGAATTCTGTACAAAGTGATTCTTTTGGATTTAATAAAGCTTCAGAAGCGCCTTTTCTTTTGGCTGTCTCGAGCCCGGAATAGTTATAACCGAGAGTCTCGACAACGTATTTATAAATTTCTTTTGGAGATTTAAAGTTCTGACTAATACTTAGAATTTGTGGGTCGGCTACTGGCCAGTATTGTGAGGATGATGTAAATTTCTGATCGGTTAAAATACTTATTTGTTCGGTTGAAGGATGAATTTGTGCCTGACCTGTGGCTGTAACCTCTAGTTTTTGATTTGGATTCAGGGTGTACTGGGCTAGCCAGTTGCCATTAACATCGGTTTTAACTGACTGAGGCAACGGTTCGATTTGTTTATATATTATGGTTTGGCTATTTGTGTCAGGAGGGATAGGTATTTCGGTATTTATTGTTGTTGCTTCTTTATTTTCAATAAAATAATTTAATTTGAAATCAAATAATTGAGAATTGCCAAAAACTAATAAAGTTTTGTTTTTGGTTTGATTTTGATTAAAACTTATTTGTAGCGTGTCATTAACAATATGAGAGCTGTCTATGGGAATAGATGAAAACGAAAGCTCGCCAAAAGAAGTGGGAACAATTAGAGATAAATTTATTTTTTGTTTATCAAAAATATTTCCAAATACCGGAAATTGAATTTCGTAGGTATTGCCTTTTTTTTTAGCAAAACTGGAAATGGAATAAGTAATATAAAATTGGTTGGTTTGACCTTTGCCGATAGTTGGTTGACTAAACTTTAGAGAAACGGATGTATTTTCGCCGGTAGTGTTTACCGTATTAACTATATCGCCGTATTTATCGTAACTTCTTAAATTTTGAATTTCTGAATTAGTTAAGTTAATTTGATAATCTTTGGCATAGATTTGAGAGATGTTATTGGTCAAATTAACTTCTTGGACTACCTTGGCATTACCGGACCGGTTGACTGTATATGTGATTTGCTGTGCGACACTAAACTCGTCGATAGAATAGGAAAGTTTTGCAAAAACTAAATAAAATGTTAATAGTATGAATATCATTTTTGGATAGTTTAATATATCATTTATTTGGGTTGTTGACTTCGGGTATTATTCGTGTAAAAATGATATATGGCTCAAGTTTTATACAAAAGACAGAAACAAATATTAGATTATATCGGCGAAAATATTGATAAATACGGATGCGCCCCGACTTTGACGGAAATAGCTTCATATTTGGGGCTGTCCTCTTTGGCGACGGTTCATGAACATTTGGCGGTATTGGAAAAGAAGGGATTAATTCGACGTTATCGTGGCGCTGTTAGAGGCATAGAATTGATAGGTGAAAAATTAAATTCAATAGTTAATAATTTGATTGAATTACCTGTATTGGGATATATTGCTTGTGGCACACCTTTAGAGCCTTATACTGATCCAAACGCGACGTTAAGTGTTAGTTCGACAATTGTAAAGGCCGGACAAAAATCGTATGTTTTACAGGCTAAGGGTGATTCGATGATAGATGATGGGATACTAAATGGTGATTATTTAGTTATCAAAGAGCAAAGAGAAGCCAATAATGGTGATATTGTGGTGGCGGTACTCAAAAATGGTTTTGCAACTTTAAAAAGATTTTATCGGGAGGCCAATCGAATTCGTCTCCAGCCGGCAAACTCAACCATGTCCCCTATTTATGTTACAGAGGTAGAAATTAAGGGTAAGGTCGTATCAGTTATTAGACAATTTAACTGATGTTATATATTATTTCAACTCCAATTGGAAATTTAAAGGATATTACTTTTCGGGCAGTGGAAACTTTGGAGCAAGTCGATGTACTTTTATGTGAAGATACTCGAAAAACTGGACTACTTTTGCAAAGTCTAAAAATTGGAAATAAACCAAAATTAGTTTCTTTTTATGATGAAGTCGAACAACAAAAAATTCCCCAAATAGTTGAAATGTTAAAAGAAGGGTTGGATGTTGGTTTGGTAACTGATGCAGGGACACCTTTAATTTCAGATCCGGGGTGGCTACTTGTTAAAAAATGCCAAGATTCAGGCATAAAATACACGGCATTACCTGGTGCTTGTGCGGTAATCAATTCAGCTGTGTTGTCCGGGTTGCCGATACAGAGATTTTGTTTTCTTGGTTTTTTGCCAAAAAAGTTAAATGATAAGAAAAAATTAGTTGAAAAATATAAAGATTTTGATGGAGTTAAGATTGTTTATGAGGCGGGAAATCGAGTTGAAGAGTCTATTGGCATTTTGAAAAGCATGAATTTCGAGGTAAGAATAATCAGAGAAATGACAAAAATACATGAAGGAGTTACAAGTGAATTTGATGGCGATAGTCGTGGCGAAACGGTGATTTTATTTTTCTAATTTTCTTTTTTCTGCCCAGGCGATGGTCTCGCGGGTAGAGTCAATTACATCCGGGCTAACCGAAATGCTACTGACACCCCAACGAACAAGTTTTTCAACTAAATCAGGATGATTACTGGGAGCCTGTCCGCAGATAGAAGCCAAGATCCCTCTTTTTCTTGCCTTAGTTATGGCTCTTTTTAGGCTCCAGAGTACTGCCGGATCCATCTCGTTAAAATCTTTAGCAACTTCACCATTATCACGATCAAGACCTAGAGTAAGCATGGTCAAATCATTACTTCCAATGCTTATGCCGTCAATACCGACATCGATAAACTTATCAAGCAATATGACGTTACTGGGAATTTCGACCATCATAAACAACTTAAATGTTGGTGATCGTAGTAGTCCGTGGTCGGTAATTATTTGTTTAACTTGAGACAACTCATGTGGTGTTCGGACAAAAGGAATCATTAGCCATAAATTTTTTAAATTAAGTTTGTTTCTAACCATTTTAATTGCTTCCAACTCCATGGCGAAAACATCTGGTGAGTTGATATAGCGTGTGGCACCACGAAAACCAAGCAACGGGTTTGGTTCTTCCGGTTCGTATAACTTTCCCCATTTTAAAAATCTATATTCATTGGTTTTAAAATCAGTAGCTCGGTAGATAACGGGGCGAGGATTAAAATTTTTACAAAATTTGGTAAGATCTAATGCCAATCTTTCAATATATTCTTTTTGACGACCATCGGCAATCATTTTTTTGGGATGAATTCCGATATTGGCAATCATAAATTCAGCTCTGAGTAACCCGATACCGTCAACATGACGTTTACTAATTTGAGCCGCTAATTCGGGTTCACCTAAATTTACGTAAACTTTGGTGGCGGTACGAGATGGCGTTTTCGGGCTTTTGAGTTTTGAAGCTGTGGAGTGAAGGGAACTGGTGAGATCGCCAAACCAAACTTCACCAGTAGTGCCGTTTATGGTAACAATATCTCCATCTTTAAATAACTTTGTGGCGGTTTTGGTACCAACAACGCAAGGGACTCCTAATTCACGGCTGACAATTGCGGCATGCGAAGTTTGGCCGCCTTTATCGGTAATTATGCCATTTACTTTTTTCATAGCCGGGACAAAGTCCGGCGAAGTCATAGTGGTAACTAAAATTTGGCCTTTTTGAACACGATCGATTTCTTTTGGTGATTTGATAATGACAACTACACCGGTGGCGTTGCCCGGACTGGCCGATTCGCCGATAAGATCTGGTTTAGCCGAAATTTGGGTTTGTTCGTTGAGTACTTTTTGGTTACTGGCAATTGTAGTTATGGGTCGAGTCTGAACGACGTAAATAGTATTTTTTTCGATAGCGAATTCAATATCTTGAGGTTTTCCGTAATGATTGTGAAGTTTTTGGCCAATTTTGGCAATTTTTATGGCTTGATCGTCGGATATTTTTGGTTTGTTTTGTTTAGATTTTGGAACAAAAATTTCTTTTGTTTCGTTGTTTGATTTAGTTAATTGAACATCTTGTTTAACTCTATTTTTGGAAATAATATTCCAATTACTTTTATCTAAAATAATTTGATCTGGGGTGACAGTTCCCTGAACAATGTACTCACCCAGTCCCCAAATAGTTTCGATAATAATTTGATTTTTGTTATTACTGACAGGATTGACGGTAAACATAATTCCGGAAACATCACTTTGGACTAATTTTTGGACTGGTACAGCGACTCCAACTTTGAAATGATCATATTTTTTCTTGACACGATAAAAAATAGATCTTGGGGTGAATAATGATGCCCAACAATCTCTGACTCTTTTGACTACATTTGACTCACCGATAACATTCAAAAATGTTTCCTGTTGTCCGGCAAATGACGCGTCGAGAGAATCTTCGGCAGTAGCAGAGGAACGAACAGCCACCGGTAAATCAGACAGCCCCATAAAGCCCGAAAGCTTTTTGTAGCTTTTCATAATTTCGATAGCCAATTTATCTGACATTGGGCTATTTTTGATGATGGCTTTTATTTTTTTAGATGCAGATAATAATTGATCTGGCTGATCTACATCAGTAACTTCGAGAATTTGGCTTAACTTCTTCTTCAAATTATTTTCTTTGACAAATTGAAAATAGGCAGATGAGGTGACAACAAATCCGTTAGGAACAGGTATCCCTAGATTGTACATTTCACCTAAGTTCGCACCTTTACCCCCAACTATATTGACGTCTTCGTAATGAATTTCTTTAAACCAAAGTACGTTTTTAGTGATCATTTTTCCAGCCCCGATTGGGTAAACTTCTAATGTCGTTTGTTTCGTTAGCCCGATTGTAATCGTCCTCAAGCCGGAAAGTAGTACCCTTTTCTGGTATTGAAGCTTCAACTGTGACACAATCAGTGACTGCAGTTACGCGATGAATGGTATTTGGAGCGATAGTGTAGCCGGTATTAGTAAGCATTTCGATGGTGGTTAAATTATTTTTATCCAAACCGGTGGTTAGTTGGGCTTTTCCCGAGAGTAGGGTTATTGTTTCCTGTTTTTGATCGTGATATTGTAGGGACCAACGGTGGGTGGCTTGAGTATAGGCAATCTTGCAAACATATGGTAATTCCGTTTCTGTTAATAACAGTTCAAATCCCCACGGTTTTTGGATACGCAAATTCATTATAAAAATAATAGCAGAAAAAATATCTGAAGGTTGCAGTCATATTTTAGCTCAAAATAGATAAAACTACTCTTTTTAAGGCGATTTCTTTGGGAAGAGTTAATTGGCCGTTTTTATATTGGAACTCGAGTTCAATCAGCCGTAGATAGGTTTGAAGTAATTGCTTTTCGTTAAACAAATTTTTAGATTGGAGTAGTTTTCGTAAATTACCTTTTAACATGTATAGAAATAAATCAAATAAGTTTTGTTCAACGACTTTCTCATACAAAGTAATAAATTTTTTGAATTTTTTTGGCTTAAAAGCAATAAGACAAGTGTATAAATCATTACTAGCTTTAAACAGGTTGATTTTGGCTTGAGGAAATGTTTTTAATTGAGTAGCGTTTAATAGTTTGTCCTGCCAAAGATAGACATCACATTTGGTTTTGATCATTAACTTTGATAATTTATCTAGATTGGCTTTGGGAATGGAAAAATAGTTGCTAATCGAAATTGCTTTTGTATCGCTAAATAAAGAACCTTCATTTAAATAATTATTAATTTGATCAAGTTTAATATTCTTCGAATCAAGTTTTAATTTTGCCGAATTGGATGAGAGAAAAGCTTCACGACTTTTGACTTGGTCATCGCCATGAAAAATGGTTATCATATGGTAAAATATTATCCGATATACTGGCTCCTTCGTCTAGTGGCCTAGGACACCTGGTTTTCATCCAGGGAATCGTGGGTTCGACTCCCACAGGAGTCACAAATCTTTTTTAGTTGTACCCTTTGGCTTGGAGATTGAATGACTTGGCGTAAAGATCATTATGTTTTAATAACTCAGTATGAGTCCCCTGCTCGATAATTTTACCTTTATTGATAACGATTATTCTTTGGGCGTTTCTAACAGTTGAAAAACGATGAGAAATAATAATTAACGTTTTGTGTCTTAGCTGTTTATATAATCTGGAGAAGATTTTACTTTCGGCAACAGCATCTATACTAGCTGTCGGTTCATCTAAAATCATTACTGGACTGTCTTGATAAAAAATACGAGCAATGGCAATTTTTTGCCATTGACCCCAAGAAGGTTCTTCGCCACCATATCTTCGACTCATCATGGTGTCAAGGCCGTTTTTGTATTTTTTTACAAAATCGTAGGCCTCGGATTTTTTTAGAGCATCAACGACGATTTTATCGTTTTTGACTGTACCGATGATAACGTTATCTCTAATGTTTAAGTTTGGATAAGTATTAAATTCTTGGGTGAGCAGTGATATGTATTTATACCAATATTTAATATCGTATTTTTGTAAAGGGATATTATTTATTAATATTTCCCCACTTGTTGGGTCATAAAAGCGACAAAGTAGTTTGATGAGAGTACTTTTGCCTGCGCCGTTTGGCCCGACGATGGCGATTTCTTCGCCGGCTTTGATGGTTAAATTTAAATTTTTATATATATACTTTTTGGTATTTGGGTAGACAAAAGAAACATTTTTAAATTCAATTGATGGAGATCCAGATATGCCGTTATTTAAGGTGCCGTTTTTGATGGTAGTGGGCAGTTCGACGATTGTTTTAAAATTATTTATATGCAAAGTTTGTTCGCTGATGCTGACAAAACCGTTTAATAGACCGGCAAAATAATCACCAGTGCTCCTGATAATTCCAAAATAAAAAGTAAACATACCAATAGTTAATAATCCGGATTTGATATCGTTGATGACAAATATCATGCAAAGTCCTGCGATTGATAAAGAAAATACAGAGGCCAACAAATCCGGCAAATATTTGTCTTTGCGATTTTTGATACGAACTTTAGTAAATTCGTCTTGAGTTAATGTAAATTTAGACTTTAACCATTCGACCGCTTGATTAATTTTTAATTCGGCGGTATATCTTTTGTCGACAAGTTGCCATGCCGCATCCCACCCAGGACGCGATTTCTCACTAAAATAATTAAATGTCCGCCAGTCGATAATTTGCCATTTTTTGTCGATAATTAATCCTGGAAGCTCGCCAATAAATAATAAAATAGCAATATACCAATATCTGGGGAGCAATAAAAACATTACTGTTGAAAAACTGATGAATTGAATAATTAAATTGAAAATGTCGGAGATTACTTGTCTTGTTCTCCACTGGTATTCTTCGTTGACTTTGGATAATAATGTAGCAGTTGTTTGATCTTCGAATTGCTGATAGTCGAGTGATGATGTTTTGTTAATATAATATTTTCTTAATTCGTTTTGGACTCTAAAATCAAGTAATCGAGTAAATATCCGTTGAAAATTTAAAAAAATTACCTTAATTATGCGAATAATCATAAAGACAATAAATACATTTATCCAACTATTTGTTTGTGAAGAGATTGATTGAATTAGACTATCAATAAGATAGGAGAGATATTTTTGTTCAGCAAAGGGGATAATAGTGGCAAATAATTGGCTAAATAATACGGCAATTATTAGGATTGGACTGAAACGATAAGTTAACTTTAATACCCACCAAATAATGGCTAAGGTTTTGTTGATTGATGTTCGGGATGCGCTTTGATCCATAAAATAATACCGATAATTATAAAGATTATAGAGATAACTTGGCCAATTTTGATAGAGTTAATTATCCAGGTATCGTGTCGCCAGAATTCGGTAATTATTCTAATTAGCCCATAGCCAATAAGATATTTGGCAGTTGGATCTTGAGGAAATTTTATTAAAATAATATATAAAATTAGGTTTAAAATGGCTTCCGGCCACCAGATGGGGTTTTCGCCATTAACAAAATTTCCCAGTCGGCCGATGGCCTGACAAAGAGGAAGAATTGGAGTAACAGAATTAAGTATTAAATAGATAGTATTAAGTACAAAACCAGAATAAAAATATATAAAAATTAGTGCACCGAAGATAGCGCCAAAAATTCCCAAACCACCGTTCCAAATTTGAGGTATTAAAATTGGATTTTGTGAATAATAAGTCCACTGATCGATGACGTGGTAGAGTCTGGCACCTAATATGGCGCAAAAAATTAGTCCAAATTCAAATAAATTTAATTTGTTTTTGGGAATGACTGTTTGATGTTTTTCAAAATAATTGAGGCCGATGATGATGGCAATACCGATAATTAGACCATAAAGATGCATATGTGATATTATATCGCTAATGAAGGTGCAAATTCTTAATGGAGAACCAAGAGAAATAATTGTTGATAAAACACAACATGATATTCCGGTGGGAAAAGACTTATTAATTCCAGGAATTGTATTTAGAAATGGTGAGAAAAAGGTTGAAGTACGAACAGATTTAACAAGCATGTGTGGGTTAGGATCATATAGAACTACAACGTTGGGCGAAGGTCACGAAGGGCCAATACATTTGTGGAGAAATAGAAAAAGAACAAGAATTACCGCGAAACTAATTGATCTTAATGATGGTTTTACTGATTAAAATTGGCTTCGTAATAGTATGTCAATAATATTCGAAAGAGGTGGAGAAAAAGTAATGGTTACTGAAGGAGTTAATCCGGGAATAGTGGTGTTGGATAATAAATTTTTGCGGGTGAAGAAGTATTCTCGGGGAGAAGGACATGTTGTTGACGGAAAGTTAACTAAGCGCCCTAGTGCTGAGTTTAGTGGCGGAGCGAGACTGATTCAGGCACGTGCTAGTGAGTTAACACCTAGAAAATTATCCGACGGATGGGTAGTATATTTCAAAAGAGACTAGTAATTTGGTGGGCCCTGCGAGGATCCCGACTGGTCGGGACCAATCCCGATAAATCGGGACTGCTCTACCAAGAAAACATTATTTTTTGATCGATTATTATTTTTTCAAGAACCTTCCGATTTTTTAGTTTTTTAAGATATTTTTCCATTTTTGACGCCTCAGATAATGTTTGGTACTCATTCTTAAATTTTAGTTTTATAGGTAAGTATTTTTTCGTATAAGGACTTTTGCCTAAACTATGGTCGATTATTCTTTGATTGATGTTTGCTGTACTACCAATATAAAACTTTCCATTACAAAGTTCGAGAATATATACCCATGCAGACATTGGTGGGCCCTGCGAGGATCGGACTCGCGACCAACTGCTTAAAAGGCAGCTGCTCTACCACTGAGCTAAGGACCCAAATTGTTAAATTATACCGAGTAATCGGTAAATAAGCGACCTATCCCGATAAATCGGGACTGCTCTACCATCCCGATAGATCGGGAGACCCAAATTGTTAAATTATACCGAGTAATCG
>Ga0172375_10007648_pt1 | contig 14747 bp, 10 predicted proteins | sample LakKiv1m_FD_114537 | JGI IMG/M metagenome (GOLD analysis project Ga0172375, IMG submission 114537) | Freshwater microbial communities from Kabuno Bay, South-Kivu, Congo - kab_092012_11.1m | ecosystem: Environmental > Aquatic > Freshwater > Lake | place: Democratic Republic of the Congo... | reverse complement strand
TGATGATAAAAATTCAGGACGGATGTGATCGATTCTGTTCGTACTGTATTGTTCCGTATCTTCGGGGAAAACCGAAATCAAAATTAATTGAAAACATTATAAAAGAAATCAAAACTCATAATAAACCACCAAACGAAGTTATTCTCACCGCGATTAATACTGAGTGTTTCGGAAAAGATACTGGAGAAACACTGATTCAGTTGATTGATGCTGTTTTGAAACAAACGACTGTTCCTGAAATCAGTTTCGGGTCCATCCATCCATGGAGCATTACTGACAAATTTCTGCAGTATTATCAATCAATCATCCCCACAAACCGGTGTATCCCTTTTTTCCATATCCCCATCCAATCAGGAAGTAATAAAATCCTCAAATTCATGAACCGCGGATATACAAAAGAGGAACTAATGGAAAAACTGAATAAAATTAAACATATCAATCCTCAAGCATTCATCGGTACGGATATCATCGTCGGATTCCCCGGAGAAACGGAGGTGGAATTTCAGGAAACGTATGAATTCCTTATATCCGCTCCGATTGACAAAATCCATGTATTCCGGTTTTCTCCCCGCCCGGGTACCACTGCGGAAAAATTGGAAAAAATCTACAAAGAAATAACGCCTGAGGAAAAACGATTACGGTCAAAATTGCTTCTGGAATTAAGTAAGAAAAAATAAACTCAAACTACCATTTGAAGTGAGCAAACGCTCGGTTTGCTTCTGCCATGCGGTGGACTGCATCGCGTTTCTTGATTGCTTCACCGACCCCTTTTGCTCCGTCGGTAAGCTCTACGGCTAATTTTTCTGCAAAAGTTTTATACTCTTTGTTTGAGCGTTTTTTGGCAAATGTTATGATCCAGCGTATAGCTAAAGCTATCCGACGGTCTCCCCGCACCTCACTGGGCACTTGATAGGAGGCTCCCCCCATCCTGCGGGCACGCACTTCCATTTTTGGTCCGACAGCATTAATAGCTGTCTCAAGCACTTTCACAGGATCTTCACCCTGATTTTTTATGATATCGAATGCTTTGTACACCAACCCCTCTGCAACCGACTTTTTCCCGCTTTGCATGACACGGTTGATAAAACGGGAGACAAGCCTGTTCCCGTATATCGGGTCTCCCTCTAATAATTCTTTTGTTGCGCGTTTTCCTCTCATATTAGTTTGGTTTGGCAGCTGCCGGTCCTGGACTCCCTGCTTTGGCGCCGTATCTGCTTCTGCCCTGCTTTCTGTTTACCACTCCGGTTGAATCATACTTACCGCGTACAATATGATATTTTACTCCCGGGAGGTCAGGCACTCTTCCTCCCCGTATAAGAACAATTGCGTGTTCCGTCAGCTCGTGTCCAATACCCGGAATGTATGCAGTAACCTCCTGTTTGTTGGAAAGTCTTACTCTGGCGATTTTCCGGAGAGCGGAATTCGGCTTTTTTGGCGTCATGGTTTTCACCACGGTTACCACACCTCTTTTGAAAGGGGAAGGAACCTGCTTAGTTATACGATCTTTTGCGTTGAAAAATTTCCGAAGTGCGGTTGCTTTAATTTTTTTTGCGCGTTTTTTACGACCGTATTTTATAAGTTGATTGATAGTAGGCATATTAGGTACCCATCCTTGCCCGACCTTCATCAACAGGTATGAGTCGTCCGATTATAACGTTTTCTTTGAGGCCTAACAACTTATCTTCTTTTGCCGCAAGTGATGCGTCAGTCAATACGTTTGTTGTTTCCTGAAAAGACGCGGCCGATAACCATGATTCCGTATAAAGAGATGCTCTTGTGATACCAAGAAGGATGACCTGTGCTGTGGCCGGTTCCCCACCCTCAGTAAGAACCCGCGCATTTTCCTCTTTGAACCGTGAACGGTCTACCAGCTCTCCAGGGAGCATAATAGTATCGCCTGAAGAGTCTATGCGGACTTTGTCGCTCATCTTTCTGATTATCACTTCAAAATGTTTATCATGAATGGCAATACCCTGGGATTCATACACCCGCTGAACTTCAGTTAACAGATACTTCTGAGCCCCCCGCAATCCCCTGATCTGCAATACCTCTTTGATATCCAGATATCCCTGGGCCAGCTGATCCCCTGCTCCGACTAAATCCCCGTCTTTCACCGTTAGCTCCGACGCAAGCGAAATGACATATTCCCGTTCCTCCACCGGTTTCATGGACGTGTTTCTCACCCTGACCGTATACCCTGATTCCGTTTCCGTTACTTCTACTTTTCCTGCAATTTCAGATATCGGAGAAAGAACCCGCGGCGTTCTGCATTCAAATAACTCTTCCACGCGTGGCAACCCTTGTGTTACGTCAAGGCCCACGATTCCTCCTGCGTGTCTTACCCGCATGGTCAGTTGCGTTCCCGGCTCGCCTATGCTTTGGGCTGCTACTACTCCCACCGGCATGCCTACTTCAACGAGTTTGGTGGATGAAAAATCACGACCGTAACATTTTGCGCATAATCCGACATGAGCCGTACAGGTGATGGGAGACCGAACGATCACAGACTGTACATCATGCTCATCCAGGAGTTTTACATTTGTTTCATCGATCAGTTCATCTCTTGCAATCAAAACTTTTTTACTATTTGGTGCTTTTATGTCAGCTGCGGCGTATCTTCCCAATACTCTGGTGGTAAACGGGGTCTGCCGATCTTCTTTCCTGGGAATCTCTATCCCTTCACTTGTTTTGCAGTCATCCATCCTGATAAGCATATCGTGGGCAACATCCACCAACCTTCTGGTCAGATATCCTGCATCAGCGGTCTTGAGAGCGGAATCCGTCAGACCTTTCCGTGAACCTCTCGTTGACGTCACATATTCAAAAATTGATAATCCTTCCCGATAATTGCTCTTTGTGGGCAATTCAACGATTTTTCCGAGAGGGTCAACGACCAACCCCTTGATGGCGGCCAGCTGCTTCAGCTGATCTTTTGAGGCCCGCGCTCCGCCTGACTCGATAATCATTTTTACGGGATTGTTTGTTTTCATATTTGCCCATGTCAGATCTGCAAGGCGTTCGGTCACCTCAATCCATATTTCATTACTCAACCGTTTCTTTTCCTCGATGGTGATGAGTCCCTGCTGATAATTCCCGTCAATCTCCTTGATTTTATTTTCCGTTTCTTTCAGAATTTCCGGTTTTTCCGAAACGATCACATTGTCAAAAACCGAAGCGGAAAGTCCTCCGCAGCTACTGGCTCCGTCAAATCCAATTTTCTTAATCGCGTCTATCAGAACGACCACTTCTTCCTGGGGATACATCCTGAGCGCTTTAGTGATAATTGATTTTACGGTTGCTGCTTTAACGGGTTCATTATTGTACCGAAGCCCTTCAGGAAGAATTTCATTAAAGAAAATCCGCCCAATGGTCGTAATGATAATTTGCCCGTTAATCCGTACCTTTATAGGTTCCCGTAACTGAACTTTTTCCGACTGATAGGCAAAAATTGCTTCTTCAGCATCTCCGAATATCAACAATTCTTTCTCATCTTTTCCGTCATAGGTCGGGTCAACCGTCGTGTAATAGTAGCATCCGATAACCATTTCTTTGTTAGGGACCGTAATGGGTGACCCATCGGCCGGTTTTAACAAGTTTTGGGTCGGAAGCATCAAATGTTCAGCCTCAAATTTGCTCTCCCGTGACAAAGGGATGTGTACCGCCATCTGATCCCCGTCAAAATCCGCATTATATCCAGCACAGACACAGGGATGGATCTGGATTGCCGACCCTTCAATCAGGACAGGATAAAATGCCTGTATACCTAATTTGTGAAGCGTAGGAGCACGGTTGAGAAGTACCGGATGATTTTTCGTTATTTCCTCCAAAATATCAAACACCTCAGGGGTTCGTCTGTCCAGCACATTTTTTGCATTCTTCACGTTGGGTGCGATTCCCCGTACAATAAGTTCCCTAAGGACAAATGGTTTGAACATTTCAAGAGCCATTTCTTTCGGAATTCCACATTGTGTAAGTTTTAATTCGGGTCCGACAACGATAACGGATCGTCCGGAGTAATCGACACGTTTTCCCAGAAGATTCTGTCTGAATCTTCCCTGCTTACCCCGAAGCATATCGGAAAGTGATCTGAGGGGTTGAATGACTGCCCGGGAGGAAGGACGCTGTGTGGCATCAATTAAGCTATCTACTGCTTCCTGAAGCATCCGTTTTTCGTTCCGCAGAATTATTTCCGGTGCGCCGAGATCCATGAGGTGGCGGAGTCTGTTGTTTCTGTTGATAACGCGTCTATATAAATCATTCAGATCGCTTGTAGCAAAACGTCCTCCGGTCAATTGGACCATAGGTCGAAGGTCCGGTGGAATTACCGGAAGCGTTTTGAGAATCATCCATACGGGATTAACATCAGCTTTCCGCATGCTGTCCACCACCCGAAGACGTTTTGTGGCTTTGATATGGCGTTGGCCCGTACTTTCCAATATTTCTTTACGAAGTTCTGCAGCTAATTTTGCCAGGTCAATTTTCTTTATGACTTCCAATATCGCTTCTGCTCCCATCCCGACGGAAAAACAGGAAATCGCATCGTATTCCGTCAGTTTCAAATACTCGTCTTCCGTAATTGTTGAAAGCGGTTTAACGCTTTTCACCAAAGAGATAAGCTGATCAATAACTTCTTTGATTTTACCTGATTCTTTCTCTATCTGTTCGTCCAACTGAAGAAGCTCCTGACGTTCTTTTATCGCAATTTCCGAAAGTGCCAGATCAGCAGCTTCTTTATTGTGTATTCTGCCTTTTGTATCATTTTTCTGCGCTGTAAACTCATCTTCCAGTTTTTTCTTTTCTTCTTTCACCCGTTTCTTAACTTCATCAACCCGGTCTTCACCGTGTTTTGATAATTCGTTTATCATGTGCTTTTTCTTGTCATCATCAACGGATATCACGAGGTATTGCGCAAAATAGATAACCCCTTCAAGAGCTCTCGGACTCATATCAAAAAGGAGTGATAATTTTGAAGGCGCACCCTTAAAATACCAAACGTGCGCAACAGGTGCAGCAAGCGTGATATGCCCCATCCGTTCACGCCGGACCTTGCTCTGGGTAACTTCCACACCGCATTTATCACAAATTATTCCCCGGTACCGGATCCGTTTATACTTGCCGCAGTAACACTCCCAATCCTTAGTCGGACCAAAAATCCGTTCATCAAACAATCCGTCTTTTTCGGGTTTAAGAGTCCGGTAATTTATCGTTTCCGGTTTTGTCACCTCTCCGTGTGACCATGATTTAATATCGTCAGGAGAGGCCAGTCTCACGACCAAACCCGTAAAATCGACAATATTTCCGAATGTTGACTTAAAATCTTTTGTATCCATAGGTTTAGGCTTCCTTTTCTTTTACCTGTTCATCTTCCGGAGCCGGTGTCCCGACTACCGATCCTTCAATAATAACTTCCTCACCACTTTGAACAGCCAGGTTTTCTGCTTCTTTTTTTATCTGTTCTTCTTCTTTTACATCAGATCCGCTCATAACCGGTGGTTTTGCGGTAACCACACCGATAGGAAAAATATTTAAACCGAGTGCCTGAAGTTCTTTCACAAGGACTTTAAATGACTCAGGTACGCTTGAAGCCGGAATATCAACACCCTTGACGATTGACTCAAATGCTTTTGCCCGTCCGATGACATCGTCGGATTTGATCGTCAACATCTCCTGCAGAACGTGAGCAGCGCGGTGAGACTCCAACGCCCAAACTTCCATTTCTCCCAATCTCTGTCCACCCATCTGTGCTTTTCCGCCAAGTGGTTGTTGGGTAACCAGAGAATACGGACCGGTTGAACGGGCATGCGTCTTGTCCTCCACCATGTGAATAAGTTTCAGGATAAATCCGATACCTACGACGATTTCCTCTTTGAACGGTTGTCCCGTTTTCCCGTCGTAAAGAAGTGTTTTACCGGACACGGGGAGATTGGCTTCTTTCAATTTTTCAACGATATTCTTCTCTTCAATTTTCTCAAATACAGGAAGAGCGATCTTTATATTCAATTTTTTGGCGGCTAACCCTAAATGGGCTTCCAATAATTGACCCAGATTCATACGGGCCAGTACTGATAAGGGGGAAATGATGACATCCACTATGGTTCCGTCAGGCAAATACGGCATGTCCGCAGCCGGCATGATTTTGGAAATCACTCCTTTGTTCCCATGACGACCCGCAAGCTTGTCACCTATCACGATTTTTCTCATCTGCGCTGCCTTCACAATGATCTTCCGGTTTGTTCCCGGTTCGATTTCATCGCCCTTTTCTTTGTCCAGTATAGATACATCAATAATGGTTCCGCGCTCTCCATGAGGAACTCTAAGGCTAGTATCGCGCACTTCTCTGGCTTTTTCTCCGAATATTGCCCTGAGGAGTCGTTCTTCCGCAGTAAGCTCGGTTTCACCTTTCGGTGCAATCTTTCCGACAAGAATATCATTTGGTGCTACTTCGGCACCCACAACAACAATACCGTTTTCATCAAGATTCCGAAGCGCTTCTTCGCCGACATTCGGGATATCCCGCGTTGTCTCTTCAGGTCCCAACTTAGTATCTACAACACTTGCTTCATATTCTTCGATATTTATAGAGGTAAAAACATCATCTTTCACGAGTCGATCGGAGATAACGATAGCGTCTTCATAGCCTAATCCGTCAAAACTCATATATGCCACAACGACATTTGCCCCCAAAGCAAGCTCTCCGTTATCGGTTGCGGGTCCGTCAATAAGAACCTGTCCTTTTTTCACTCTTTCCCCTGTTTTGACTAATACTTTTTGGTTATAACAGGTTGACTGCGCAGACCGTTTAAATTTTTCCAATGTATATACTGACTCCTGATCGTTTTTATACGAAATTTTTACGGTTGAAGCGTCAGCATAAGAAATTAAACCATCTTCTTTTGCCAAAATAACTCTCCCCATAGACTCCGCTACAGCTTTTTCCATGTCCGTTCCGATAATCGGCGCCTCAGCTTTAAGAAGCGGTACTGCCTGACACTGCATATGGGTGCCCATCAGCGCCCTATTTGCCTCATCATGAGCTAAAAACGGAATAAGAGAAGCGGGTGCTCCGACAACCTGCCGCGGAACGACATCAATATACTCAACGACTGTCGCATCAGTTTCTAAAAATTCCCCTTTATACCGAACCGGAATACGTTCATCAAGAATAAATCCGTCCTTATCTATGGAGATTTCTGCATGAGTAATATAATGATGCTGCTCATCACTGGCATCCAGATATTCGACAACATCAGTTACATGCATTCTTACCATGCCGTTTTCTTCAATTTTTTCAACTTTCCTGTACGGAGATTCCAAAAAGCCGTATTCATTCACCCGTGTATACAAAGCCATGTAGGTTACCAGTCCGATATTCGGACCTTCAGGGCTTCTGACAGGACAAATCCGTCCGTATTGTGACGCATTGATATCGCGAATGGAAAATGAAGCGCGTTCCCGTGAAATACCGCCGACGCCCATGACCGTCAACCGCCGAAGGTTATCAATCTCAGCAAGTGGGTTTGTCTGGTCAAGAATGGTGGATAGCTGACTTGTCCTGAAAAAGTCATTAATTGTAGCTATAATCGGCCGTGCATTCACCAGCTGTGTCGGTACCAAATCCATAGCCTGAGGCCCTGCTAAACTCATCTTTTCACGAATTGACCGTTCAAGGCGAAGAAGTCCAACACGAAACGCGTTGGTCGCAACCAGCTCTCCGACCCGGCGAACTCTCCTGTTTCCCAAATGGTCAATATCATCCACATCACCTTTTCCGTAGACGATATTAAGGAGAGTTTTGATTGCTCCGATGATGTCCTCTTTTGTGAGAACCCAGTGTTCTTTGTTGTTCGGGACATCGATTCCCAACCGTTTGTTCATTTTATACCGGCCTACCCGCTCCAGAGAATATTTCCGGTAATCAAAAAACATGGTATTGAGAAGTTCTTTTGCGTTATCCAGAACGATTGGCTCTCCGGGCCTAAGCTTCCGGTATAGTTCCAATACGGCTTCAGAATAGTTCGTAGTGGTATCTTTAGCAAGAGTTGTGTCGATAAACCGATGATCAGGATTGTTGTCTGCGTCTTTAAACAGCTCTTTTATCTCTTCGTTCGTCCCAAATCCCACTGCCTTCAGGAATGTTGAGGCGACAAATTTTCTCCGTCTGTCAATTCTGACCATAAGGCAATCGTTTCTGGTCATAAAAAATTCAAGCCAGCTCCCGTGCATCGGGCGGATTTCAGCACTATACAGCGTCCTTCCTGAAGAGGGGTCAATTTCACCGGTAAAATAAATGCCGGGTGACCGAACAAGCTGATTCACAACACACCGCTCGATGCCATTGATGATAAAGGTTCCGTTTTGGGTCATCGCGGGAATATCTCCCAAAAAGACTTCCTGCGTTACCTGGTGTCCTGTTTGTTTATTGGTGAGGGACGCGATAACTTTCAGCTGCATGTCAAACGTCAGTCCTTTGTCTATGGCGATTTTTGGAGTAAGTCGGGGTTTCCCAAAAAAATAATCACCGAAAGACAATTCCCAATTTTTTCCGGTGAAGTCAGAAATAGGAGAAATTTCAGAAAGAAGTTCTTTGATGCGTTCATCCAAAAACCATTGATAGCTCTCACGTTGCACGAGCGTTAGATCCAGCGGTGGGATATGAGCATATTCAACACCCCAATTCAAACGATGGGAAGACACATTGTCCTGAACCATTGCAATAATTCCTTTTATTGAATAATAACGATTTAATTAAAACGTAAAAAGAAGCGAACAAGGAACGTCCGCCTCATTTTGGCTATTCGACTAATCTGTATTATAGGCACTTTCCACCCGGTGTCAAGGGATCACTTTACACACTCATCAAGCACTTGTTTGATCACAGCAACATGAACCCGTCTCCTGCCTTTTTCCCTGATCGTCATATTCGTAGACTTTTCCCTCTTCCTCATCTAATGTTTTCAAATGCGATCCGTCGCAAAAAGGCTGATTTTTTGACAATCCGCACATGCAGAGAGCCACTGGACTTGCCTGTGGTTTAAGTTCAAACGGTCCGTGGGCCGTCTTAAGTACTTTTCTTGCCATAGTGTCCTCCTTCTCATTTATATTTTTATTACTACTTTTAGTATATATTATCAGACTATCGGCACTGACTGCATGACTGATATTACCAGCTTCCTCCGACGCTGCTTCCGCCCCCACCTCCACCTCCGCCTCCTCCTGAAAATCCCGAAGAAAAACCCGACGAAGAAGATGTGGGTGTCGCTGAAGAAGTAAAGCTATGCATGGATGAACTTAACGAATTGACCAGATAAATACTATTGAATGTCCGCATGCTATATCCGTCATACCAGTCCGGTTTTTTAAGTCCTATGTCCTTAAATCTTTCGGCCCATATTTTTTCTACCCCGAAAACTATCGCGTACGGCAAAAATTTTTCAAAAAAAATCTGGTTATTTGCCTGATACCGGTATTGCCTGTCCTGACTAGTGATAAAATTCTTGAGAGACTGTGCTACTGCCGCGCATTGGGCGCCTAACGAGGTCTTCCTGGGCATAGCCCGTCCGAAAATGAAAGCAGAAAGTGCCAGTGGAAAATTCATCGTAAAGACAGCGATGGCTCCGATAATGGTATATTTTGTCCGGATGGATTCAGGGTCAGTAAGAAAAAATTTTTCCGCAACGACCGCTTCATACAGTTGCGTTTTCGTTTTGCTGACGGAGGAAATAATATCGGCGTCTTTTATCCGCAATAAATCACTTCCGGAAAAAATGCCGTCGTACAGGGTTTTTTCAAACCGCTCCAACATATCTCCTTTTTGGGACCCATTTCTTTTTTCCAGATAAAAATCTCCTTTTTTCTTTTCGATAATCTTTAAAAATCCACGCCGGGCCAAATCCACTATCGTAGCGGTAATGTCACGCATGTCAGCGGTTTCATCTACCAGCGTGCCGGTTTCTCCCGGAGTGAGAGGGCGATGTTTTTTTTCGGTCTTCGGAACATCAAACCATGCGGAGGCAACTCCCATGGAAGGTTTGGGGTCCCGGCCGACTTTTAACCAATGAATAACAATCCAAATCGGCAAAATTAAATACCAAAAGATCATCCCCACTGTAAAAAAAATAAATACAATTACTGCAATCAAATCGGGTAGCCAGGTATTGACCGGTTTAGGTTCAAGCACGGCAACCATATTCTTCGGAAACCCAAGGACGACGGCAAAACGTTCCCCCGGCGCCAGGGAACGGCCGGAGACAAACGTCGTAACGCCGTTTTTATATGTATATGTACAGTCCGATACAGTCTCTCCTTCTTTTCCTATGTAACAGGTGAATTGCAGAGAGGATTCGTCCATTGATTCAGGCAGATGTACGTTAACACCGGCGGATTGAATCGGCAGTATACCGCCTGTTCCTATAGCATTCCAAAAAAGCTCATCGTGGTCAGAAAAATATGTGATGCCACCAAGAATTTCATATTTTATCGCATATAAACGCTTCCCGCTCACATAGACATTTGGATCTCCAATCTGGAGTTTAATCTGTCCGTCTCCGGTTGTTCTTGCAAAACGATACGGAGTATTTTTTTCATCCAGTACGGTAAGTCCCTGAACGTCTAAAGTAAAACGCTTTCCTTCGGAATTTGTTTTTATGTACGGAAAAGACCAAAAAATCCCGTGTTTTTCTAGCGTTCCGAAATCATAAAGAATATTTTCAGACACAGCGATCTTTCCATCTCTCTGGATGGAAATATCAACATCGTAAGAAGCAATTTCTTCTGCATGGAGTCTCGTTACCGGAGAAAAAAACAGCGTTAATAAAATAATAATAAACAACAATTTCTTCATGAAAATCCGTATGAGTTATCAGCGGTTGAGATATGTTTCAATATTCCTCTCGTGTTCTTCAAGCGTTTTGGCATAATGCACATTCCCTTTTGCATCATGGAGATAAAACATATAATCTGTCTTTTTTGGGTAGATGACCGCCTTAATTGCCTGTATGCCGGGATTTGCTATGGGTCCGGGGGGAAGACCAGAATTTTGATAGGTATTATATGGTGAATCTACGAGCTTATCGTCGTCTGTCAGTTCCTTTTTCCACCATGTTTTTTCTTTTGACTGATACCCCAATGCGTATTGTAATGTTGCGTCGGTCTCAAGCGGCCATCCTTTGTCTAAACGGTTCAACAGAACTCCCGCAATAACCGGTCTGTCCACCTCTGTTTTTCCTTCCCGCTCTACGATTGATGCCAATATGAGAACTTCATCAAGCGTCATATTTTTATTCTTCGCATCCTCCAGCATCTTCCCGCTTATTTTCTTCACAAAATTTTCTTGCAATAATGTCACTATGGCTCCGGCTGATGCATCCTTAGGGACGCGGTATGTATCCGGAAACATTTTCCCCTCCTGGGCAATGCTAAGAAATTCTTTTTCCGGTATTTCAAGCTCTTTGGCTAACTTCGTAGCAATTTCCTCTACCCGCCACCCTTCAAGAATCGTAACCCATGTATCCATCATGCCGTGCGTCAGTTCCTTGGCTATTGAGGAACTCGTCATTGTCCGTTGAAGCCTGAATTCACCTGCCTGTATCTGACGTTCTATCCCCATAAATTTTACCAACAGGTAAAATCCGATCGGACTTCTAATAAGCCTGTTTGCAGCAAGATGAGAGGCAATTTCTCTAATGTTATCTCCTTTGGATACGGAAAACGTGATAGGGGCCGTATCAGTTGAGTCAAAAGGAGCTATGGCATCATTCCACCACAAAAAACATCCTCCGATGACGAGAACAAGAACGATGATAAATACACCTATCCGAATGGAAAATGCGTTATTTGACTTCATCTAAATTTGCCCTCCTGTATGAATCAGTACCTTCATCGTACATATACATCCGTCCACATTCACAGGTCACCAGCACCAAACCTTCACCTTTTTTCTTCGGCAGCAGCTTTGCACATCTCACACATTTACCCTGTGATAGAAGCCATGCCTGTACAGGGGCAATAATATTTTTTAACATACTTATATTATGAAATTGTATAAATTGACATATGTCTCATTGTTTCGAATGCTTCTTTGAGACGCCATTTGTCAGAACTATACAGCGTACATAGTATATCATTTCTGTCCACCTGATCTTCAAGGCGCCGATTAGCATAAAGTCCGGCGCTTTTATCCGTCGGACACCCTAAAATCCGACAGATGATGCTGATTTGCTTATTATCTATACCCATCACTCTTCCTTTTCGGTTTGCACCTATTTCCTGATGATATTTTCCGCCGTGCAACCTTGTACTTTCAATATGTGGATCTCCACCCTGAGCTTCTATGATCTCACACATTTTCGCATGGGCTTTCCCGGAATACAAGATCTCTTTTGCTACTTCTTCTCCGCTTTGAACCCGTTTCGTTTTATTTTGGGCAAAACAAATGTCCAGTAATTTTCCCGATAACCTGAGAGCCTTTGCTTCAAGAGCCAGCGACCGGTCTTTTTTCAATTCCAGAACCTGCAACACATCCCTGGCTTCCAATACGGGACCGACACCGCGTCCTGCATTCTGTCTTGTTTCGTTAATATCAGTTATGACGGTAATGTGAAATTTTTTTGCTAAAAACGTAAATTTTTTGGCGATAATCTCAGCATCACGGAAATGCTGAATTTTCATCGTCGGACCGACAGGGACATCAAATATCACATGTGTAGCGCCTGATGCGATCTTTTTTGCCATAACCGCGACAATTATTTTATCATAGGATTCAAATGCAATCGGCTGTTCTATCTGAATGATGATGTCGTCAGCCGGTGCCAGCCCCAAGTGCCCCCCCCATACGATGCATCCACCAGTTTTATGAACAATAGCAAGAATCTGTTTAATGGAAAATGTGACAGGGGAAAGCACTTCCATGGTGTCAGCGGTTCCGGCAGGAGAAGTGATTGCGCGTGTTGAATTTTTCGGGATAGTAAAACCCGCAGCAGCGATAATGGGAACCAATATCATAGTTGTCCTGGTACCAGCAACACCTCCTGTAGAGTGTTTATCCGCAACAATTCCGTCAAAATGCAATTTTTCTCCCGTATTCACCATCGCCTTAGTCATGTAATACAATTCATCCGTAGAAAACCCTTCGGTGAATCCGGCGGCGGCAAAATACGTTGTCAACACATCTCCCAAACGCTCATGGGAGATTTCATCCATGATAGAAAATATCTCTTTGTAGGAAAGTTCTTTTCCGAGCAATTTCTTTTTTATGGCTTCTACTGCAAAATGTTTTCCTTCTGATTTCATACATCCTTTTCAAGCCTGGCTTTGACATTCAGACGTTTCCAGTACGTACCGGGCGGAACACAGGTAACGACAGTCAGATATGAATCATCGAAGCGTTGTTCCAGGGGAGTAAGATCCGTCGGCTCAAGAACGACCATGGCATATATACCATAGGTGTACTTCACATCATCATAGGTAATGTATATTTTATCTCCGACCGTAAGGGTCGGAACCAAAGAAAATATCGTTTTATAACTTTTCGGATTGTAAAATTGCGGAAGCGTTGAATGACCGAAAATGACCGTATTACCATTTTGGCCGGGGAGCGGTGTTCCTCCGTAATGGATAAGGCTTTCATTGAGATCATCTCCTGCCACCATAACCACTGCGTCTTCAATTTTCAGTTTCGGAATGGAAAGCAGATAGGTATTCACTGGCGCTACACCTTTTTTTTGCGGGTGTGTCGGAAACCAGGTGTTTGCGTTGGAATAATCGACATCCTCACCGGAACTTGCGGAAACAAGCGTATTCAGACGCATGGTATCCTCCGATATCGGAGAAATAGTCTGGACAAAAAGCTGCTGGGCCATCGTTGAAAATGCAATGATCGGCCACACAGTCCAAACCAGCAATCCGAATCCAATTCCGATAAATCCAAAAGAAAACAAACGCGGTATTTTCCGTTTTGTTATATCCGACTCTTTGACATAACAGTACAATGCCATATGAAGAAAAAAACTACTCAACAGTAATTACGGAAATAGTTATATGGTCAGGATTTATGGGGAATATATCTTTTTTCCATGAAGATTGAAACACAAATTCAGCGCTTGCTACGCCCGGCATGATCTTCAGGTTCTTTTCAACATCGACAAGTTTTTTCCCTGCCATGGCGTTCTTTAACATTGCAGCATCTATTGTCGGAATTGCCCCCAATGAAAGTGTTGCCTTTGTGGTCATCTTCCCGTCTTTGGCTACGGTGACGTCTCCAATTGCCACTGTTGTCCGCCCTGGATTCACTGAATACCCCGGAGGAATATCTTTTTGAGAAACCTCCGAAAGAAGAGATTTGACATCATCTTCATTGTACGTGTACGCAGAAACCGATACCGTCAAGGTTCCGTGAAGATCCTTTGCCTCCTGATCGATTTCTTCGATAAACTGTTTTTCTTTTATTGCAGTTTTTACCGTCTGATCTATCATCCGTTCTTTCCCGGAAACACTTTGAGTAAGTTCTGCCTTTGCTTTTTCGATCAGGTCAGCGGTGAGCGTTTTTAAGAGTGTATCGGTATCAGCACGCGATATGACAGTCACTTCTTTGCTGGTGCCCCCGATAAGCGGCTGTTCGTTTCTGGCAATCAAAATTCCGGAATTGTATTCTTTAAAAACCAAATCTTTGTTTGCTTCTATATTTCCCTCCGGTCCTACGGCAACCGCAGTAACGGTCACTGATGTCTTTCCGAAAATGAGTTGGTCTTTGG
>Ga0172375_10007647_pt1 | contig 14748 bp, 10 predicted proteins | sample LakKiv1m_FD_114537 | JGI IMG/M metagenome (GOLD analysis project Ga0172375, IMG submission 114537) | Freshwater microbial communities from Kabuno Bay, South-Kivu, Congo - kab_092012_11.1m | ecosystem: Environmental > Aquatic > Freshwater > Lake | place: Democratic Republic of the Congo... | reverse complement strand
GGCGGCTCCTCCCCGTGGTGCCTGCCCGCATTGCTGCCTGCCCACATCGCTGCGCGAAGTGCTGCGGGCGGGCGCAAAGCGCTGCAGGCGGGAACCACGGGGCTTCCTGGCGAAGGCGAGTGACTCCTCTTTCCCCGGCGACTCAGCGTGTGGGCCTGTCGCTGGCTTCCGAATCCGAGGAACTCAGCGTTACGCCCTGCACGTAGAGATTCCTGTCCCCTTCCCCCGGAATACTCAAGTCATTGTCGTAGACAAGGACCAGTTCGTGAGCCCCGCGGGACATCGTCGCGGATGCGGCGTACTCATGGAACTCCGTGTCGTTGACGCGGAAGGATGCCACCTGATCTTTGTCAACCATCACGAGCAGACGGGGCCCCTTGCCTTGGCAGAGATCGCCCCGTGCCGTCACGGAGATCCGCCACGTGCCCGCCTCTGTACAGTCCACGCCTTCGCTCATGTACCCGTTGGACCAGAGCGCCCACGTTTGGCCATCGAGCGCATTCCCTGTCGAGTGGCAAGCCAACGAAGCGCCGAAGGATCCGGCGGGAGCGGCGGAGAGCGCCAGTCTTGGCGGACGTGGAGACGGCAGCAATACCGGCTCTCCGATCGAGATCGCCTCGATCCGGATATCGGCCTCCGGCGGCCGTCGAACGAAGGGCGAATCGTTCACCAGCGTCAGCCGCGCCAGGCCGGCTTCGGTCTTTACCTGGGTGAGATACGTTGCGGCTGAGTCGGACGTCAGGACGAAGTTCGTCACTACGGCCCCCTCCATCTCGACACGGAGACAGGAGGGAATCTTTCCCCGGCGAGGCTGGCTCATGAGGATCTGCAATGAGTACCAGCCCGCCTCCTCGAAGTAGATGTCGTCGCCCAGCGCGCCATGGTTGAGAATCGAAACCCCCTTATCTTGGCACTCCGCATAGCCCCGAATGGCGAGTCGTTCCGCCGGAATCCGACACGGCGCCCGCCAGCGATAGTAGTTCGTCGCATCAGGTGGCGGCGTTCCCAACGCGAGGGAACGTATGTCGAGATTCCTGTCGGCCGGGTAGTGGAACTGATCGTTGTCATACGCCAGATCCATCCGGTGCCGCCCCGCCGACAGCGGCACCTGCATCCGGTACAGCCCCCACTCATCGGTGGCAACCAATACACCTGATGCCGGGCGCCGATCGACACGGAGCGACAGGTGCGGATAGACGCCCAGCGCGGGCGTGCCGCGAGCAACAAGGAAAATCGGTTTCAGTCCCGTCTCCTCGGCCCGAACGTCGAACTCGATCGATGCGTTCTCGTAGAATCGCCATCCCCCTTCGACCGCGACGGCTTCTGCACCCACCGCACGAACGACGCCCCCAAGCGTAAGGCCCTTGCTCGTGTAGACGTGAGTCTTCTGGAAGTCGTTCAAGGCGCTTCTTCTTACTCGCGCCAGGCGCTCGTCGGAAAGAAACGCCAGGGCTAGGCAGGACACGACCAGGCCGAGCGCGACAGCATGACCGCAGAGCCAGGATGCACGGCCGATGCGACTAGCCGTTGCGCAACGCGTGTCGCGTCTTTGTCTTTCTTCGTTCATGGATTCCCATTGCCACCAGTGCCGCGAGGCCGGCGAGCCACGCGACAGAACTGACGAACGCCGACCAGCGAAAGATGGCCGGCTCGTACCGAAATTCCACGCGGTGCGTTCCCGCGGGAAGCACCACGGCCCGAAACACGTAGTTGGCCTGGAGGATCGGCAGTTCGCGGCCATCCGCAAAGGCCTTCCACCCGGGGTAATGCACGCCGTGCAACACCAGAACACCCGGTGCGGACAACGTTGCCGTTGCCACAACCCGTTCCGGCTCGTTCACCAGCACATGCGCCTCGCGCTCACCGGAACGGGAAGGCTCCGCCGCCTGGTCGGGCAAGCCGCCCGGCAGAGGCGATTCGAGCAGAACCGTCTCGCGCGGGTCAAAGGTTGGCGATGCCAATTCCGTCAGCACCGCCGCTTCGCTCAGGCCGGCACGAACCGTTCGGGGAAGCATGACGCGGGGGAAAGCATCGCGATTCGCGTAGACGTACAATCCGTTGGTCGCCGAAGCGAGGTCAAGCGGATCCTGGATCAGTCGATTCGGGGCCACCACATGGGTGACATTGAACAGGTTCCACAGGCGCGTGATCGGAATGGCCCGAAACATCACGCGGATTCTTTCGATCATGAAGGGATCGTACCCGGACATTTCTTCGTCGCCCAGGATCATGGCCGCGTTCACGGGATAGTAGATAACGTCGTCCCGAACGTTGCTGTACTGGTAACCTTCCTCACGCGTCCATGCCTCGTCGGCCAGGTCGCACGGCGGCAGGCGGCGCAACCAGGCGCGAGGATTGAAACGCGCGAGCACCTCGGCAGGAAGATTTCCGGCCAGCGGAATGTAGTCAAAGAGAACGTCCTGCTGGTCCCGGCAGTATTCGGGAGCGAAGGCCGCCATGGCGCACCGACCGCCCTGGCGCCCGCCCGGCACTTCGCCGCGAACCGGCGCCAAGACCTGCGCGACGCGGTCGAGCGAAAGCGCAGACCGGGGCATGGTGAGCCGATACTGACTGCTGAAGACCAACAGGTCCGCAAGAACCGCCGCCGTGAGAATCGCGGCCAAGGTCGGGCGCCATGCGCCCGACGGACGAACGAACCGCCGCCCCACCGCCACAGCGAGGACCAGGAGCGCCCCCGCGGCCAGTGCAACGGCCGTGACCCGGTTGGGCATCCACAGGCATCCAACGATCAGATAGATCGCGCCGAGTGCCACAACCCTCATGCCATAGCGGCGCGGATCGCGCCACACGACGTCGAGGCCGCTGGCCGCCAAAATCGCGATCATGGCGTAGCTCATGAACAGGTAGTCATGCGGCCAGCGGAACCATTGGAAGAAACCGACGTGCCGGTACATCCAAGGGAAGAACGCCGTGTTCGTTCCCATGGCCATCAGGATGCTGAAGCATAAGATGACGGCGGCAGGGGACAGGAGTCGTGCATGCCGGCGCGACAGGAGATTCAGGAGCACGAGGAACCCTCCCGCCAGCCCGACGTAAGGCACGTGCACAAAGGTGATCGTGTAGGTCGGCGAGTAAGGCGCGCCGTAGTAGAGGTGCTGGTATGGGTAGAGCAAGGTGCGAAGGGCTTCCGGCGCCATGGAGAACATGTGAATCTGAGGATAATAGATCTCGGGCTGCATGCGGGTGGAGAAGTGGATGAACTGCAGAGCCGGCGCCAGGACGACCAGCCCCAGCGCGCCCGCACCGGCAGCGGCGAGCACAAGGAGCGCGAGCGCCTGTCGAAGCGTGGCCCACCGCCGATCGGCGCACAGTTCGATGGCACGGAACAGCGCGACAACGGCCAGCGCCACGTGTCCCACCAGGAAGATGCTCATCGAGCCGCCGAGAAACGCGGTGGCCGTGATCAGGGCCAGCACGATCGCCAGACGGAGTTGCGGCCTGCACATCAGACGATGCAGAAAGAGCAACTGCCAGGGAAACCAGACCGCCGTATTGATGTAGGTGACGTGGACGAACTGGTACGACATGTAACTGCCGTACCCAAACATCAGCGCGCCAAGAAAAGCCGGCAACCGCAACGTCCGGAAGTTCCGCAGCAGGAAATACATTCCGACGCAACCCACGGCCGTATCCAAGGCGCGAAGGATGGCGACCCCTTTGAAGAACCCGAGAAACATGAGGGGTAACCGAAGGGGATAGAAGAGCGCGTTGTCCGGGTTGACGTGGTACGGCATGCCGCCGAACACGTGCGGATTCCAGAGCGGGAATCGCCCGTGCAGCAGCGATTGCCGGGCGTACTCCCACCAGGGGTAGTACTGGTCCAGCAAGTCGGCGTCAAAATAGCACTGGCCGGTGAAGAGCGTCGTGAAGTACCACGCCAGAGGCAGGAGCGCCAACGCCGCGACAATCATCCAGTCGATATGCCATCGCCGTGCGTTCACCGGTTCTCCCTATCGGCACGCGGGGTCAACACCACGCGAATCGCTCCTTCGGCCGCCGTTCCGATCCACAGTACACCGGGGGCCTCCTCGCACAGAGAGGTAATCTCGCGCGGAAACGACAGCCCATTCAATAGAACACGATGCCAGCGGGCGCCATCAAGGCAAAGAAGTCCTTCGTCGCGCGTTCCCAGCCAGGTGCGTCCGTCCGTTCCCTTCAGCATGACGCGAGGCCCCAAATCGCGAACACCCGGAATGCGCATGGCCGGATCGACCGCGACGACATTCGACTCCAGGACAGCGGCCGTGTTCGTTGGCGTCACCTCGTTGGACCGCTCGCCGCGACGGAACACGGCGGATCCCGTAACCGTTTGAACGATCACGCCGCCATCCGACATCATCCGCAGGGCGACCACATGGTTATCCACCAGTTCGGATACGGGACGGTAGTAGACACGCGTGTCCCCGTTCACATAGCAGCCTCCCTGCCCCGTCGCCACCCACACGCCGGCGATCGCGTCGCTGCGCACGCGATACACGGCATCCGAGGGCAACCCGTCTTTCACGGTGAGGTGCTGCCAGTCGTTCCCCCGAAAGCGCGTCAACCCGAGGGCGTGATCGACGTTGCGTGTGTCCCCGTAACCGGCCCAGACATTTCCATTGGTGTCACAGGCCAGCGTCACAACCCGGTTGTCGAGCAATCCGCGCCCGCGGAAGATTCGCTCTGCCCCAAAGGTCGATCTCCATACGTGGCCGTCCAGATGCCCCAGCCCCATGCCGGAACCAATCCACGGTTGTCCCCGCTCATCGGTCACAACACACAGGAATCTCTCTCTGATGAAGCGTGACGGGTTGTCATCCGCGAAGGGATTATGCTGGAAAGTCTCCCATTGTCCCTGCGCCGTGTAGCGGGTCAGGCCGTTGGCCTTCACAAACCACAGACCGCCGTCCTGCGCGAGATGAATGCCGTAGGTCGGCTTCCGGCTGAACTCGTGGGTATCGTCGAAGGGCTCGAAACGCGCGCCATGGAGACGGTTGATCCCCTGCTCCGTACCCGCGTAGATGCGGCCGCTCTTGTCGGCCGCGATCGCATAGACGCAGTCGTCGTTCAGCCCTTGCCGGCGCGTGTAGGAAATCCAGCGCCCCGACGCACGTTCCCCGACCCCCGCCGTCGTGGCGGCCCACAGCGCGCCGCCCGGAGCAGGCAGGACTTCACGCACCCCGTGCCCGCAGAGGCCGTCTTTTCGCGTGAACTTGGATCGGAACGCGCCATCCGAGCCGAATTCCAGCACGCCGCCATCGGACGCAGCATAGACAAGGGTTCCGTCGCCCGTCTTACGAAGATCCGTAAAGCGATCGGTGCACGTATAGCAGCGTACCTGTGAGTCCGGCACGTCGATTGAAGGCAAGTCCCCGGCCCCGCCCGAAACGGGCAGGCTCAAGAGCGCCACCACACCCCATTCAAGGAGCTGTGCGATACGGATGTTTGAAAAAGAATTCATCGTTCAGTATCCCATGCAAGATCACGCCATCCATGGTTATCGGCAGCGGCGCCCCTGCCAGGTAAAGCAACGTCACGGCCACGTCCGCGGGTTGGACAATCTGCGGATTCTCCGTGCGGCGAATGTTCCTGCCTATCGCCGCAAAGAATCCCTTCGCCGTATGGTTTTCGGAGACGATGAATACCGTCTTCGGACTATCGTTCATGGCAGCATCAAGGCGCGCGAGCAGACCGTCCACAAAGACGTGGTAGCGGCAAAGCAGCATCTCACGCGTCGACTCCGACACGACGGAACCATCCAGACTCCTCAGCGCGGCATCCAGCACGGACAAACCGCTGAGATAAACAAACAGGTGCGCTCGGGGTACGGTGCGAACGGCTTGCTCCGCCATCGCCGTAATCGTCAAGTCATCGGCGAGGCAGGCGTTGATCGCCCCCTGAACGGCATCGGGCAGAGTCACATCCCCCCGGATCCGTTTCTGCAAGGCATCCGGTATCCTGTCGGCAGGCACGACAAGCGACGTATACGACGGGTCGCGCAAAGATATTCCGTCATGATACACCACGCCGGCGCCCGCGAAAGAACGGGGCGAAGGACTGACCAGTGAATCGTTCCCGTGAAGCGGGTACCAGAGGGGGAATCCCACAACGGCGACAGGCTGGCCCGCCCGATGGATCTGGTCCCATACCAGCCGCCGCGCGGGATCTCGATCGCCATCCATCGGCCCTGCTGTCGGGGCGTTGGTGAGCCCGTGATTGACAGGGAACCTGCCTGTGAGGAGAGACGCCAGGATTTCGGAGTCGGATGCATAGCCTTTCGTCAACACGTCCCCGTAAGCGCCATTCCCGGCGAGGATCCCGCGGATGTAAGGCATGTTCGTTTCGACCCGCGCATCAAGAACCGAACCCCACGAGAAGCCGCCCATGTCCACCACCAGCAGGCGAGTACGGTCGACGGCACTGGCCCCCAGCAGGCGCGCGCCGACTCCGGAGATGAGGGCGACGACGCACAAAGCTGCCGCCGTGACCAGCCCTGCCTTGAATCCGCGTTCCCCGATTCGCCAATTCATGTTAGAAGTCCCTCAGGAACAGATCCGACACGACCAGGAAACCCGAGTCTCCCGCGTATCGCACGTCGATCCTCTGTACAACCATCGGTGCCCCCAGGTCGATGACCGCACGAAACGTCAACAGCTCGTAATGATGACGCGAATAGAGGATCGCCGGTTCGCTTCGGACCGCCTCAACATTCCTGATGTTGTGGCGAATGGCGGCCCTGAACTCGGGTCGCGCGTAGGATGTCTCGGCGGTATCCACTCCAGCACGAAGCGTATAGTCCACCTTCTCACCGTTCCATCCGACCACGGTCACGGTGGCCACCGGGGCGCCCTGGACGATGTCGTGGCCGTAAGCCAGGTACGAAAGCACATCCACGGTCGTCACCGGTAACGGATACTGGCAATAGAAGCGCGTATCCTCCGCGGGCTGGCGCACCGAGACGCCGACTTCATCGATATGATGGAACCGGCCCACCGGCCATGTGAGGGAGGCGGCGTGCCCGATGACGGCGTGCGCCAGGAGCGCCGCCCCCAACAGGACGGACACCACGGTGATCTGTACGGCACGTCGGTACGGCATGGACGCAAGGCGTATGACACCCCACGCCAGTGCACCCACGCCCGCCAAGGCGAGAGCCATCACCAGCACCTCACCCCAGTTGCCGAACCGGATCGCGCTCCCTATCCGACTTGCGAAGAAGTTCTCGTTGATCCAATTGCCGCCGAAGAGAGACAGGAAGTTCTGCGGAGCGTCATGCCACTGCAGATGCACGATCTGGCCGAAGGTCAACGGGGCGTCGCACACGCGGGAGGGATCGGGAATGCCCATGGGAACGGTGAAACCAAGATAGGCGCCCATGAGCGACAGGTTCCAGAACGTGAGCAAAGCCACTCCCGCCACCAGGATCTGACGGGACACGTAGCGCTCCATTCGATCAACCAGGCAGGCCATGCCGAGAATCAGGACGGGCGAAAGGTGAATGACAAACCGATTTGAGAAGCCAACTCCCGACCACCAGATGGACCAACTCGCGTAGAGATAAGCGGTCAGTATAACGGCCAGGGTCAGGGCCACGCCCATGACCCGGTCCTTGCCCCACAGGAGCACCACTCCCGCGGCGGCGGGGACAACGACGGGACTCCAAGCGAGAAGGCCATGCTGAGCCGTAGCGAACAGGAAGCCGAGGAAGTCCGGATGCAGCCAGTTGTAGGAATCGCCGACCTCGCCGTAGGGATCGGACAGCCACGAACCGGAGAGCGCCTGCCATAGTGACCCTTGAGGGCTGAACGCCACGGCGGCGCTGAACGCAAAGAGTACCCCACTGATGCACCAGCGAGCGGTCACATTCCAGCGATGCTCGCCGGCACGCACTTCTTGCAGGAATTCAAGCGCCGGACAAAGGAAGATCAGCCCGCCCGCCGGCAAGATGAGGCATAGCCAGCCGCCCAGGGCCCCCAACGTGATCCACTGGAATAGCGTGCGACATCCGCGCGTTCGGTACCATGCGAGCAGAAACGCGGCGACAAAGAACATCGCGAAGGGATGCGCCCATCCGTTCCAGCAGTACATGAAGAATGCCACGGGGGAGGCCATCGCAACCGCCGTCACGGCCAGCGCGCTGGCCGTACGCGAGAACATCTGCCTGGCGAGGCGGTAGGAGAGCACAAGGCCGGCCAGACCGAAGACGCCCGAGGCCAGACTGACGCACCCCACATAGGGAAGGCTGTATCCGTTCTCGGCATAGACGCCGCCCGTATGGTTCAGGACACGCGCGAGCAGATGCCCGGCAAGGAAGAAGGGAGATTCCAGAAGCCAGGTGCCGGCATATCGCGCGGAATCGATCGGGAACGGATTGTAGAAACGGTAGGTATTCTGGATGTAGATCTGATTGTAGAGATTCAGATCCCCGTCGAGGGCAAGAGATGCCAGGTAGCCGTAGTACTGGAACGCGTCATGGACGATGTTGGCACGGAACAGGACGATGACGCCGCCCATGAAGCCTACCCAGAACACGATCTGCATCGGACGCCGGCCGGAGGGGCAAAGGGAAGTGGCCAAGAGAACCACCCCGCGATAGGCAACCAGGCTGGCCGCGAGAAACAACGCACACAGAGCCAGGCCCGGAGCGGAGATGAGCATCGCCATGGGCGCGAACCCGGCCAGCCAGCTCGGTGCGAGGACGTGCAGACTCAGGAGTTCGGCCTGCGGACCGGGCGTTCCCGCACGGATCAGGGCGCGTTGGAGAAACGCCCTGAACAGGAATACGAAGACCATCGACAGGGGCACGGCCACAACGACGGCGCGAAGCAAGCCCTCGCCGGAGGAAACGAACGGCAAGGGCAGGCCCAGTCCCCACAACACGCCCATACGGATGATCGCTCGTGAATCCTTCATTCCGACACGCCTGCTCAACGTCAGTGACACTGCAATCACAGGTTAGCGGGAAGCGGAGGAGAGATCAATGGTTTCTCGGGACGCAGACTGGCGTTTGACATTGACAGGGGTTGGCACCGTCGGCAGCCTACTGCGCAAGGTGTCGTGAGGATGCAAACGAACAATGAGCCGTCAGGCGCACTTGGCGACCGCTTCTGGCCTTGCCTGCTGTGCCTGGTGATTGCCGCCGTCTGTGTTGAAGGCCCTCTGCTGAACCGCTGGTTCCACCTTATCCCCCCTGCCCTGACGGCCGTGATGGCACTGGCACTGGCGGTTCTGCTGCTGGGAATCGCGAGCCTGGCCCTCCTTCTGCGAATCGTGACACGCCGCCTTGCGGACTCGGCTCTCTCCGCTCGTGAACTCTGCCAGTGCCTCGTCATCCTGCTCCTGGCACTCGCTGTACGGATGCCGTTTATGCCCACACAAGGCTACCCGGCCGACACTGAATCCTATGCGGCATGGTCGTGGAAAGCGGCCTCCATGGGAATTCACACTCTCTACGAGAAGTCCGAAGGAGTTACCTGCGATAACCATCCGCTTATTCTTTATTCGCTCAAGATCATCGGAAAGATTCACGAGAGACTCACGTTGCCCGCTTGCGGCACACCCGACCAGCCGACTCCATTGCTCCTGTTCCTTCTTCGTATCCCCGCGGTGATTGCCGACCTGCTGATGGGGGTGATGGTCTATGCTTGGGCAAGGCGCTTCCTCAGCCATACACGGTCGGCGCTGGTAATGGCGCTGCTTGTTTTCAACGTGGCCGTCTTCTGCGATTCGGCCCTGTATGGACAGGTTGATTCGATCCATTCACTGCTCGTTCTGACCGCCGTCATCCTGCTCGATCGAGGACGCTACGGATGGAGCTGGAGCGTCATGGGGTTGGCGATGATGGCCAAACCACAGACCTATGTGCTGATACCGCTGCTGATCATCGTCACGTTCCGGCGTTTTGGATGGCGCGCACTGGCAACAGGAGGGCTCGCTTGCGTGGGTTCCGTCGTTCTTGTCGCCTCCCCGTTCATCTGGCGAGGAACCCCGTTATCGCTCGCGCAGTACATGCTCTCCATCACAACCATCCATCCGATGGTCAGCATGAATGCCGACAACTTCTGGTGGTGGGCAACCGGCGGGCAGGCCGCGTCTATCCGCGACACCGCTCCGGCCATTGGCCAGTTTCTCAGCTATAGGCTGTACGGCATCATCCTGCTCCTTCTGCTGCATGTGCCCGTGTGGTGCCGGGTCTGGCAGACGCCCCGGTCCCCCGGCATCCTGGCCTGGGCCGCCGTCAGCGTTATCGTTTTTTTCAATGTCGCCACGCAGATGCACGAAACCTACCTGTATCTGGCCCTGCCGTTCCTGGCCATGACGTGCCTCCTCGACCGACGATTCGCCGTTCTTTACGCACTCGTATCATTGACATTCGCGGCCAATGTGGCCCTGCATTTCCCTTCGTTCGTCGCGTGGCTCACACCGTCCAATCCGGACGTCTTTGGCGGCAGCGAACTCTTCCTCCCCCGGTTTGCCGTCTCTGTGCTCAATACCGCGATCATGATCTGGATTCTCTGGAGCCTCGAGCGGACAACTATTCCAGAGAGCCCCGGCCCCACATGGCAGGCGCCATGACGACTTCGCACTTGGCGGTCTTCGGGATTGGTATCGTTTTCAATTCCCTCCGCAACGCCATTGACCGGCCTTTTCTCAGCGCGAATGCGTTGAACTTCAGTGGGATACTCACCCACGCGCTCCACATGTTGAAACCGGGTCAATTCGGCGGTCTGGTCCACAGCGAGGCGACTCTCATCGCAACCCAGGTAGTAGAAGTGTTTTCGGAACCGCGTGACCGAGACCCGCGGCAGGATGATGTCTTCCTGATAGGGATCGTCGCCGCCGCCAGGGTTCGAGATGCCGGCTTCCGCATTCAGGACCTCGCTCCAAAGGTGACGTCGACGTGTTTGTCGACATGCCGGGGTACAGGGCGCGACCAACCGGGGTGGCCCTTCGAAGCGCCGCGTTTCTTGGGACGGTGCCCCGCCGCCGAAGTCTCGGCGGCAGGGCTCTTGGCCTTGTAATGTTGCTGACGGTATTCCCGCGGTTCCAGGCGCAGTCGCTTGTTGGATTCCTTCAGTTCCACGATCTTACGCTGACGACGGTTTTGCTGTTTCAAGCGCCGGTTCTGGCGCTGTAACGTGTCGGCCCGTGGTGGGGGCCGCTGACTCATGAAAGCCCCTCCAACTTGTCGTGGTGATAGCGCAGAAGCCGGAAGTTGACCTCGCACAGGTCGTACACCGTTTGAATCAACCTCTTATAATTCGCCACCCACGCCTGCGCGTAAGGCCGTTTGGTCTTCGTCAACAGGATGGTCTGTGTCCGATTCCCATAGCGGTGGGACAGATACCGATACGGACCGTGCAAAACCGGGTTCTTTTTCGCCCGACAGCGGCAGTTCGGGTTTCCGCAGCGGCCGAAATGCTCCCGCAGTGATCCCCGCAAGATGGGCGGCCAAGCGGCCACCTGCGCCAGCAATCGACGGCGCTCACGCAGCAACCCCCCATAATCAGTGCGTCTATTCATACCTAAGCACCATATCAAGCTTAGGTCATAGCGCTGACAAAGAACGCTTTTCGCGCTTGATTAGCCCTCTCTTCAAGCCGCCACACGATTACCCAACCGTGAACGAAACCCCCTGCCCCCTACTCCCTCGGGGCCTGGACAATCTCAAAAAGCCGCCAGTCGCCAAAGTCGCCGTCGTACAGCGTGGTGTGGCTGCCCAGTTCGAAGATCCGGGGATACTTCCAGTGGACGCTGTCCATGCCGCTACGGGCCCGTGGCCGGTGTACCAGCACAAATAGATCGCGGCCGGGATAGTCCTGCTTCGCCTTGTTGAAGTTGAAATCCATCGAGCGCACGAACACGGGGTTCGCGTACGATCCCAGCAACGTGAAACTATCGTAGCCGCATACGAACACCTGCGGATAGTGGGAACGATTGGCAACGTGCCGCTCAATCATGGGCAGCCAGCGGTTCTGTTCCGTCGTACGGCTGTAGCCCTCCCCGCGCGCCAGCGGCCGGATTTCCCCGCGCTGCATGAACGCCATGCCCGACGTTGCCAGCACCGCCACGGCGACGGCCACCGCGGCCGGACGGGCAAGCGTGCCGCTCATCGTAACGGCATAGGCGGCGCTCAGGACGGCCAGGGGGAACAGGCACAGCAGCACCGGCCCGCCGGCCCAGGAAAGCCCATTCGCGCCCATCAGCAGGGCGAGGACCAGCGGACTGAACCCCAGGATGCCGAGGCTGATGCCCGCCCCGCTCTTTCTCATGAGGGCCACGATCACGAGCAGCAGCGAAACTCCGGCCGATGCGCCGTGCATGACACCGATCGGGACCAGCGATGCCGCCCCGACATCCCGCCCGGCTGACGCGGCGAAGGAGCGGACGAAGTAAAGGGCGTCGCCCATGACAAGCCAGTTCAGAAGCATCCACAAGCCCACCGTGTAGAGAGTCGGGAAGAAGCCGAGGATCAGGACGGCCTCCTTGTACCATCGCTTGGAGGGCGCCACGACCTGGTCGAGGGCCAGCAGCAGGAGCACCAGCAGGGCCCACGGCGCCAGTTCGACACTGGTTGCCACCAGCAGAGCCGTCGCCAGGGCGAGAACGATCAGGTATCGCAACTTCTTCTGCGCCAGCCACTGGGCAAGGTTGTGCGCCGACAGAAGCACCAGGAAGAGCGCCATGGTCCCCGACGACCCGTCGAAGCAGGCGCGCAGGAAGGCGGGGTGCAGCGCCAGCCCCGCCGCGATCAGCCAGCGTGGCCACCCGATCCCCCACCCGCGCAGTATCCCGTTGAGAAGAAAGAGAATCGCCACGCCGAAGAAAATACTGACCAGCACCGAGGCGACCGGCCCCGCTTCGCCCTCGAAAAGCGCGGCCAGGGGAAGCCGCACCAGCACCGGCAGCGGGGCCCACCAGGCCGAGCCGACCAGCGCCTGCCGGCCCGCCGTCGTGTTGTCGATCAGTTCGCGGCAGATGGCCTCGCACACGACGCCTTCGCGCGACGCCGAGTCGACCCGCCACAGCCCGCCGGCACACAGCGCGCCGACGATCAGCGCCAGGCAGACTCCGGTCGCCAGTCGGCGCCGCGCCGGGCTAACACTTATGCTCGAAAAGGCCATGCTTCGTCTTCTCCCAATGGAACGGGTTGACGTGGAACTGGAAGAACGCCCGCCACCCGCTATAGCTCATCATCATCCAGTACACCGGCGCCAGCAGCGCGTACTTGACCAGGTCATAGTAGCCGCGCCGGAAACAGGCGATGGCGCCGACATAGACAAATACGAAATTGCCGGCGAACAGACAGATCGCGCCCATGGCGAACACGCCCCAGGGGAACAGGCTGGTCAGCGCTTCGGTCCGGAAAAAGAACCACAGGAGGGCCAGCGCCCAGTAGAGGGGGTTGACGAGAAACGTGAACACGATGCCGCCGATCAACACTTGGAAATGGAGAAAATTGGCCCATCCCAGTTCACGCCGCAGGCGGAGCGGCTCGCGCATATGCACGAGGTACGTCTGGATGTAGCCCTTCAGCCAGCGCGTCCGCTGCCGGATCCAGAATCCCAAATGACAGCACGCCTCCTCCCACGTGGTGGTGTTGAGCATCCGCGACGTGTAGCCCTGCCGGTAGATGCGAATGCCGAGATCGCAGTCTTCCGTCACGTTGTACGCGTCCCAGCCCATGAGTTCCTTGAGCTTCGACAGGATGAAGTGATTCGACGTGCCACCCAGCGGGATAACGGCGCCGAGCGCGCACAGTCCGGGCAGCGAGAGATCGAACCACGCGCTGTGCTCCGCTGCAAACCAGCGTGTCAGCAGGTTCTGGTTCGGATTGTAGAAGTTCAGCCGGCACTGGAGGCACATCACATCCGATCCGACCCGCCGGAATGCCGCCACGGCCTTCCGGAGCTGATCGGGCTCCGGCCGGTCTTCCGCATCGTAGATCACGAGGTACTGTCCCTTCGCCTCCGCCAGACCGACATTGCAGGCTTTGGGCTTCGTGCGCGGGAACGACTTTGGAACCAGCGTGATCCGGAAACCGGGCGGCAGCGTCACCTGCGCCGCGGCGTTCCGCGTCGCTTCGTCGTCCTCCTCCAGAAGGAGTTGGACATCCTTCTTGTCGGCGGGGTAATCCATCTTCCGCAGGCTCTCCACGACGTGCCGGATGGACTCCGCCTCGTGATACATCGGCACCAGGATGGAATACACCGGCAGATCCGCCTCCCGCATGACGGCCGCTTCCTCGTCCGTGATATGGATCTCGGAGCGGTCGGCAATGGAGAAGCGGACAAGCAGGAACTTGTAGACCGTGAACACGAGATAGAAGACCGTGGAAAGCAGTACGAACGTCCTGGCGACCGCCCACGGCTTCCACACCACCACGGCTGCCAGCACGAGCAGCGCGACGAGCAGTCCTATCTTCTGCGAACGAACGACCGGCGTCTGCGCGCTCAGATCCGGCCGGATCTTGCTGAGCGCCAGCGGATCGACGGGTGTGGTTGTGGGGTCAGGGCTCACGTTGGCCGCAACATCCTTCCGGTCAACGCCCAACGCTCAACACTCAACGCCCAACATTCAACGAAGCGGCCTCCGCGCTTGAACGTTGGGTGTTGAACGTTGAATGTTGCATGTTGATTTCTCATCTTCTCCGGCCTACTCCTGTAACAGTGTCCTGCCAATCATCTGCGCCGCCAGATCCTGCCCGTCGTCCGAAAGCACCGTATCCTGCCCGCGAACAAACAGGTG
>Ga0172375_10007645_pt1 | contig 14749 bp, 10 predicted proteins | sample LakKiv1m_FD_114537 | JGI IMG/M metagenome (GOLD analysis project Ga0172375, IMG submission 114537) | Freshwater microbial communities from Kabuno Bay, South-Kivu, Congo - kab_092012_11.1m | ecosystem: Environmental > Aquatic > Freshwater > Lake | place: Democratic Republic of the Congo... | reverse complement strand
GGCCCCCGGACCGGCGACCGCTTGCGCCTTCTGAGCCTGGATCCCGTCGCGACACGCAAGCCATCGCCGATTTCGACCGGCGTTCAACTTGCGCGTCGTTGTGCGGCGGTCACCGAGGTCTGGACCCCTGGACCGAACGGGTCCCGGTCCCGCGTGCGCGCATGGGTGTCAGCCTGAGGCAGAGCGGCGTCATGCCGCCGCTCCGAAGCTTGGACTTCGGCCTGTGCAGTGTGTGCTTACCGAGCCCCGGCGCGAGGCGGGGCACTTTGGACTGCCGGTGACGTGTCACTGCTTTCGACCAGGCCCGTCCCAGCTCAGGACGGCGCAGCTTGGCGCGAATGCGCGTGCGCGGGACTGGCAACGGTTCCCTGGACCCGCCCTGGCCCTGGGCCCCGGGCCGGTTACTGCCGGCTGCGGCGCCGAGGGCGTTCGGCGGGTGTGGCCGGGGCGGGTGTCCCCGGCGCTGCCGGCGGGCCGGCGGCCTGCTTCTCCTGCAGCGTCCGGATCTGGTCGCGCAGCATGGCGGCCCGCTCGAACTCGAGGGCCTCGGCGGCCTCGACCATCTCCTTCTCCATCTGGCGGATGGTCTCGACCACGCTGTAGTCACCCCCGCCTTCCGCGACCACGCGCGTGACGGCCTCCTCGGCCTCCTCGTGGCGGCGCAGGCTCGACTGGATGGCCCGGCGGACCGTCCTTGGGGTGATTCCATGCTCGCGGTTGAAGGCCTCCTGCCTGGTCCGGCGGCGCCGCGTCGTCTCGATGACCCGCCGCATGCTGTCGGTGATCTGGTCCGCGTAGAGGATGACCTTGCCATGGACGTGGCGGGCCGCGCGGCCGGCGGTCTGCATGAGGCTGGTTTCCGAGCGCAGGAATCCCTCTTTGTCGGCGTCCAGCACGGCCACCAGCGAGACCTCTGGCAGATCCAGTCCCTCCCGCAGCAGGTTGATGCCGACCAGGCAGTCGAAGTCGCCGGCGCGCAGGCTGCGCAGGATATCCACCCGCTCGATGGCGTCGACCTCCGAGTGCAGGTAGCGGCTGCGCATCTCCAACTTGCGCAGGTAGTCGGACAAGTCCTCCGCCGTACGCTTGGTGAGGGTCGTGACCAGGGTCCGTTCGCCCTGGGCGGCCCGGCCGCGAATCTCGTGGATGACGTCGTCAATCTGGTCTCTGAGAGGCCGGACTTCGATCTCCGGGTCCAGCAGGCCCGTGGGCCGTACCACCTGCTCCACCGGCGTGGCCCGGCTCAGTTCGTAGTCGCCGGGCGTGGCCGAGACGAAGAGAGTGTTCTTCTGCAGGGCTTCGTACTCGTCGAAGCACAGCGGCCGGTTGTCCAGGGCCGAGGGCAGCCGGAAGCCGTGCTCGACCAGCACGAGTTTGCGGTTGCGGTCGGCCGTGTGCATGGCATGGATCTGGGGGAGGGTCACATGGGATTCGTCGACGATGGTGACGACGTCCTCAGGGAAGTAGTCGATGAGCGTGGAGGGTCTGGACCCCGGTTCGCGACCGGCCAGGTGCCGCGAGTAGTTCTCGATGCCCTGGCAGTAGCCGATTTCGCGCAGCATCTCCAGGTCATACACCGTCCGCTGGTAGATGCGCTGTGCCTCCACCAGGCGGCCCTCGCGCTCGAACCGCGCCACCTGCTGGTCGAGCTCGTCGAGGATGCCCTTCTCGGCCTGGTTGATGCGCGACTGGGGGATGACGAAGTGCTTGGCCGGGAAGATGGCGATCTCCGTCAGTTCCTCCATGACCTCCTGCGTCAGGGCATCGCGCCGGCTGATGCGCTCGATGGTGTCGCCCCAGAACTCGACCCGGACGAAATCGTCGCGGTAGGAGGGGTAGATGTCCAGCGTGTCGCCGACCGCACGGAAGCTCCCGCGGTCGGGAGCGATGTCATTGCGGGCATACTGGATGTCCACGAGCCGCCGCAGCAGGTCATCCCGTTCCATGGTGCCGTTGATGACGATGCGGGCCTGCATGGCCTCGAAGTCCTCGGGCGAGCCGAGGCCGTACAGGCAGGAGACGCTGCAGACCACGATGACATCCCGGCGTTCGATCAGGGAGCTGGTGGCTGACAGGCGGAGTTTCTCGAGCTCCTCGTTGATCGAGGCGTCCTTGGCGATGTAGGTATCGGTCTGCGGGATATAGGCCTCGGGCTGGTAGTAGTCGTAGTAGCTGACGAAGTACTCCACGGCGTTCTCGGGGAAGAAGGACTTGAACTCGCTGTAGAGCTGGGCGGCGAGGGTCTTGTTGTGGGAGATGACGAGGGCCGGCCGCTGCACCCGCGCCAGCACGTTGGCGAGGGTGAAGGTCTTGCCGGATCCGGTGACCCCGAGGAGGGTCTGGTACCGGCAGTTGCGCTGCAGGCCGGCGACGAGCTCGGCGATGGCCCCAGGCTGGTCGCCGGCGGGGGCAAACTCGGAGTGCAGGGTGAAGGAACGGTTCTTTCGCATCGATGGTCAGGCCGAAGGCCCATAGCACTCACCCCGGGGCACGCGGGCCCCGGAGTAAGTGCTCTAACGTACCTGCCCATGGGGCGCCGGCAACCCGGTAGACAAGGATGTCCCCTGGCACTACCATACGCGACGCCTCCGGCTGGTCGTCGGGCAGCCTCCGCGCCATCCTGGCGCCCAGGGCTGCCGGGCCGCGCGGTCCGGTCCAGGCGGAACGCAGGAGATGCGGATGCGGACACGGTTCGGCAGGCTGGTGTGGGGGGCCCTTGCCGGGGTCTTGCTGGCGACGGCCTGGGCCGGGGAGGACGACGACCTCGACCGCATGTCCCCCACGGTCCAGGTCATCTGTTACCGGCGCACGCGAACAGACCAGATCCTGCCCATGTCCTTCGGCTCCGGGTCTGTGATCACTGCCGCCGGTCACGTGCTCACCAATTGCCACGTGGTGGTGGACCCCGAGGAACAGGAGCCCTACGAGGCCTTCGAGATCGCCATCACCGTGGACATACACCGCCGACCGGTGCGCCGGTTCACCGCCCGGCTGGCGGCCTGGGACCGTTCCCTGGACCTGGCCATCCTGCGCCTCAACCCGACCGACGCGATGGGCCGCGACCTGCCCCGGCTCAAACACGTCGACTGGACGGCCAACGTCTCCCCCAAACAAGGCCAGAGCATCCAGGTCCTCGGGTACCCGGCCAGTGGCGGCGAGACGCTGACGGTGTCGCGGGGGCAGATCAGCGGCTTCGAGCGCATGAACGAGTACCCCTGTTTCAAGACGGATACAGACATCGACCATGGCAGCTCCGGCGGTACCGTGCTGGATAGCCGTGGCCGCTTCATCGGGGTGCCTGCCTTTCTACGCAGCTTTGCCGAGAACGTCGGCTACGTGCTGGATATCCGTGCCGCCCGGCCCTGGATCAGCGCGCATCTGGCTGACGAGCCGGCGGTCGACTTCCCGGCAGAGGCCCGCCTGGCGACCGAGCTGGCTGCCTTCGTGCGGGCGAATGATGAGCGGACCTACCGCACGGAACTGTACCCGCGCCTCGAGGTCCGCCTCCCGGAAGGCTGGCAGTTCGAGGAGATGAGCGAGGATGGCTTCAGCGTCGCGCAGGCCTCTGCCGTCGATCCCACCGGCGTCGGCTTCCACTTCGACCGCAGGCCATTCCCCATCGACGCCGGCTTCAAGGCGCGCCTGCAGGAGGACATCGAGCGTGGCCGGGAAACCTACGACGAGTTCGCTCAGGAAAACACCCTCTTCGCCGGGGCCGATGCCTGGCGCATCACCTTCACCAGCGGCCGGCAGACCTGCATCCTCCTGCACGTATTCTTCGGCAACACCGTGCTCCACGTGATGTATACGCTCGACGGCAAGGCCCGGGAACAACAACAGTCCGCCATCCAGGGCGTTCTTGATGGGGTCCGTTTTCTCGAAGCCCCCGGCAGCCCGCCGCCGCCACCCCAGCGGGAGTTCGCCTTCCGCGACCCGGACGCGACCGTGGTCCTGCCCGAGGGCTGGGGCGGCCGGCTCAACCCGGGTTCCGCGCCGGTCGAGAACCTGCTCAGCGCCTGGCAACAGGGCAACTGCGATGGCGAACTGCTCCTGTCCTACCAGCGGGTCCCCGCCGCCAAACAGCAGGCGCCGCCGGCAGAACGCCTCCGCGAAGCCGTCAAGGGCACGGCCGCCGAGAGAATCGTGCGCAAACAGGAAGACCTGATCGTGGACGGCCTGCCGGGGTGGCTCCTGGTGGCGGAACAGAACGGCACGGAACTGAAGGACCTCCGGCGGCGCCTGCAGGCCGTGGTCCGCCATGGGGAATACGAGTTCGTCCTCGAGTATGGCGACACGGCCCTCAACTTCGAGCGCAATGCCGACGCGATCACCCGGGTCCTCTCCACGCTGCAGGTGCGCTCCGGGGACTGTCCCGAGCGCGGCCGCTACCAGGTCGGCGCCCTGACGACCACGTTCTCCGACATCCGTAACCATCGGTTCGAGGAGGCCATCGCAGCGCTGGCGTCGCGCGATCTCCTGCGGGCCTACGCGGGCGACCGGTTCGAGCCCGAAGCCCCGGTGACGCGCGCCAAGGCCCTGCGTGTGGCCATCGACAGCCGCAACCAGCGCATGAAGCTCACCCGTCCTTCCCATCTGATCCCGCTGCCCGCCAGCGGGGCGGAGGAAGCGTCCGGGTTCACCGACATCCCCGCGGGCCACTGGCTGGTGCCCTATGCCCGGGCCGCTCGCGAGCGGGGCCTGGTGCCCCTGGCCCAGCCGGACCGGTTCGAGCCGGAGCGGGCCGTGCCTCTGGCGGACGGGTTGGCGCTGCTCTTCGCCGTCTACGAGGTGCCGGTCTGGTCAGGGACGGTGAGCCCCTCCTGGAAGCCGGTCCTGGACAAGGGCTACGAGCTGGACCTCATTCCCCGCGGCGTGGAAGACCCCCAGCGCGCCCTCACCAATGCCGAGATGGCCGGGCTGGTGGACGCTTTGTCGATGTACATGGAGGCAGAGTGACCCCGCGACACTGCCAGGCAGCACATTTCCGCGTTCAGAGCACGGGCCCTGCCTTGCACGCCGGCTGACGCGGGTGTATACAACCGGTCGCATTCAGACGATCGCCGGAGGAAGGTCGATGAAGACAGCACGACGTGCAGGGGTGGCAGTATGGATGGCCCTCGCAGGAGCGGCCCTGGCGGCAGACCATGCGTTCCTGTCGCCAGACGCGCTGGCCCTGGGCTCTGCCGGCCTCTACGTGGCGGCGCAGGACGGCGCCCAGATCGTGGCGTTTGACCCGCAGAAGGGGGCGGTCTCGTCCACCCTCGACATGCCGGGGCCCGTGACCGGTTTGGTCTTGACTGCCGATGGGAGTACGCTGCTGGCCACCATCGGGCAGCCGAAAGGGACCCTCGCCGTCGTGGATGTGGCCTCCCGGAAGGTGCGCCGGGCCGTGGTTGGCCATACCCCCACCGCTGTGGCCGTGTCGCCCGACGGCCGTACGGCCTATGTCTGTAACCGCTTCGCCAACAACGTCTCGGTGGTGGACTTGGGCAGCCTCAAGGAGACGGCCCGGATCGCCGTGCTGCGCGAGCCCATCGCCTGCGCCCTGACGCCCGACGGCCAGCGGCTCTTTGTGGCCAACCACCTCCCCGTCGGGCGCGCCGATGGCGACTACACCGGTGCGGCCGTCAGTGTCATCGACACCCAGGCCGGGACCGTGACCGCCGCGCTGGCCCTGCCCAACGGCTCGACGGGCGTGCGCGGGCTCTGCCTGTCGCCGGATGGTGCCTTCGTCTACGTGACCCACATCCTCGCCCGCTACCAGTTGCCCACCACCCAGTTGGAGCGCGGCTGGATGAACACCAACGGCCTCAGCATCATCGACGCTGCCAAGGGCGCCTACCTCAACACCGTCCTCCTGGACGACGTTGACCAGGGCGCCGCCAACCCCTGGGGTGTCGTCTGCACCGCCGACGGGGCCTCGATCCTGGTCGCCCATGCCGGGACCCACGAACTGAGTATCATTGACCGGGCAGCTCTGCACGCCAAGCTAGACAAGGTGGCCAAGGGCGAGCGCGTCTCGCAGGTCTCGGCCACGGCCGAGGATGTGCCCAACGACCTGAGCTTCCTGGTGGGGATCCGCCGGCGCCTGGCCCTCGCCGGCAACGGCCCTCGGGCCGTGCTGGCCATGGGCAAACAGGCCTACGTTACCGAGTACTACAGCGACTCCCTCGGTGTCGTCAACCTCGATCCCGAGGCCGTACACCGTCCCACGTCCCTGCCCCTGGGGCCGGCCCGCGAACTGACTCCCGAACGGCTGGGCGAACGGAACTTCAATGATGCCACCATGTGCTTCCAGCACTGGCAGAGCTGCGCCAGTTGCCATCCCGACGGCCGGGCCGACGGCCTGAACTGGGACCTGCTCAACGACGGCATGGGCAACCCCAAGCAGACCAAGAGCCTCCTGCTCTCGACGCGGACGCCGCCCGTCATGGTGACCGGGATCAGGGACACCGCCCAGACCGCCGTGCGCACCGGGATGCGTTTCATCCAGTTCGCGGTCCGCCCCGAGGAGGACCTCAAGCCCATCGACGCCTATCTGGAAGCCATGGCACCGGTCCCCAGCCCGTACCTCGAGGACGGCGATCTGAGCAAGGCGGCCAAGCGCGGCCGGAAGCTCTTCGAGAAGGCCGGCTGTGCCCAGTGCCATCCGGCACCCCTCTATACCGACCTGAAGAAGTACAACGTGGGCCTGGGTCTCGACCGGCACAAGGACACCGCCTTCGACACACCGACCTTGGTCGAGATCTGGCGGACCGCGCCGTACCTCTACGACGGTCGCGCGGCCACGGGCCAGGACCTCGTCACCACGGCCAACCCCTCCGACTCCCACGGGCGCACTAGCCAGCTCACGGAGAAGGAGCGGGCTGACCTGCTGGAGTTCATGCTGTCCCTGTGAGCGGCGGCGGACGACACCTGGCATGGCGCCGCAACCCGACGGGTTTTGGCGTGTCCTTGAGGGGTGTACGGATTCCAAGGGGGAACCCGTACCGAAACTAAGGAGATCCCCAGACCATGGCAGACAAAGCTGGAGCCATCGACGCAACGGTCGCGAGCGAAGACCTCGTCACTGAGACCAAGGCAGGTCTGATGGCCAGGATCGAGCACCTCAAGCAGGCTCTGGCGGAATCCCGCCTGGCCCAGAAGGCCCGCGAGGTCGGCAGCCAGGTCGACGAGAGCGTCCGTCGGAAGCCCTACCACTACATCGCTGGCGCCGCGGCGGTCGGGACCTTGGTTGGCCTGGTCGCTGGCATGCTCATCGCGCGTCGCCGCGACTGAGGCGCTCGACCATGAGTTCGCCCCTGTGGGAACGGCTCTGGGGCCTGGGCCGGGTGATCTCTGCCGGGCTCAGGCGCCTGGGCCTCATTCAGCAGCGCAGACGGGACCTGGCGGCCCGGGTGCGCCGACTGCCCGAGAAGGCCTACGCGGCCTATGGTGGTCTCGTCGGCCTGCTCTTCCTCATGGGGATGGCGACCGCTGGGCTTGTCCTGTTGCCCGTGGGTGTCTTCCTCCTGGCCGATAGCCTGCTGAAGGAGACGGTGGATCGGGCCCTTCTCGGTGGCCTGGTGCTCTGTGGCACCGGGTTCCTGTACCTGCTCGTGCCAGCCGTCGCCACCTACCTTGCCGGGCAGTCCCTGGTGCGACGGCTCCAGCGCCGGGCGGACCGCCTGGCGGACCGGATCCAGGGCCCCGGCTGACCCCTCATAGGCGTCACGATAGGCCCCCGGGACGCGCCCGAAGTAAGTCGGGGGCGCCGGTACCCGACCTCCCTTATCTTGACGCCTATGGGCTGACCCCTCCCGCTCCCCGGACGCCCCTCCCGGCGTGGCCCCCGGTGACCGGGCCCGACCTCACATCCCCCGCAGTGTTGCGAGCTCGGTCACTACCCTCGACACGGCCGTCTGCAGCGCCGGGGGATCGACGTCCGGCTCTGCCTGGACACACAGCAGCGCGCCCTTCACCCGGCAACCGAACAGGGTGTGGTCGCCGAACTGCAGCTCAAGGTTCGTGCAGGGGTCCCCCTCGGCGTTCATGCTCTCGCCCAGCACCAGGAGCCTGGTACCCACCAGTTGCATGACCGAGGTCGGCAACGTTCCCGGCATGTCGACGGCCAGGATGACGCCGTCCTCTGTGAGCACAAAACTGCCCTTGACCCTGGGGACGCTGCGCAGCGTCCGGATGGCCTCAACGTAGCGGTTCTCCACGCGGCTCCTCCCGCCACCACGGACGCGTCAGGGGGTGACCCCGGCCGCGGCCAGGGGTTCAGTCTCCAGACGGGCTGATCCGTCTGCCGTCACCACCAGGGCCACCCGGTGGGTCTTGCCCCAGCCATAGACCGCCACCGGTGGTCCAAGCCCCAGCGCCTCGCCGATGTCCCGGGCCAGGCTGTGCACCGTCTCGCCAAGATGGACCAGCGCTGCCGTCTGCGCCTCGGTCGCTGTCGGCGACGCCAAGGGACCCTCTGCCGGAAGAGCGGCCTCGTCGCGAGCTCCTGTCACCCCGTCCACGACCTCCCCGGCCGCTGCGATCGGGAGGACCCCCGCGGCCCCTGTCGGTACCCCTCCCTCCGCCTTCACCGGGTGCTCGTCCAGCGCGCACGCGGCGCGCATCACCAGACCCTCCCAGTTCGTAACGATGCTGACGGCCGGCGGCTCCACCCGGCGCTGGAGCGAGAAGTCACCATAGCGCCAGGTCAGAACCACCAGGGCCGCCTCCTCTCCCTGCTGGCGGCCGATCTCGGCGTGCACGATGGCTCCATCTTTGAGCCACAGCGTCCCGCGGTCCTTACCGTTCTTGACCTGCAGGCAGCCGGTGGTGGTGGTCCGGCAGAAGAACTGAACGACGTCCAGCAGCCGGACGCCCTCCATCGTCCCCCGGAAGCGTGTTGTTGTGTTGGCTGGGTCCATGGTCGGGGCCGCTCGGCTCCGGGGATGTCGTAGCAAGCAGGCGAAAAGCACGGACGACCCGCGCACCAGGCCGCCCGGCTCTTCCCGCCGCCTTCACCACACCCAGGCTTTGGCCTGCCTCGGTCTGTTACCCGTGCCACCGGCCGGTCTTGCTGTTCGTCTCTACGGAATGCCAACCCTGATTTCCTACTCTAGCCTAAGCCCCAGACCCTGTCAATAGCGGTGACACGCGCCCGGACACGGTGCCGCAGGCGCCGTTGCGTGGGGTCGCCGAAGACCGGATCGCCCTGCATAGTAGAGCGGTTGCCGTGTGTATGCATGGCCGCTCGCAGCGGCACGGGAAAGGACCACCATGCTCAGCGTACCGGGCTCGCCGGCGTCACCCTCTGCGCCAAGGGGAGTGCCCGACCTTCCCAGCCCGTCCTTTGGGGCGCGCCGGATCTACTACAACAACTTCGCCGAGCACCTGCAGAACGCCTACAACCCGAATCTGCTCTATCCCGGTCTGCCCAACCGCTGGAGCGATGACGACTGGTGTGCCCTGGTCGACATGATCGCCGCCTTCGGCTTCACGGTCTTCGAGTTCTGGCTGGTCCCCCGGCTGTTCTGCCGAGCCGGCCTCGACTCACCGTTTGGCCGTGAGTTCGCGCGCCAGATGCGAGGGGTCATCGACCACGCCCATCGCCGGGGCCTGCAGGTCGAGTTCATCGCCGGCCTGGCCACCGTCGGGGACCGCTGGCATACTCTCTGCCCTAACCTCCCCGATGAGTGGGCCGAGATCCGGGCCCTGTGGACCGCGTGGACGGATCGCCTGGAAGGCGTTGACATCGCCGGCATCTTCCCCGGTGACCCGGGAGCCTGTTCGCGCCACGGCTGCACCGCCATCACCTACGTCGACCGCAGCCTGGACATCGCCCGCCTGCTGGCCGACCGCCACCCGACCATGGGGTTCGAACTCAACCTCTGGGGACCGCCCGTCTTCGGCTGGGGGATCATCCAGGGCCCCCCCGGCTGGCAGGGCGAGTTCGTGGCCGAGTACCAGTCCAGCGCCTGGGCCTTCGACCGCCGACGGGCTGATGAGACCCTGGCCCATGTCGTCCGTCGACTGCCCGAGTTCCCTGCCGAGACCTGGGTCGGACAGAACCTGGGCTTCAACTCCGACAGCAATCCCGTCGGCGACCAGGACGCCCGGCACTGGGTCCGCGAGATCGCGCGCAGCCACCCGGTGCTGACCTGGGACTTCTCCCTGACCGAAGGCGAGAACAACGTCCTGCCGCACTACCGCCTCGAACGCCTCTTCCAGCGGCGCCGCGAAGAACGGGCCGCGGCGCCATACTCCGGCGGCATCTGCTTCACCATGACGCCCCTGCTCAACCAGCTCTCCCTCTACGCCGCGGCTCGTTCGTTCCAGGACCCGGAGGCACAGCCCGCCGTGGTCGCGGACGGCTTTGCGGAGGCCCTTTTCGGGCCCGCCGGACGGGCTCTGACTCCGCGCTGGGTGCTCTTCGAGGTGGTGCCGGACTGGGGCTGCTACGTCCGTCTTGACCTCGGCCGCGCCGAGTACCACCGTCAGGTTGGCGAACTGGCGGAGCTCCTGCGCTCTCTGCCCATCGCCGCCAGCCCCAGCCTGCCCCTGCACCCGTCGCCTGAGGTCTACCGTCAGAGCCTGGTGTTCTTCGCCGAGCTGCTGCGGGACCTCTCCGCGCCGACCCCCGACTACGGGGCCCTCTGGCAACGCTACTGGGACCGTGTCTATGCCATCTATGACCACCTGCCGGAGCACGTGGACCCGCGCCCGCGCCAGGCCACGGACCGGCTCATCAACCGGTTCCGAGAGTGGCGCTGAGCCGCTGGCCCCGCCACAGCCCTGCAGCAGGCGTCTAGGGAGGCCCCGCCGACGATGACGGAACGAGAACGCTTCGTGCGGACCCTGACCTGTGCCGGTCCGGACCGCCCCAGCTATGGCGACTACCTGGCCTACGACGCCACCCAGCGGCGCTGGGAGCGCGAAGGCCTGCCGCCGGGCCTGAACCGCAAAGGCCTCTTCCAGTTCTTCGGATTCGACGCCATCGACATCTGGGCCGTTGACCGCCTGCCCGTCGATACCTCCGTCCGCCCGGCGTTCACCGAAGAGCTCCTCGAGGAGACCCCCGACTGGATCACCCGCCGAACGGTTTCGGGAGATGTGGTGAAGGTCCTGAAGCGCGAGTCACCGCCGGCCATGCCGCAGTTCCTGGCCCATCCCGTCCGTGACCGCGCGACCTGGGCGGCGTTCCGGCAGCGGCTCGATCCGGACACCCCCGGGAGACTGCCCGCCGACCTGGCCGACATCGCCCGACGGTCTGCCGGCCGCACGACGCCCCTCGGCGCTTGGCTCGGCGGCACCTTCGGCCTGATCCGCAACTGGATGGGGATCGAGGCCGCCTGCCTGGCGTTCTACGACGACCCAGGCCTGGTGGACGATATGGTGACCCACCTGACGGACCTGCATGCAACGCTTGCCGAACGGCTCCTCGCGTCCGGCCTCAAGCTGGACTGGGTCATGTTCTGGGAGGACATGGCCTACAACCATGCTTCCCTGATCTCGCCGGCACTCTACCGGCGGCACTGCCTGCCGTTCTACCGTGCGATGGTCCCCCTGGTCCGGCGCTACGGGGTCCCGGTGGTCGGGCTCGACAGCGATGGCAACGTCGATGAGCTCATCCCGCTCTGGCTGGACGCTGGCATCGGGCTGATGCACCCCATGGAGGCCGCCGCCGGCATGGACGTGCGCGCCGCCCGGCGCCGTTTCGGCCGAGAGGTCACCTTCCTCGGCGGCATCGACAAGCGGGCCCTGGCCAAGGGAAGAGAGGCCATCGACGCCGAAGTCGTCCCCAAGGTCAGGGAGTTACGCGCTGCGGGCGGCGGCTTCGTGGTGCAGTGCGACCACGCGGTGCCACCGGATGTCTCACTGGACTCCTTCCGCTACTTCCACGATCGGGTCCGGGCCTTGTTCGAGGACGAGTGATGCCCCTTCGCCGTCCGACGTTGGGCCATGGCCCCCACCGGCCCCACGGTTCATTCCCGGTCCGGGTCCCGACGGGAGCGCCCACGGCCTCGTGGGCACGGCCGCGGGGGGCGTTCGCCCTCGGGACCGCGGCCGCGCCAGTAACCCCCTGCCATGGGCGCGCAACGGGCATGGTCCGCTGGCCCTCACCCTCACCGCCGGGCCCGCCAGAGGTCCTCGAAGCGCGCGAACTGCAGGCCCTGCTCAGCCACGTAGGCGAACAGCAACTCCAGCATGCGCATGTCGGGATCGAAGCGGTTCAGCGACCAGGGGTGCCAGATCAGCGTCACATACTCCAGGCCGTCGGCCATGGCCCGGTCAACGAAGAACCGGTGGACGCTGAACTCCTCCTGTGGCGTCCTCACGTACCCCGCCAACTGCATCTCTGGGTACACCGGCGGCCAGAGCAGCAACCGCCCCGGAGTGGCGTTGTGCCCCTTCAGGACGTTCTCGTGCCAGCCGTGGCCCGGGAACTCCCAGAGCTGAGGGAAGCCATCGTCGGCGTAGGTGTGGGCCTGCTCGAGCGGCGCGGGCACCGTGGTGTGTGGCCCCCACAGGCGCGAGCTGACGTACTCCAAGCCGGCCCCCGCCATCTCCGCCAGCACCTCCGGTGCCCCCCGGAAACCGACATCGAAACCGCAGCCCGGACGCAAGCCCAGGCATGCACGGCCGAAGCAGTCTTCCACCAGGGCCTTGCCACGGTGAATCTCCTCGTGGACCTGGTCAGGGCTTACCCCGGGACCGGCAAAACCCTGGTGGCGCAGCAGCTTGTGGCTGTAGGTATGGGAGGCGATCTCGAACAGACCTGGCTCATCCAGCAGCTCCCGGTAGGCAGCCCCCTCCGTCTCCAGCAGCTTGCCGACGATGAAGAAGGTCGCCGGAATACCCCGGTCCCGGTGCACGCGGGCGATCTTCCGGCAGGACTCCAGGCAGGCACCCGCCCACTCGGTGTCGTAGGCAGGAACAAACACAGGTCGGCGCGGCGTCTGACTCGCGGCTGACATCGGCAGGCCCTCCGGGTTCAGCAAGCCGGCTCGTCCGGTGGCAAGACCACCATCGGGGCCTCGTCGTAGGATAGCGCCCCCGGGCGCCCGAGGCCACCCGGACGGTGACCCGCAGCCCCAGGGCTCGGAGACGGTCGTGGCCCGGCCTGCGGCCGAGACGCCTGGGATGCCCCTGCACGACCTTGTCGCCGACGCCGTGGACGACTGGCCATGGGGCCTTACGCAGGACTTCGCTGAGCGGCCGACCGGCCTTGGCCGCTGGGCGCCTACGGCCTCACGAGCGCCGCGCTCGCGGGCGGGAGGACCTCCACCAGCGAGTCGGCGACCACAGGGACCCGCATCTCGCTCCCGTCCGGCCAACGGACCCAGAGCGTCGCGTTGCCCGACCAGCCCCCGAGCCCGAAGTGCACGATGGGGTCATCCTGCTGGCCATAGCTGCTTGTGCCGGCCGTGACCCAGCGCGTTAGGGTGACCGCCCCCAGGCGCATGGTCAGGACCGTCCCGACCGCGGTCCGGTGCCCCGGCGCCGGGTGGACGCGTACGCGCAGCCAGTGTCGCGGCGTATCTCCTGCCTGGCACCCCGCGTTGTGGTAGAGGCGCAGCGACGGCGGGGCTCCGACGGCCTGGCGACCGCCCGTGGCCACATCCAGCCAGCCATCGCCGTCGACATCGGCCAGGGCCCCGGCGTAGGTGTCCAGGCGGCAGACCCCGGCGTCTACCGCGTGGTCCTCCAGCCGTCCGCCCTCGCGGTTCAGGAACAGTAACGACCTGGCATAGGGGAGGTCGTAGATCTGCGGCACGAAGACATCCGTCCAGGTATCGTTGTTGGCATCGCCGGCCACGCACCCGGCCCAAAGCTCGTCCCCCTTGAACACCGCCGGGCCGCCGATGGGGTTGACCGGTACCCCCAGGGCCTCGCGCCAGTCCTCGAAGCCACGGACCGTGCGCCGGTAGATGGCCGAGTCGTCGCAGACATACCCGCGGATGTCGTAACCCATGGACCGGTCACCCGTAGGGCCGACGTACTTGTGGGCCAGGTTCGCCGTGAACAGGTCCATGTGGCCATCGTTGTCCAGGTCGAGCCAGCAGGCGCCGATGGTATGGCCATAGGCCGGTCCGTAGCGCCGTCGCGTGACGTTGTCGTAGTACTTCTCGGGCTGCCGGCGCCCGGTCACCCCCCACTCCGCCGCCGCCTCCTGGAAACGGCCCCTGCCGAGGTTGCGCCAGAGCAGGTTGGGCTGCAGGCGGTAGGCGGCGACGAAGATGTCCGGCCGGCCGTCCCCATCGACATCGCCGAACAGGACGCTACGGCCGTAGACCTTGCGGGCGATGCCAGCGCGTTCGCCGATCTCTTCGAAGCGGGCCCCAGCGAGGTTGTGCCAGAGCTGGTGGGGGTAGTACACCGGGTTCCCATCGTTCCAGTCCTCGACCGTGCCGATGTAGAGGTCGGCGAAGCCATCGCCGTCGATGTCACCGGCGCCCAGGGTCAGGCTCTTGGGGTGAGGCATGAAGCCGGCCCTTGCCGCGATGTCGGTGAACGTACCGTCCTCGCCATGCCGCCAGAGCTGACCGGCGGTGCTGACGATGTCGGTACGGCCATCGTTATCGATGTCGAGAGCCAGGGCCGGTGCCGGCTTGGCCCCGCTGAGACCTGCCGCGGCCGTGATCTCTTCGAACCGGGGAGCCCCCACCGCCGAGAGGTTGCGGAACAGACGGTGGCCGTTCACCAGCAGGTCCGCGAGGGGGTCGCCGTCGACATCCAGCCAGTTCAGGTACTGGGCCTCCACTCCCGC
>Ga0172375_10007643_pt1 | contig 14750 bp, 10 predicted proteins | sample LakKiv1m_FD_114537 | JGI IMG/M metagenome (GOLD analysis project Ga0172375, IMG submission 114537) | Freshwater microbial communities from Kabuno Bay, South-Kivu, Congo - kab_092012_11.1m | ecosystem: Environmental > Aquatic > Freshwater > Lake | place: Democratic Republic of the Congo... | reverse complement strand
GCCGTGAAGCGGCCTTTGTCATCCACCGGCGAGACCACCTCGAGTTTGTATTTCAGGCCGGCTTGATAGTCTTCCTGGCCGTGGCCCGGCGCCGTGTGCACGCAACCCGTGCCGGTGTCGGTCGTCACAAAATCGCCCAGGATCACCGGGACAGTGCGGCCCGCATCAATCGGATGCTGCAAGCGCAGCCCCTCAAGCTCTTTGCCCAGACAGGTTGCCAGCGGCGCGGGCGCCGGTTGCTGCAACGCCGCAAACAAGGCCGGCACCAGCTCCAGCGCCAGAATCAACGTCTCGCCCGCATACGGCACCGCGCAATAGCGCACATCCGCCTTAACCGTCACGGCCCGGTTCGCCGGCAGCGTCCACGGCGTCGTCGTCCAAATCACCACCTGCGGTTTGACGCAGGCGCCCAGCGCCAGGGCCTGCCCGTCCGCCACGGGAAATTTCACATAAATCGAGGGCGAGGTGTGCTCGCCGTACTCAATCTCCGACAGCGCCAGCGCCGTCTCACACTGCATGCACCAGTGAATCGGCTTCAATCCTTTGTAGATATAGCCTTTCTCGTACAACTCGCCAAAAGCGCGAATAATATCGGCTTCGTAGCCATACTCCATCGTGACGTACGGATGCTGCCAGTCGCCCAGCACACCCAGCCGCTTGAATTGCTCGCGCTGCAGGTCGAGATATTTGGCGGCATAGGCGCGGGCTTTGCCGCGAAATTCGCCCTGGTCCACATCGTGTTTGGTCTTCTTCAATTCCTTGAGCAGCGCGTTCTCAATCGGCAGACCATGGCAGTCCCAGCCCGGCACATACGGCGCGCGCCAGCCGGTCATGCTCTTGTACTTGACGACCATGTCCTTCAGGATCTTGTTCATGGCCGTGCCGGTGTGAATCCGGTTGTTGGCATAGGGCGGGCCGTCATGCAAGACAAACAGCGGCGCCGCCGCGCGCGCCGCCAGGATCCGCTCGTACAAGTTCAAGTCCTGCCACCGCTGCAGGCGCTTGGGTTCCTGCTGCGGCAAGCCGGCCCGCATCGCAAAGGCCGTCTGCGGCAAGTTCAAGGTCGCTTGATATTTATTGGTGTCGAGGTCAGCCATTACAAAAACATGGTGCGCGTTATTTCTTTTTGTCAAATTTCAGATTGATGGTCATTTCCTGCCCGCCGCGCAGCACCGTGACCGGTATGGTTTCCATTTCCGCTTTGTAGGCGTCGTTCAGCACAAAGGTAAATGACTCGCGACTGTCCACGCGCTTGTTGGCCACACTGGTGATAATATCGCGCTTCAGCAGTCCGCCTTTCTCGGCAATGCCCAGTTTTTGCAGGTTGTAGACCAGCAGGCCGTGGTCGGTCTCGAGCCGGTACCGGCGCTGGACATATTGATCAATCGGCAGGACGATCACGCCGGTCTTCATCTGCGCTTCGGCATAGCCGCCCAAGGGCTTTTCGTACGTTTCGGGAATGGTCACCTGCTCGATGACATTGCTGGGCACCACCTCGGCTTCGTCAAACGTTGGCAGCGCGCTGCTTTCGCCAAACAAGGAGAAGCGCTTCTCGAACGGCGCAAACATGCTGATCCGATAGTCGCGCAAGGCCAGCTCGACGGGTTGGTCATTCGCCCGCAGCGTGACGGTCTCGTTGGTCGGGTCGATGCTCACCACGATCACGGGGATGCCCATCGAGTTCGAGACCAGCGCGCCAATGGGATAGCGATATTCCTTGCGGTCCGTCAGGCCGCGAATGACGGCATGCGGCCGGCCCGGGAACTTGACAATGGCCGTCAATTTCAGGGTTTTGGCCCAGGGCGGCTTCTCGCCCGGCGGCAACACCGGCGTGGGCGCGACCGGCGTGGTCGGAACCATGCCTTCCGGCCAGCCAAATATATCGCGCCCCAAGCCCTGCATCATTTGGGCATAGTTGGGTGGGCGCCACGGCTGGATGCCGCGTTCCGGGAAAATAAACGACTTGACATCAATGTAGGCGCGCACATTCACGTTCGTCTTCTTCTCGTCCGCAAACGAGACGCGCATCTGCTCGAAGCCGACCAAGTGACCGGCCGTCTCGATGGCCTGCAGCGCGGCATGCAGGCTGCGCCAGTTGCACAAGACATTGTTCAAGGTGAAGTCGAGTGTCTTGTGAATTTCATTGGTCTTCATCGGACTGAACTGGGTTTGCCGGATGTCCGAACCAAATTGCTTGTCCACCCGCGCAAATTCAATCCGCAATTGATCGTCAATGTCGCGCGGAATCACAATGTCGCTGATCTTCGACACATAATTGCTATAGCGCGTGCGCAACGCCAGCAGGCCGGCCCGCAGTTCCTGCTGCCGCTGCACTTTGCCTTGATCCTCGTCAATCTGCTTGCGGTAGCGCTGGATGCCGGTTTCGTTGCTGGCCAAGAGTTCCTGTCCGGGCGCAATGACAAAGCCATACAACAAGACCGTTACCGCCGCCACGCCCCCGAGGATGACGATGACCCATTCGCGCGTTGTTTGTGGTTTCAATCCCATGGCACCGGGCTCACGGTGTGGTGACGGGTGGTTGTGACAAGGCCGGCCGCGGCAGCACCATATTCGTCAAGGCCAGACTGAGCGCCGGCATGCGCGACATGCCGGCGGTGAAGACCGGCACCGCGGACATGCTGTTCGGCAACTGGTTCAGCAGCGCTGCTTCCGGCACCGCCTCCGGCGCCGGCGCCACGGCTGGCGCACGCTCCGTGACCGTCGACTTTTGCGCGTGCGCGGACGCCGACGTCGGCCGGGCAATGCTGGCGGCCGCCGCCAGCCCATCCGGTGGCGTGTCAAGAGCGGCGGCCGCTGCCGCCGGCGCGTTTGACGCGGACGTGACGTGGCGCACGTGCACGGGCGCTTGTCGCATGACATCCATGATGCGCGCTTTCTTCTCGATCAGCCGTTCCACATATTTGTAATCCGGCAAGACTTCGCAGGTGATGACAAATTCAGTCGTGTCATCCGCCTGACGGGTCGTGGTCGGCACGTTGATGTTTTCAAAGCGGGTGCTCTTGCTCAGCGCGTCTTTGAAACGCATGTAATCTTCGAGCGTCACCGCCCGCGCCGTGATCGTCAGCGTGTTGCGCCGCTGGCGCGTGCTGACCTGCAATTGGCGCACCCAGACATTGGTGTCCATGCATTCCGACAACGTGCGCAAGGCCTGTGACCAGGACGTCTTGGTCTCGATAATCTGCTCCATTTGATTGACGGAATTGCTCAGCAGGGTATATTCGCGCTCCAGGCGTATCACGGAGTCGCGCAACGGCCGCAGCGTCGCCTGCTCGGTCGCCAACTGCTTGAGCGTCACCATCGACCAGGCCACGCGCGCGCCAAAAATCATCAAGCCGCCCAGCAGCAGGATGCCGGCGGCAATCCCCGCCTGGATCAAGCGTTTCTTGCGCACCGCCTGGGTCTGCAGTTTCGCCACATCGACCGGCAGCAAATCCACCGTGATGCGGCTTTCCTTGACCATCCGCAGTGCCGCCCCGATGGCGATGCTGAACGCCGGCGCGGGCGCCGTGTCGGAGTGCATGCCGAAATCACTCAACGGGTCAACAACCTCAACGGGTATGCGCAGCCGCTCCTGCACCACGGTCAGCAAGCCCGGCGTCATGGCACCGCCACCCGAAAGAACAATTGTGCCGATCCGCGCGGTCAAGGTTGCCGTGCTCACGTAGCGCAGGGTTTTTTCAAATTCCGCCAGCAGCGGCTGCAGCGCCTCCGGTAAAGTTTCCGGCTGTTGCCCAAGGCAGGTCGCGCCCCACTGCTCGCACTTGCGCTTCTCGGCCTCTTCGAAAGTCACGTGGTCATGGCTGGCAATGTATTCGGTCAGCAGGTCGCCGCCGTGCTCGACACTGCGCGAAAACACCAGCGCACCCGTCGCCGCCGCAATCAAGATAAACTCGGTCCGGCGCGCGCCAAGCTCGACCAACAAAATATCGCCATCGCGGGCGTTGATCGGCTGGCGGCGGGTGTGGTACGCAAAGGCATTGTACGTGGCGAAGGTCGAGACATCGATGGCGTGCTGCTTGACACCACGGACTTCATACAACTTCAAGAACTGTGCAATCACCGACCGGCGCGCCGCCGCCAAATGCACCAGCGCGCGCTGCTCACCGACCTGCAAGGTCGCCACCGCCACCTGCGCCGCATCGGCTTCGGCCGCGTGCCGCGTCGCGCTGTCCGCGCTCGCCACCGTCTCGCCGCCAATCACCTCGAAGTCAAAGCTCAACTGGGCGCGTTCCAGCGCAAACGGCACGTACTTCTCGGCCTCCAACGGCACCATCTGTTCGATCTGCTCGCGCCGCGTCGAGGGCACCTCGAAGCGCTTGACCGTCACAAATTCGCGCGGCAGAATGCTGATGACCGAGGCGTTCTTGAGGTTGTGCCGGCGCAACAACTTTTCGAGCGTCTCGGTGATCTGGGTCGGGGTCACATCGCCGCGCGCCGAGGCAAACGCAATCGGGGCCGCATCCAGCAGGCTCACCTCGATGCGCTCCTTGCGCCGGCGCAGTTCGACCAGCTTGATCCAGCGCGAGCCGATGTCCACCGCCAACTGCCGGTCGGTCGACACCAGCAGTTTGGTGGCAAACGAGCTCTTTTTTGTTGCAACAGACATTACATCACATCATCCACCGGCTACTTGCCCCCGCCACCAATGGTCACGTCGCCGCGCACCGGGCCTTCCTTGGCGGCCAAAGCCGGGCACGTGATCCGCACGCCGTCTTTGCTGGGCTCCATCACGTATTCACCACCCCACGGGTCCTTGGCCGGAAATTTGCCTTCCTCAAAATAGTCAACCAAGTCCTGCAAGCTGCCGGGCGGCTTGCCATTGTCAAGCTGAAACGCATTGGCCTGCATTTGCAGCATGTTGACTTCGAGCCGCGCCCGGCTGACGCGCGCCTTTTCCGGGTTCTTCATAAACCGCGGCACTGCCACCGCGCCCAAAATCGCGATGATCGTGATCACCACCAGCAGCTCGATCATGGTAAAGCCGGCCGGCCGGCTGCGCCGTTTGTGCAGTTCTGTGTGCATCGTCATCTCCCGTGGTAATTAGTCGTCCGACTCGTCAGACATGTCGGACAGGTCGGATAGTTATGCTCATGCCGCTTCCTCGGTCACACTCAATACTTCTTCCAGCGTGGTGACGCCGGCCAGCGCTTTCTTCCAGCCGGCATGCTGCAGCGTGGTCATGCCGTCCAGGATCGCCTGCTTCTTCAATTCATAGGCCGCGGCGCGCTGCAACGTCAGGCGCTTGACCGCCTCGGTCATCACCATCGTCTCATACAGCGAGGTCCGGCCGGCAAAGCCCGTCTCGCGGCACTTCTCGCAGCCAACCGCGCGATAATATATTTGCTTGCCTTTCGGCTTGGCGTGCTCCGGCAGCATCAGGCGCTCGATGTACTCTTCCGCATCCGTCTCGTACGGTTGTTTGCAATGCGGGCAGAGGACGCGCACCAGCCGCTGGGCCAGCACGCCGATCACGGTCGAGGTGATCAAATACGGCTCGACACCCATGTCAATCAAGCGCGTCACCGCGCTGGGCGCATCGTTGGTGTGCAGGGTCGAGAAAACCAAGTGGCCGGTCAGCGAGGCCTGCACCGCGACTTCGGCGGTCTCGACGTCGCGGATTTCACCGACCATCACAATGTCGGGGTCCTGGCGCAGGATCGAGCGCAGGCCGTGCGCAAAGGTCAAGCCGACTTTCGGGTTGACGTGAATCTGGTTGACGCCCCCCATCTGATATTCGACCGGATCCTCAATCGTGATGATTTTCACATTGGGCTGGTTGAGCTGCGAGAGCGCGCTGTACAGCGTGGTCGTCTTGCCGCTGCCGGTCGGGCCCGTCACCAGCATGACGCCGTGCGAGGCGCGGATCAGCTCGTTGAAGCGGGTCAATTCTTCCTGCTCAAAGCCCAAGTCGGTCAAATCGAGCATCAGGCCGCTCTTGTCCAGCAAACGCATGACGACGCCTTCGCCCCACACGGTTGGAATAATGGCGACGCGAATGTCAATCTCTTTCTTGCCGAGTTTGACCTGGATGCGGCCGTCCTGGGTCGTGCGCCGCTCGGAAATGTCAAGGTCGGACATGATCTTGATGCGCGAGACGATCGCGGCATGCAAGTTGCCCGGCGGGCTGGGTGAATCATACAGTTCGCCATCCACCCGATAGCGCACCTTCAGTTCGTTTTCAAACGGCTCGATGTGAATATCGCTGGCGCGCGATTGCAGCGCATTCCAGATGATCAGGTTGACCAGTTTGATGATCGGCGCTTCGTTGGCGACATCCACGCCATCCTGGTCTTTGCGGATGTTGCCGATGATTTTGATGTCATCCTCGGTCAAATCCACAATCACTTTTTCGACGGACTGGGCGTCGCCGCTGCGACTGCGCTCGATGGCCGCTTGAATCTTCTCGGCCGGCGCCGTCTCGATCTGCAGGGGTGCATTCAGAATGCGTTCGATTTCATCCAGCACCTCGATGTTGTCCGGATTCGCCACCGCCAACTGAATCACGCCGCCCTCGAGCTCGGCGATTGGAATCACGCCATGCTCTTCGAGATACTTGGCCGGAATGCGGTAGAACAATTGCTGGTCAATTTTCACCGCGTCCAGATTGAACGTGCGCTCGCTCATTGGGTGTCCGGTGGCGCGTCCGGCGGCTTCGCGTGGTCAAGCGGCGTGGGCTTCTGGCCCGGCCGCAGGGTCGGTTTGCCGCCTGTCGTTGGCGTGGTCGACGATGCGCCGCTCGCCCCTGGCTTCAATTCGGCAGTGAGGGTTGCCTTCATCGTTGGAATCATGGCCGCGCTGCGCAGCGGGTGCATGCGCTCACCCTGCGTTTCGTAGACATACAGCGTCACTTGGACCATGTCAGGCAGTTTTTCATCGCGGTCGGAATCCCACGTATCGCTTTCTTTGTCGTCCTCGCCGCCAAAATAGGTAAAGCGGATGCCGGCGACATCACGCGACAATTCGGTGATTTGCGCATTCTTGAAATCCACATCCTCCAGATCCGTCACCCATTTTTGGAGGACATGCGGGAGCGTCGTGCCCTCCTCGTCCTGCGCGTCGCGCGCAATGGCATAGCGCACGCGCGACTGGCCGGCATACCAGCGGTCATCCGTCAGTCGCGGCGCGGTGAACGACGCGAATTCAAGCGTATCGGCCGGCACGGATCCGGCCCGCCCGCCACCACCCGAACCAGTCTCGCCCAGGAAGCGGTAGCCGTCATTCGTGCCGAAGTCGATGTTTTCAATCGCCTGTAACATATCCTGCATTGCCATCCGCGCAGTGTGAAATATTTGCGCTCTTTCGCCGCCAAACCGGCACGCCCTGCTCCCGGCCGAAAACGCCGAATACACCATCGTCAGCACCAGCGCCATGATCACCAGCGCCAGCATCAGCTCGAGCAGCGTAAAGCCGCGGGCCTGATAGCGGCGGGTATGTGGCAACTGGGGCGCGCTCATAATTCCTTATTATAATGCTGGATAGTATAGCAAAAACGTCTTTTTTTTACAACATGCCGTGTTCTCTATGGCAAACGCTGTGCCAGTAATTCTTTCGCGGCGAAAGAATTATGGTTGCGCGCGGCGCGGCTGGCAGTTTTAGCGTGTTTTCCCTATAATAGGCCTCATGGAACAAGCAATTGCAAAAGTAGATACGTTGCTGGCGGCCCTGCCCTACATCCAGGCCTTCCAGGATCGCGTGGTGGTGATCAAGTACGGCGGCTCGGCCCTCGGTGACGATCAGCCCGACGAACGCATCCTGCGCGACGTCACTTTCATGGCCGCCGTCGGCATGCGCCCGATCCTGGTGCATGGCGGCGGCAAGCGCATTAGCAAGCGCCTGCAGGAGGCCGGCATCGAGTCAAGCTTCATCAACGGCTTGCGCGTCACCTGCGCGCGCGCCATCAAAGTAGTCGAGGATGTCCTGGTCAATGACATCAACGCCGCGATGGTCGCCGCCCTGCGCGAACTGAACTGCCCGGCCATCGGCCTGCCCGGCACGACCGGCCGCATGATCCGCGTCAACAAGATGACCGGCTGCGACGACGCCGGCAACGCGCTCGACTGGGGCTTTGTCGGCAAAGTCACGCGCGTCAATCCGCGCCCGCTCTTCGATGAACTGCTGGCCCGGCGCGTGCCCGTCATCGCCCCGCTCGGCGTGGATGACAACGGCGGCATTTATAACATCAACGCCGACACGGTCGCCTCGGAAATCGCCTCGTCGTTGACGGCCGAGAAACTGGTCTACCTGACCGATGTGCCCGGCATCATGCGCGATCCGCAAAAGCCCGAGACCCTGATCTCGACGCTCCACACCGGCGACGTGCCGGCGCTGATCGAGCTGGGCGTCATCGCCGGCGGTATGCTCCCGAAAATCGAGGCCTGCCTGAATGCCCTGCGCAATCATGTCCACAAGACGCACATTGTCAGCGGGCGCATTCCCCACAGCATGCTGCTCGAGATTTTCACCGCGCAGGGCATCGGCACCGAGATCGTGCCGTAACCCGTGCCCAAGCCATCTGTCAACGGTCAATGTTCATTTGTCATTTTCTGCCTTGATTTCAAATGATACTTGACCAATGACCAATGACCAATGACCAATGAGCATTTAGCCTTGAACCCAACTCTTTACCATGCTTGCTGAAACTCGAACCCTCTACGACAACTTCGTCATCCCCTCCTATGGCCGCCTGCCGTTAAGCTTTGCGCGCGGCGCGGGCGCGTGGCTGTACGACGAGGCCGGCGCGGCCTATCTCGACCTGTATCCCGGCTGGGGCGTCAACTTGGTCGGGCACTGCCATCCGCGCGTGGTCGCCGCCATTCAGGAACAGGCGGCCACGCTGCTGCATGTGCCCAACAATTTTCATTCGCCGCTGCAGGCCCGCCTGGCCGAAACCATTATTCAGCGCGCGTTTCCCGGCAAAGTCTTTTTCTGCAATTCCGGCGCGGAAGCCATTGAGGGCGCGCTCAAACTCGCGCGCAAATGGGGCAGCGCCAGCGGTCGCTGGAAATTCGTCAGCATGCACAATTCGTTTCACGGCCGCACCTACGGCGCACTCACCGCCACCGCCCAGGAGAAATACCAGCAGGGCTTCGGGCCGATGCTGCCGGGCTTTTCGTATGTGCCGTTCGGTGACATCGCCGCCACGCGCGCCGCGCTGGATAAGGAAACCTGCGCCGTGCTGGTCGAACCGATCCAGGGCGAAGGCGGCGTCAATATCGCCTCGATCACCTATCTGCACGAGCTGCGCGCATTATGCGACGCGTGCGGCTGCCTGCTCATTTTTGATGAAGTGCAGACCGGCGTCGGCCGCACCGGCCATTGGTTCGGCTATCAGCGCAGCGGCGTCCAGCCGGACATCATGACCCTGGCCAAGGCGCTTGGCGGCGGCGTGCCGATCGGCGCGATGGTTGCGGCCCAAGCCATCGCCGACGTGCTGCAACCCGGCACGCATGCCTCGACCTACGGCGGCAATCCGCTCGTCTGCGCCGCGGCACTGGCAGTCTTCGACGTGCTCGAACAAGAAGACGGGCTGGCGCAGGCACATCGTGTGGGCCACATGCTCAGCGCGCGTGCGCAGGCCCTGCGCGAGCGCTTCGCCGTGATTCAGGATTGCCGCGGCGCCGGCGCCATGTTCGGCATCGAACTGGCCGTGCCGGGCAAACCGGTCGTCGACGCCTGCCTCGCAAAGAACGTGCTGATCAATTGCACGCACGACACGGTCCTGCGCTTCCTCACCAGCGTCTTTCTGACCGACACCGAGCTCGACCAGGCTTTCGACGCCCTCACCGCCGGGCTGGCGAAGTTGTGATATGCCTATAAATGGCGGAATCTACCATGCGGCGGTATCTTGAATATGTATTGGATGTGCTGCTACCAACATTTGCCACAGTAACTTGGTATCGGCTGCTGGACTTCCTGGCAGTGGTTGGCACATGGCGCTATGATGGATTATCCAGCGGTGCCATGCAATTTGGCATTGCTAAGCCGCAACGCTGGTTGGTGTTTCTGCTTACGTGGGCGGCACGCAGTGATTTGACCACATGCTGCGTATGCGCTGGCGTACTCTGGTTTGGACTAATGCTCGTGTTGCGTTTTGTGGGCGGCACGCAACACCCTTGGCGCGCGCGTTTCGTTTTTGCTTCATTGTGGTTCATCATTACGCTTGCATTTTGCGCCATGTATGGTGACTATATTAGCTGCATTATCGTGTCACGCCCAGACTGATGCGCGCACGGGTCAGCTACAAGAGATCTAGCTGCGGGCGTTGATCGCGGCAGAAGAGAACCCGCCCTCGCCGCCGGGCTGGCCAAGCTGTAGTCCGCTTAGTCTGCATGCTGACACCAGCAATTGACGAGTGACGAGCACGGAAGTCGGAAGAAATAAGTCTCTGCACTTCCTGCTTCGTCACTCCGTACTCGTCACTCGTCAATTTGTTGTTCGGCACGCCGCACGTCGGCCAGCGCATCGGCGCGCGCCACTGGATCGCCCGGCCCGCCTCTGCTCCATTCATCCATCCTTCCACCCATCCATCCTTCCATTCTGCAACCACTGTTCGCCGCGAACAAATTGTGCTATAATGAATGACGCAACTTCGTTTCACCCTTACCGCAAGGAGCCGCCATGGGTAGCAGAGCACGTGAAATTGTCGGCATGGACATCAACCAATTACTCACCTTGTTGAACCGCGCCTTTGCCGATGAATGGCTGGCGTATTATCAGTATTGGCTGGGCGCCAAAATCTGCCGCGGCCCGATGAAAGACGCGGTCATTGCCGAGCTGAACTTGCACGCCACCGAGGAACTGGGCCATGCCCTCTTGGTGGCCGACCGCATCATTCAACTGGGCGGCACGCCGCTGACCTCGCCCAAGCAGTGGTTCGAGATGACCAACTGCGGCTACGAGCCGCCCGATGACAACTTTGTCCGCGCCATCCTCGAACAGAACATCAAGGGCGAGCAATGCGCGATCTCGGTCTACAAGGCCATGATGGACACGACCAAGGACAAAGACATGGTCACGCACAACATGGCGTTGACGATCATGAGCCAGGAAGTCGAGCACGAGGAAGATTTGCAAGCCCTGCTTGAAGATTTCGAACTGATGCTGCAGGCGTTTAGCAAATGATAAATGATGAGTGATGAGTGGCAATGGATTCACAGCATCCTTCATCATTCAATGTTGCTTGTTCGCTATCTAACATATCACGCAAGGAGATGGCCATGAACGCATGCCCCGTCTGCACCAGTATTTGTGTTGGATTGACCACGCTGCTGCTCGCCGCCGAGCCGCCGGCCGTACCGGCCGCCGTCCCCGGCTACGCCGACGTGATTCCCGTCGTGACACCCGCCGCGGTCGCAGTGCAAGGTTTGGCCGGCGGCAGCGAGGCTGCCGCGCGAGCCCAAGCCGTGTATGCCGGCAAGACCGCCCTGCCGGTCGAAGTGAAAACAAAGCAGGCCGGCATCGTCCTGCGCCTGATTCCCTGCGGCACGTTCAAGATGGGTAGTCCGGAGACCGAGCCGTTTCACAAAGACGCCGAAGTCTTGCACAACGTCACCTTGACGCGCCCCTTTTACATCAGCGCAACCGAGGTAACCGAAGGCGCATGGAAACGTGTCATGGGCGCGGCGCATGGCGGCCCGGGCGTCAACGAGCAGTTGCCGGTCGAGAAAGTCACCTATCAGGACTGCATTGATTTTCTCAAGAAGCTGTGCGCGCTTGAAGGCGTGCCCGAGGAAACCTACACCTTGCCGACCGAAGCGCAGTGGGAATACGCCTGCCGCGCCGGCACGGTAGGGCCGTATTATTTTGGCGCCACGCTCGAACCGACGCAGGCGGTGTGCGGCAAGAAAAACGAGGGTGAGAGCGGCCGGGTGCCGGTGCGCACCTTTGCGCCCAATGCCTTTGGTCTGTACGAGACGCATGGCAATGTCGCGGAATGGTGCAGGGATTGGTGGGAGCAAGCCTATCAGCGCGTGCCTATGACCGACCCGGTCGGCGCCCCGCCGGGCGAATTCAAGATTGTGCGCGGCGGCGCATGGGACAAAGCGATGACCGACTGCCGGTCGGCCACCCGCGGCAATCTGCCGCCGAGTTACGCGTGGGAGACGGTCGGATTCCGCATCGTGCGTACCCTGCCGTTGCGCGCGGAATAGCGCTCGCTCCAGCGTTGGCTTGCTGATGTGGCCGCGCCGCCCGGCGCGGATGCTGCTGCAGCCCAATGTGGCCACGGCACGTGCCGTGGATGCTGCTGCCGGAGCCGCTCCCCATTGCAGCAACCAACCGGCAACCGGCGGCAAAGCCGCGGAGATTTCTGCGCCGCGGTAGCCGCGGAACGGCGTTCCGCGCGGTGTGCGGTGTGCTGCACGCCGCACGCCGTGCGGCGGCTACGGGCAGAAACGCACGCGGTGTGATCGTAGGTGTCGCTGGATGCAAAGAAAGTGGGAGCCGCCTCCGTGCGGCGAATGCTGCGGCTTCAATGTAAGGATGCGCAGCATCGCGACACGGAGGTCGCTCCCACTCTGCAATTACGGCATGCTTAGCGGTGCGCTGGGCGCCGAGACGTTGCCCAGCGCGTCTGTCTGGCGCGCGCGCAGCACGAGCGGTTGCGGTACTCTGGCCACGGCCTGCACCGGCAGCAGATTGGTGCGTGCGCCATCCTGCGGCTGCCACGCCAAGTGCGCCGCCGCCCAGCCAGTATGCTCGTAGTACTCCATCACAATGCAGTGTCTGCCCGGGCCCAACGTGAGCGTGCCCGGCTTGTCTTTGGCCTCGTGAATGCCCCAGTTGTCGATCAGCAGTTTGTCATCCACCAACAATTTGCTGCCGTCATCGGTGCCGAGGAAAAACGTGACGGTGGTTGCGGCCGGCAGTGACAGGTAGCCCGTCCAGCGCATGCTGAAATTGTCGGGCGTGAGGATGCCGCGCAGCGGCGCGCCGTCCTCATATTCGAAATCAATCACGCGATCGATGCGATACAGTGCCGGATTGGTCCACACTTCACTGTTGAAATATTCGCCGCGAAAACCGGCCAGCGTCGGATCGAGCACGACATTCGTCGCGCCGTGTTGATTGAGCCGCGCGCTGGACAAGGGCAGCCATGCACCCGGCTGCGTCTCGCACTCCAACACGACCGTGGCGCCCGGCTCCCCTTCCAATGCCAACATGCCAGCACCCGCCGTGCGCACCAGCGGCGGCATAGCCGCGGAGTCCAGCGTCAACGTGAACGGCGCCGATGCGCGGCCTGCCGCAGTTTTTGCAGTCAGCGTGTTCTTGCCACTCACCACGTCATGCCCGACCGTCACGCCACTGAGTTGCACATCGCCAGAACCCATCCGTCGGCCCAGTTCGCGCCCGGCGGCATCCAGCACACTGACTGGCGTGGCATGCCCGACACCTTCGATCCGCACCACCGGCGCAGTCGTCGCCTGCTGCGACTGCGAATAGCGCAAGGTCGGCAAATCCGGCGCGCGCGGGTCTTTTTCCAAGACGGTGCCGACCATGGTCCAAGGCGGCGTCAGCAGCACCCGCGCCTTTTCCGTGGCAAAGTCAAACGCGAGATTGACGGCAATGCGCTGGCCGTCGAGCAGCGTCAGCGCCTGTGCGCGATCCTGTGGAAACTCCTGCCCGCTGGTCGTGCCGCGCGCACCCAGCCGTGCCGGGAGTGCCATCTCGACCACCACATTGCCCGTCACATCCGTGCTCCACACATGCTGCGCGCCCGGCCATGCCGTCCATTGTGGCAACTCCACTTGCGGCGCCTTGCCGTATTCGGCCCGCCATAAATAGGTGTCGCCGCCGATCCAGAAACCATTGTCGGCCGACGTGTCAAGCTGCCCTTCCAGCGTGAAAGGACGCGGCGCGCGCGCCACCAGATACAACGTTTCTTCATCCCAGCAGGCGTACACCTGGCAGACGTCGCGCGCTTGGTTGGTGACGGTCGCGGCGTACCAGCGATACAGCAGCGGTGTGTACTCCGCCTCGATCACGCCGTCCATCTGCGGCGCGCGCAGCGCATAGCCAAGCCGCGGCGCAATCGCCACAGTCGGCCATTGATCGGCGCCGTCCGGCATGCCGTCGCCATCCGTGTCGGCATTGCGCGGATCGGCACCCAAATAAATATCCGCAGTGAACTCTTCCAGGTCGCCCAAACCGTCGCCATCCGTGTCAGGATTCAACGGATCACTGCCAAAGCGGCGCTCATCGATTGGCAGGGCCGCGTCATCGTCAGCCAACCCATCGCCATCCGCATCGAGCGCCAGCAACTGGCTGCCGGTCGCGCCGGGGATTTGCAGATACTTGCGGAAATTGCGCAAGGTGCAGGCTTCCCAATCCCAATGCTGCCCGCCGGGCTCAACCACCCGCCCCGGCTGTGCATGCGGGCTTTCCGCACTGTCGGTGTAGGGATGGCCCATCAAAAATTCATCGAAGCCCGCACCGCCCGCGATCGCCATGTCGAGCGCGTGCTGAAACTCGTGCACAAAAACCCAGGCCGTGTCAAAGCCAACATTCGTGTCGGCCGAGGGAAACTGACGCAACTGCCCGCCCATGCCCGGAATGCCAAACGCCGCCCCGCTCTTGTCAAATATACGAAAGCCGCCCCAGTTGCCGCGCAAGCCGCGCCCGCTCGTGAACACGCCGTCATACTGGTTGTCCACGTAGCCACGGCGCCGCAAGTCCGCCTCGATGTGCGCATAGGTCGGCCCGTCGTTGGACGGCGCAAGCGTGTCAATCGG
>Ga0172375_10007641_pt1 | contig 14753 bp, 13 predicted proteins | sample LakKiv1m_FD_114537 | JGI IMG/M metagenome (GOLD analysis project Ga0172375, IMG submission 114537) | Freshwater microbial communities from Kabuno Bay, South-Kivu, Congo - kab_092012_11.1m | ecosystem: Environmental > Aquatic > Freshwater > Lake | place: Democratic Republic of the Congo... | reverse complement strand
CCGATCACAATCCAATGGTGCTTTTCCCAGGCGCGGCGAATCGCACGATGCACTAAGTGAGTTAAATATGGAAACGCCAGTTCTCTTTCTTGTGTTTAACCGCCCTGAGACAACCCTGCCCGTATTCGAGGCAATTCGTCGGGCGCGACCGACTCGGCTCTACGTGGCGGCGGATGGGCCGAGAAGCGATCGTGCAAATGAAAAGGCCATCTGTGGCCAAGTGCGCAGGATCGCCACTGCCGTTGATTGGTCTTGCACGGTCAGGACGCTTTTCCGTGATAGTAACATGGGGTGTGGTCGCGCCGTGTCGGAAGCGATTACATGGTTCTTTAAGCATGAGGAAGAGGGTATTATTCTTGAAGACGACGTGCTTCCTTCGCCCGATTTCTTTCCTTATTGTTGTGCTTTACTCGCGCGTTACAAGACGGTTCCCGAGGTTATGATGATTGCGGGATGCAACCCTATTCCGGAAGATTTGCCTTCGCCTTACTCGTACGACTTCACGAACTATGCAGTAGTGTGGGGATGGGCTTCGTGGCGAAGGGCATGGGTTTCATACGATCTATCCATGGATGCGTGGCCAGCGTGGAAAGACACGAATAGTCTTGCCCATGTGCCGCATACAACTCGGTACTTTCCTATGATTTGGACGGAAATCTATGAGAATGCCTATCTCGGCAGGCTTGACACTTGGGACTTTCAATGGTTGTTCACGATCCATCGTCAACACGGAGTTGTGGCCATCCCGAAATCAAACTTAGTAGTCAATCTTGGTGACAAAGAAAATGCCACGCACACCGTACATATGCCGACCTGGGCGCGGCAGCTTACACATAGACCGCTCCCCGGCGAGTTGGCGCACCCACCGCAAGTGGTCGCCAATCGGGGCATTGATAGACGATTTGAGGCAGTCGTCTTTGGCGTGCATCTCGGATCTTGGGTCAGATTTGCGCTCAAAAAGGCGATTGGAGTACACAATGTTGCACGGATCCGGATCGTAAGAAAATTGCTAACTCGTTCACAGTGCAAATGTTAAGAACCAGGATTGTGATGGGGAATCGTAGCGCCCTAGTAGCATGGCTTACGTGGTGCATTTTGGGTTGGTGGTTGCTGTGGCTTGGCGTTGCCTGCTTGGGCTACGGCGAGTTGTCATCCAAAACCGTGCTGCTAGTGCTCGTTTCTCTGGCCGGATTCGCCCTGGGCAGTTTGCGGGGCGGTCGCCAAAGGGTTTCCATGCAGACAATGACGCTGGACCGGCGAGAATCGCTGCGGGTGCCGATCCTGGTGTTGTCGGCGATCATGCTTTACCAGATTCCGTTCGCGCTCCGTGCCGGCGCTCGTCTGGCGACGATAGACAGCACATTTAGGAGTGATTACTACGAGGGGGGCGACATTGCATACGTTCTCTATGAGCAGTTCCTCGTTCCTGCGGCCCTTTACCTTTTCGCACATTGGATGTGCGAGAAGCGCAGGGGAACGCTGTGGGCGGTATATGTGATCGCGTTTTTTTCTGTGAGCGCCCTGATGAAGGGAGGACGTTTCCCGATCTTCTTCGGGCTGTTCTTTCTTGGTCTCGGGCGTGCTGTCGGTATCTTGAAGCTGAAGATCCGCTATTGTGTGGCACTGGGCGCGGTAGTGCTTGCGGCATCTCTTTGGTACAGCTTCTGGCTGCTCGCGGCGCGTGGTAACGTATGGGGAACACTGTCCTTCAGTTCGCTTATCGAAATATGGGAACTGGTTGTCGTCAAGTACCACATCGGTGGCTTTTACATGCTACAGGACCTGATGGATTTGCCGACGTTACAAACTCACAGCGTGTTGCCCTACTATACGTTTGGCTATTTTCAATACCTTGCCTCACTGTTTCTAAGGCGTTTCGGCATTGAATTGCAGGACTATCCGCTCAAGGCTCTGAATCTAGAACTTACGGATATATCGCAAATACCTGTTTTTGGCAGTTTCAATGCTTTTTCGACAAACATCCTCCCTCTTTACCTAGATGGCGGTTTCATCTTTTCATTCCTCGTTTTCTTCCTCTATGGCCGCGGGATACGGTACGGAGCGAGGGGCAGAGCGAACCCCATATCGCCTATAGGCGTTATGACAGCGTTTGTAATGATCTTCGGATTATTTCAACCGCTGTCAACCACGGGGATATATTACGTTCCATTGATGCTCCACGTCGGCATCTGGTTTTGGAGACGTGGACGCAACCACGCGGTGGGCGGTATCAATCATCGAAGGCCAGGGGATTTTTTATCATGAGGCGATTACTTCAAACCCCATGGATGTCTATTGCCAGACGGCATATGACCAGGCTACTTTGCGACCCGGTGGACTTGTGTCGTAGATGGTGCGGAATTCCGTTCTTTTTCCTCAATCTGGTCCGGTGGCAGAGATTGAACCGCAACCGGGCCTTTGGGTTCCGCCTTGCGCACGCGGACTTCAACTCTTTTGATCGTTTCGCGGCGGCCGGGACGGTTGGCGGACATTACTTCCACCAGGACATCTGGGCGGCCCGGCGGGTGTTCACTCGCGGGACTACCCGTCATGTGGACGTGGGATCACGCCTCGATGGGTTCGTCGCTCATATTCTCCCCTTCTGCCAGGTGGAATTTGTGGATCTGCGTCCGCTGGCCACCCTTGGCATCGACGGTCTGGTCGTCCGTACTGGCAGCATCCTGGCGCTGCCCTATCCCGACGCCCAGGTGGATAGCCTGAGTTGCCTGCATGTCATTGAACACATCGGTCTGGGCCGGTATGGAGACCCCATCGCCCCCGACGGGCACCTGAAAGCCGCCCGCGAGTTGGCGCGCGTTCTCAAGCCTGGCGGCGTGCTGTTGCTGGGCACCCCGGTGGGCCGCGAACGGCTCTGCTTCGATGCACACCGCGTCTTTGCCCCAGAGACGGTCCTTGGCCTTTTCGGCGACCTGAAACTGAAAGCATTTTGGCTCATAGACGACACCGGCATGGCGCCCACGCTCGAACCGGATTTTGAGCGGGCGCGGCACTGCAATTACGGGTGCGGCCTCTTTGAGTTCACCAAGCAGTGAACGGCGGACTCCGCCAAGAAAAAACATGCGATCAGGAAGTCCCTGCATGATCACCATGCGAACTTTGATGCTGAATCGGCCGTGGCTACGCCGCGCTGTATTCCTCTGGAAGTGGCGGCTGTGTCGGAGCGCCGTTGCGCTTCTGGGCGACGCGGCGTTCGTCGGTCGCCAGTATAGGAATCGTACCGGCAAGCCGTTGGAGTGCGAGAACCCGAAGACCTTTAGTGAGAAGATACAGTGGATGAAGCTCCACTGGCGTGACAGCCGATGCACGCTGTGCGCCGACAAATACATGGTGAGAGATTACGTGTCGCAGCGAGTTGGGGCGGATGTACTGACATCTCTCCATGGAGTATACGAGCGAGTGTCGCAGATCAATCTCGATCTGTTGCCCACCGCGTTCGTTCTCAAAACGACCCACGGCAGCGGACAGAATATCATTTGCAATGGAAAGGGCACCGTTATTTGGGCGGAAGCATTTAAGGATCTCGACCTCTCCATGAGATGTAACTTCTACTACCTTGGTTGCGAGTGGGCCTACAAGAACATCGTTCCGCGGCTGATCTGTGAGGAGTTCTTGGAGGAGAACGGACAGTCACCGGCTGATTACAAGTTCTTCTGTTTTGACGGTGTGCCTCGGATTGTGCAGGTTGACGTGGACCGGTTCTCAAACCACACGCGAAATATGTATGATATGGACTGGAACCTGTTGGATTTCGGCTTGCTCTACCCGAAATGTGGGCGCGAGATACCGAGGCCGAGCAGGTTAGACCGCATGGCAGAAATTGCGCAACGCCTTTCAGAAGGCTTTCCTTTCGTTAGGGTTGATCTTTACCACCTGCCAGGCAGAATCGTCTTTGGGGAAATGACCTTTTACCCCGAAAATGGAATGGAGCGGTTCACGCCTGAGGAGTATGACCGCGTATTGGGCGATTGGCTGTCTTTTCCGCTCTCTGTCGGGGCATAGTCGTTTACGTTCTTGCACGTTGTGCATGCCGAGAGCACTCTCGCCCAGTGAAGTGCGGACGCCTGTCTTCCCAACACTGTTGATATTGAGGCACTAATGCGAATTCTGAGCGTTATATGTAAGCACTACGCGAACCACCCGTCGGCCATCGAACCGATGTTCCTGGAGTTCACACGTCCGCTACAGGACTTGGGCCACGAAATAGATCATTTCGACCACAGCGCCTGCGGACGGAAGTTCGGCCAGGAACGGTGTGGGGAGATGTTTGTCGCTCGCGTTCAAAGTGGTGACTACGCTGTCGTCTTCTATCAGACATCCGGCCACGACCACATGCCCAAGGAGGCGATCCGGGAGGCCGGCCGTTTTGCGACGATTGTCGCATGGAACAGCGACGATGATTGGCAATGGGAGACGTATTCCCGGCATGCAGCGCCATACTTCACATTCATGGTCACGACGTATCGCCACATCTATGAGTCGAACCGGGCGGCCTTTCCGAACCTCCGTTTGAGTCAGTGGGGTTGCTATGACAGGCTAGCCGACTTCGCGCATCCCAAGGATATCGCTTTCTCAATGGTCGGGCGCGTCTATGGCCAACGCTACCATGATTGCCGAAAACTACACCGCTCAGCCAGCCTGCGGGTCTTTGGCGCGGGTTCGCGGCTCGTGACTCTGGGTGTTCCCCCGTTCCGCGGCTGTTCGCGCATTCCCGGCCTGATGGGCCCACCCGTTTTCGATTACGCCGATGTGAACGATATCTGGAACCGGACCCGCGTTTCCTATACGCCCCTCGGGGCTTCGGCCAATCCGCGTTTGCTACAGGTGAAAGGCCGAGTGTTTCAGATGGGCATGTCCGGAACCTTGATGCTCTGTGACGACCATCCGGAAATCAAGCAGTACTATATTCCCGGGAAAGAGTACGTGACTTTCAGCAGCCTGGAGGAATGCGCGGAGAAGGCGCGCTACTACATGTCTCATGAGACAGAGCGGGCACGGATTGCGAGCGCCTATCGTGACCGCACCGAGGCGGAGCATACATGGAGGCATCGTTTTATCCGGCTCTTTGAAGATATCGGAGTACGTACCGCCTGAGAAAACAAAGTGTTGGGGATGGTGGTACAAGGAGGATAGCGCAGGATGATCGTCAGAAGACTCATGACCATGCTGGAGAGGCAGAGGGACAGGCGGGGCTCCCCCATGGTGGCGGGCAAGGGGTGTGAATTCGAGGTCAATACAAGAGCGCTCTCGCTCTTCGTTGTGGAACGCCTCCTGCCGATCGCTGGGGTATCCCCCTTTCCGCTTGACGAATTGATGTTGATGTCGGCGGCCGTGTGCAGAATCAGGCCGAAACACATATTCGAGTGGGGTACGAACGTTGGGAAGTCGGCGCGCATCTTTGCGGAGGTCAGCAAGTGGGCCGGCTCCGGCACCGTTGTACACTCCATCGATTTGCCGGATGACGTTTCGCACGTGGAGCACCCGGGCCGCCGTCGCGGCGAGATGGTGCGCGGCGTCAAGGAGGTGCGTCTCTACCAAGGCGATGGCCTAACGGTCGCCACCGAAACCGGGCGACGGTTGAGGGATCAGGCTCCATTCCTGTTCTTCCTCGACGGCGACCACGGCTACGAAACGGTTCTGAAAGAGTTGGTGGTCGTCATCGGCGAGTTTCCTTCGTCATCCGTGCTCGTCCACGACACCTTGTACCAGTCGCCGGAGGCCGACTACAATGTCGGCCCGCACAGGGCCATCGCAGAGGTGATGAGAACGTACGGAGAAGGGTACCGCGTCATCTCCGCCAACATCGGGTTGCCCGGCATGACACTGCTTTACAGGACGGAGAGGTGATCATCGATGCCGAGGATCTCAGTCATTATGCCGGTCTTCAACATGGCGCGTTACGTCGGACAGACCATCGCCAGCGTCATGGCGCAGACTTGTCGTGATTGGGAAATGATATGCGTGGATGATTGCTCAATGGACGAGTCCGCAAGTATTATTGCGAGAGCGGCTGAGAGCGACCGCCGCATCCATCTATTGCGTAATGCAAGCAATCGCGGCCTTGCAGCCTCGGTAAATGCGGGCATCTCCGTTGCGAGCGGACGCTACATGGCGCGCATCGACGCCGACGACCTTGCGCGGCCTCAGTGGTTGCGGCAGCGGACGGACTTCCTGGCTGCGAATGGATCATACGTTCTGGCATCCGGATCCCGGTACTTGATTGATGAGAATGGCCGCCGGATCGGCCGTTCATTCGAGAACCGGATATCAAGTGTGCTCCGATGGGAGCTTATCTTCGGCAATCCCATACCCCATCCAGGCTCCGTATGCGTCATGGAAGCGGTCCGCAGGGTCGGTGGCTACGACGAGTCCCTGCTTACGGGTCAGGATTGGGACCTATGGGTTCGACTTGCCGATTACGGGGGGATGGCGGTGCTCGATCCACCCATGGTGGAATACCGAGTTAACCCGCAAGGCATTTCCGCGCAAATGGGTTTTGACCGCGCCGGTAAGACGCCACTGCTTTGCCGCGTTATGCCGAGAATGGCCGTGACGGCAACAGGGCAAGCGTTCCCGGAGGAACTGGTGTGGCTACTCTACCGTAACTATCCGGCCATGCGGAACAGTGCCGAGAACTGCCAGCGCGCCGTGAATTGTGTCATGGATCTCTATGGGGCCTACAAGGCGCGCAACGGTCGCGGATGCGACACCTTACTCCTGCGCGGCGCGGTACTCGACAAGATAGCGCACGTCGTCGCTTCAGCACCGTGGGTAATGTCGGATCGAGTTCGTATTATGAATGAAGTGCTACGGCTGCTTGGCGGCAGGGCATTCCTGGTTCGTGGCGGAGGGCGGTCGCTTGTTAAGCTGATAGCGCCGGTGTTGTTAAAAAAGGAAGTAAGCCGCGGTGATGACTGATACAAAGTCTTTGCGCATTCTCCATACTGTTGCGCACTATCCGCCGGCGTTGGCCGGTGGCGGAGCCACGCATGTGGTTCGGTGTATTTCCGAAGGGCTGGCGCGGCGTGGACATGCGGTTACGGTGGCGACTGCGTATTCACCCGATCGGCCCGAAAACTATGTTCTAAACGGCGTGACCGTGCGGCAATTCCGCGTCCACGGGATGTTTCAACAATCAGTACTCGGGCTCCGGGGCGAGGATATCAAAGCCTTCTGCCGCTTTCTGCGGGAAAACGAAGCGGATATCCTCATGAACTATGCCGCCCAGACGTGGCACACAGACCTAACCTGCCAATGTCTGCCGAACCTGCGGGCCCGCACTGTGCTGGTGGCCTGCGGTTACTCGGGCCTTGTGGGCTGGCGGCGCCCGCTCTACTGGGGGTACTTCCGCCGCCTGCCGCGCTATCTGGGGCAGTATGATGCCGTTGTTTATCATGCGAAGGGATACCACGACGAGCGGTTCGGCGCCCGGCACGGCATCGGACACTTCCGAATCATTCCAAACGGCATTGACAGTGCGGAGTTCTCACACCCTGCGGTGGACTTCCGCGCGCATTACGGGATCAAGACGCCGCACATGTTACTGACCGTAGGTGACCACTACCGTAACAAGGGCCACGACCGGGTGCTCGACTCGTTCGTCCGAATGAACCGCCCCGACGCGACCCTGGTGGTGATCGGACGCCGGATGGCCTCCTGGCCGCGCGACTGCTGGGCCGGTTGTCATCGCGCGGCTCACCGGATCGGACCCCGCGTGTTGTTGCTTGACCAAGCCCCGCGATCACACGTTGTCGCCGCCTATAAGGCGGCCGACCTTTACCTCTCCGGTTCGCACGTCGAAGCCTTTCCGCTGGTCATTCTCGAATCAATGGCTGTGGGCATTCCTTTCGTGGCATTCCCAGCCGGGAACATTGCGGACTTGCCGGGCGGCGTCCTCGTCACATCGGAGCGGGCGATGGCTGAAGCAGCGGCGCGTCTGCTCGACGACGCGGACCGCCGCGGCAGAATGGGCGTTGATGGCCTTCGCGCACAGCGCGAACAATATGAGTGGAAAACTGTGGTGGGTCAGTACGAGGCGCTCTATCGGGACCTGCTCGCGGCCCCGAAGAGAATCCGCGCGGACACGAACGGGAGTGGTGCATGAACTCGTATACTCTGCTGGTCAATAGTTGCGACGCCTTTGCCGACTGTTGGCCGCCTTTCTTCAAGCTCCTGCAGGTCTACTGGCCGGACTGCCAAGTCCCGATCCTGCTCAATACTGAAACTCGCGAGTTCGCGCAGGACGGCTTGGCAGTGAAATCCTCGTGCGTCGCAAAGGACAGCACGCGGCGCCTTACGTGGAGCGAGGCTCTGCTCGGCGCCTTGGACCAGGTCGAGACGGACCTGGTCCTTTACGTGCAGGAAGACTACTTCCTTAATACGCCGGTGGATGTTGCGTTGATAGACGAGTTCGCCGCGCTAATGCTCAAGGCGAACCTCGCCACCGTGCAACTGACCACGTTCGGCAGCGACGGCCCATTTCACCCTACGCCTCATCCGCTGCTTTGGGAGATCGACCGCCGGGCGCCCTACCGCATCGCGCTGCAGGTTGCTTTGTGGAACCGTGACCGCCTGCGCGCCTATTTACGGGCCCATGAAAACGCCTGGCAGTTCGAGATCCTGGGCACCCTTCGAGCGCGTAGGATCCCGGACCGCTTCTACGCGGTGAACCGGGACGTGTTTTCCAGGGATGGCCGATGCGTCTTCGGGTACGTGAAGACCGGAATCATCAAGGGCCAATGGTTCGCACCGGCAGTAGTTGACCTTTTCCATGAGAACGGAATCGCGATGGATTTTTCCCGTCGCGGATTCTTTGAGGAGCGATCGCGCACAGTCGAACGTCTTCGCACGTTGGCAAAAATCATCGGTCATCCCGGTGTTGTCTACCGCAGCTTGCGATAGTGGCGTGCGTTTACACAGAGGGATCTGGCTGCCATTGATATGACATTGATATGAACACCATGGAGTACACATGAGCATCAAAAGCATATTGCGATTTTTCCGTCCGGCCGTCGGCCTTGCGAATCAGAGTTCGAGGGAAATCTGGATGGAGAAGGTTTTGCGCGGCCTTCCGGACGGTGTGCGGATTCTGGATGCCGGCGCCGGAAGCCAGCGCTACAGAAAGTTCTGCGGCCGGATGAAATACGTCTCGCAGGATTTTGGCGAGTATGACGGGAAGAGTTCGTCCGAAGGGCTGCAGCACCAGAACTTCGATTACGGGAAACTGGACATTATCAGTGACATTGCCTCGATTCCGGAACCGGATTCGTCGTTCGACGCCGTGATGTGCATCGAAGTGCTGGAACATTTGCCCGATCCTCTTCCGGCCATCAGGGAGTTCTCCCGCTTACTGAAGACTGGGGGGACGCTGATTTTGACGGCGCCATTCTGTTCGTTGACTCACATGGCTCCCTATCATTTCGTCTCAGGCCTCAACAAGCACTGGTTCATGAAGCACTTGCCAGCCCAAAAGTTCAAAATCATTGAGATAATCGCGAATGGCAATTTTTTTGAATACGTAGCTCAGGAGATTTACAGAGTTCCTTCGATGGCCGCCCGTTACTCGAAGTCGAAACCAAGGCCACTTGAATGGGTCGGTATGTACCTGGTTCAACGAATGCTGATGCGTTTCAGCCGGCGTGACAACGAGTCGCATGAGTTGCTGTGTTTCGGGTATCAGGTGGTCGCTCGCAAGCAATGACCGTTTTAAAAGACCGGTGTCGGGCATGATGCGGATGGAAAGAGCGGCACGAAACGTAACGACTTGCATGAACATCTGGATAATCAACCCTTATGGCCCGATCCCATCAGAGGGCTGGCGTGAATATCGTTTTACCACGCTTGGTTCAGCCTTGGCTAGGGCTGGTCACAGCGTAATTTGGTGGACGTCAAGCTTCTCTCACCATTTCAAGCGCCACCGATGCCAAGGATGGTCGGACATCGACATTGAAACCGGTTTCTCGATTCGACTTGTTCCAACACCGGGCTACGTGAAAAACATCGGGTTCGGGCGCATTCTCCGCGACCTAGTCTTCGCTTATCGTGTATATCAAAGGGGGCGTCGTCTACCATCCCCGGACATAATCGTCGCGTCAGAATCACCTCTGGGCTTCGGTTACGCCGGTTTACGCCTCGGCCGCGCGCTGGGATGCCCCGTGATCCATGACCAGATGGATCTCTGGCCTGAACTTTTCGAGCCGGTCTTCCCCACCTGGTTGCGGCCTGCTGTTCACGCCGCCCTCTGGCCGGTCTATGCCTACCGTCACCGCTTCTACCACCAACTCGACGGTTTGACCGCCCTGGCCCAACCCTATCTCGATGTGCCCCTCCATGAAGCCCCGGTCATCCGGGACCGGCCTCACGCTCTGATCTACAACGGCATAGACGTGGCGGCGTTCCGCGCCGCCATGTCCGAGCCCGGCCCACTGCCGGACGGGTTGCCCGCCAAGGCACCCGGCGAAGTTTGGGCGATCTTCGCCGGTTCCTTGGGGCCCTCCTACGACATCCCCGTTATCTTGGAGGCCGCGCGGCAGTGTTCCGCCGCGAATCTGCCGGTACGCTTTGTCCTGGCCGGCGATGGGCCCGCGCGCGCTGCGGTAGAGGCGTTCCTGCGGCAGCAACCGCAGGCGCGGCTCACCTACGTTGGGCAACTCCGACCCACGGAACTGGCTCGTGTCTACCGGCAGTGCGATATCGGTCTTGCCGCGTACTCGGCCAGGTCCAACGTGGAGATGCCGGACAAGTTCTACGACTACACGGCGGCAGGGCTGCCGATGGTGAACTCGTTGACGGGCGAGGTGAGCCGTATCATCCAGGAACGCCGACTTGGCTTGCAGTACGCGGGCGGGGACGCGACCAGTCTCGCCGCGGCGGTCGGGCGCCTAACTCGCGACCCCGGCCTGCGGGCCGAATTCGCCGCGAACGCAAATACCGCCGCGATGGAGTTCGACCAACACCGGCAGTACAGCGGTTTCGTTGGCCTTGTTGAGACTCTCGTGGCTCGGCACCGCGCGTCGCGGTTGGCCGCGCCTGGAACACTGAGGACATGTCGGAGATGAGTGCCGGTCCCACTTGTGGCATCGGTATCCGCACGACCAGCGTGCAGGATTTGGCCCGGATCGTTTGCGTGCATGGGGAGAGTTTCCCCAACTTCTTTCTCACATCTCTGGGCCCGCGTTTTCTCCGCCTGCTCTACGCGGGATTCGCACGAGAAGCGAACGGGCTCTGCATAGTGGCCGAAGAGAAGGGCGTGATCATCGGCTTTGCGGCCGGCACCACGGCGCCTGACGTTTTCTTCGGACAACTGCTGCGGCGGCAGGGATGGCGGTTCACCATTGCTGCGATTCCAGGGTTGATGCGTAACCCTGGGTTCGTGGCGCGCAAGTGTCTTGGAGCGGTGTTTTACCGCGGCGAGCAGCCGGCGGAATTGGCTAACGCCGCCTTGTTGAGCAGTCTGGCCGTGTCCCCGGCATGCGCAGGTCATGGCATCGGCCAACAACTCGTCCACGCATTCGCGTCAGAATCGCAACGGCAGGGGTGTTCCGCAATCTACCTGACCACGGACAAGGCCGGGAACGACCGCGTCAACCGCTTCTATGCCAAGTGCGGGTTCGTACTGCGCGATTCGTTGACGCGTCCGGGCAAGCGAGTTATGAACCGGTGGGTGTTGGAATTCAATGGACCGCATAATGTTCACCATTAACAACTCATTTCAACTGCGGATTTGAAGCATGAAACGGTTGATTGACATATTCGGAGGATTCATCGGGCTGGCGTTTTTGTCCCCTCTTCTTGCCTTTCTGTGGCTTGCGGTCATCGTCGAATCCGGACTGCCCGGCCTGTTCCGTCAACGGCGCATGGGACGAGGCAGAAGGGACTTCGTACTCTTCAAATTTCGCACGATGAAGGTCATGCACGGAGCAGAGCAGGGTTCATTTGATGCCGGCAGTTCCGCCAGAGTAACTCGTTTCGGCGCGTTTCTTCGCAGGACCAAACTCGATGAGCTTCCGCAACTCTATAATGTGCTCAGGGGCGATATGTCTCTGGTCGGCCCAAGGCCGGAAGTGAAGAAATGGATAGATGCCTATCCGGACCGCTGGGCTAATATCCTGACCGTTCGCCCTGGCATCACGGATCCGGCATCCATAAGGTTTTACAACGAAGAAGCGCAACTTGCCGCCACGAATGATCCCGAAGAACATTACAGATCCGTGATTCTGCCCGCAAAACTTGACTTGTATGAAGAATATGTCAAAAATCATTCTTTTTATGGAGATATCGTCATTATTCTTCATACGCTAATGCGCATGGTAAAACGCTGATTTGCAACTCAATGGCACGCAAGACTCCAGCATCCGGCACTAATCTGCCTGTCATACCTTTCTCCCGAATCGATTGTTCCGGGAACGAGTTGAATTATGTCAGGGAAGTGCTCGAGAGCGGATGGATTACAACCGCTTCAAAAGCGCGTGAGTTTGAAGATCAATTCGCAAAAGCCGTCGGCGCCAAATATGCCTGCGCCGTAAACTCCTGTACTTCTGCACTGCATCTTGCTTGTGAAGCCGCAAAAATAGGCCCAGGCGATAAAGTTTTTGTGCCTACCATGACTTTCACCGCGACTGCCGAAGTCATAAGGTATCTTGGCGCCGACCCGGTGTTTTTGGACGTGGAATACGGGTCTTGCCTTATCTCCCCCGAAAGACTAGCAGATGCGGCGAAACAGTATTCAAAGGCCAAAGCCGTCATGCCGGTTCATTTCGGAGGACAAGCTGCCGACCTGGATCCTATAATAAAGATATGCAGCAAACACGGTCTCGCACTCATCGAGGATGCCGCGCACGCCTTCCCCTCCAGATATCGGAATAAGATGGTCGGAGCCATCGGAGATGCCACTTGCTTCAGTTTTTATGCCAATAAAACCATAACCACCGCGGAAGGCGGCATGCTGACAACCAACAACGAGGATATGTTCTCTCGTGCAAAGGTCATGCGTCTTCACGGAATCAACCGCGATATCTGGAAAAGATTTACCACCGCAGGCTCTTCCTGGGAATATGACGTGGTTGCGCCCGGCTTTAAATACAACATGCCGGATTTGAACGCCGCCGTAGGCCTTGCCCAGCTCGAACGTGCAGAAGCAATGCGCGATGAACGCCAACGCTGTGCCGAGTTCTATTATAGCGCACTCCAAAACTGCAGAAATATTGATCTGCCATTGCGTCCCGATAATATGCGAAACCATTCATGGCACTTGTTCTGGATAGTGCTTCACCCAGATGCGCCAATCAGCCGTAATGTTTTTATCGAGAAGATGGCCGAGGCTGGTATAGGAACATCTGTCCACTACAAGCCGCTACATCGAATGACATACTATATGGATCGCTACGATCTCAATGCCGCCGACTTCCCTAATGCCGAACGACATTGGCAAGGCTGCGTATCCCTGCCGATTTACAACAGTCTCAGCGACAGCGACCTGGCAACAATATGCAGCACGATAATCAAACTAACCAACTCAAGGCGAATAACATCATGATGCCCTTTGACGCTTTTTCAAAGTTTCGCAGCACGGTCGCCCATAGCGAACAAATACGCAGGATAATCATAATGCTGTGGCATATAATCGGGCTATTTCTTTCTTACTGGGGCGCTTATGAAATAAGGTTTGATGGAAATATCCCCTGCCCTTTGGATCTTCTCTTCCAGGCAACATTTCCCATACTTATGCTTGTGTCTCTCACCGTTTTCAGATTGTTCAAGCTTTATTCCGGTATGTGGTCTTTTTTTTCGGTCAATGATCTGGCCAGAATGGGAATCGCCCTTATCGTTACCAGTATCTCATTCTCGGCAATTTCTTCAGTTTCTCTTGATATTCTAGAGATAGCACATATCCCACGCTCGGTTATCGTGGGGCAATTCCTCCTCATGGGCGCGTGGATGACCGGCGGGCGGTTCGCGGTGCGATATGTCAGGGAGCGAATGGAGTCAAAACAGAACGGAAATGGAGAAAAGCAGACCGATCGAATACTTATCGTGGGCGAACTTAAGGAAGTGGACCTGATGATAAGGGCCATCAGGCATGCCGGTTCAGGCGTCATCGTAGGCTTGATTGCCGGAGACCGTGGCCAGTCCGACCTGAAACTTCACGGCATTCCGGTGCTTGGGTCAACTGCCGATCTCGGCAAGGCTGCGGCCAATTCGCGGGCAAACTGCGTGATCGTCCTGCCGCCTTTCAACCGGCCGAAGGAGATGAATACACTTGTGGATTCATGTGCGACGGCAAAGGTGGCGTGTAAATTCCGGATGGTGCCTTCCCTTTCCGACCTGGCTTCTGGCGATTTCTCAGTGTCATCCATCAAAAGCGTTGATATCGAAGACCTGATAGAACGGCCCCTTACGAGGCTCGATCGTTCGGAAACCAGGGAGTTTATCAAGGGCAGGAAAATCATGGTCACCGGCGCGGGCGGAAGCATCGGTTCCGAGCTTTGCCGCCAGATCGCCGGCTATGAACCCGCGACTCTCCTGCTATTCGAGCTGAACGAATTCGCCCTGTATAACATCGATCTCGAACTTAAGGAACGCTTTCCGTCATTGCGTATAGTACCTGTCACAGGGGATGTGAGGCATAACGAGGACGTTGCCGGTGCAATCGACGCCTGCGGCGGAATTGACGTCATATACCACGCCGCTGCATATAAACATGTTCCACTCATGGAACAGAACGTAGGCGCAGCTTT
>Ga0172375_10007640_pt1 | contig 14754 bp, 10 predicted proteins | sample LakKiv1m_FD_114537 | JGI IMG/M metagenome (GOLD analysis project Ga0172375, IMG submission 114537) | Freshwater microbial communities from Kabuno Bay, South-Kivu, Congo - kab_092012_11.1m | ecosystem: Environmental > Aquatic > Freshwater > Lake | place: Democratic Republic of the Congo... | reverse complement strand
GAGAAAATGGGGATCATCTTTTAGACTGTTTTTTTATCGCTGCTTTATTTCGCCGATTATTTCTTTTTTCAAACAGACAGATTGCTCAAAAAAACTAAATATGGGTTTTTAAGGGTGGACTAACTAAATTGCTGTCTTCAAAAATTAACTCAATTTCTCTAATAATTGCTCTTAGTGTACTTTTACGGAAATTCCTGCTTACGTGAAATCCACATATAAAAAACCAAATTTCTTTTTGCAAGTAGATGACCCGATTGAAAAAAGAAATGATCAGCAAATTAATACAGAGGTATTCTTCTTGCGAAGTCGCACTAAAAAACAACTCAAGAGTTGATCTTTATTTTGGCTGCAACCTTCTGAAGTTAGATGCGACAACAAGGCATTATTGCATTCTTATGATTCTCTTGTTGAATTAATACTCTCATTTACTATTTTAAATCTTATGATGCTGTGGATTGGTTTTAAACTAAGTCCAAATTTTCTTATTAATCATCCAGCTAAGTTTATACTTCCATATTTGTCTTCTGAAGTAAAGACCATTCATAGCTTCTTCAAACTGATCCCAGTTTATTTTTTCTGCCAATATAAATAACGGATGTTTTTGATCTAATGTATCCCTTAAAGAGAAGAACATACTGATTTGTGTTTTTTTTCTGTCTTTTTTATCATAATATTTTGCAAGGTTTGTTTTACAAATCTATTAATTCTTGCAGATATTTCTTACTCTTTTTCCCCCAAATCCCTTTTATTTTATTTACTTATATCCTTTTTAAGGACGGACTAAATAATTTAATATTATTTTTCTTCATATACATTTAAATACTAATTCATGTACTCCGATTTTAATTATATCGCCGTCTTTAAGTTCAGAATGAAATACTGTCTGATTATTAATATATGTGCCATTAGAACTTCCCATATCATCTAATATAAACTTTCCTTCGTTAAATTTTACCTTCGCATGGAGCTTTGAAACTTCTTCATCATCTATCAGTATATCTGCAGTTGAAGTCCGACCGATTATTATCTCGCTTTGTTTTAATTCATATATGTTCATACCAAATTTCCTGCTTTTTAACACGAGATAACCTAAGGACTCATGAGTTTTAAATTGACCCTTGCTTATAATGACTGTTTTTTGATCTTGTACGTTCTTTTTAAATTCATCTTCCCAATCTTCTTCCGTTTCATCTTCCGCAACACCATCATCCCCCTGATCAAAATATTCCTCCTCTTGACCGTCAGTCTCGACCCCGGTTGAGTATGCGCCCCCCAGTACACTTTCTTTTTCCCTTCGACTTTTAATTATTATATAGATTATCATGACAAAGAAGAGAATGATGAATCCTGCAATCAAAAAGTACCTTGTCCAATCTTTTCTCACGGGATCGTAACGTGGTACTATATAATCTACTTTCTCTGCTTTAGAAATATTATCATAGTTAAGTCTCAGCCCCAATTCTCTATTAGTGGAAGCTATTTGCACGATTGAATCAGGGGTAAGGAAAGATAATTCGTAATACTTAGTAAGAAGTTCATAAATGTTACTTACGACAAAATGCAGTTCAGGTGGGTTTATCAGACCCTTATATCCGGCTCCAGTCTCCTCGGATAATTTTGTAAGAGTATAAATGTCGGCATCATCACCCATCCCTATCGAGTAAATCTCCACATTATTTCTTTTGGATTTTGCAAGAACTGCCTGTAGATCCTGGACACTACCCTCGTCTTTCCCATCAGTGATAAGAATAATAGCATTCCGGGTCTTTTCAAATGATGAAAACAGTTTTGTAGCTTCAAACAGCCCATCGAACAATTTAGTCTTCTTACTGAGAATAACATCTTCAATAGAATTTCTTAAATAATTAAAATCATTTGTGAAGCCGGATATTGAGGTAACTTCAGTGCCAAAAGTAATCAGTGCACATTGATCTGTTGCAGATATAACATTTAGCATTTCGTTAAGCGCTAATTTGGCATTAGCGAATTTTTCTCCCTTCATACTGCCGCTTACATCCAATAGTACACACACCCTGAGTTTTTCTGTATTGTCCACCAACTTGAGATCATAATGTTTTATTTTCTTTTCCCCATCAAAAGGGAAAATATCGGATTTGGACAAATCTTTGACCATCAAAGCCTTATCCCCGAAAATTGTAAAACCAACTTTCAGCATGGGGAAACTCGTAGTATCAATTTCGAGAATCTTTAAATTCCAGTCTTGAGCATAAATACCATTGTAAAAGCTGATAACCATAATGAATACTATTGCAAGCTGTAAGTAATTCTTTCTCAATTCATATCTCCTTTTTACAGATTATATTATTATTAATAAAAGAATGAATATAATGAACAAGAAAATGAAGAAAAATATTAGTAGCATTTTCGGGTTAGACTGATTATCGGGTTTCATTATTAGTTCTAACCTGAAATAGCCCGGCAATTTGATTTCATTTCTTCCATTCAAAAGAGCACTATAATCAGTAAAAATTTTTTTTTGATTAATAATTGTGCCTGTTTTTGAATTATTTCTAATAACGATTTGACCGCTTTTGTCTTTTAAAATTTCACAATGTATATTTTCTACTCTGCCAGAAAAATTTTTGATCTCAATATTACTGCTTCCGGTTCCGGGCTTTGCACCTATATGAATAGGTAAAGTTTTTAGAATTTTTTTCCCAATGACATTATTTTTATAATAGACAATGACCTCAAACCTATTATCATCTTTTTGTACTGTAACTTTAGATGTTCCGCTAATTATTGTACGAATTTCCTCAGTGTTCTGAGGTCTGTTACGCGGTTCCTTCTGAAGTAGCCGGACTATCAGTCTATCAAGTTTTCTATCAATCGCAGGATTTATCTTTGAAGGTGAAGGTGGATTATAAACCAATTGTTGATCCAAAAGTTCACTTCTAGTACCAACGAACGGTCTCTTACCTGTTGACATTTCATAAAGTACAATTCCTAATGAGTATAAATCTGATCTGGCATCTACATTCCGTGGGTTGCGTATTTGCTCAGGTGACATATAAGCAGGTGCCCCTAGTACCGATACGTCTTTTGTTAAATCCTGAAATTTTGTCAGCTCAGCATTACTAAATTTGGCAATTCCAAAATCAGTTAATATCGGTTGATGACTAGCTCCATCGTTTTTAATTAATATATTTGCCGGTTTTAAATCACGATGATATACTCTTTTTTTGTGGCAGTATTCCAATGCGTCCAATAATCGATTCAAAAAATCCAGTATTAGTTCGCCCGGCATCTTTCGGTTAGTAATTAATTCTTTAAGTGAACGAGAAGGAAAATATTCCATAGCGTAAGCCAGAGTTTCAAAACTACCCCGACCATTTAATATTTTTATTTTTGAAGCTGGCTGATAAATCTTAACAATATTTGGATGATCCAGCTTCTGAACTGCAGAGGATTCATTTCTAAATCTTTTTCTTGGGACATCTTCTTCAAGATATTTCCGGCTTAAGACTTTCACAGCCATTTTCCCAAATTTTTCATCTTCTACAAGATAGACTGAAGCCATTCCGCCCTCTCCTATCTTTGAAAGTGCTTTATATTTTCCCAGGTAGAGCATCATATATTTTCCGATTACTGCACATTCAATTCCACCGTTCTGCTTTTGCCGATTCTTTTGTCTTTGTAAATGATCTCAAGAGATAAAGAATATATACCTGCTGAGTCTGTTTGATGTTGCACGAAATTATATCGTTTATTTTCTAAATGGTATCGCTTTCCATTTAGGAAATAATATATCTCCGCATCATCATTTTCGTTAGGTTCATCATACGAGTATGCAAATAGTATTTTGCCTTTACGTACTACCGGCTCGCTACTAAAGTCTATTCTTGGTTGAGTAATGGTGGAAAAAGTTAGCTCCTCACTCCTGCCGATTCTTCCGTCAGGTGTTGTTACTTCCAGGTAATAATTATACAACGTATTTGGTTCTAACTGAAAACTTACAATACTTGCATTGCCTGAAATATCAATAATTTCTTTGTTAACTCTTAATCTTTTGGTTAATTCATTAGTTGAGGAAAGTGTATCAGAAACAGAAAAAGAAATAAGGAAGGTATTATTCTTTGTCTGTCTTGAGCCAGTTATTTTAATATCAGGATCAGGATAGTTCCCAATCACCGTAAACGGCTTATCTAATGGACTGCTGTAAAGACTATGATCCTTATCGGATGCTCTTATTCTGAATATAAAATTACCCTGTTTATTACATAGTATTCCGCTGTGTTCAGTACTTGGGAGAATATAATGATCGAACTGATCATTTCCCTGCATAATTGATACTTCGATTAAAATATCGCTGTCAGGGATCGATGAATTTATTTCAAACTTATAGTATAGTAAATGGTTTATCAGCACTGAAGAAGGAATTATAAGATTCGAAATGCTCAGTATATCCGAAAAATCATTTACTACAACTTTTTTCTCAATCCAATTACTCTCATTTCCATCATTATCAATTGCTTTAACTGCGAATGTGAATGTCTGACTTCCTGGTTCAGTATCAGTAAATGAATATTTATAAAATTTTTCATCTGTACTAACTTTCTGCTTCCTTTGATTATCACTCCCAAAAGGTGCAATCAGGATTGATTCTATATATTTTGAAGAGTCCAATGATTTGGAAAAATTGAAGTGGAATGTCTCATCAGGTGAGACTATTGAGGGAGTGATTTTTAGATCATATATATAGAACTCCGAACCGATACTATTTATTTTACCGATAACGTAGATGCTCAGAACAATCAATGAAATTACAACTGAGATGCTGATAAATCTTAAACTTGAACTTATTATTGGTTGTTTAATTCTTTCAAACTGAAAATTTAACGAATCAATTCTTACTGTGTCGTTATTTGAAGTTAAAGGAACATTTTTATGAAGAAATACTTTATCATTTATAAAGCATTTCGAATCGTTAGCTACTCTTAGCAAAATCAAGCCGTCATCTAATCCTTCTACTCTTCCAACTTTATTTTCATAATTTGCACCGTTCAGGCAAAAATTATTGGGTGATTCCTCACGGCTTGAAATATCAACCGGCAAATTTAAATAGACTCTGGATTTAATTATGCGTGATTTAAAGTCCAGCTGTTTAATACATATTCGGTCACGATAAAATTCATTTTTCCCGATAATAAATTCAAGTTCGAACAATAATTCTAAAGTTGTTCTGTACCTGTTTTCAACTTTTTTTGCAAGAAGTTTATGAATTATTTTTGCTAGTCGTTTATCAACATCTGGTTTAATTTCCTGTATAGGGATTGGCTCAATCGAACAATGAAGAAGTTCAAGTTGCTGATAATCATTACTATTGAAGGGTAGTTGGCCGCATCCCATATAATACATTATAACACCGAGTGAATAAAGATCGGAAGCAAAAGTAAGATCATTCCCAGAATCAAAATGTTCCGGGCTCATATATTGGGGTGTTCCTGTACGTAAACCGGGTTCAGAAAGGTTCAGCAGGCTTCTAGATGAACCGAAATCAGTTATCACTACTCGGTTATTTTCTGCAAAAAGGATATTTGATGGTTTTAAGTCGAGGTGAAGATATCCTTCCTTGTTAATTGCATTGAGTCCTCTGCAAACCTGAATACTTATCTCTCTAATCTGCGAAGTAGGAAGGAATTTTTTTGTTTTTAAAAAGTCATTAAGGTTACCGCGAGTAAAATATTCCATCGAAAAAAAATAAGATGAGGATATTTCACCTATGTCGAAAATCTGAGGTAGGTTCGGGTGATCAAATTTTTTTAATGTTTTTGCTTCATTAATAAAATTTTTTACACTTTCTGTATTACTGCAATGCTTCCTTTTAAGAACTTTTAAGGCATACTGACTACCTTCAAGCTCAGCAATAAACACATCAGCCCAAGCACCTGAAGGTTTTATTTCCTTTAAAATTTTGTATCCGTTAAATTCATTTCCCAAAGACTTAGTCCACGATTACTTTTCTGCTAAACTCGATTTTTTTTTTATCCTTCAAAGTTACTACAACCACAAAGTTATAATTACCTTCACTAGAATATGATCTTCCGGGAGGCACTAATTCAGAACTCTGAAATGGGTTTTGCCGATCACCAAAATCAACCATGTAATATGATATCGATGAATTTGGGTCAGTAATATCAAAAGTAAAAAAATATCCTTTGATATATGTATTCAATGTTACCCCATCCTTGACCTGAGATTGAAAACGGTTCGAAATTATAAACGGTTTTACTATAGTACTGGGTTTAAATTCATAGTCATCAGATATTAACTTAAGTTTAACATTAATTATTCCGTCATTTGAATCAGATTTGGCAAGCCCCGGTGGTAAAACAATTTTATGGTTCTGGAATGTTCTAAAATTCTCAAATTTAATAGAGTCTAGTATAATTCCCTCTTTTTCAAAAACAAGCTGCCCACTCACTTCATTAAAATCTGCTTCTTTGTTACCTTCAATAGATACACTGCTAAGGGAGATATCTTTGTAATAAGTCAGAGTATCAGAGGAAAGGTAGAAGTCATTAAGTACAATAATTGGATTATTATTTAAAAAAATAAAGTAAATAAATCCAAGTATAAGTAATAGAGTAGCGAATGAACTTACAATTAACAGTGTTATCAAATACTTTTTATTTCCTTTTCTCTTCTTTTCTTCAAGACTTCTATCTATAGAATAATTGTTTTCAATCACAACCCTGAATCTGCCAATATGTAATTCGTTTGTGCCGTGAGTAAGAACTATTTTTTCATTTTTATAAATCTTTCCTAAAAACTTTGTCCCGTATTTACTCATATCTTCATAACACAGATTATTTTTTTGTAGGCTAAAACTTCCATGTCTACCATCCACGCAATCTCCTGATAGGGGGATAATATTTTTTTCATTTAAAGAGCCGATAAAGACTGGAAATTTTTTTATCTTATAACTCTTGTTTCCATTCTCTCTTAGTATTGTGATAGTTGTATAGTTCCGCTGCATTTGAGCACCTTAGGTAAATTTATTTAAGTACTTTTGAATTGAAAATTAACTGAAAACTTTTTATTCTTCCGCCGGCTTCTGTACTATTATAGGTTTTTTGAATCCTTTAATTTTAATTGAAAATGAATTAGGAATGGTTTTTACATTTTTAAAAATTATTTGATAATGATTTCCGGATATTAGTCTCGTCTTATCAGCAATTACTTCAGCACTATGACTTTCAATGACAAAGTCATTTGTTGATGTGACATCCAATATGATTCCCGAGTCCTGCCATTTTGCACGAATATTCCGAGGTGCAGAATCCACTTCACCAGATACGGTCGTCTGTTCATTCTTTTTCTCTATGACGGGGACTTCTTTCTCTTCAGGTATAAAAATATTCTTTTCAGGCTGTTCCTCCTGCTGATCAACTTCTGTTTCTGGAGTTACTACTATATCTTTTTCCGGATAAGGTTGGGAAATAACTGGGATTTCAAATTCATGATTTTTTTCAATATTAATTTGAAAAGACTTTTCGACTAATTTTTTATCTTTTGGTCTCGTAACACTAAGTAGAATATTTTTTAATCCAGGCGTATTCAGCAGTAATTGTTTGGTCACAATTAAACTGTTGCGCGTTTGATGCCATGAAACATTTTTCCCCCTATCGATTGAATTGACCGTAAAAGCAGGATCTGATTTATCTGAAGCATCAGTGGACAGATTTAATGAAATTATATAATTTTTTAAATCACTTACTGGCATAAAATGATCTGATATTTCAATATTAATAGAAACCCATCCGATACTTGATTGGGTTGGATACTTGACATCAACATTAAAATTAGAGCCGGTTGATGTAGTTTCTGTCAAACCCTGAACAATTTTAACAGAATCACCTTTATTTGACTTACCCATAAATATAGATTCGATTGAAATAAAGACCAGAGATAGAGCAAATAATAAAATTAATACTGAAGGAACAATGAATCTTACTTTTAGATAATCTTGTGAAAGACTTTTCGGTCGTTTCGTCCCGGTCTCTTCGCCACCTATATTCTGATTAAGCTTAATAAAAATTTTTGCATTACCAAAACGAATCCTATTTATACCCGGATTAAGAACAACTTTCTCCAAATTCAGTATTTTATTCTGCATATATATAACCTTGCCGGAAAGGTTTTTTATAAATACTTTACCTTCAGCAGAAATAATTTCGAAATGTTTATCAAGCAAATTACTTTCTGGCACTGTTATTATGTTTACTGCTTTTCCTGAACCGATATAAAATGGGAATTTATTAATTTTATAAGATTGTTTCCCAGCCTTCTGTATGATTAAAACTTGTAAAATATTTTTCATTAACTTTCCTTAGGCTTAGGCTTTGTTACATATACTAACTTTTTATAACCTTTTATTTTTATTTTAATACCTTCAGATTGAATTTGATTCATATCTTTAAAAGTTATTGTCCATTTATTTGAAGTTTTTTGCTTTAGTTCACCGGTATCATTTGGCGTAAAATACTCTACTTCAATATTTGATTTATCTGTTAATTCAATGGAAAGAATAGATCCTTCCCACTTTATACTCATTGGTGGCACCGTATTTTGCTCTGTATTTGAAACTTCGGGATTCTTTTCAGATATTTTGTTTGTCTGTTGTGCATCTGTGAACTCTTCTTTTTTTTCAACAATCTCAGTTTTGTGATTCTCATTAGTTTTTGGTTCGTTTTCTTTAGTCTCAATTTCATTCTTTTTAATCTCAACTTTAGTAATATTTATTGAAAATCTCTTTACTACCTCTTTTTTATCTGTAGCGCGAGTAAGAATTAGAAAAAATGTCTTCTTTCCGGCGTCTGGGAATTTAAATTGCTTTTTAAATATCAGTTTATTATCCTTAAGGTCAAATTTATCAGTGGTATATTCTTGAATAGTTTGTTTTTTGCTGGGTGAAATATTTTTACCCTTATTGTCACCAATTTGATGCAAAATCAGGTAACTTTTCAAGTCCACTATTTTAGAAACGTTTGTGTCCTGAATGGAAATATTAACCGAAAATATCTCATTGACTTTAGCTTCTGATGGGTAGGTTAAATCAACATCAAAGGGATCAGTCGGATTACTATGAATTGTTTTTAGAGAAAGAATTTTTATATCTGATTCATTTTTATAATCTTCTGCTTCGCCCTTTTCAAAATATTTTATTCCAAAATAGATTAACGCACTTAAAAGAATAATACCAAACGAAGTTAATAGGATAGGTAATAGAACTTTATTCTTTTCTGAAGTCTTTTTAACAAAACTTTTTGAATAAAGAGCTACGGAAATATTATCTTTTCCTCCGGCGTTATTTGCTGCATTTATAAGTTTACGACTTATTTCTTCTAAAGATTTTGATGTCGAGACTATAGAATATATTCTCTTGTCCCCCAATAAACCGTGTAATCCGTCTGAGCACAGCAGTAATAGATCATTCGCTGCAGTTTTAGAATAGTAGATATGAGGGTTATCAAGGTTTTCTCCTCCAAGCGCTTGGGTAATTACGTTGTTACCTTTTTCACTTCTTAGCTGATCTTTAGATATCTGTCCGGATTTGTATAAGCTCCAAACAACACTGTCGTCTTCAGTAATTTGAACGAGCTTCCGCTGATTAATCTTGTACGCTCTGCTATCACCAACATGACCAATTATAACGTCAGATTCCGGGTTATTATTTTTAAGCACAATAGCAACTGTACAAGTTGTCCCCATATTTTTAGAATGGGAAGCTGATTTAATTTTTTGATGGGTATAATGAAGCGCCTCACGTAAAATATCTTTGAAAAATTTGACGTCGTTACCATTATTAATTATTCCGGCTTTTTGAGCTAGGACACTGTATTTGCCTTCGATGAAGAGCATCTTCATTATATCCCTTGCAATACTTGATGCAATTTCACCGGATGACTGCCCACCCATTCCGTCAGCGACCAATAGTACATTGCTGATAAGCGATGATGGATCAGAGGGTACGTCGGCAAAATGACTGTCTTCCTGGATACGACGTTTCTTCCCAAAATCTGATTCGGAGTAATAAGAACCAGCCATTATTTTAAACCTGTATAAATATTAACTCAACGCTCTCTCCCAGTGTAATTACATCATGAGATTGAAGAATCTTCGTATGCAAAACCTCATTATTAACCATTGTTCCGTTCGTACTTCCGCAATCGAAGAAGTGGAATTCATTTTTATCAGGATCTTTTCTAATCCTACAATGGATTTTTGAAACTTCCTCGTCATCAAGAACAATATCACAGCATTTAGAACTGCGACCGATTATTACATCCGCCTTTGTAAGGTCATACTTGTCGTTTTTACGCTTACCTTTTTTGATGACGATAAAACCAAATATTTCGTTTTTTCTTTTCTTATCGGAATAAGCTGTCTTATCACCACCTTCACCTCTATCGTCATCCGATTCCTCAGGTATAGTCTCGTCTCCTTCAAAGTCATTAGAATCATTAAAGTCTTCAAAGTCATCATCTCTTTCAAAAAATTCATTGGCTTCATCATCATCGAAATCTTTTCTGCGTGCCATAATTACCTCCGTTAAACTGTTATTATTGAATAAATTATTTTTTATTTAGAAAAAAACTATTCTTAATGAATGACTACCAAAACTTACTATATCATTATTTCTGAGAGGCATATCCGATGTAATTATGCTTCCATTTAGCTTTGTCGTCCTGTTCTTAGACCTATTTCTTAGTCGGTAGAGATGCTCATCGACTGAGTATATTTCACACTGAATTCTGCTTACAAATTTTTCAGGGTCTTTTATTGGAATATGAACTTGCTCTAATTCACGTCCCATTAGAATTGACTTACCGCTTAGAGTGACATGCTTATCGTGCATAAGTCCTTTTATAAATATTATCTCGGCGAATTCTTTTCCGTGCATTTCTTTAGGCCCACGAGGTAGGGGTGCAGGTAGAGGATGGTTAATAAATATACTTTTTTCATACACCACTACTGTTTTAGCCAGCTTATCGTGCCAGGTTTGTTTTTTAGGATCCCATCCTGCCCATATAAATCCAAGATTTAAAACCATGTTGGATATAAATTCCAGTGCAAAAAATCGCCCTATTGCCTTGCCGAGAGTTAAAGTACCTAAATCTTCTTCCCTTCTAATCTGTAGCTGTGTTACCATCTTTCCAAGTGTTTTACCATAACGAACATTCATAAATATAAAATAAAATGGATATGATAGAAAGAAGAGAATAATAAAAAGAATTAGGCCTGAGGTTATTTGTGCAAGACTTGTTATATCCAGTTCAAAATAGAATACAAGAATGCAGATTAACAACAGAATACCAAAAATTGCATAATCTATTAATCTGGAAAGGACTCTTATCCAGAAACCTGCATATACTAATCTGCTTAAATCATATGTTACATCATTGTCAGGGTTCTGATTATTCATTTTAATTACCTCTATTTGTTATTAAAAATTAGATCTTTCGCTTTCTCAATATTGAGTTTAAGAATTATTTTTGTTGAATTCCCCGATGCAGATTCAAATAAGATTCTGTCCGAAGATTGAATTTCCCCAGTATTCCTTAAGTACATTTCTATATATTCTTTAAGTGCATTTGCTCTTTGAAAAGCTAATTTATCTGATTCCAGGTGCAGAATCCAATACGTTCCTGGATAATATTCAAGCCAGTATATTAGTTCTAGATATAAAAGACCAAAAGCTTTTGGTGAAATAGTGCTCGAATCCGCAACAAAAACATTTGCCGGAGAACTGTACAGCAATTCTAAAGAGTACTCTGAACTATCGGGGCAACCATCATCATCATTATAAAAATTATATGTTTCCGGTTCATCTGGACATTTGTCAATTTTGTCATTGAACCCATCTTTATCGGTGTCTTTTTGAGATTTACTACAACCAGAGCTATCGGCGACTTCATCATAAGGAGTGCTGTCGCAGTTATCTTTATCGTTGGGAACCCCATCTTTATCATTGTCAACCGGGCAACCATTATTATCAACTTCAGTTTTTTCGGGAGTGTCTTTACATTTATCTAAATAATCATACACGCCATCTTTATCACTATCAAGAGGGCATCCGGTGGAATCTACAAATTTTCCTGATTCATTATTTTGGCATGCATCTAAATTATCATTCACACCATCACCATCTGAATCTCGTTTTGATGGACCAAAACCAAATTGATCAATGCTGTCTATTTCAGAAAAATCAGTAGAATCATCAAGGTCTTCATCATCAGGTAGTCCATCATCATCGGCATCGCGATCGGATATAAAATAAAATGAAAAACCCATTTTAGCATCAATGAAAATGTCATTCAATTCTTTCCTTTGTATTGGAATCCCGCATCCAATCTCTAAACCCAAACCAATCCAATTTGAAAACCAAACTTTCCAGCCAAACGAAGGATATAGAATAGTCTCACTAAGTTTCTCCGATTCATCAATGACCATTGTCCGCTCAATTTTTGTAATGTAAAAAATCCTTCCCGCTCTTATTGTAAGAACAAATGAAGCACTTTTAGAATTTACAAGAAAAGTTAACCCTCCCATAAATACAGAATATTCAATCTCCTGCGGGAGTGATTCGATAATTCTCCCCTCAGATGTTTTTTGGGGGGGGGATAAAATGCCCAACTGATAAGTGCCTATTAGTCCTAGACTAACGGATTGGCTCTCAATTGGTAATAGCCAGGAAAGGCTAGCTTGTCCAAGCCACCCTATTTTATCGTTTTTCAGCTGACTTAGCGAATAACTCCCTCCACCATAGAAATCTAATCCCAAAGTTCTTAAAAAAGTTATTTTTCCAGATAAATCCGGTACTTGCGTAATGTCCCCCGGAATGGTTTTTGTCTGACTATATAATGAAATAGAAATTAGCATCATACAGCTGAATAGGATTAATCTATACTTTAATACTCCCCTTGTTATGCAGAACTGATTAGTCTTCATATTTAATACACATTTTATTTAATCAGAATCATTTTTTTAACATCAGTAAATTTATCTGTCTCTATTCTATAAATATAAACTCCGGACGCAAGCTCACTTCCATCAAGCTCTATTTCATGAAAACCTTGAGGATACGATTCATTATTTATTAAGGTTCTAACTTTTTCTCCAAGAATATTATATACATTGACCGATAATTTTGTATTTATCGGGATAGAGAATCTTATTATAGTCGCTGGGTTAAACGGATTGGGATAATTTTGATATAATAAAAATTCTTTTGGCAATAAATCTTTTTTAATCTTCTCAATAAATTCAGATGTCCCTATTACTAACTCATAAGAATTTTGACTATGAAGCATATGCAGTTTTATGGAAGGGGTTTCTTTCAGATTATATAGAGTATACAATCTTTTATCAATCAAGTAAATTTCATAATTTTCAAATTGATTAACCCCTTCAGAAGATAGTTCTATATCACTTCCCGCTATCGTTGTTAAGTCCAAACTAAAAATCTGACCTTCACCAATTTCTTTCCGATAATCTTTTGATAACCATTTATAACTGGTTTCCAATTTATCATTAAAGATTAGTAATCTTGTATCAAAAAAGAATCCGGGAGGACTCATAATATCAAAGTCATCAAATCCTTCTTTCCCATCTTGTATAACCCCGGCAGTAATTTTAGAATATTGTTTACCATTTTTATTTACATTAATATTGAACTCTTGGTAAGTCAATTTCTTTTTAAGCGGCTTGGCTAAATTGTTATTGACGTATGGTATTTTTAAGCCGCCTGTAACTGGAGGAAAATTAAATACATAATATCCTTTATAAGCTGCTAAATTCAACTCCTCATTATACGAACTACCATTCCAATACCTTAATGTATAATTTGCTGCAGAAATATTATTTGCATATTCAATGTTTGACCAGGAAATTGTTTTTTCAAATGGATTTGAAATAATATTCCATTTATCGGCTGCTAATGGAATCGAGTAATAGTACTGAGAATCAACCGGCACAGATAAAATTGGCATTTCAAAATTAATTGAGTCTTTGCTGGAAACCCAGAATCCATTTCCCGGTTTAAAAATGAAATCACTTGGTGAATTCGCATATTCTATGTAATAATCTTTAGAGAGACCATTGTCTAAAAAGGCTACCCAATCTTGACCGTTCTCTCCGTTCATAATTTCTTCTAGATTAATTCCACCTACACCAGGTAATCCAATCATTTGAAAATTGGTTGAGTCCCCAATCGGTCCAAATTCTTGATGAAGACTCAGATTTATGGATTCAGGATAATTAAATCCATTACCTGATAGCATAATGACTGAAGAATCTTCAATCGCATTGTGATAGATTATCAAGTCTCCTGTAATAAAGCCAGTATTTTTAGGACTAAATGCGATTGATATTGTGTCACTTACGTTTTTCAGTATACTTAAAGTTGTATCAGTAATTGAAAAGTTCGGATTAGTTATGTATAAACTGTCAATCACTAAAGTTGTATCGCCTGAGTTACTTACTATAATGTCTAAGGCATTGGATTTTCCAACTTCTATTTCTCCAAATTCAAGATTAGCTGTTAAAAGTTCGATTATAGGAATGAGCATACTTATGGTAAAAATCCCACTGCTATCTTTGACAGCCGGATTTTCTACATCACTTATTTTTACCATACATTGAGTTGATAAGGAGTCAGGGATTGTCCAGGTAAAACTTTCATTTGTCGCTGGGATTGAGGAAACTATTGGTGTCCAGTTAGTTCCGTTG
>Ga0172375_10007638_pt1 | contig 14755 bp, 14 predicted proteins | sample LakKiv1m_FD_114537 | JGI IMG/M metagenome (GOLD analysis project Ga0172375, IMG submission 114537) | Freshwater microbial communities from Kabuno Bay, South-Kivu, Congo - kab_092012_11.1m | ecosystem: Environmental > Aquatic > Freshwater > Lake | place: Democratic Republic of the Congo... | reverse complement strand
CGGATTCGAACCGGCGCTACCGCCGTGAAAGGGCGGGGTCCTGGGCCACTAGACGACGGGGGCTCGGCGCCGCCGCGCGGCACCGGCCGTGAGTCTAGGCGAGGGGACGCCTGTCACGATGGGGCGGTGGTCGAGATGTCACGGGAGCGGTTCGAGGAGCTGGTGGCCGATGCGCTCGACGGCGTGCCGCCCGAGCTCGTCGCCCTGATGGACAACGTCGTGGTGCTCGTCGAGGACGAGCCCCCTGCGCACGAGCCGGACGACCTCCTCGGCCTCTACGACGGCGTGGCGCTCACCGAGCGCGACAGCACCTACACCTTCCGCGAGCCGGACCGGATCTTCGTCTTCCGCAACCCCACGCTCGCGATGTGCGAGGACGAGGACGAGGTGGTCGCCGAGGTGCGCATCACCGTCGTCCACGAGATCGCCCACCACTTCGGCATCGACGACGAGGCACTGCACGCGCTCGGGTACGCCTGAGGCGTCGCCTGGACGCGCGTCAGGCGAGCGCACCGCCGACCAGCGCCCCGAGGGCGCAGGCCGCCACCGCGGCGACGGGGACGGTCACCGCCAGGAGGATCGCCGCCGTCCGGCTCTCCCGCGGGGTGCCGAGCAGGGCGACCGCGAGGGCATAGGACGAGTAGGTCGTGAAGGCGCCACAGAACCCGGTGCCGACCAGGGCGAGCACCGCGGTCCCGGGTCCGAGGGTGGCGACCAGACCCAGCAGCGCGCTGCCGAGGACGTTGGCGAGCGCGGTGCCGTACGGCATCCCCCCGGGCCGGTCGAGCGCGCGTCCCAGCAGGAAGCGCGCCGCTGCCCCGGCCGCCCCACCGAGCGCGATCCAGCCGATGACGTCGGTCGCCATCAGGCTGCCCCTCCGTCGCCCTCGGGACCGGGCCGGCCGCGGCGTGCCCACCGAGCCAGGACCAGCCCGAGGGCGGCGGCGGCGACGCACATCAGCGGCGTGGCGACGAGCAGAGACGCCGCCGCGACCGGCGCGTCGGCGGTGCTCAGGCGCACCTGCTCGGCCCAGGCCGACATCGTGGTGAAGCCGCCGAGGAGTCCGGGGGCGAGGAACAGGTGCAGCGCGCCCGTCGTGATCAGCCCGCCGACCAGACCGATCGCCGCCGACCCGGCGACGTTGACGAGGAGGGTGCCGATGCGGTCGTCGGGCGCGGCGACCAGCGCCCGGAGCGTCGCGCCCGCGGCGCCGCCGAGAGCGACCACGAGCGCACCCCACACCAGCGGGAGGGGCCCCGCCGCCGGGGAGGGGGCGGGCGAGCCCGGGCTCATGCTCCGGTGACGTACGCCCGCGGCGCCTCGCCGGCGGCCTGCCGGACGAACTCGCCGGTGTACCACCGGACAAGCGCGAGGTGGTCGGCGGTCGGCGCGGACGCGAGCAGGCGGTGCTCGCGGCAGAAGTCGGTGGCGGCGACGAGGAGCTCGGCCAGGCGCGCCATGTCCTGCGGCGCATGGGCCGGCACGTCGTAGATGAGGTCGACCGCGTCGGCTCCCTCCGCGATCGCGTCCTCGAGCCGCTCGAGGCCGGTCGCGCGGCGCCGCTGCGCCTCGACGCGGCGGGCGAGGGCGGTGAGCTCGGCGGCGAGCGGGTAGTCCTCGGGATGGGCGACCGCGAGCAGCCGCAGCTCCCGTCGCAGCTCGGTGTACATCCGGCGGAAGTCCGCCCACTCGCGGGCCGGCATCCCCAGGAGCCGGATGCGGATGCGGGTCTCGTCCTCGTCGAGGAGGTCGTCGAGGTCGTCGAGGACCACGTGGTGGCCGGTCAACATGCCGCCCTCGGGCTCCTCCGCGGTCGGCTCGAACCACATGAGCTTGCCGTCGGCGTCGACCACCGAGCCCCAGGCGCGGGAGAAGAGCGCGACGATCTCGAGTCCGCGTCCGCCGGTCGCCAGAGCAGCGTCCTCGAGATCCTCGCGCGGGTGCTGCGGCGTGACGGTGGAGGTGTCGAGCACCTCGATGCGCGGGTGGTCGACGGTCCCGCGCAGCCGCAGGTGCACCGGTGGCTCGGCGTGGAGGAGGGCGTTGGTCACCAGCTCCGAGACCCCGAGCTGGGCGGACTCCTCGAGCTCGGGCCGTCCGAGCTCGCGCAGCCGGTCGCCGACCCACCGGCGGGCCACGCGGGCCGCCGTGGGGTCGGCGTCGAGCAGCAGCTGCTGGGTCAGGGGCACGGGGGGTCCTCGCAGGGGAACGGCGGTCGCCGCGTCATTGTTGCCCGGCGGGACACCCGCACACACGGGGGGTCCGCGTGGTGGCCGCGGTGGGTCGGGAGGCTCACTGCTGGAGCAGCGCGTTCTCGACGACCTCGCTGAGCGCGGGGTGGATCCAGAACTGGCCGCGGGCGAACTCGCGCGCGGGGATGCCGAGAGTGAGCGCGGTGATGAGCGGCTGGATGACGGTGGTGGCGTCGCGGCCGAGCACATGCGCGCCGAGGAGGCGGCCGTCGGGGTCGAGCAGCAGCTTCGCGAAGCCGTCGCGGTCCTCCATCGCCCAGCCGTAGGCGACGTCGGCGTACGCCTGGCGCGCGACGCGGTGCGGCACGCCGCGGGCGACCGCCTCCTGCTCGGTGAGGCCGACGGTGGCGATCTGGGGGTGGGTGAAGACCCCGGCGGGGACGCGATCGTGGTCGCGCGACCACAGGTCGTCGGGGTGGAGCAGGTTGTGCTGGACGACGCGGGCCTCGTGGTTGGCCAGGTGCTTGAGCTGGTAGGAGTTCGCGACGTCCCCGAGGGCCCAGACGCCGGGCGCGGTCGTGCGCTGGTGGACGTCGGTGACCACGATCCCGGACGCGTCGAGCGCGACCCCTCCGGCGGCGGCATCGAGCAGGTCGGAGTTCGGCACGCGACCCGTCGCCACGAGCAGCAGGTCGGCCTCGACCGTCTCCGGCCCCCGGGCGCCGTCGAGGTCGAGGGCGACGCCTCCGTCGGTGAGCGGTCGCACCCGCGTCGCCCGCGCGGGAGCCCGCACGTCCCACCGCTCCCGCGCCAGGTCGGTGAAGGTCGCGGAGATGTCGGTGTCGAAGGCTCCGAGCAGTCGCTCGGACCGGTTCACCACCGTGACCCGGCTGCCGAAGGAGGAGAAGACGTGGGCGAACTCCGCGGCGACGACCCCGCCGCCGAGGATCGCGAGCCGGGCCGGGACGTCGTCGATGCGCATGATCGAGTCGCTGGTGTGGAACGGGACGTCGGTGAGCCCGTCGATGTCGGGGACCGCCGCCCGGCTCCCGCCGGCGAGCACGACCTGATCGGCGGTCACCTCGACCGTCGACCCGTCGCCGAGCGTGATCGCGAGCCGGCGGTCCCCGACGAAGCGCGCCGTGCCCTCGTAGAGCGTCGTGCCGGGGCTCCGGCCGGCGCGGTAGTCGCGGCCGTCGCGCGAGATCGCGTCGACACGACCGAACACGCGGTCGCGGATGTCGCGCCAGCGCACCCCCTCGAGCCGCAGGTCGACGCCGAGTCGCCCGGCCTCGGTCACGGAGGAGGCCAGGTCGGCAGGGTGCACGAACATCTTCGTCGGGATGCAGCCGACGTTGAGACAGGTCCCGCCGAAGACCCCGCGCTCCACGATCGCCGTCCGTCGGTCGACGAAGGACCGGTCGAGGAGCATGTTGCCCGAGCCGCTGCCGATCACGACGAGGTCGAAATGGGTCACCGGCCCATCCTGCCCGCCGACGTGAGCAAGCGAACTCCGTGGGGAGGTATGACCGGCCGCCGGACGCGGGACACTGAGGGCGTACCTGTCGGAGGCCTCCTCCGGCACCCCCAGCAGCAGAGGTGAGTGGCATGACCGTCGATCAGCACCGGCACCGCGTCGTCGTGATCGGCTCCGGCTTCGGTGGGCTCTTCGGCGCGAAGGCGCTGCGGCGCGCGGACGTCGAGGTGACGATGGTGGCCAAGACCACCCACCACCTCTTCCAGCCGCTGCTCTACCAGGTGGCGACCGGCATCCTCTCCGAGGGCGAGATCGCGCCGCCCACGCGGGAGATCCTCGCGTCGCAGAAGAACGCACGGGTGATCCTCGGCGAGGTCGTCGACATCGACCTCGAGGCGCGCACGGTCACCTCGCAGGTCCTCGGCCGTCAGACCATCACCCCCTACGACTCGCTGCTCGTCGCCGCCGGCGCTGGGCAGTCGTACTTCGGCAACGACCACTTCGCCGAGTTCGCCCCCGGCATGAAGAGCATCGACGACGCCCTCGAGCTGCGCGGTCGGATCTTCGGCGCGTTCGAGCTGGCCGAGATCGCGGAGACCGAGGAGGAGATCGAGCGGCTGCTCACGTTCGTCGTCGTCGGCGCCGGCCCGACGGGCGTCGAGATGGCCGGCCAGATCGCCGAGCTGGCCAACCGCACCCTCAAGCGCGACTTCCGGCGGATCAACTCCCGGCAGGCGCGGGTCATCCTCATCGACGCCGCCCCCCAGGTGCTGCCGCCCTTCGGCGAGAAGCTCGGCCGCACGAGCCGCAAGGCGCTGGAGGACCTCGGGGTCGAGGTCCAGCTCGGCGCGATGGTGGTCGACGTCGACGAGCGCGGACTGGAGGTGCAGGACAAGGACGGCGCGCGCCGCCGCATCGAGGCGGTCACGAAGGTCTGGGCCGCGGGCGTCCAGGCGAGCCCGCTGGCGCGCATCCTCGCCGACCAGACCGGCGCCCCCCTCGACCGCGCCGGCCGGATCGGCGTCAACCCGGACCTGACCCTGCCGGGTCACCCCGAGGTCTTCGTCGTGGGCGACATGATCGCCCTCGACAACCTCCCCGGTGTCGCCCAGGTGGCGATCCAGGGCGCCAAGTACGCCGCCAAGGAGATCGACCGCCGCCTGAAGGGCAAGGGGCCACAGAAGCCGTTCGCCTACTTCGACAAGGGCAGCATGGCCACGATCTCGCGCTTCCGCGCCGTGGCGATGATCGGCCGGATCCGGATCACCGGCTTCATCGCCTGGCTGATGTGGCTCGCGGTGCACCTGGTCTACATCACCGGCTTCAAGAACCGCGTGACCGCGCTGCTGCACTGGGCGGTGAGCTTCATCGGGCGCGGACGCTCCGAGCGCACGGCGACCGAGCAGCAGATCTTCGCCCGGGCGGCCCTCGGTCGCCTCGACAAGGGCGCCGCCGACCTCGTCTCCCCGCCGGGGGAGTGGAACGCCCAGCGCGAGCAGCTCGAGGCCGAGCGCCGCGCCGCGCTCGAGGCGCAGGCCTCCGAGGAGGTCCGGCTCACCGACACCGGCGCACGCGGGGTGCCGCAGAACGCCTGATCCGCGACGCCGACAGGCCCGCTCCGGGATCGGGGCGGGCCTGTTTGCGTGTCGGAATCGGTCAGAGGCGGTCGTCGGGGATCTCGTGGACGGCGGCCTCCTCGGCCGACGCGGCGGCGCCGTCGATGCCGACGTCGGTCGCGGTCAGCTCGGCCACCTCGTCGGGCCCGCGTCCCTCGTCCTCGGCGACGAGCCGGCCGGCGCGCGCGTCGCCGACCTCGCCCCCGACGTCCTCGGTCTCCTGCTCGGCGATCTCGTACGGGTCGGGCTCCGGAACCTCCTGCGCCAGACGCTGGTCCAGGCTCTCGCCCTCCGCCGCCTCCGCAGGGGTCGTCCCGAAGGCCGATCCCGAGCTCGCCGGTGACCAACCCTCGCTGGTCACCAGGCCCTCGTCGAGGGCGTCGTCGACGCCGCGGTCGACGAGGGTGTCCTCCTGCGGCAGCTGGTCCTCCTCCTCGGGCGCGTGGACGACGTCCTCGGGAGGCTCGGGGATCTCCTCGGGCTGGGTCGGGGTGGGGGACTCACTCATGGGGTCCCCGTGCCCGGTGCCCGGCCCCCTCATGCGTCCCGGTCGGTCCCGGAGACGTGTGCGCGTTCAGTCCAGGTCGCTCGTGACCTCGACGTGCTGGAGTCGCCTGTCACCGATCGCGTCGCGCAGCTCGACGTCGACGGGTCGGTGGGTCCGCAGTGCCGCACAAACGCTGTCCCCGGTGGGATCGTCGAGGCGCCGGTGTGTCGCCGCCAGCGTGATCGTCTCGGGCGTCTCGTGGACGCGCACGCGATCCAGCTCGTGTCGGCAGTACACGGTCACCCACACCGACACGGTCGTGTCGGTCGAGGTGGGATCGACCGCGAGTGTCCACTCGCCGCTGACCGCGTCCTGCGGCACCAGCTCCCCTGAGATGGGATCGTCGGCGGAGATCGTCGGCCCGGCCTGGGGGCCGGGCGGATCATGCGTCGTCGCTGCCGACGGTTCGTCCGAGGCCCGTGCTTCCCCGTCGTCGCCGGTGGTGCAGCCGACAGCGAGAGCGAGGGCGACCGCCGAGGCAGCGGCCAGGGAGGAGGTGCGACGCCGCAGGTGTCGGCCGGACGCCTCGAGCACGCGCATCTCCTGACGTCGCTCAGCGGTCGTCGGCGTCGCGGCGCCGCGCCGCGCTCCCCGGGGCGTCGCCGGCGCCGGCGCGCTCGGCGATCGTCTCCTGGTCGGCGTCGCGGGGCAGCTCGCGCGCCCAGCGGGGAAGGATGAAGACGCCCTCGCACGAGACCGTGGTGGCGCCGTCGGCGTCGCGCATCTCGCCCTTGACCCAGGTCTTGATCCCCTCGGTCCGGTCGATCCAGGCCTCGACCGAGAGGTCCCCGAGCGGCGTCGGTCGCTCGTAGCGCAGGGTCAGCCCACCGGTCATGCCCGGGGCTCCGCCCGCGGCGGCGGCCTCGCCGGCGATCTGGTCGAGGATGAGCGCGGTGACGCCGCCGTGCACGAGGCCGGGCGGCCCCTCGTACGGCGCGCCGAGGAAGAAGTGCGACCAGGCGCGGCCGCTGGGGTCCCGCTCGACGGTCAGCGGCGGCGCGACCGGGTTCCGCAGGCCGACGACCGCGTTGCCGTAGTTGCGGAAGGCCCCGCTGGTCGTCATGGACACGCCGTACGCGCCGGGGATCTGCTGCCGTCGCAGGCGCTCCACGAGGGCGTCGACCTCCGCGCGGACGCGGTCCATCTCGTCGAGGTCGACGGTGCTGCGGATGCTGGCGTCGACCAGCCCGCGGATGCTCTCGGCGAGAGCCGTGTGCGTCGCGAGCTGGCGTGCGTGCTCGTCGGGCTCGAGGTCGACCACGGCGTACTTGTCGGCTTCCACCCTCGCGACCCTAGGGGGCGGAGACCGGACGGGGCAGGTGCGCGCTCACCGAGCGGGCGTGAGCCGCGCCACGAACGCCTCGCCGTCCTCGGGCAGTCGCCCGTGGCGCGCGGCGATCGCGGCCCAGGCCGTGGCCATCTCCGCGAAGCGCATCGGGTTGTAGACGTCCTCCTCGCACGCCCAGAGGCCGTCGCCGCCGTAGGTCAGGATCGTCAGGTTCGAGGCCTCGTGGGCCGAGCCGTCCCCGGGGTCGGGCATGAGGTTGCGGACCTCGCAGATGATCCGCCCGGTCGGCTCGTCGACGACCGACCACGCGATCGGGAAGGAGGTCATCAGGTTGCCGGGGAAGGCGCCCATCGTGCGGCGGACCCACGCGTCGATCTCGGTGCGCCCGGTGAAGGACCCGAAGGCGTGCTCGACGTACGTCGCGTCCTCGGCGAAGAGCGCCGAGAAGTGTCCCCAGTCGCCGGTGTCGGCCGCCACCTGCACCTGCGCCTGGTAGTGCGCGAAGGCGTCCTCGAGCTCGGCGCGGGAGAAGGCCGGCGCGCTCGCGGGCGCCGCCAGGTCACGATCGGGTCCATCTGGGTCGATTGCCGGGTCCATCGTCGCAACCTAGTGCACGCTGTGTGCGTCACACCGGACGTACGGCGCATATCGCCGAGGTCCGATCCGAGCGTCGAGGGGGCTCTCGGGGGAACGAACGAGAAGAGGGACAGATGCGTTTCATCCAGCGGGCGGCTGCCCGGCGTACGGCGGCGGGGCTCGCGCTCGGCCTGGCCGCCACCATGACGGGGGCAGCGGTCTCGGGACCCGCCGCCTCCGCACCCGACGACCAGTGCCCCGAGGTCTTCCCGGCAGCCGACCTCGTCGAGGGCCAGGCGGTCGACGGGCTGACCGTCACGCGCGGCACCACCCCGGTGCCGTTCGAAGGCGAGATCATCGGCACGATCACCGACGGCATCGCACCGGGCGTCGACATGATCATGGCCGAGCTCACCTCCGACGAGATCGGCCGCGTCGACGGCATCTGGCAGGGCATGTCCGGCTCCCCGGTCTACAGCGAGGACGGGCGCCTGATCGGTGCGGTGGCCTACGGGCTCTCCTTCGGCGCCTCTCCGGTCGCGGGCCTCACCCCGGCCAGCGAGATGTACCGCCTCTCCGCGTCCGCGCCCGCTCCCGCTGATGTGGTGCCGGTGCCACGGGCGCAGCGCCAGGCCGTCCGCGCCGCGGGCGCGACCGCGCGTCAGGTCGAGTCCGGCTTCCGCAGCCTGCCCATGCCGTACGGCGTCTCCGGTCTGCGCCCGGCGCGGCTGGAGAAGGCGGTCTCGGCGCTCAAGCTCGGCGCCAAGGGCACCTTCACGACGGTCGGAGCGGCCCCGGTCGCCTCCGCGGTCCCGGCGGCGCCGGCGGTGCCCGGCGGCAACCTGGCGGCCTCGATGTCCTACGGCGACGTCTCCTACGTCGGCACGGGCACGGTCACGGCGGTGTGCGGCGAGGACGTGATCGGGTTCGGACACCCGTTCAACTTCTCGGGCGCGACCTCCCTGACGATGCACAACGCGTCGGCCGTCCTCATCCAGCGGGAGACGCTGGGCCCGCCGTTCAAGGTCGCCAACCCGTCCGCCCCGATCGGCACGATCGACCAGGACCGGCTCGCCGGGATCGCTGGACCGATGGGTGACGCCCCCCGGGTGACGCCGGTGACGTCGACCGTCGCCATGCGCGACGGCAGCCGGAGCCGCACCGGGGAGACCCGGGTGTCGTTCAAGAACGCGCTCGCCGAGGTGACGGCGATGCACCTGCTCGCCAACCAGGACCGCGTCCTCGACGCCGTCCGGTCGGGGTCGAGCGGCGTCGGGTTCACGATCACCGGCACCCGCCCCGACGGGCGCCCCTTCAGCGTCGCGCGCACCGACCACTGGAGCGACCAGTTCGACGTCACCTTCGCTCCGGTCTTCGACGTCCTCGAGGCCGTCGCCGCGGTCCAGCGGGCACTCGGCGACCGCGGGAGCATCGACAACGTCGCGCTCTCGGCGACGCTGAGCGAGCAGCGGCTGACCTGGGGGCTGGCGAAGGCCGAGGTGCGCCGCGGCAAGCGCTGGATCCCGATGACCGGGAAGCAGCCGATCATGGTCAGGGCCGGACGCACCGTCCGGGTCCGGGCCACGCTCACGTCCCTCGACGGGGCGCTGGGCACGAAGGTCGTCCGGCTGCCGGTGGTCGTGCCGCGGACGGCTGCCGGCACCTTCGGCACGCTGGTCGTGGGCACCGGACGCCGCGTGCCGGGGCTCCCGCTCCCGGCCGCGTCCGGCCTCGACGGCACGCTGAACCGCATCACGGCCGCTCCCCGGTCGGCCGACCTCGCGGCCGCCGTCGCGACGTCGCGTCGCCGTCAGCGGTTCGTGGGGCGCACGGTCCGCGACCAGGGAGCCAAGGTCACCGGGGTGAAGACGCTGCGCGTCATCGTCACCCGCTGATCACCGTCCCGGCCGCCGCCGGCCCCCACCGGGGGCCGGCGGCGGAGGCTCCTCGCCGGGTCGGGCCCGGACGGGCGACCGTGCGGGGCGCCGCGCGCCGGTCCCCGTCAGCCCTCGCCCCCGGGGAGTGAGTCCGCCAGTTCGCGGACCGCGCTGAGCGCCCGGTCGAAGGCCGCTCCGATCCCGGCCATCGCCTCGTCCGGATTCGCGGGGAGGTGCCCGGCGCGGGCCGACTCCTCCAGCGACCCGGCGAGCGTGCCGAGCTCGCGCAGACCGAGGTTGAGCGCGTTGCCCTTGAGCAGGTGCGCCGCCGCGACGACGCGCTCCGGGTCGCCGCTGACGAGCGCCTCCTCCAGCTGTCGGGGGTAGGCGTCGGCGCGGTCGACGAAGGCGCCTGCGACGCGGCGCAGGTAGGACGGCTGCCCGGGCAGGTCGAGGTCGCGCAGGTCGGCGATCCGGTCCGGGTCGAGCACCGGCGGCGACCCGGGAGCCGGCGTCGAAGGCTCGGGTGCCGGCTCGGCAGCGGCGGTGGGGGCGCGCCCCGAGGACGCGGGACCGGCCGGTGCCGGCGGGTCCAGCCGCGCGGTCGGGACCCAGCGACGCAGCACCTGGTGCAGGCGGCGGAAGTCGACCGGCTTGGTGAGGAAGTCATCCATGCCGGCCTCCAGGGCACGCTCGCGATCGCCCTCGACGGCGCCGGCGGTCATCGCGATGATCGGCACGCGTACGCCCTCCGGCTCGGACGCGCGGATCAGCCGGGTCGCGTCGTAGCCGTCCATCGTCGGCATCTGGACGTCCATGATGATCGCGTCGAAGGCCTGCCCGGCGGCGACCTGGACACCCTCACGCCCGTCGTGGGCGACGACGACGTCGACGCCGAGCCGTTCGAGGCCGCCGACGGCGACCATCTGGTTGATCTCGTTGTCCTCGACCAGCAGCACCCGCATGCCCACCGGCAGGGGGGTCTCGTCGGTGCGGGTGACCGACCGCGCAGCATCGCCGGCGCGAGGCAGGCCGAGCCGCACGGTGAACCAGAAGGTGCTGCCTGCGCCGGGGGTGGACTCGACGCCGATCTCACCGCCGAGGGCGGCGACCAGCTGTCGGGAGATGGCCAGGCCCAGGCCGGTCCCACCGAACGTCCGCCGGGTGGAGGGGTCGGCCTGGGTGAAGGGGTCGAACAGGACCTCGTGGAGGGCCGGGTCGATGCCTTCGCCGGTGTCGATGACCGCGAATCGCAGCGTCACCAGGCCCGTGTCGTCCGCCGGTCCGACGGGTTCGACCTCGACCCGGACCGAGCCCTCGCTGGTGAAGCGCACCGCGTTGGACACCAGGTTGGCCAGCACCTGGCCGAGGCGGCTCGCGTCGCCGACCATCGAGGTCGGCACGGACGGGTCGGCGTGGACCGACAGCGCGATGCCCTTCTCGGTGGCACCGGGACCGAAGAGCGCGGTGAGACGGTCCAGCGACTCCTGCAGCGTGAACGGCTGATGGTCCAGCTCGAGTCGCCCGGCCTCGATCTTCGAGAAGTCCAAGATGTCGTCGATGATGCTCAGCAGGGCGTCGCTCGCGCCCCGGACGCCCTCGGCGAGCCGGCGCTGCTCGGGCGAGAGGTCGGTGCCGAGCAGCAGGTCGTTGAGGCCGATGACGCCATTCATCGGCGTCCGGATCTCGTGGCTCATCGTCGCGAGGAACTCCGACTTCTGCCGCGATGCCGCCATCGCCTCGTCGCGAGCCCGGGAGAGGGCCTCGACCAGGCGCTCCCGCTCCGCGACGCGGGCCAGCTGGGCGGAGATCTGCGCGACCATGTCCGCGATCATCGAGTGGCGGATGAACGGGTCGTCGGCCGTGAGCACGATCGAGACGACGACCTCGTCGCGCAGCAGCACGGGGAAGGCGATCAGCGGGCGGGCGACCTCCGTCTCGTCCCAGACCAGCGCACGCTCCCGCAGCGCCCGGCCCGCGAGCGCGCGCTCGCGGTCGCGCTGGTCGGGGGTGAGGGCCGCGTCCTCGGCCTCGTCCGCCGGGACCACGAAGGTCGGGACCACGCCCTCGGGTCCGTCGTGGTCGGGTGCGAAGGCGCGCGCGCGGAACCAGTCGTCGTACCCGATGATCGCGGCCTTCGCGACCATGAGCACCTCGCCCAGCGTCTCCGCCTGGTTCGACGCGCTCGCCAGGGCCTGGAGGAGCTCGTTCTGCTGGAGGGAGTCGCGCAGGGCGGCTTCGGTCTCGTGCTGGGCGCTGATGTCCTGGATGGTGCCGCGGACGCGCACCACCCGCCCCTCCGGGTCGCGCTCGGTGAGCCCCCGGCACTCGAGCCACACGACGCTGCGGGGCGAGTCGTCGGGCAGCGACGGTGGCGCCAGCCGCGCGATCCAGCCGAACTCCGCCCCGTCACGCAGCTGCGCCGCCGCTTCCTCGCGCACCCGGTCGCGGTCGCGGGGGTCGATCAGCTCGACCAGGCCCGCGGCGTCGGTGCGTTGGGTGGTGGGGTCGGCGCGCAGGACGTGGAACAGCTCGGGCGACCACTCGCCCTCGTCTCGTCCCGCGTCCCAGGTGAAGTTCCCGATCCGCGCGATGCGCTGCGCCTCGGCGAGCTGGGCCCGGCTGCGGCTGATCTCCTCGTGCAGCGCGCGCCGCTCGGAGCTGTCGGTCACCCGGTGCAGGACGAGCTGCTCACCGTCCGCATCCAGCAGCGACTCGGCGACGACCGCCCACACGGGACTGCCGTCACCGCGGACGAAGCAGCACTCGACCTCGCGGTCGTTGACCTGTCCGGCCTGCAGGTCCACGAGGTGACGACGGAACTGCTGGCGCCCGGCCTCGTCGAGGAACTCGTCCATGGGGGCGCCGACCATCGACGCGGGGGACCGCCCGAGGATCTCCCCCAGTCGGGCGTTCGCGAAGCGAGTGGTGCCGTCCCCGTCGAACACCCAGAAGCCGTCCGAGGCGCTTTCCACAATCTGGAGGTAGAGGTCGTCACGACCGCGCACGCCCATCCCCTCCTCCCTCGTCCTCACAGTATCGGCCGGGAGCCGGGTCACTCGTGGCGAATCGCGCACGGCGTCAGCCGGGGAGGATGCTGCCGACCTCGACCCAGCCCTGGGTGACGACCGGGCCGTCGCCCTCGGGGTGGCCGACGGAGGCATACACCACCCAGCCCTCCCAGGACGGCCGGCCGCTGCGGGTCCGGGTCCGTCGCATCATCAGCAGGAGGCCCGGGAGCCGCTCCTCGCCCGCGTGGCCGGGTCGTCGCACCCACACGTGCATCGCGCGCCGCCCGTCGTCGGCGGGCACGGGCTGGGAGTGGCCGCGGTGCATCTGACCAGAATAGAACACCTGATCGAATCATCGAGACCGCCGCCGTGGCCGGGTCAGGCTGACTCGAACTCCGAGTCCTTGGTCATCTCCTCGTACAGCTTGCGGGTGATGCGGCGCAGCATCCGCGAGATCTGGACCTGGCTCACGCCGAGCTCACGACCGATGTCCACCTGGCGCTTCTCGTGGTAGTAGCGCAGCTCCAGCACGCGGCGCTCGCGCGGGGTGAGGACGTGCAGGGCCCTCTGAAGGTCGAGCAGGCTCTCGGCGAGGACGTACGACTCGTCGACGTCGCCGATCACGTCGTGCATGGTCGCGGTCCCGGTCCCGTCGGGGTCCAGGGGGAGGTCGGTCGAGTCGAGCTGGAAGCACCCCTGGGTCGAGAGCGCCTCGCTGACGTCGTGCTCGTCGAGGCCGGTGTGGCGCGCGATCTCGCTGGGTCGCGGCTCGCGGCCCAGCTCGGCCCGCAGCTCCTCGGCCGCCACGGAGACCCGTCCGGTGATCTCCGTGAGGCGTCGCGGGGGCCGGATCGCCCAGCCGCAGTCGCGGAAGTGCCGCTTGATCTCGCCCGTGATCGTCGGGACCGCGTACACCAGGAGATGGTCCCCTCGGGTCGGGTCGTAGCCGCGCACGGACTTGACGAGCGCGAGGTAGGCGACCTGGTCGAGGTCGTCCTCGGCGATCCCACGGTGGTAGAAGCGGCCCGCCAGGCTGCGCGCGACGCAGAGGTTGAGGATCACCACCTCGTCGTGGAGGCGTTGCCGCTCCAGCTCGTCGTCGGTCTGGTGCGCACGCAGCAGCAGCTCGTCGGTGAGCTCGCGGCGGTGCTGGGGGTCGACCGGCGCGGTGAGGTCGCGGGCGGAGGAGCGGGTGGAGCGGGTGGAGGAGGGATGGGCGGAGGAGGGGGACATCAAACGACACCGACTTCCCGAGCAGAAGTGGTTGGCCGTGCGGTGGGCTGCACACGAGGTGGGTGGAGCGAGGCCGTGGCCCCGGCTGCACCTCGACCGTCCCGCACCTGGCGCCCGGACACAAGGGACGAAAGGCCCGAATATGCCCCGGGGGATCGGGTAGGGCGTCTGGCGGCGGCTGCGCCGGGTAGGGCGCGGCATGAGCGATCTCGCATGGCGGCTATGGCGCCGCGGCTATCTGGCGGTCCCGGAGGACCGCACGGCGCGCGGCGGCGCTCCGACCTACGTCACCCGTCTGCTCGGCAGGCGCACCGTGGTGCTGTCCGGGGTGGAGGGAGCGCGGCTGTTCTACCAGGACGAGCTGGTCCGGCGCGCGGACGCCGTGCCGCCTCCCGTCGGGCATCTGCTGTTCGGACGGGGCGCGGTCCACTCCACCGACGACACGAAGCACGCCCGACGGAAGGCCCTGTTCGTCGACCCGTTGCACGGACCGTCCATCGACGAGCTCGCCGAGGCGGCGGGCCGACGGCTGGAGCAGGCGCTCGCCGGCGGTGCCGGCGAGCCGGTGTCACTGCACCGCGCGGCCGTGGAGGCGTACGGCGTCAGCGTGCTCGAGTGGGCCGGTGTGCCGCTCCCTCCGGACGGGCCGGACCGGCCGGACGGGCCGGCCGTCGCGCGTGATCTCGCCCGGATCGTCGCCGGCTTCGGCGGGCAACCCGTCCCGTACGCCCGGGGGTGGGCGGCCCGGCGCCGCACCGATGCCTGGATGCGCGGGCTCGTCCGCGCCGAACGCGCGGGGGAGGGTGTCGCCCGGCCGGACTCGTTCCTGGCGCGGGTCGCGGCCTCCGACCTGTCCGACCGGCTCGCCGCGGTCGAGCTCGGCAACGTCCTGCGGCCGACGGTCGCGGTGGCCTGGCTGGCGGTGGGAGCGGCCTCGG